>RCUS01001093.1_pt1 | contig 14968 bp, 11 predicted proteins | sample 2166221 | NCBI WGS metagenome assembly RCUS01 (sample SAMN09932758, study PRJNA488358) | compost metagenome | isolation source: compost soil in cyclohexanecarboxylic | place: Germany: Experimental Botanical Garden | reverse complement strand
AACCGCCGACACGGGGATTTTCAATCCCCTGCTCTACCGACTGAGCTATCTGGGCGTGGGCGCTATTAAACGGATTTTAGGGCAGGTGGTCAACGGGAAATTTCACTTTTCGTCTCGTTCGTCTCTTTTTTGCGCAGCATCACTCATTTTTATCACTTCTGTGGGGGAAGCAGCTCCCCGGCGGCCCCAGAGCCGGGATTCCTCGCCCCTGAGCAGGCGGGTGATGTTCTCGTGATGGCGAACCAGAATGAGGCAGGAGAGCAGGGAGACCGGCAGGGTATATTCCGGTTTGAGCAGGTAGGTAAAGAGTGGCGTCAGCAGCACGGTAACGATGGAGGCCAGTGAAGAGTAGCCGCTCACCAGCAGCACCAGCAACCAGGTGGCGATCGCGGCGCCCCCCATGGCAAAGCCGATGGGCAGCATGGTGCCGAGCGCCGTGGCGACCCCCTTGCCGCCCCGAAAGTGGAAGAAGATGGGATACATGTGACCCAGACAGGCGGCGACACCGATGAAACCGAGATAGACGGGCTTGATCTGCAGATACCAGGCGAGATAGACGGGAGCCATGCCCTTGAGCACGTCGAGCAACAGGACGATGAGTGCCGCCATGCGCCCACCGAGGCGCAGCACATTGGTCGCCCCCGGGTTGTGGGAGCCATGGTCGCGGGGATCCGGCAGACCCGTGAGGCGGGAAACCAGCACGGCACTGGACATCGAGCCGCCCAGATAGGCCAGAATAATCATCAAAATCGTCAGGGCCGTCATCTTGGTCGTTTTTACCACGATATGAATGGGGTATGATGCTGGCCACATTCTCTGGTCTGGGCTTGCCCGAAAGCGTGTCGCCCAAACCGGCCGCCAGCGGCAATCGGCTTGCCAGGCCTGCATCCCTGCGCTGTTTTCACAGCCCATCAAGAGTAAAGAAGAAGTACTGTCATGGACAAGGTGTTTATTCGCGGACTCGAGGTTTTGACCACCATAGGGGTATATGAGTGGGAGAAGGGCATTCGCCAGAAGCTCTGTTTCGATCTCGAGATGGGGTTCGACAACCGACCCGCCGCCGCAACCGACGATATCAATCTGGCGCTGGATTACGCCACCCTCTCCCGCAAGATCTGTGATCACGCCCAGAACAAGGTAGTGGAGCTGGTCGAAACCATGGCCGAGCAAGTGGCCGCCCTGGTGCTGGACGACGAGCGGGTGCAGTGGGTCAAGGTCACCCTGACCAAGCCGGGCGCCGTACCCAATGCCGCCGGGGTCGGGGTCGAGATCCTGCGTCACCGCACCCCGGTCGCGAGCGCCAGCTGATGACCCGCATCTATATCAGCCTGGGGTCGAACATAGAACGGGAGCACCACATCCGAGCCGGACTCGACGCCCTGCAGGCGGAGTTTGGGCAGCTTGCTGTCTCCAGGGTATTCGAGAGCGAGGCGGTGGGCTTCAATGGCCGCCCCTTCTATAACCTGGTGGTCGGCGCCGACACTGACCTGCCGCTGGCGACCCTGTGCCAGCGTCTGCGTGCCATGGAGTTCGCCCACGGCCGCGAGCCGGATGCCAAGAAGTTCGCCCCCCGCACCCTGGATCTCGATCTGCTGCTCTATGGCGATCTGGTCTGTGAGGCGCCCCTGGTACTGCCCCGAGGCGAGATCCTCACCAACGCCTTCGTGCTCTGGCCGCTGGCGGAGCTGGCTCCCGCCCTGCGCCATCCCGTCGATGGCCGCCCCCTGGGCGAGCTGTGGAATATCTACGACAAGGCCTCCCAGCGGCTCAGCCCCATTCCCTTCCACTGGGATGCGGTCGAACTGCAGCCGCACTGATCGACAAGGGCACCTCGGTGCCCTTGTCGCTTATCCGCCATCAGAAAGGATGATTGGGCCCGGGCCGGTGCGGCTGGCAGCATGACCCTGACACAGGAGACCCCCATGCCACTCGACACTATCCATGCCTTCAATTGCCGGCTGCTGGCCGAGCTGCCCCACCAGCGCTATGAGCACGAACCCATCCTCGATTACGCCACCGACGAGCGGGTCAAGGCTCGCCTCGGCTGGCAGGCGGGGTTCAGCAAGACCCTGTTTCTCAAGTTCAAGGATGGTCGCTTCGCCCTGCTGCTGACTCACAGGGACGGGCGGCTCGACAGCAAGGCCGTCAAGGCTATCCTCGGTGCCAAGCCCTCCATCTGCAGCGCCGAGGAGATGCAGGCGCAGATCGGCTGCCTGCCGGGGGCCGTCTGCCCCTTCCTGCCCCACGCCGATATCCCGCTGCTGGTGGATCCGGCCCTGTTGGCCCATCACGCTTTCACCTGGACCCCGGGCCACCCCGAGCTGACCTTGCTGCTGGCTACCGAACATCTTGCCAGCCTGCTGGCGCGTCTGCCCTGCCAGGTCAGCTACCTGCCCGCCCAGGCCTGACATCTACCCCTGGCTTTTACTCCCAGCTCTCCTTCCTCGCCAGTTGGGCAAAGATCAGCGCCGCCAGCATGGACATCAGACCGATGCACAGATAAGTGAGGTGGAAGCCGCCGAGCCAGCGCTCGCTATCCTGGGCCGGCAGTCCGGCGGAAAAGATCCCGAGCAGGCTGGCGGCGATGGCCACCCCAAGACTCATGGAGAGCTGCATTACAACCGACAACAGGCCGTTGCCACTGCTGGCGTGCTCGGCGCTCAAGTCTTGCAGTGTGAGCGTGTTCATGGCGGAGAACTGCAGCGAGTTGATGGCGCCGAACACCGCCAGCCAACCCAGCAACACCCCGTAGGGCACCTGGTTGTCGATGAGGGAGAAGCTGGCGATCATGGCCCCGAGGGCCAGGGTATTGCCGATCAGGATGCGGCGATAGCCGATGCGCGGGATCAACCTGTTCACCAGCGTCTTGGTCAGCATGGCCCCCAACACGGTGGGGATCATGGTCATCCCCGCCTTGCTCGGCGAGAAGCCGAGCCCCAGTTGCAGAAACAGCGGGGTGAGGAAGGGCATGGCACCGCTGCCGAGGCGGGCAAACAGGTTCCCCCAGATGCCGATGGCGAAGGTGCTGGTCTTGAACAGCGCCAGACTGAACAGCGGCTCCTCGGCATTGGCGGCATAGAGCCAGTAGCTCGCCATGGCGGCCAGACCGAACAGCAGGGCAAACAGCGCCCATCCGGTGGAGATGCTGTGCTCCCCCAGCCCCTGCAAACCCACAGAAACCAGCACCATGCCGGCGCTGAACATCACAAATCCCTGCCAGTCGAACGTGGCCGTGCCTTGCCGCAAGTCCGGCATGAAGTACCAGCTCGCGATAAAGCCGAGTATTCCCACCGGCAGATTGATGAGAAACACCCAGTGCCAGCTCGCCACTTCCACCAGCCAGCCCCCCAGGGCCGGGCCGATCAGCGGCCCCACCAGGCCGGGAATGGTGACGAAGGACATCACCCGCAGCAGCTCGTGCTTGCTGTAGACCCGCAGCACGGCAAGGCGTCCTATGGGCATCAGCAGGGCACCGCCCACCCCTTGCAGCACCCGGGCAGCCACCAGCATGGGCAGGGTATTGGCGGCCGCACAGGCGAGCGACCCCAGGGTAAACAGCAGGATGGCGGCCAGATAGATGCGGCGAGTGCCGAATCGGTCCGCCAGCCAGCCGGAAGCGGGAATGAGCAGGGCCACTGTCAGCATGTAGGCGATCACCACCGACTGCATCTGCAGCGGGCTCTCCCCCAGGGTCTCGGCCATGTTGGGCAAGGCGGTGTTGAGGATGGTGCCATCCAGCGTCTGCATGAAGAAACCGACCGCAGTCAACCAGGGCAGCCATTTGCGTTGGGCAGGGGTCACCATCTGTGCGCTTTCAGGCATGAGCTGTCACCTCTTCTTCAGATAGAAAAAGACCCGCACTCAGGTTTGCAAACTGGGCGGGTCAGATCAGCATATCAGGCATCCGGCTGGCCGAGCATGGCCCTGAGTTGCTCTTCCAGGCTGGGCTCCGGGGCCCTGAGGGTCTCCATGAAGAGTCGCTCTATGCCCTCCTTATCCTGGCTCTTCACGATGAAGACCAACCTGGACTGGGCTTTGCCCTCCGGCCACTCCCCCAGCGCCTGCAACGGATAGAGCTGGCCATGCACCCCGTGGATCACCACCGGCTGGCTCTCGCCCTCCAGCTGCAATATGCCCTTGAGCCGCAGCAGGGCATCGCCATACTGCCCCTGCACCGCATCGATGGCGGCCAGCAGGCGGGACGGCTTGAGCGGCTCGCCGATGCGCAGGGAGAAGCTCTCGATGTTGCCATGCTCGAAATGGGTCGGTGCGGCCGTGCCCACCTTGGCAGCGAACGGCTTCATCTTTGGCTGCATCGGCGAGGCCAGCCCCTGCTTGGGGGATTCGGTGCGCAGCCAGGCCAGCAGCTGGCGCACGTCACGCCCCGCCGCCTCGTTGTAGGCGCCAAGCTTCTCCAGCACCGCTGGCGACAGCTCGCCATTGGTTACCTGCTGGATGGGGGCCGCCGGGTTGAGGGCCGCCAGCAGGCTTTCGACCCGAGCCAGCTGCTCGCCGTCCACCAGATCCCCCTTGCTCACCACCAGCAGATCCGCCAGCGCCACCTGCTTCACCGCCTCGTATTGCTGGCCGAGCTGCTGCTCGATATGACCGGCATCCACCACTGTGACGGTGCCATCGAAGCGGTAGCGCTGGGCGATAAAGCCCTCTTCGCGCAGGGTAAAGAGCACGGGGGCCGGATCCGCCAGACCGGTGGTTTCTATGATGAGTCGTTTGAAAGGCTTAATTTTCCGTTGGATAGCCTTCATAAACAGTCCCTGCAGCGCCTCCACCAGGGAGCCCTGTACCGAGCAGCAGATGCAGCCGGAATCGAGCAACACCACCTGCTCATCCACCTGTTGTACCAGGTGATGATCCAGCCCCACCGAGCCGAACTCGTTGATCAGTACGGCGCACTCGCCGAGCTCCGGCTGCTTGACCCAGTAATTGAGCAAGGTGGTCTTGCCGCTGCCGAGAAAGCCGGTCAGCAGGGTCACGGGGATTCGGGTGTCTTGCATATCTGTCATCTCGATGACTCCCTTCTGAGCGGCAGAGTGATGAGTACGCGGTTGTCTTGCATATCGGTCATGTTCAATCCTTACCGGTTGGCAAACAGCTCGCCGAGCCAGCGATTCTCGAAGCGGCCGTGGGGGTCGAGCTCGGCCTTGAGGGCCAGGAAGTCGTGCCAGCGCGGCAGCAGGGCCGGGAAGTCATAGAGATCCATCGCCAGGTGCTTGCCAAAATGCGGCGTGCCGCCGAGCGGCACCAGCAGTTGCTGCAGCTCGCGCATCTGCTCCATGGAGCCCCCCACGAAGGTGCCGTCCGCCGCCAGATAGACCAGGAACCCTATCCAGCACACCGACTTGCCATGGGCGGCGCTGAGCCAGGCCTCGGAGGGGCCGGTGCAGCGCAGGATAAAGGGGTAGTGCAGCGTCCCCGGGTTACGCTCCTGCCAGTGCTGCAGGATCGCCAGCGCCTCCTGCATGCGCTCGAGAGGCACCGCCACCTCGCAGTTGATCTGGGGCGCCGGTATCCCCTTGCAGAGGATCTGGTAGACGTTGCCCACCAGGTCAGAGGCATCCTTGAAGCGGCGCACCGTCTCGAAGTGCTCGCCCGTCCGCGCCTCGTCCTTGGTGTCCAGCGCCATCTTCTGCAGGGTGGCGTCTATGGTGTCATTGAGTGCGGCGCTCATGGCGCTGTCAACGTCTCCCTCCAGCAGCAGCGGCTCGCTGCCACCCGCCCGATAACGGGCCACCTCCTCCTCGGAAGCGGGATCCACCAGCCAGATGTGGCTCTCGCCGGTCCAGGCGAACCACCAGCTCTTCACGAAGGCGTGCTCGCGGTTCAGCCGCTCGTTGTGCGCCAGCAGGAAGGGATAGTCGGTGGTGAACTTGGTGCAGCGCATGATGCGGTTTGGCACTGTGCGCAGGGTGACGTCGAGCAGCACGCCAAGCATGCCCATGCCCATCACGAAGGCACCGAAGCGCGGATCCGTGCGATCCACGCCAATGATCTCCCCGTTGGCCAGCATCACCGTCATCGCCTCCACCGCATCGCACAGGGCGGACTGGTGCAGCCCCTGGCCGTGAGTGCCGGTGCTGAGCGCCCCCCCCAGGGTCTGGATGCCGATGACGCCGGGGGACGCGGGCAGCATGCGATCCATGGCGATGAGATCCCCATAGACGGTATCGAGGGGCGTACCCGTCTGATAGGTCACCGTATCGGCGGTTTTGTCCAACTGGCCGCGCAGGTGGTGCAAGTCCACCAGCAGCGCCTGGCTGCCCTCGGCATAGACGCTGTGGATGGGTTCGAAGGAGAGGCCGGAGCCGATGAGCCGCAGCTTGCGCTCGGGGTTTTCCCGCAGCAGTTGCTGCAGTTCGTCACGGCTCTTCGGGCGCCACACCTGCTCCAGCGCACCGAGGGGATTGGTCCTGGACCAGTTGAACAGCACCTCTCGATTGCCAATCGCCTTGATGCTGTGAAATGCCTGGAACCTGACCGTCATACCGCGCCTCATCTGACTTCAAAATGAGCGGCAATTCTACCGAAAAGCGAGCGCCAAGGCATGAAAAACAAGCCCCTACAGTCGAGGGTGGATAAGGGAGCCAACCCCCTCCCCCTCAGCGCGAGGGCTGGGTCAGTGCCAGCAGCATGCCGAAACCCACCAGCAGACCGCCAAAGATCCGATCGATCCAGTGGCGCACCGCCAACAGGCGGGACCGTACCGACACGCTGGAGAAAAAGAGCGCCACCGCGCTGAACCAGAGGGCGTGGGCCAGCACGATGAAGGCGCCGTAGCCGAGCTGGACCGCCAGCGGCGTCTGCGGCTGCACCACCTGCATGAAGAGACTGACGATGAAGATGGTGGTCTTGGGGTTGAGCACATTGGTCAGAAAACCGGTGCGCAGCGCCCCCAGGCTGGATAGGGCTGGCTGACTGGCCAACTCCTCCCCGGTCTCGGGCTGGGCCCGCAGCATCTTGATGCCGAGGAAGACGAGATAGGCCGCCCCCGCCAGCTTGATGAGGTTGAACAGCCAGAGGGACTGCTGGATCAGCAGACCCACCCCCAGCAGGGTGTAGCTCACGTGGACACAGACCCCGGCCGCGATGCCGAGCGCCGTCAGCACGCCGGTACGACGGGAGAGCAGCAGGCTGTTGCGCGACACCATGGCAAAATCCGGGCCCGGGCTGATGACGGCAAAGAAGGTAATGGCTACTACGGCTAACAGTTCGGTCATGAAAATAGTCCTGATCACATGGGATATCGGCTATTTTATTTGGCAATAACCCCCATGACGAACGATGATTTCTGACATGAACGGTGAGAAAAATTCACAGAAAACCCTCTCGCTTCCCTCCCTGACGGCCCTTCGCTGCTTCGAGGTGGCGGCCCGCACCGAGCACTTCGGCCGCGCCGCCGACGAGCTGCACCTCACCCATGGCGCCATCAGCCGGGCGGTGCGCCTGCTGGAGGAAGACCTGGGCGTCAGGCTGTTCGAGCGGCGCCAGCGCCGGGTCTTCCTGACCGAGGCGGGCGACCGGCTCTATCAGGCGGTCAGGGAGGGGCTGGGCCAGATCCGGGAGACGGCCCAGGCGCTGCGCCAGCAGAGCCGCCCCCAGTCGCTGGTGCTCTCCTGCGAGCCCACCCTGCTGATGCGCTGGCTGATCCCGCGCTGGCCCGCATTTCAGGCCCTGCACCCCGAGCTGGACGTCCATCTGATGGCGGGGGGCGGCGCCCTCAGCTTTGGCAGCGGCATCGATCTCGCCATCCGCCGCAACGACTTCGACTGGCCCGAGGATCTGCACAGCCAGCTGCTGTTCGAGGAGCTGACCGGGCCTGTCTGCCAGCCGGGCAAGGTGGCGCAGTTTTTCGAGCTAGGAGGAGAGCTGCCGGCTCTGCGCGCCTCGGCCCCCCGCCTGCACACCAAGACCCGTCCCGCCGCCTGGCAAAGCTGGCAGGCGCAGGCCGGACAGGGTGCGAGCGACGAGGCGCCGACCCAGACCTTCGAGCACTTCTACTTCAGCCTGCAGGCCGCCGTGGCGGGCCTTGGCGTCGCCATCGGCCCCTACCGACTGGTGTGCGACGATGTCGCCGCCGGCCTGCTGGCGGCCCCGCTCGGCTTCATTCAGGACGGTACCGGCTACCATCTGCTCGCCCCCGCGCCGCCCGAACCCGGCAGCGCCCACGAGACCCTGGCGAACTGGTTGCACGGTCTGGTGCGCTGAGCCGCATCAAGCCTGGGTGGCGCGCTCGACGGCGGGAGTGTATCTCTCCGCCGTCGTCAGTTTCCGGCAGAACTGGCGCAGTGGCATGGGGCGGGCGAACAGGAACCCCTGCAGATACTGAACCCCCTTGCCCCTGAGGTAGGCGGCCTGTTGCTCCGTCTCCACTCCTTCGGCTACCAGGGAGAGGCCCAGCCGCCGACCGAGGTCGATGACGTTGTCGACGATATGCTCGGACAGCGACTCGGTTCCGATGCGACCGATGAAGGAGCGATCGATCTTGAGATAGTCCACGTGGAACTGTTGCAGGTAGTGAAGGCTGGAGTGACCGGTGCCGAAATCATCGATGGAGAGCCGCACGCCCATCTCGTCGAGCTGGCGGAACAGGGAGAGCGTCTGCGGATTGGTCACCAGCAGCTCCCGCTCGGTGAGTTCCAGCACCAACACCACCCGCCCCGGCACAAAGTGCGCGAGGAAGGCGCGACACTCCGCCAGCAGGGAAAGATCCCGGCAGTGGGCGGCGCTGATGTTGAAGCTGATGTGAAAAGCGTCAGGCAGCCGGGTTTGCACCTGCTTCAGACGCTGGGCCACGACCTTCATGAGATGAGTGGTCATGGGCACGATCAGCCCAGACTCTTCCGCCTGGGGGATGAAGAGATCGGGGCGGATCAAGCCAGATCTCGGGTGGCGCCAGCGCATCAGCACCTCCGCTCCGACCATCCTGCCGTCGTCGCTGGCCATCAGGGGTTGCAGGTAGGGGACAAACTCCCCCGCCAGCAGCCCGCGCCTCAGCTCATCCGTCTGAGAACCCGGACGACCCAGCACCCACCATACCAGCAGTGCGAGCAACACCGAGGTCCCTGCCAACCACAGCAAGGCCAGATGACGAGCCTCCCACAGGGTGTGCCAGTAGAGCGGCATGGCATAGCCCGCATGGATGGCGAAGGGGTAGCGGTGGGAGGAGAGTTCAAGGCTGATCTTGCTGTACAGCCTGGGGTGCTGGTTCTGGTGATGACCGGATTCATCGATCCAGTCCGACCCCACCTGCAGGAACAGCTCGCTGGTATCACTGCTCATGGCGAGCATGAAGCTGAGCTGGGTGCTGTCGATGGCGCTCAGCGCCACATCGTGCCCGCGCTCATGGCGCACCACCAGCAGCGGATGATCCAGGCGCACCTTGTTGCCGTTCATCAGCAGCAGCTTGTTTCCGGTGTAGATAGTGCCGTCATCCACTTCATGGACGGGGCCAAACAATGAAGAACAACGGATCACGCCGCCGCGCGCCAGGTTGACTGAGCGCAGGAAAGGCTCGAGGGCCACTCTCTTGCGCAGCAACAGCAGATTGTCGACGCAGGGGCGGTTCACCAGCGACAATGCTTCCAGATTGGCCTGTTCGGCCTGATCCAACATGCGCTCCAACAAGGTCTTGGCCTTGTGGGCAGAGGCGCTGGCGTCCGCCTTCAACTCCTGCTCGTAGCTGCCGTGTACCATCCAGCCTCCCGCCAACAATGGCAGAGTCAATACCAGCAGGATGCAGCCAAGGCGCCATCTCGTACGGGCCAGATCAATCCGGAACAGAAACATAGAAACCACGCCGCAATTCGCAGGCTTGCCCCGGCAAGCGCCACAGTGAAATAACGCCCACTTCACACAGAAGACAATGGGACCATCCAGGCCAGACAACCTAACGCAGCGCACTGGTAAATGCATCGACGACGCAGTGGCGGGAGATTGGCTGCCCATTATTGCGCAACCGCCATAAATGGAAAATGCCGCGTAGAGACGCGGCATTGTTTATATCGGGTGGAGAGTCCAACCAGTCAGTTCTTAGACCGCCTGTTGCAAAATCACCGCATCGGCTTTCTTGGTGTAAGAAGCGATCTCGTTGAAGTTGAGGTAGCGGTAAGTATCTGCCGCCGTGGCATCCAGGGTCTTGGCGTACTGCAGGTACTCCGCCACGGTCGGGATCTTGCCGATGATGGCGGCAACCGCAGCCAGCTCGGCAGAGGCCAGATAGACGTTGGCGCCCTTGCCCAGACGGTTCGGGAAGTTGCGGGTGGAGGTGGAGACCACGGAGGCCCCTTCCGCCACGCGCGCCTGGTTGCCCATGCACAGGGAGCAGCCCGGGATCTCGATGCGGGCACCGACCCGGCCGAAGATGCCGTAGTAGCCCTCTTCGGTCAGCTGATCCTTGTCCATCTTGGTGGGCGGGGCGATCCACATACGGGTCGGCAGCTCACCCTGATACTTCTCGAGCAGCTTGCCGGCGGCGCGGAAGTGGCCGATGTTGGTCATGCAGGAACCGATGAATACCTCATCGATCTGGCTGCCAGCCACGTCGCTCAGCAGGCGAGCGTCGTCAGGATCGTTCGGCGCACAGAGGATGGGCTCCTTGATGGTGGCCAGATCGATCTCGATGATTTCGGCGTACTCGGCGTCCTTGTCCGCTTCCATCAGCACCGGGTTGGCCAGCCACTCTTCCATCCCCTTGATACGACGGGTGATGGTGCGCACGTCGCCGTAGCCTTCGGACAGCATCCATTTCAGCATCACGATGTTGGACTTCAGGTACTCGATGATCGGCGCCTGATCCAGCTTGATGGTGCAACCGGCGGCGGAGCGCTCGGCGCTGGCATCAGCCAACTCGAACGCCTGCTCCACCTTCAGGGTCGGCAGACCTTCGATCTCGAGGATGCGGCCGGAGAAGATGTTCTTCTTGCCTGCCTTCTCGACGGTCAGCAGCCCCTTCTGGATGCAGCAGCCCCTTCTGGATGGCGGCGTAGGGGATGGCATGGACCAGGTCACGCAATGTGATGCCCGGCTGCAGCTCGCCCTTGAAGCGCACCAGCACGGATTCCGGCATGTCCAGCGGCATCACACCGGTGGCGGCGGCGAAGGCCACCAGACCGGAGCCCGCCGGGAAGGAGATCCCGATGGGGAAGCGGGTGTGGGAGTCACCACCGGTACCCACGGTATCCGGCAACAGCATGCGGTTCAGCCAGGAGTGGATGACACCGTCACCCGGGCGCAGGCTCACACCGCCGCGGTTCATGATGAAGTCCGGCAGGGTGTGGTGGGTCTGCACGTCGATGGGCTTGGGATAGGCCGCGGTGTGGCAGAAGGACTGCATGGTCAGATCGGCGGAGAAACCGAGGCAAGCCAGATCTTTGAGCTCGTCGCGGGTCATGGGGCCCGTGGTGTCCTGGGAGCCGACCGTGGTCATCTTGGGCTCGCAGTAGGTGCCGGGGCGAATGCCCTGCACGCCGCACGCCTTGCCCACCATCTTCTGGGCCAGGGTGTAACCCTTGCCGGTGTCGGCCACCGGTTGCGGGCGACGGAACACGGTAGAGAACGGCAGGCCCAGGGCCTCGCGGGCCTTGTCGGTCAGGCCGCGGCCGATGATCAGCGGAATACGGCCACCGGCGCGTACTTCGTCGATCAGCACCTCGGTTTTCAGTTCAAAGCGGGCCAGCACCTCGTCGGTGCCGTGACGGGTGATCTTGCCCTCATAGGGGAAGATGTCGATGACATCGCCCATCTCCAGTTTGGAGACGTCCACTTCGATGGGCAGGGCGCCAGCATCTTCCATGGTGTTGAAGAAGATGGGGGCAATCTTGCCGCCGAGGCAGACGCCGCCGGCGCGCTTGTTCGGCACGAACGGAATGTCGTCGCCCATGAACCAGAGCACCGAGTTGGTGGCAGATTTGCGTGAAGAGCCGGTACCGACCACGTCACCGACGTACGCCAGCGGGAAACCGGTCTGCTTGAGCTCTTCGATGGCCTTGACGGGGCCGATGACGCCGTCCTTGTCCGGGGTGATGCCGGGACGGGCGTTCTTCAACATCGCCAGGGCATGGAGCGGGATATCGGGACGGGACCAGGCATCCGGTGCAGGGGACAGATCGTCGGTGTTGGTTTCGCCGGTGACCTTGAACACGGTAACGGTGATCTTCTCGGCCAGGGCGGGGCGGTTCAGGAACCACTCGGCATCGGCCCAGGATTGCAGCACCTGCTGGGCGTGGGCATTGCCCGCCTTCGCCTTCTCTTCCACGTCGTGGAAGGAGTCAAACATCAGCAGGGTGTGGGAGAGGCCCTTGGCAGCAAGAGGAGCCAGCTCGGCGTCATCCAGCAGATCGATCAGCGGCTGGATGTTGTAACCACCCTGCATGGTGCCGAGCAGCTCGACCGCTTCGGCCGCAGTCAGGATGGGAGAGTGAGCCTCGCCCTTGGCGACGGCGGTGAGGAAGCCGGCTTTGACATAGGCCGCTTCATCAACACCCGGGGGAACGCGGGAGGACAACAGTTCTTTCAGAAAATCATGTTCACCGGCGGGGGGGTTCTTGAGCAGTTCAACCAGGGCGGCGACCTGCTCTGCATCCAGAGGTTTGGCAACCACGCCCTCGGCGGCACGTTCTGCGACGTGTTTACGGTATGTTTCAAGCACGACTAATTCCTCTTTGGTCTTTTTTTGGGGTTCGCCCAAGCTCGCGGCGATCGTCCTTGCGGGACACCCGTAGGGTGCCCCCCACTATATAAGTTTTAACGACTAATTAAAATCCAAACCCTGTGCAGTTATTCATCAAACCAGCATAACCATATAAGCCAGTTAGATTTTTTTAAACTGACAAGACACACAACACAGACAAGTTAACAAAAAGTCAGCATTTCACCCTTATTGGAACGTAGTGCCCAATTGCAGATAGAACATGTCATGCCCCCCCTCCGCCATGCCATAGCCGAGGAAGATGGGGCCGAGGAAGCTCTCCACCCCCACATAGACGGAGCCGGCGGTGTAGGAGGACTCCAGGCTGATGTCGGCTCCCTTGTCCCAGACTCCGCCCTGCTCGAGAGATCCCCCGAGGAACAGGGGTGCCTTGATGGCCCCGAAGTCGTTGTCCGCCACCCGGTAGATGTAGCGCAGACCGCTGAACAGACTGTAGCGGCCGCTCAACTGGTAGTGCTGGAAGCCGGATAGCCGGAACAGGCCGCCGAGATCCTGCACGAACAGCGGCACCTCTTCCTCCGAGGAGGAGCCGCCCCCTTCCAGCATCAGGTTGAGGCTGTGCCGTCCCCATGACCAGGGCTTGATCATCGCCAGGTGGTAATTGAGCCCCTCGGTGTTCTCCGTCGGCTCGCCGGTCGGCTCAATCTTGATGTGGGAGTAGCCCCCCTTGATGTCCCAGTAAATTCCCTCGTAAGGGAAGTAGCGGCTGTCGAGGGTGTCGTGCTCGAAGCGAATGTAGGGCCCCCAGGCGGTGGCATCCGCACTCGCGTCGGACAGGTTCTGGACATCGACGCTGCCCACCTGGCCTTCCAGCCCCAGGGACACCCTGCTCCAGGGCTGCCGATTCCAACCGACGGCGAGATCCACGCTGGTGAAGCTGTACTCCGAGTCCAGGTAACGGACTCCGGACAGCTGCACATCTTCCTCCGGGAAGAAGACCCGGCGCTCGGTCTTGTCATAGGCCAGGCTCGCCTCGCCATAGAAGGTCTGGGAGGGCTCGAGTGGCGTATAGAAGTCGGTCTTGAGGTGCTTGGCCGTGCCGAGCGACGCCTCGGTCAGCCACTCGGCGCCCCAGTCGTTGACGTTGGTCAGGGTATAGGACATGCCGACGTTGTAGTTGGAGCTGCTCTCGAAGTCATCGGAGAAGCCGAGCTGGAAGTTGAGATAGCCAGGTCCCCAGTTCTTCTCGCTGGCATCCACCACCAGCACGTTCTCGCCGTCCCGCTCCACCACCTCGTAGGTGATGCGGTCGAACGACTCCAGGGCGTAGAGGCGGCGAATGCCGGCCTCCAGGCTCTCATAGGTCTGCACCTTGTCCGGGCGCACCTTGAGCATGGCCCGCACCGTCTCGTCGGAGAGGCGCGACTTGTTGAGGATCTCCACCTTGTCGATGTAGTAGGCCGGTTGACCGCTACGCTCGGCGCGGCGACTCAGCTTCTTGTTGCGGTAATCCGCGTAAGCGTCGGGGGAGAGTGACAGGGCATCGAGCTGGGCAGCGGCGCGATTGGCCACCGCCTCCCCCTGCTTGATCCCCTCCGGCATCCGGGCAAAATCGGCGATCCCCATGTCTCCGAACTCAGGGCTGAGCAGCACATCCTTGGGCCCCAGCAGCGCCTTCTGCTTCTCGGTGCCGACCTGGGTCATGTAGGTGGTGAGCTGGTCGATCATGGCCAGCCCGGATTTGATCGACTCCCGGGTGCGCAGCTTGGCGCCGATGTCCACCGCGATCACCACGTCGGCCCCCATGGCCTTGGCCACGTCCACCGGCATGTTGTTGACGGTGCCGCCGTCGGCCAGGATGTGCCCCTCCCACTCCACGGGCTTGAGGGCGCCGGGGATGGACATGGAGGCCTGCATCGCCTTGGCCAGGCTGCCATGGTCAAGCACGAAGGGGGTCACCGTCTCCATGTCGGTGGCCATGGCGCGGTAGGGTATGGGCAGATCGTCGAAGCTCTTCTGCGCCGGCAGGTTGGAGGTGGCATGGCGCAGCAGGCTGGCCATGGACTGGCCCTGGAAGAAGCCGTCCGGCAGCTGGGTCTGGTCACCGTTGACCCCGATGTCGGTGCGCAGCTGGTACTTCTCGCTCTGCTGCTTCTTGCGCAAGGAGAGCTCGTCACGACCGACCTTGTCCTGATAACCCTTGTTCCAGTCGATGGCGAGGGTCATGCGCTCCACCTCCTCCGCACTGAGCCCCATGGCGTACATGCCCGCCACGTAGGAACCCATGCTGGTGCCCACCACGAT
>RCUS01001092.1_pt1 | contig 14970 bp, 13 predicted proteins | sample 2166221 | NCBI WGS metagenome assembly RCUS01 (sample SAMN09932758, study PRJNA488358) | compost metagenome | isolation source: compost soil in cyclohexanecarboxylic | place: Germany: Experimental Botanical Garden | reverse complement strand
TTTGCCGCCGAGGGCGGCAAGGGCGCGAACGTGACGGTGCCCTTCAAGCTTGACGCCTGCGCGCTGGCTACCGAGCTCACGCCGAGGGCCAAGGCGGCCGGCGCCGTCAATACCCTGCGTTTCGATGGCGACGCCATTCTTGGCGACAATACCGATGGCGCGGGCCTGGTGGCCGATATCCTGCGCAATGCCGGCGTGGCCATCGCCGGCAAGCGTGTCCTGCTGCTGGGCGCGGGCGGCGCCGCGCGCGGCGTGGTGCTGCCCTTGCTGGAACAGGGACCGCTGGAACTGTTCATTGCCAACCGCACCGTGGCCACAGCCGCCGCGCTGGTGGTGCAATTTGCCGATGCGCTGGCGCATCCGGAACAGCTGCGCGCCGGCGGTTTCGAGCAGCCCGAGGGCGTGTTCGATATCGTCATCAACGCCACCTCGGCCAGCCTGGCGGGCGACTTGCCGCCCGTGCCCGTCACCGTCTTCGGCAGCCAGACCCTGGCGCTGGACATGATGTATGGCGCCCAGCCCACCGTCTTCATGGACTTTGCCGCCCAGCATGGTGCGCAGGTGCGCGATGGCCTGGGCATGCTGGTGGAGCAGGCGGCCGAAGCGTTTTATGTGTGGCGCGGCGTGCGGCCGGACACGCAGGATTTGCTGGCGCAATTGCGCAACGCCCTGTGAGCGGCGGCAAGAAGGGCAACCGCAAGGGCGGCGGCAGCCGCTACGGCTGGATCAAGTGGCTGTTCATCGTGCCCGTGCTGGCGTTTATCGTCGTGCAACTGTATTTCTTCCTGCAAATCTGGTGGTGGGTCGACCACAATCCATCCAGCACGGCTTTCATGCGCGAACAGCTGTCGGTCTTGCAGGAGAAGAACCCGAACGCCACCATCAAGCAGACCTGGGTGCCGTACAACCGCATCTCGAACAACCTGAAACGCGCCATCATCGCCTCGGAAGACGCGAATTTCTCCGAGCACGAAGGCGTGGACTGGGATGCCTTGCAAAAGGCGTATGAAAAAAACAGCAAGAAGCAGAAGGTGGTGGCCGGCGGCTCCACCATTACGCAGCAGCTGGCGAAAAATCTGTTCCTGTCCGGTTCGCGCAGCTATGTGCGCAAGGGCCAGGAACTGATCATCACCTACATGCTGGAAAGCCTGATGGACAAGCAGCGCATTTTCGAGATTTATCTGAACGTGGTGGAGTTTGGCACGGGCATCTTCGGCGCCGAAGCGGCGGCGCGCCACTACTACCACGTCAGCGCGGCCAGCCTGAGCGCGGCGCAGGCGGCGAAACTGGCCGTGATGCTGCCGAACCCCCGTTTTTATGACCGCCACCGCGACACCGGCTACCTGAACCGGCGCACCGGCGTGATCCTGCGGCGCATGGGCGCGGCCGAATTGCCTTGATGGCGGCCCGATTCGTTTGCATTAAACCAAAGCTGCCGAATTGGCATTATTGCGGCGCAGCATCGTAATGCGGCATTGCCACACATTTTCCGTGAAAAAGCATGGTGGAGGGGTGGTCGTGAAAAGGCCTTTGCGGGTACACTTGCGCTGTTTTCATTTTTGGCGCCAGCGCCAGCACATCACGATAACCCAACATCCGGCTGAGAGCGCGCATGATCAATGTCTTTGTATTACAGAATGGCCGGCTCAACCAGGTGCCGATCGACAGCCGCGCAGACCTCGAAAATGCCGAACCGGTGTGGGTCGACCTGACCGACCCTACCGATGATGAACGGGCCTGGGTCAAGGCCATCTACAACGTCACCCTGCCGGGCGAAGACGAAGTCAAGGATATTGAAGCGTCGGCCCGCTATTACGAAGCGGAAAACGGCGACTTGCACCTGCGCACCGATTTCTTGCGCGAAGAAGACGACGGCCCCTCGCGCGTCATCACCGTGGCGTTCATTCTCGCCCGCAAGATTTTGTTTTCCATGCATACGGACGACTTGCCCGTGTTCCGCCTGGTGCGCATGCGCGCCCGCTCGCGGCCCGGTTCGATCGCCGACTACATGGATGTGCTGCTCGACCTGTACGCCACCGATGCCGAATATTCGGCCGACGTGCTCGAAGGCATCTACCAGAACCTGGAAGAAGTCAGCACGCGCGTGCTGCAAAAGGAATTTACCGATGCGCACGCGGCCGAAGCGCTGAACGCGATTGCCCACGAGGAAGATTTGAATGGCCGTATCCGCCGCAACATGATGGATACGCGCCGCGCCGTGAGCTTCCTGATGCGCGGTCGCTTGTTGAATTCGGAGCAGTTCGAGGAAGCGCGGCAGATTTTGCGCGACATCGAATCGCTGGACGGCCACACCTCTTTCCTGTTCGACAAGATCAACTTCCTGATGGATGCGACCGTCGGTTTCATTAACATCAACCAGAACAAGATCATCAAGATCTTCTCGGTGGCCAGCGTGGCCTTCCTGCCGCCGACCCTGATCGCCAGCGTGTACGGCATGAACTTCAAGCTGATGCCGGAGCTGGAATGGTCGTTCGGCTACCCGTGGGCCTGGGGCCTGATGATTACCAGCGCCATCGCGCCCTTCCTGTATTTCCGCCACCGCGGCTGGCTGAAGTAAGCGCCAGAAACTGGGGCGCGCCCGCGCTCCAGTACCGCCAGCGGGCCTGTCCCGGCTGAGCAGGCAAAGGCAGCCATTTCAAAAATCGGCGATAATCACTGGTATTGCGTGGTATTGAAGTGGTATTGCCGTTGCCCCTGCATGCCCGCCGCCGTGTGCCGCGTACTTTGCCTCATGTCCTTTGCAAAAAAGTATCGTTGCCGGCTTGCTTTTGGCGTGGCCATGCCCGCCTGTTCCACCTATGCTCATTGCGGTGCCAGCCTGTGCCGGCTGGCCGCCGCATTTCCCGTCACCGTTGTCTTCTGGAGAATCCATGCCTGATACCGCTACCACCCCATTGCGCTTTACCCACTTGATCAGCGACTGCGATGGCGTGCTGATCGACAGCGAGGCCGTGGCCCTGCAAGCGCTGCTGGAGTTGCTGGGACCGCGTTTGCCGAACCTGCCCGAAGGCGTCACCCTGCAAGGCTTGATCGAGCCGCGCCTGGGCCAGCGCCTGGTGCCGCTGATGCAGGATATCTACAAGGATCTGGGCCTGCCGCCATTGCCGGCCGATGACATCATGGCCATCGGCAATGCCGTCGATGCGGCCTGCGATGCGCAGCTGCGTGCGGTGCCCGGCGTGGCGCAGGCGCTGGCCGCCATTCCTCTGCCCAAGGCCGTGGCCTCGAACAGCGTCAGCGCGCGCGTGCTGTCGGCGCTGGAACGAACTGGCATGGCGCCCTTGTTCGAGAACCGCGTGTTCACGCCGGACCTGGTCGGCCATGCCAAGCCGCATCCGGGCGTCTACCTGGCGGCGGCGGCCGCCTTCGGCGTGCCGCCAAGCCAGTGTCTGGTGCTGGAAGACAGCGTCACGGGCGTGACGGCCGCCGTGGCGGCGGGCATGACGGTATTGGGATTCATTGGCGGCGGGCATATCGCCCCCGGCCAGGAAGCGCGCCTGAAGGCGGCCGGCGCGCATCTCGTGTTCCAGGACATGGCCGGGCTGCCGGCGCTGGTGGCGGACCTGCTGCAGCCGGCCACCGAGCCGCAAGTCGCCTAGCGGCAGGTATAGCCGCCATCGACCGGCAGGCTGACGCCGCTGATCATGGCGGCGGCGTCGCTGAGCAGGAACAGAATGGGCTTGGCGACCTCTTCCGAGGTGGCGAAACGGCGCAGCGGAATGGCCGCCAGCATGGGGCCGCTTTTTACGGGGTCGCTCCAGTCCCGTTCCGCCATCGGCGTCAGGGTCACGGTGGGATTGACACTGTTGACGCGGATGCCGTGCGGCCCCAGTTCCAGGCACAGGCTGCGGGTGATCGCATCCATGGCTGCCTTCGAGGCGCAGTACGCCAGATGATGCTCGAGCGCCACCAGCGCCGCCTGGCTCGATACATTCACGATGCTGCCCGGACGCCCTTCGCGCAACATGCCTTGCGCCACATGGCGCGCCATCATGGCCGCGCCGCGCGCATTGATCACCATCACGCGGTCGAAGCTGGCGGCCTCCACTTCCAGGCTGGGACCGAGTTGCGAGATGCCGGAACAATTGACCAGGCCATCGATATTGCGCAGCGGCGCCAGCGCGGCCGCCATGGCATCGCTGTCGCTGATGTCGAGTTGCAGCGGCTCGCAGCCGGTTTCCTCGGCCAGCGCCGCCAGCCGCTCGGCATTTTGCCCGACGGCAATGACGCGCGCGCCGGCCGCGCTGAGCATGCGCGCCGTGACCAGGCCGATGCCGCTGGAAGCGCCCGTGACGATGAATTTCTTGTGGCGGAAATCGAATAGCATGGTGATCCTCAGGTGGGGTTGGCGTTGTTGATGCGGTGCATCAGGGGCCGCAAGGCAGGGTAGGCATCGCGGTAAAGGTCAAAGACGCGGCGGTAGGCTTCGCTGGCGCCCGCTTGCGGCGTGCTGCGCGGCACCAGGGTGACCCAGCCGCGCTGCGCCGCTTCCTTGCCGACCAGGCCGGTCCCCAGCGCCGCCAGCAAGGCCGCGCCCAGCGCCGCCTCGACGTTTTCCGCGATGGTGTAGACGGGGTAATCGGTGATGTCGGCAATGATCTGCATCCACAGCGGCGAGTGCGCGGCGCCGCCGACGACGATCAGCTTGTCGTCGAGCGCGACCGTGCCCATGCCCCTGGCGCCCGTGACGATATTGTGTTGCAGGGCAAAGCTCACGCCTTCGAGCACGGCGCGGTACAGATGGGCGCGGCTGTGGTACAGGCTCAGGCCCAGGAAGGCGCCGCTGGCCCTGGCATCCCAGATGGGGCTGCGCTCGCCCATCAGATAGGGCAGGAACAGCACGCCATCGGCGCCGGGCGGCACGGCCTGCGCCTGCTCTTCCATCAACTGGTGCGCATCGGCATGGCCCAGCCGCCTGGCCGCTTCCACGTCGGCCTGGCAAAACTCGTCGCGGAACCAGCTGACGGACGCGCCGGCCGTGATGGCGCCGCCGAATACATACAGGTCGGACTGGCTGTTGAACACGTGCGGCATGCTGATCAGCCCATGGCGCGCATCGGTCTGCTGGTGGATATAGCCCCAGCACATGCTGGTGCCGATCATGGCCACATGCTGGCCTGCGCGGCTGGCGCCGGCGGCGAAGGTGGCCACGGCCGCGTCGACCCCGCCGGCGATGACGGCGGTGCCAGCAAGCAAACCGAGCTGCTGCGCCGCCAGCGGCAGCAGCGCGCCCACCACCTCGGACGAGTCGAGCAGGCGTTCGGGCATCATGTGCGCGGGGATGCCCAGCGCGTCGAGCATGGGGGCCGACCAGCTGCGCGCGGCCAGGTCGTACACGCCGCCGATATTGCCGGCCGAACTATGGTCGACGGCCACTTCGCCCGTCAGCAGGTAGTTGATATAGCTGTTGGGCGGCAGGAAATAGCGCGTGCGGTCCCACACGTCCGGCCGGTGGCGCTTGAGCCACAGCATCTTGGTGTAGCCGTAATAACTGTCGACGCCGTTGCCGGTGACGTCGTACAAGGTGTCCAGGTCGACATGCTGATTGACCCATTCCACCTCGGCGGTGGCGCGCCGGTCCATCCAGATCAGGCAGGCATGCAGCGGCTGCATGGCGGCATCGACGGGAATGCCTGAGCCGCCGTACAGGCTGCTCACGCAGATGGCCTTGATGCTTGCCGCCTGCACCCCGCCCGTTTGCAGCACGTGGCGCACGCACGCCACCACGGCGTCATACCACACGGCCGGCCACTGTTCAGCCCACAGAGGGCGCGGCGTGTCGACCTGGTAAGCGTGCGCATGCTGGGCGACGATGGCGCCGCCGCTGGAAACCAGCAGGGCCTTGGTGCTTTGCGTGCCGATATCGACACCGATGACGTAATCCATGCCGGCTTCTCCGTTCAAGTGTGTGTCGCTGGTTTCAGCAAAACCTTGATGGAATCGAGCGAGTTGGCCAGCGCGAACGCCTGCTCCCAGTCTTCCAGCGGAAAGTCGTGCGTGACGATGCCTTTCGACGTGACCAGTCTGCGCTCCAGCAGGTCGATGGCGATCGGGTAGCAGTACGGGCCCAGGTGGGCGCCGCGCACGTCGAGTTCCTTGCGGTCGCCGATGATGGACCAGTCGGCGCTGGTTTCCTTGCCGAACACGCTGAATTCGACGAAGCGGCCCAGCTTGCGGATCACATTCAAGCCCTGCGTCACGCCGGCCGGCACGCCCGTCGTCTCGATATACACATCGCAGCCATAGCCGTCCGTCAAGCCGTGGATGATGGCCAGCGCATCGTCGGTGGCGGGGTTGATGGTGACGTGGGCGCCATACTCGCGCGCCAGCGCCAGGCGTTCCGGCACCATGTCGATGACCACCAGTTTCTTTGGCGTCTTGAGGGCGGCGATCTGCGTCATCATCAGGCCTAGCGGCCCGGCGCCGGCGATCACCACCACGTCGTCGAGCTGCACCTCGGCGCGGTTGACCGTGTGGATGGCGCAGGCCATCGGCTCGATGATGGCCGCGTCTTCCAGCGAAATGCTCTCGGGAATCTTGTGCACGAGGGCCGTGGGCGGGATGCGCATGTATTCGGCCATGCCGCCATCGGCCACTTCGCGCTGGAAGCCGAAGATATTGTGCACTTCGCACATCCAATATTTGCCCGATTTGCAAAAGCGGCACTTGCCGCAAGGCACGATCTGCTCGGCAATGATGCGGTCTCCCACTTTCACGCCGAAGTGTTCTTCGCCGTGCTCTCCCGCCTCGACCACGTAGCCGAAGAATTCATGGCCGGGCACGACGGGCGGCTTGACCCACGACGGCTGGCCGTCGCCGCCCCAGAACATGGCGGCGCCCGAGTGGCATTTGCAGTCGCTGGCGCAGATGCCGCAGGCGGCGATACGGATCAGCAGCTCGTTCAGGCGCGGCCTGGGGCGGGTGATTTTCTGCAGGCGGTAGTCTTTCGGACCGTGGCAGACCACGGCTTGCATCTCGACTTCGGTGTACTTCATGACAGGCTCCAAATGGTAAAGGTGGTCAGGCGCGCTTGCTGCTGTTGCGGCTGATGTAAATGGCGAGCAGGATGATCACGCCCTTGATGATGTTTTGCAGGTAGGGCGAGACGCCCATCATGTTCAGGCCGTTATTCAGCACGCCGAGCATGACGGCGCCGATCAGGGTGCCGACGATGGAGCCGCGTCCGCCCGTGATGGCCGTGCCGCCCATGACGACGGCGGCAATCGCGTCCAGCTCGAAGCCGATGCCGGCGTTCGGCTGGCCGCTCATCAGGCGCGAGGTCAGCACCAGACCTGCGATGGCGGCCGTGCCGCCGCTGATGGCGTACACCAGCAGCTTGTAGCGGGCCACGCGCACGCCGCTCAGGCGCGTCGCTTCCTCGTTGCCGCCGATGGCGTAGATATAGCGGCCCAGCGGCGTATGGTCGAGCAGCACATAGGCGATGAGGAACACCAGCAGCATCACCAGGATCGGCGTCTGCACGCCCAGCACGCTGCCGCGGCCAAAGAATTCGAACCAGTCCGGCAAGTCGTTGATCGGGTAGCCGCCCGTGTACAGCAGGGCCAGTCCGCGGGCAATGCCCATGGTGGCCAGGGTGACGATAATCGGCGGCATGTTGGCGTAGGCGACAAAGAAGCCATTGCCCACGCCAAAGGCGATGCCCACGGCCAGGCCGGCCGCGATGGCCAGCCCGGGCGGCAGGCCGGCCACCATCAGGCCCGCCGTCAGGGTGCCCGTCAGCGCCATCACGGAACCGACGGACAGGTCGATGCCGCCGCTGAGGATGGCGCACGTCATGCCGACGGCGATGATGGCGTTGATCGACACTTGCCGCGCGATATTGACCAGGTTATCGGCGGAAAAGAAATGGTCGGTGGTGGCCGCCATGGCAGCCGATACCAGCAGCAGGCCAAGCAGCGGAAAAAAGGCCGGCGACTGTTTCAGCATGGCCCACAGCGATGTGGCCGTGGCGGGGGCGGCCCCGCGCGGCGCGGCGAGGGTCTCAGTGTTGGGCGGTTGTTGCATGGCGCATTACCTCGCTCGAGTGTATGGAAGCGCCTTCCAGCAGGGCCACGATGGCACCTTGCCGGAACACGGCGACCCGGTCGCACATGCCGGTGATTTCCGGCAGTTCCGATGAAATCAAAATGATGGAATAGCCATCGCTGGTGAGGGCGCGCATCAGGCGGTAGATTTCCGCCTTGGCGCCCACGTCGATGCCGCGCGTGGGTTCATCGAAGATGAGGATCTTGCAGTGATGGTTGAGCCAGCGGGCGATCACCACTTTCTGCTGGTTGCCGCCGCTCAGGGTGCCCACGCGCGTGCCCGGGCCGGGCGCCTTGACGCCCACCTTGGCCATCACGGCCCGCGTGGCGGCCAGTTCGGCCGGGCGGCGTATCAGGCCCGCGCCCGTGTATTTGCCCAGGTTATTGACGGAAATGTTTTCCATGATGTTGAAATCAAGGATCAGCCCTTCCGTCTTGCGGCTCTCGGGCAGCAGGCCGATGCCGTGCCGCAAGGCATCGGCCGGATCGCGCAGGCTGGCTTTTGCGCCATGGATGCGGATCTCCTTGTGCCAGGCGGGCTGGGCACCCATCACGGCCAGCGCCAGTTCCGTGCGGCCGGAACCGACCAGGCCCGCAAAGCCGAGGATTTCGCCCTGCCGCAGTGCGAAGCTGTTGCTGGGACCATCCTTGCTCAGGCGCACGTCGCGCGCCTCGAGCACGATGGCCGGCGTGCCGGATGGCAGGGGCTTGGCGGGAAAGTTCGCTTCGAGCTTGCGTCCCACCATCATTTCCACCAGCTGGCCGACATCGGTGGCGGCCACCTCCGTCATGCCCACGTATTGGCCATCGCGCAGCACGGTGATGCGGTCGCACACGTCGAAGATCTCGTCCATGTGGTGCGAAATGAAAATCATCGCCACGCCTTGCTGTTTCAGTTCGCGCATGATGCTGAACAGGTGCCCCGCTTCGCTGGGCGTCAGGGTGGCCGTCGGCTCGTCGAGGATCAGGATGCGGGCATTGAGCGAGAGGGCCTTGCCGATTTCCACGAACTGCTGCTGGGCGATGCTGAGCTGGCTGACCTCGGCCGCCAGGTCGATGGCAATGCCCAGGCGCGCGAAGATGGCCGCCGCTTCCTGCCGCATGGCTTTTTTCGACAGCAGGCCCAGCGCATTCGTCCTTTCGCGTCCCAGGAAGATGTTTTCCACCGCGTTCAGGTAGGGAATCAGCGAGAATTCCTGAAAGATGATGGCGATGCCGGCGGCGATGGCGTCGTTGTAGCTGTGGAAATCGCAGGGCTGGCCATTGACCACGATGCTGCCCGCATCGGGCCGGTAGATGCCACTGAGAATTTTCATCAGCGTGGATTTGCCGGCGCCGTTTTCACCGAGCAGGGCGTGGATTTCGCCCTGGCGGATGTCCAGGTTAATGCCGTTCAAGGCTTTCACGCCGGGAAAGCCCTTGGTGATGTTTTGTAGCTGCAAGATCGTCTGCATGATGGGACCCGGAGGAACGGAGAACGTCCCGCAGCCAGGCCGCGGAAACGGGGAGTGCGCCAGGCGCGGCGCTTACCAGCTGAAGGACTTGGCGCCGGCCTTGTCCACCAGCTTGACGTCGACCGGCACTTGCGGGGGCACGTTGGCGCCCCATTTTTTGGCCATGGCGATGGCCAGCGCCAGGCGCACCTGGTCGCGCGGGTACTGGGCGGCCGTGGCGATGAACTTGGAATTGGGCTTGAGCATGGCCTTGATGGCTTCAGGCGCGCCGTCCACGCTGGTCAGCTTGACGTCCTTGCCGCTCGCCTCGATGGCCGACAGCGCACCCATGGCGCCGCCATCGTTGACGCTGAAGATGCCTTTCAGCTTGGGCTGCGCCTGCAGGATGTTTTCCGTGACCGTCAGGGCCTGGTCGCGTTCCTGCTTGCCATTTTGCGTGCTGACGATCTTGATGCCAGGAAAGGCCGCCAGCGCATCCTTGCAGCCGCGCACCCGTTCCAGGATGGGCACGACGGGGATGCCGTCGAGAATCGCCACGTCGCCCTTGCCGTCCAGGCTCTTGGCCAGGTAGGTGCAGGCCAGCTGCCCGGCATTCAAGTTTTTCGAGCCGACGAAGGAATCGACGGGGCCGTTGGCATTCGCATCGACGGCGACGACGATCACGCCGGCCGCCTTGGCCGACTTGACGGCCGACTGGATGCCCACCGAATCGGTGGGGTTGAGCAGCAGGATGTCGATTTTCTTCTGGATCATGTCTTCCACGTCGCTCGTCTGCTTGGCCACGTCGTGGCGTGCATCGGTGATCACCACCGTGGCGCCGATGCTGGCGGCCGCCTCTTCCAGCGCCTTTTTCATGGTGATGAAATACGGATTGTTGAGTTCCTGGAAGGACATGCCGATCTTCAGCGGCGCGGCGCTGGCGGGCAGGGACAGGGCAGCGGCGCACACGGTGCTCGTGGACAGGACAAGCAGTTTTCTTTTCAACATCATCGTCTCCTGGTTTTTTGTATGGATTTTGGGTGTCGTGGCAGCCTTGCCTTGCCTGCTGCCGGGGCATGAAGCGAAAAATCAGTTGCCTGGCGCCGCCGTTTTCAAGCCGTCGTAGCGGCGGAACTTGGAGGGCGAGATGCCCTTGTGGGCAAGGAACTGGCGGTTGAAATTGGACAGGTTGTTAAAGCCCACCTGGTAGCAGATGTCCGTGATGCTCAAGGCGCTATTGCTGAGCATTTCGCAGGACAGTTTGATGCGCAGCAAGTTCACGTATTGCACAAAGGAAATTCCCGTGTGCTTGCTGAACGAGCGCGAGAACGAGCTGACGTTTTGTCCGATCAGTTCGGCCAGTTCCGATTCGCGCAGGTCGGTCGCCAGGTTCTTGCCGATGTAGGCCAGCGCCAGGTTGATCTTCGACGCCATGTAGCTGTGCGGATCGGGCCGGTAGCTAGGGCTGGATAGCTGGCGGCGCCCGTTGTCGTGCAGCAGCAGTTCCAGCAGCGACAGGAACAGCATGGCCCGGCGGCAGCCGCGCGCTGTCAGCAACTCCCGCATCAGGGGCAGGGCGGCGGCGCCGCTCTCGGGCGCAAACAGCAGGCCGCTGCGCGATTCGTCCAGCAGAGTTTTGACTGTGCGCAATTCCGGAAAGGCGGCGGTGGCCTTGGCCATGAATTCGGCCGTGAATTGCAGGATCAGGCAGCGTTCAGCCACGGGCTGGTTGTCGGGCAGTTCGCTGACCCAGTTATGCGGCAGGTTGGGACCGGACATGACCAGGTTGCCCGGCGTGAAATCGCCGATATAGTCGCCGACGAAGTACTTGCCGCTGGTGTCGGTGATCAGCTGGATTTCATATTCCGGATGAAAGTGCCAGCGCACGGTGCGGTAGGGGTAGCCGTGTGACCAGGCGGTAAACGATTCATCGGCGGGCACGCAGACGACTTCGAGATCGGGTTTCATGATGTGCTCCCTCGCGTCGCTTAACAGGTGACGGCGGGAAAAGGAGAACAAGCGCGGTGGCGGCGAGGCGTGAACGGGGCGAGGCGGATGCGTGGCATGACGTGTCTCCTGCTGGGTTACCGTGCGCTTCGACCCTGTTGCCGGCCGGGCGTGTTTTTAATTTATGGTTCCATTCTATGCAGGCGAACCCGACGGGGCCACTCATTCCATGTGGGTATACCGATACTTTTTTTGCATATTCGTTGCCCCAGAGGATACATAGTCAAATTTTGTGCATTGCGTCAAATGTTGCTGAGCAATACGCTGGCGGAAAAAGATGGCAATTGCACAAAATAGTATCGATAAAACAGGGTCTTTGACGTAGCGCAGGCCCCCGCAGCGCTTGTATGCTGGCCAGGCTGGCTATGTCGGGGCCGGCGTCCCTTCAAGAATAGCCATGCCGGAGAGCGCCATGCGAGTACTGTATGTCTGATGTCTATTTAACGCACCTGATCAGCGATTGTGATGGCGTGCTGGTCGACAGCGAAAGCGTGACCTTGTTTTCTCTGCTGAAGCAGTTGCGCCCGTACGTGCCCGCCGATACGCCGCTGGTCGCCCTGATCCAGCCGCGTCAAGGACAGAACTTCGAGACACTGCTGACCGGCGTGTTCCTCGAACTGGGTCTCGCGCCGCTGGCGCCTGAGGTCTGCGCAGCGATCCGCCAGGGCGTCGAAATCGATTGCGACCGGCTGCAGTGCGCCGTGCCCGGCGTGCTGCGGGCGCTGGCCGCCATCAATATGCCGAAAGCGGTGGCGTCGAATAATACTGGCGCGCGCGTGCGGTCGGCGCTGGAACGGACCGGCATGGCACCGTTATTTGGCGGACGGGTGTTTACGCCGGACCTGGTGGGCCATGCCAAGCCGCATCCTGGCGTCTACCTGGCGGCAGCCGCCTCGTTTGGCGTGCCGCCGGGCCAGTGCCTGGTGCTGGAAGACAGCGTCACGGGCGTGACGGCCGCCGTGGCGGCGGGCATGACGGTATTGGGATTCATCGGCGGCGGGCATGTCGCCGCCGGCCAGGAAGCGCGCCTGAAGGCGGCCGGCGCGCTTCTTGTGTTCAATGACATGGCAAGGCTGCCGGCGCTGGTGGCCGCGGTGATGGACACCGCGGCCGTGTAAAACGCTTATGCCAACTTGGCAAACACCTTGCGCGCGGCGGCGATGGTGGCGTCGATGACGGCATCGTCGTGGCGCGCCGAGACGAAGCCCGCCTCGAAGGCGGCTGGCGCGAAGTACACGCCTTCGTCGAGCATGGCGTGGAAGAAGGCGTTGAACTTGCTGCGGTCGCCCGCCATCATCTCCGCGTAGCTCGTCGGCGGCGTTGCGCTGAAATAAATGCCGAACATGCCGCCGATGTAGTCGGCGCAGAAGACCACGCCGGCCTCTTGGGCGGCAGCGGTCAGGCCTTCGGCCAGGCGCTTGGCCGTGGCGCCCAGCTGCTCGTAGAAGCCCGGCTGCTGGATCAGTTTCAATGTCGTCATGCCGGCTGCCACGGCGACCGGATTGCCGGACAGGGTGCCGGCCTGGTAGACGGCGCCCAGCGGCGCCATGTTGTGCATCAGCGCCGCGCTGCCGCCAAAGGCCGCCACCGGCATGCCGCCGCCGATCACCTTGCCCAGGGCTGTCAGGTCCGGCTTGATGCCGTACAGCGCCTGCGCGCCGCCCAGGGCCACGCGGAAGCCGCACATGACTTCATCGAAAATGAGCAGGGCGCCGTGCTGCGTGCACAGCTCGCGCATGGCTTGCAGGAATTCCGGCGTGGCCTTCACCAGGTTCATGTTGCCGGCCACCGGTTCGACGATGACGCAGGCGATGTCCGCGCCGAAGCTGTCGAAGGCGTCTTTCAGCTGTTCCACGTTGTTGTAGTCGAGCACCAGCGTGTGCTTGACAAAATCTTCCGGCACGCCGGCCGACGTCGGGTTGCCGAAGGTGAGCAGGCCGCTGCCCGCTTTCACCAGCAGCGAATCGGCGTGGCCGTGGTAGCAGCCTTCGAACTTGACGATCTTGTCGCGGCCCGTGGCGCCGCGCGCCAGGCGCAGGGCGCTCATGGTCGCTTCCGTGCCCGACGACACCAGGCGGACCTGCTCGATCGACGGCACCAGGCGCGTGATTTCCTCGGCCATCAGCACTTCGCCCTCCGTCGGCGCGCCGAACGACAGGCCCAGGGCGGCGGCATCCTGCACCGCCTTGATCACTTCCGGATGGGCGTGGCCGACGATGGCCGGGCCCCAGGAGCCGATGTAGTCGATATAGCGCTTGCCGTCCGCGTCCCAGAAGTACGGGCCTTCGGCGCGCGTGATGAAGCGCGGCGTGCCGCCCACGGAGCGGAAGGCGCGCACGGGCGAATTGACGCCGCCTGGCGTGGTTTTTTGCGCGCGGGTAAACAGGATGTCGTTCTGGGAAGTCGTCGTCATGATAATCGTGCCTTGAAAGTGGATCGTTGTCTGTGTCGTCTGTCTGGTCTGCTACAGAATTATTCGGCGCCGCGCGGGCGCTGCAGCTGGAACAGCCGGTTCGGCACCAGCTTGCCCATGCCGTGGCGCTGCGCGTGCGCCAGCGCGCCGGAGGTAAATTCCTGCGCCGCCACGACCGCCTGCGGCACGTCGTCTTCATTTTCCGCCAGGGCCAGCAGGGCGGTGGCCGCTGCCGACAGTGTGCTGCCGGCGCCGTTGAAGATGCCCGGCAGGTGGCGCCATTCGTCGTGGCGCACCACGCCGTCTTCGCCGAACAGGGTATTGGCGCGCAGCTTGCCTTCGGCCGTGCCGGCCTTGCTGGCGTCGGCCGGCATGCCGGTGACGAGCACGTATTCGCAGCCCAGCGCCACCAGGTAGTCGACATCGTTCTGCAAGGTGTCGTCCGGATCGGCGTCGCGCCAGGTCTCGGCCAGGCGTTCCAGTTCCACCGGCGAGATGATGAGCAGGGTCGTTTGCGGGATCAGCAGCTGGCGCACGGCGGTGAGGATGTCTTCGTCGTCCATGCCCTGTTCCGGCAGCGCCGAAATGAAGGGATCGAGGATCAGCGGCACGTTCGGATAGTCGGAGACGATTTCGGCGATCGCCGTGACGTTTTCCACGCTGCCCAGCGCGCCGATCTTGATGGCTGCCACCGACATGTCTTCCAGCAGCACGCGCGCCTGGTCGGAAACCCAGTCCGGGTCGACGGCCTGCACGTCTTCCACGCGCGCCGTATCGCTGATCAAGAGGCCCGTGGTGACCGACAGGCCATGGCAGCCAAAGGCTGAAAATGTGGCCAGGTCGGCCTGGATGCCGATCGCGCCGACTGGATCGGACACGCCGAAGCTTAATATGAGGGGAGAAGTTTGGTTTTGCACGGCGGGTAGATTAAGATACCTAATTCAGCATTTTACTTGATTGAAGGGTGGCAGAACGTGAGTAGCAACGAAACAACGCAGCAATTCCAAACGTGGATGTGTCTTATTTGCGGCTGGGTTTATGATGAAGCGGC
>RCUS01001091.1_pt1 | contig 14977 bp, 22 predicted proteins | sample 2166221 | NCBI WGS metagenome assembly RCUS01 (sample SAMN09932758, study PRJNA488358) | compost metagenome | isolation source: compost soil in cyclohexanecarboxylic | place: Germany: Experimental Botanical Garden | reverse complement strand
ACCACTTCTTTCAGCGACTTGGTGTACGACTCATTGAGACCCACCGCGTCACGGATCTTGATGGTGGTAGTCGACAGCACGTTCTCGCTTTTCTGCGAGAGGAGTTCGATCTGGTTCTCAGTACTCACCGCACCGTCGTGCAGGCTTTGGTACATCAGGAACATCGAACCGACAATACCGCCGAGTACCAAGAACAACACACCCAACACAATACCAACAGTTTTCATTTGCTTTCCTTAACGAAAGAGGTCTTCTTTTACCATGAACCACGCAATGCCGATGGCTGCCAATAGGTTGACAATCGACATGGTGATAATCCACCAAGTTGGTGGCACCCACGCATCCTTCATGTACTCGAATGTACTGTTCGGGACGCGATGGAATTCTGCAACGATCTTCTTGTATTGTTCCTGCACCAACTCAACACCGAAGGTTCGCTCGTAAGTCATTGATTGCAGTTCTTTGAGCATGACCAGGTTATCCTGACCGTCTGCAAAGGACATTGCTTTCGCCCACTTAACGTTCTCGTCCTCATCCACGCCATAGAACAACACGACGTCATTTTTCCGGACGCCGCGCCACGCTTCAATCTGTGCGAAGTAGAGTTCAGGATCGAGGTTCTTTGTGACCACCAAAATCACGTTCAGCTGTTTCGCTGGGCCGTCTTTCTTCAGCTGTTCGTTCAACCAGATAGAGATACTGTCATAGTCCCGCCCGTTGTCTTGCAAAACCCGCTGGATCTTCCAATAGTCATACGGAACTGGGTACGCGAACAAATGCCCGGCGAACTTAGCTCTGACCGATGAACTGGTGCCGAACCTATCATCATTGAGCAGCAGGTAGTTCGAGGCAAATCTCGACTCGGCTACAGGTTCGTTGATGTAGGTATCATCCCAACGCGGTGGCATCTTTAAACCACGTCGGTCGACACGGTCGATGGTCCAGGTACCCAAGGTGGTATACACCCGCCAGGAGACGTCGTAGTCGTGTTCGTCACAGTACACTGGGTCGCACACTCGACGACTGTGACGTTTACCCTTAGAATCGGTATAGGATTCTGTACGGCAGGTTTCACCACACTTGTACTGGTGAGAACACGAAACACGAACAGATTCTTTACCGGTCACCTGACCACTGAAGATGGTAAAGTCCGCACTCCCCATGCTCCCACCAATCATGGTGGCCGCGGTCAGGATAACAGTGAGGATAACCCCAGCACCTAACTGCACTGCCCATTCCTTCCAGGTGACGTGATGCGGGAAGAAGAACTTCGACGCTACAATCACCAGGAATGCCGGAATGAACACTATTGGTAGGTAATACCACATCTAGTGCTGCTCCTTTGCACGATTGGAATGACACTTATGGGTGTCGAATGTTCCGATACAATGTTGGATATCATACCGCGCCTTGCCATAGCCCAACGCCGCACTTGCAGCTAACCAGGCCAGAAAGACACAGCAACCTTTGACAAACGCTCGCATTCAGTGTTCCTTGTCGAGTTTCGGCAAGACGGTGGTGTACCAATTTTCCGCGGCCTTGGCCTGTTGGGGGTGATCGTGGAACATGCGGGTAATGGAAGGGGTCTCCACTACATGCTTTTCCGGAAAGGCTTCCTCATCCACCGGAAGCCGGCGACGCAATTCTTCGAACATGACGTGCACGTCCGAATCGTAAAAGGTCTGAGTTTTCATCCGCGAGCCAGGGATCTGGAAATTGTACACCGTTTGACCTCGCGCCATGACATGGGTAGCCAGTTCAATGAGGTCAACCAGTTCAGCAGTAGTGCGAGCCTGGAGAAACGCCAGTACTTCACCGGCGTGCTCAGGTGGGATCTTAGTCTGGTCCATCTTCATACCTCGCTACCGGTTGTGGATTAGCTAGTTGGCACAGGTGCTTCTCGGCAATCTCCCGCTCCTTCTTGGAAGGTTCAAAGAGATGCATCGACGGTAGTTCCAGTGCCGTATCACCAGGAATGAATATCCCATGACGAACTAGTTCATCGTGTGGGTTGTTGGGTTTACCTAACACCGCATCTTTAATGCTGGTACGCTTGGGATTACTGGTCTGTAGGCCACCAGTCAGGGTCTTTCTTTTCTTCTTGCGTGGCATAAGGGGAATCCTTGGCGTTAGGGGCTACGTAGTTAGGGACGATTTTCCAGAGTCACACTGATGACGGCTCTTGAATTGTAGTACTTTACCCGTTGCCATCGTGTTCACCCCACAATTGAAGATATGTCTGATGGTGCCGGAAGTCTTGGAACCCCACTTTCCGCACCAGCCCCCGATGGAACAAATCCGGTCGGGTATTCAACAAGTAATCCAACTGTGCCGGAGTAGCACTGGCTTTAGCCGCCATCATGAACTCCGTGCGTTTACGATCATCCCACATTTGTTCAAGCTCTCGCTCAAAAGCCGCACTCGTTTTAATAAGTCCCAGTAACCCCGGACCGTAAACATGTCGAAAACGCGGGAGCGGTTTCATCACCTATGCCACCTCCTACAGAACAAGTTGATTCAGGTCGTTGTCCGGGTCAGCTCGCAGTTGCATGACCAGCAAACGCCGTTGGGTATGTGGGTCGATAACCATACGTTGCATAACCTCTTCCATAAACGGCCAGTTGGGCGGTGTCTGGTAACGAGGTGCGCGGTAACCCGGAATGGAGCCGATGACGGCGAGGTTGATCTTTGGGCGGGTGTAATTAGGCACGGCCCGACCCTCCAGAATAGCCCGTTTGTGCAAGCGACGTTCTTGTAGCATCTTCTCCAGAAAGGACTGGGAGACGCTACGTTCTTGTGACACGGTATGGTAAAAACCCATGATAATCTCCTTACTCTGCCAACAGACGAGTGAGTAGGCGGTTGTCAGCCCGGCGTTTGGCTTCTTTGGCTTCTTCCGCAGTCAAGGTATATTCGATCACCGTAGACACACCAGAGAAACCAAAGCGTTCAAACAGCAACACACGGTCCTTATGATGGATGCGATTGTTCTCGATCATCCACGCTTTCAAAGCGCTGGCGGCGATATCTTCTTCAAACTCGATATCCCAGATACCATCCTTCTCGGTCAGCCATTTCTTGACCTTGGTTTCCAGCTTGATTCCGTACAAGTCGCCCTTGTCATAAACCATGCCATGGTGACCGTCAGCCACGAAACTCTCGATAGAATTCCGCAGATCGTCGATCATGTTGAAGTTCCCCCGCATCCACTTGACCGGATCTGCCGACATGAGGATTTCATCACACAAGCTGGTCTGGATGTAGTCAGGTAACTTAGGACGAATGCGCAACGCCAGTTTCTTCAACTTAACCGGGTTGGTATTGAAGTTATCTTTAAACCATTGCAGGATGACACATTCCTGCTCGAAACGTGGGATGGAATAATCGTGCACATAGTCTTCTGGTTTAACCTTAGGTTTCTTTTCTACTTTCTTTCCTACGATTGACATACTGTGACCTTATTTACTCTAATGGGTAATAACTCCCCTCACTAATAGAGGGATGTTGAAGTGATATTTTATGTCTTAGTTTACCCCATCACCCCACACAGCATCTGCGCGTTAGGAGCAAGGCAATGGACGAACAATTTGAACAGTTGGAAGACATCGGTATCGTTGAACCGGAGCACATCGAACAGATGGTTGATGCTCTGGCCGACACCGTTGTTGGCACGGAAAGCTACAGCCTGACTGGCGCACAGACCTACGCGATTGCTGTACTGCAAAGTGCCGGCATGATCACTCGTCAAGAAGCTGTTGCTGGTAACGAAGGCTTCATGGACTCCATCGCCGACGGCGCCAAGAAGGTCTGGGAATACATCCAGAAGATCTTCAAGGGGATCTGGAACTGGTTCTTCGGCCCGAAGGCCAAAGGCAAAGAAGCACCAGCCGAGGCGGCGAAGACTGTCAAGGACAACACCACCCAGCTGAAGAATGCAGCCAGTGGCAGTGGCGGTGAAGAGTTGCCGAAGAAAGTCATCGAAACGGTTGAAGACCTCGATCGTTACATGGGCGACGACGCCAGTCCAGCCGACAAGAAGGAAGCGGCTGATCTCAAAGAGAAAGTGGCCGAGATCAAGAAGCTCGCACCCGCCCAACAGTACCGTGAACTGAAGCCAATGTTCACCAAGATCGCCAAGCTTAACCGTCGCACCCAGCGCGCAATCGAAGAAGCCTGCAACCACGCTGTTGATCAGTGGAAGAAATACCACGAGATCTTCGAAAAGGCTGACGGTACCGTCTTCGAGGGCACCATTTACGAGGAGAACTGGAAACAATTGCTCCAGTACGGCGCTGACCAGAAGTCTGACCCGCACGAAGCGTATATCCGCATTCCGAAGAACATGGACAGTCTCGAGCATGCCATGCAAGCACAAGCGGACCTGGACAAGGTGGTCAAAGGCATTGAATACGAATGCCGTGGTGTGAGCTCCATTTACAAGTCAGACGTGATCCGTCAGATCAAGCACCTGCAAGAAGTCCTCGAGAAGAACCTGAAGGACGACAACCGTGCCAAGTTCAATAAGGACCTGGCTGCGTGCAAGGTCTTCCTGGGTATCACCACACGTATGATCAAGCAGATGGAAGCTACCTGCGAAGCGATCAAACGTATCAGCAACATGATCGTGCGTCTGTTCGGTCTGAAGCCAGCGTAAAAGCTAACCCCTACCCTCCAGCCTAGGCTGGAGGGTAGGGGTATGACCGCATTACAAAGCGCCGCCTGGATTACGCATATCAGGACGGAACCCGCCGGTGTACGTTCCACCACCACGTTGCAACAACACATGCCCTTCGTTGTGTATTTCACCCAGGGTCTTGTCGTGATGACGTTCCGCTTCTGCCATAACCCACAATAACGACAGGTGCCCAGTTGGGGTTCTCAGCGGTGATGCAAGCATCATCAGATCACTACGCCCACGTGGTTGGCTGTTCAGTTCTTCGATGAGATCTGGTCGACGGATCTTGGCATCCTCGAGGGTGCGTTCATCACTGCTGGCGTACCACCCGTCCCACGGATGAATATCACCCATGTAACCGCCATCAATTTCCTTACGATCTTCGTAGAACGGACTGGGTTCATCGACATACGGTACGTAACGCCCACTATTGCGGAAGACACTCATTATGGCGTTATCGATATCCGCTCTCGTATGACCGCGGTGACCGTTACTGAACTGCGGTCCATACGGTCCTTGCATGAATGCACCGCCAGCACTGTAACCGGCAAGCACTGAGGCGGTATTGATAATGTACTCACGCTGGAAACCGACCATGCGTTGCTGCACTTCGAGCATCTTGATGACACCGACCTTCACCGCTTCGTCGATTGAGACCATGGTGCGGGACTGATACCAGATGATCCACTGTTGTGACAGAACCCCGGTGTTTTCGACCAGGTTAGGTTCAGCGAAAGGGTTGCATTGATTGTAACCGTACATGGGTGTAACTCCTGTATTGAGGGTAGTTAAATGGTATCGAGATCGTCGTCGAAACCGGGGTGGTGGATCGGCCAACGACCTCGGCGTGTATCGGGACGATACAGTTCACGGAACACACGCAACTTGGCCATGTCATTGTAGGCGATAGTGACCGCAGTTGACAGCAGTAGGGTGTAGCGTTGTACTGAGAAACGTGGATCGCTCCAGGTCAATTCGAGCAGATTCACTGTGACGCATATGGGGTCGTAAGGGGTTTCCCGCCCTGCCAGCTTGACTACCAGTTCATTGACGGCAGCATTATCTTCGTTGTAAATATCCATGAGAATGCTGTCGGCAAATTCCAGCATTTTGGTAACAGCCGCTCGGCGAGAATCAATGCATTCAGCACGGGTGGCTTCCGTTACCAATTCATCACCAAGCAGATACCAGGTGTGCTCTGCCTTACACCCAGAACTTAACAGAGGTCCACTAAGCACCTGGATCACGTAGGAGGGTTTTTTATCGCTCATGCTTGTTTCCCTTCATGGCGGGTTGTCATGAGGATACCTTGGTAGTGAGCCTCCATGTAACTCACCCCGAATGAGTTGCGGTACCACTGCACCCACGCCAACGAAAGGCAAAGCCTCTTGTCGACCCCAGTACCCACCTCGACCAGAATATCCGGTACAGTATTAGGGATTGGAGGATCGATTTCAGCCACTAGGTTCTTTTTCAGGCAATGCCCAGCGATCATCGCTGTACTGAGCGTAACTCCATGACGGTCCATGTACCAGCTCAACCAGTAGGGGTTGATGATTCCGTCCTTCAAATCGAATGGTGAGGGTTCGTAGAGCAGTGGGGTGTAATACGGGTCCGGCAAGGTCTTGTGGCCGTAACGGAGGATGTGTTGCAGTACATCCTGCGTGGTGATGTCGGAAGCCTGCACGCGTTGTTTGGGGAAGAAGAAGCGGTAGATAAGTTTTAGTAGTTTCATCGCGAACAGTCCTTGGAATAGGGAAGGGGTAGTTACCTACCCCTCGGATGGATTACTCTTGGGAAGGGGATTGAACAGCGGGAGCATAAGGAACGGTTGGGTATTGCTTAGCGTCGAGATAGCTCAACAATACCAAGAACTTGATCAGCAACTCGATCAATTTAGCGCCACTCACCCCGGTGTTATTAGGGGTGGTCATGGTGGTGCTTTCCATGCTGGTGCGGAAGTGGGTGATGAGGGTTTCACCACGCACGATCACAAAGTCTGCAGGAATGGAAGTCGGAGTGCCTTTCAGTGTGAAGTCGCCGGCAACGATCTCGTACTGAGTGCCTTTGATACGATAAGCCGTTGCATGCAGTGAGAACATTAACGCACCGAGTTTTTCTTCCTCGGTCATTGCTTGCAGGTATTCTTCAGTGGCTCGGACTTGCATTACTTGAGCTCCTTACAGCTGATGCTCAAGACAACGGTGCCTTGAGCGGTGAGTTTACGGGCTTTGAGATACTCTTTGCCCTGGGAATGGATGTTGTTCTTGAGGTTGTGGTGTTCGGCGATTTGACGCATCGCCGGCACACACTGCTCAACATCATCCAGTACGTTGGTGGTGGTAATCACCTGAGGGTCGTTGGCGCCTAACGTGAGGGTTGCCAGCAACAGTGCCTTTACGCTCATTTAAGCTCCATGTGGACAGCACTGGGGGTTACCGAGACAATAAAGGTGCAGAGTAAGCGGTAAGCGTCATCGTCGCTGAAAACAACACCCTCACGTTTGGCGATGGTGTAATGACCGTTCCCATTGAACTTGAAGGTGCAGACTCAGTTTTGCTTACAGGGGAACCCAGTGTACACGCCAATACCGTTCTCGCCGTGATCATTGAAATCAAGCAGCAGGTCTTTCTGGTAGTCCGGGTTATCGTCGGTACTGAGGTATACCCGTCGAGTAGTGAAGCGTTGATTGCGGACTTTCGGATTGATCGAGAAGAACGCCATGAACCAACCCTGAACAAACGGTTTGGTAAGCGGTGTTTCTGGCACACCCCCGCCCACCAACTCCCCTTCCTGCTTCTTCAGACCCTCGATCAGTTCCGCCATCGCGGCCAAGATAAAAGCGGGGCGCTCGTGTTCCTGGATCATTCGTGGCTTGTCGTTCTCGTGTTGCATGGAAAACGACAACAGGGGTATGTTCTCGATCACTGGGCCTTTCTGTTCACGGGTACGAACAAGGAAGGTCCAGCCAGTCGCGCTCCAGGTAATTGCTACCCGTGGAGAACCGTTCTCGTAGGTAGTACGCCAGGCCGATACATTGGCTGGGATGGCCGGGGCGAACTGCTCGACCATCAGCCGACCCAGTTCGGCAATCATTTCGCTTGGTGCTTTGCTGGTCATAGTCATTTCCCGTAGTTGTTGATAACGTTGTCGAATTGGTCGCGCAGCTGGTGCATTTTTTCCAGTCCTGCTTTGACCGCCATGCCGAGGCTGCTGTTGTGCTGACGCACATGCCAAGCAACCCACTCGTCACTGATGTCAGTCCCTGTCTCGTTGAGCAACTGTGGTTCAAGGACTACGTAGTCGTGTGGGTGGGACTGGCTACCCCCCGGTGCGGACAAGCTGTTGACGTACTGCCAGGCTTTCTTTTCCTGTTCTACGATAGTCTTCACCAGTTCCAGGTACTTTTCCAGATTGGTTCCAGAGAAACTGTCCGGATCGTAGTAGAACATACCATCCAGCGCATAGGTGCCCTGGAAGAAAACCAGTGGATTACTAACATCGTTTCCAGCGAATACTTCTACCTTCACCGGGGCATAACCCCGGTCATTGCCGATACGCGTCAGGTAAAGAGTATAACCCAATGCGGTACGGACATCCTTCGGCACCACGCCGCCGCGGACGTTCTTGAAGAACTCCTGACCGGTCATGAGGTTGTAGCATTCCGAAATGACATCACGGAGAGGTTTGATACGATGTTCTTCGAGCACGTTCTTCTCCACCGGCGCGGTCTTGTGCAGGTAATTGTTAATGTAGTACATACCCAGGTTCAACAGCGCGTCGTTGTTGCGGTCCAGACGAGTAACAAGGCCATTGTTCAAGGCGTACTGGATAACCACCTTGCCATCATGAGCGTGTGACTCATTGCCTTCATAACGAATGGTCAGTTCCAGTGTATCCATGGACCCGATCTTTCGGATATACCCGCACGTACGAACCTCCTTGGAATTATAAAAACCTGCCTGATCCTGCCACAGTGGCTGACCGCCGGCGAATTGGTCACTGGTGGTTTTCAGCAGGGTGTCGAACAGTTCCTTCCAAGCCTGGGCATCGGTGTCCTTGCGGTCAGGAGTTGATTCAAACAACGGGGTTATGCCGAACTCCTGGAAATTGAAGACCCTGATCAGGTCAACCAGTTGGATGCGACTGCGGATAGCTTCCCAAGTAAAACGATCGTCTTGGGTATAACCAATCTTTGCCACTAGTTCGGCGTTAAGCTTGTTATACAGGTGCATGCTGATAACGTTGTTGAAGCGACCGATAGCAATGACGTACCGGTCACCTAACTGGAACTGTTGTGACTGGCCGACGAAGGTAGTGGTGGAGACGAACGGTGCTTTGTCGAGGAACTCGGCTACCGCGCGTTTCAGAGTGTCGGCCAACGGTTCACCTACACCGTTGGTCACTTTCTGATTGGTGCCGCCGATGTAGTACTCGTCCGGTTTCAGGGCTTCTCCGATTACGATGATGATCGTCATCAGATCGATCTGGCTCTTGTCAAACTCAACTTTCACTTTGATGACTTCAGCCGGTGTAGCGCCTTCGCTGAAGGTCAGTTTGAATTCGACTTTGTCCTGAAGGCGGGTAAAGATAAAACGCCGGTACTGCTCGTCGTCAACAAGGCCTTTGTAGTCGAACTTAACGTCGTAACCCTGACGATCCGGGCAGACCATGCCAGGTATTGCGTATCCACTGATACGCTGCCAGAAGGCATGGGTGGAATTGGTCAGTTCGGTCAGTTCACCAGCGGAAAGCCCACGAGTTTCATTGTTCATAATAGGTTCCATGCGTGCAGTAGGTTTATCGAGGAGTTTGGAGATAATACCAGTGAATTCGAGATATGAGTAGGGGTGAGCGCACCGGAAGGACGTCAGCCAGTCGATTTCTAACCTACCGGTGTATTTTTCGATACGGTGGGTAAAATCCGCGATTTTGATAGTGGCAATATCCTTTACCCGGATTTCCATGCGACTTTTACCGATCCAAACTTCCACCTGATCGTTAGTCTCGAGTTGGTAGGCATACCACCATTCACCATCTCCCGATGGATTTATCATCACGGTTGGTACAACAGCGATCTCCCCTCTAGTCCAGCGGTAAAGGAATTCATCAACCAAGGCATTCAGATGCGGGTGACAGGATCCGGGTGCCGAGGGCTTTGGTGATTCCGTGGGTTGCTGAAGTCGTAGCATCCATTCTTTACTCAGCACCAACCCCAGTAGGTAATTGGGGAATTTTAACAAATTACGCACGATGTCCTATCTCCTTAAACAGGGCTTGTTCAACTAAGTTAGTAATATAGGTTTAATAAAAAGTAGTAACAAACAAAAATAAAAGGAGGAGTCCGAAGACTCCCCCGTGTCGCTTACGGGTGCATTGGGTAAATCAGCTGGCGATGGAGCAGATTACCTTGTGCTGTACAGATGTAGTACGCTCGTTTCTCGTCCATCGCGCGGGCGGTGTGTATCACCCGATTGGCTGCGTAGTCGATCTTGCTGCTTTCGTAGATGTCACCTTCTTGCATCGTGGGTGGGGTAATGTCGTAATCACCCAGCTTGTTGTCTGGTGGGATCATCAACTTGACCTTGTTCACCGCCGTGATAACGTACGGCGCACCAACCCGTTCTTCAGCGTTGATCTCGGTCTTGGTGATCACTCGGACTTCGCCGTGAGCCAGACTGTCCCCCAGCAGGGCTACCAGGCTGAACTCAATGTTGTAAGAACGGTGCCCGAAAACACCACCCACCAGTTCTGCCATTGGTGACGCAAACATGGTGCGACCGCCGGTGTTTGGTTCGGTCAGTTTATCGATCAATTCGTTGAAGAGGTTCTTCGCGTCGTCGATGTTGTTGAAGAAGTACGCGTCGTTCAACGAGCGGGAGAACAACAGTTTACCACTACCGCGGACCAGCAAGTTGACCTCATGGGTCTCTTGGAAGATCTGAAGGTACTTGGCCATGCGTGGGTGGGAAGTACCTTGGACGATTGCTTCGATTACGAAAGTGCTCATGATGTTCCCTTACGAATGAAATAAGTTAAAAGTTGATGTGTTTGGTAATGCTAACTTCAGACAAATAAAGAAGGTTATGCAGCGGGGGATCCGAAGATCCCCCGTGCATTGGTGTTACGCGCCGAACATCGGAACGAAGCCGTCAGCAGCCGCCGGGGTCGGCAGAGGACGGGCGACTTCGACAGGTGCATCGGTGGCTTCGCTGCCTGGGATCAGACCAGAGATACCGCGGCTTTCCACGGTACGACCCAGGCTCGAACCCACACCGCCAGCAACCAGACCGATCGAGCCGGCCAGGATGTAGCGACCGGTTTCGCTGTTCATCAGTTTCTCAGCAGCTTCCGCTGCGAAGTAACCACCGACCGCACCGACCGCGGTACCGACACCGGAACCAATCGAAGGACCACCGCGGAAGAACATCTCGGCGCCACCGCCGACTACCGCTGCGGCGGCTGCCACGACGCCGCTGGAGAAGCCGGTTTCGCGGTTGCCACGCATGGTGCGCATTACCTTGCTGCCGAAGGTGTCCGGTTGGGTGGCTACGGCGGTTTCCGACTTCAGGTGATTCGCCGGAACGAAGATGAATGCGGTGAACTTCTTGGCGATGTCCGGATTGCTGTTGCACAGCTGCTCGAAGCTTGCCATTTCATCCAGGCCTGGATGTTGTTCGGCGACGGCCAGCAGTTTCGGGGTCAGGTCCATGTTGGCGCGAACGAAGTTGAACGCGATGGTCTTGAACTGATCCATGGTGGTAACACCGGCACTGCTCAACAGGTCGAGGAACTGCTGCGAAGCTTTCTTGTACTCGCCGGTTTCGTTGGTGGCGGCAGCTGGGGCGTTGTTGCCTTGGCGCAGCGGGGAAGCGGCCAGAACTTGGTCGGCCAGGGAAGCTTGTTGGTTGAGGTTGGTCATGGTGTCGTTCTCCTGAGTGAGCTCTTGACGGGTGTTGCTGGATTGGGATTGTTTAACGTGTTTGGTAACGTAAGCTTCGAACGCTTCCGAGTTACCGGCGAAAGCGTCAGTGATCATGAAGCTGAAGGCCAGATCAGTGGCCGGGAAGAAAGTGTCGTTATTACCTTCTTCGCTAAACAGAGCAATGAAGTTGGAGTAGTCGTCCAACGCTGCATCACCCAGGGTAGCCAGGAAGCTGCTGTACAGCGCACCGCGGCCTTCATGGTCACCCATGCCGATGTTGGCGGTGTTGGCCATGAAGTGGACAATCGAACCTGCGATACTGCCAGCCCGCAGAACCATGGCGGTGATTTCTTGCTGGGTGAAGGTCTTCGGTGTTTCAGTTACCGCTGCAACTTCACCACCACTGATCACCGCAGGAGCACCAGCTTCAGCAGCCGGTTCTTCAGGGTTGATCTTGGCGGGTACCGCGGCAACACCTTCGAGGGCGTCGGTGTGGATTGCTTTCTCGGCAGGCTTGGTCACTGGCTTTTCAACCTTGGCTTTGCGAACCTGAGTCATCGACCAGGTAGTGCCCAGTGCTTGGTTCACTTTCTTCAACGCGTTCTGACGCTTGTTGGCAGCGAACAGGGTCAGGTCCATCAGGCGTTCATTCAGCGCTGCCAACTGTGCAGGTTGCTGATGACCTTCTTCGCGCAGCTTCTTCAGAACGTCGATGGTGACGGCTACCGAGCTCTCGAAATCTGCAACATTGTTTACGTCGTTCATTGTGCAACTCCTCGCCATCATGGGCTTGAGAAAGTAATTAACAGATGCCTAATGACATTCTGTTGTTTAGTCGCACTAAGAATATAGATCTGAAAAGGAATATAACTTAAATATTTCAGTGACAGAAGACATACCTCCTACTAGCCTGTAAGGGCTAGTAGGAGGTAGTTATCAGATCTTGCAACCAAAACCAGCCTGACCAAAGGTCAGTTCACGCCCACCCCAGTTAGCGAAGGCATGTTTCAACTTGAGAACTTCATGCTGGTTGAAATCATAGGTCAGTGACATATGCGGCAACAAACCATCGAAGGAATGCTTGTAGCCACACTCCAGCAAACGCCGGTGTTCATCCAACATGTCCTGGCTGGTCAGGTGGAAGACCAAGCCATCGCCCAAAACATCGAGCCGGGTTACATAAGCCTTAAAGGTCTTCTCCGGATCCAGCTCGGCCAGCGGCTGTTCCAGATCACGCTTGTCGTACATGAGAGTTGCATGCAGGTTGTGTTTACCTGCCGGCGCCACACCACATTCCAACAGCACGTTGAAGATCTCTTGCACTTCCTCGCCAATCAACGAGACATCCACATACCCGTTGTTATTGGCCATCTACGCGACCCTTCACCACGATGCTGACTAGAGTGCGGCTGGCGTGTACCCGGTCATGCAACCGCCAGGCACAACGGGCTTGATCGCCATTGATTTCTTCCACCCCGGGTGGGTTATTGATTTCCCATCCGTTCTCATCAACCTTTAACAAGACCATAACCAACTCCTTGGACAAAAAAAAATAAGACCACCAGGTTTCCCCGGTGGTCCCCATCAAATGGTTACAGCTTTAGCAGGTCCGAAGAAATACCGAACGGAACGTTCTCCAACTTTACGTCCCATTCCGCTTTAGATCCGCGGCGATGGACAGTAATGCATTTGATGTTCCCGTTCTTCTTCATGCGTTTGAGCAACCGCAACCCTGTATCGACTTCCGATTGAGTCGCAGCAGGCCGTGTGACAACCGAACTGGCGCTCGCGTCTGCAACCAATTGGTAAGTAACGAAGGTGAGAGTAGCGTCACTGCGAGCTGTGCTGTACGCACGCAGAGCGTCTACCAAACCCGGCACCGTCAACCCTGGAGTAGACAAGACCTCGTGTAGACGTGGATTCTGCTGGAAGAACAGTTCGCGTGCGGCAGCGGAAGTAAGCCCACGACCCAGGTACTTCGAATCCGCCAGGTGTTCCGCGGGGGTCTTCGAATCGAAGGCTTCCTGAAGCGCTTTACCGTAGGCGTCTTCGCTCATGGTTACGCCCCCTGGTAGTGCGGGTTCTTGATGAACACACCTTGGATGGTACCGCCCTTACGGATACGGTCTTGGATACGACCGATGGCGGCGCGGATCTGTTCTTCCTTACCGTCAAACAAACGGTAGCCTGCACGGTCTTCGGTGATTTCCAGCCAGTACTTGCTTTCCATATCCTTTCCTTATTTGTCTTCAGAGTTGAGTTCGAGGTGGGAACGAGCAAACCGTGGGTCATCGAACTTGATCCGGAAACCTGCGGCTTGCTTGTGCCCGCCACCACCAAAGGCTTTAGCCACCAAGCTCACATCAGCACGCCCAGGGCGACTGCGCAGCGAGAACATACGTTCGTCGACCCCGTCGATATAAGTCGCCGCGAACTGGGCGTGTTCCGATAGCACGTTACCAATGTCCGACGCAAACAGGCCGTTGGCGTTAACTACCGGAATCTCTACCCCATCGATCAGCATCGGACGCGCCGAACGGGCGATCTTCTTGACATCTTGCTCGTGTTTACGCAGGAGCGATTCACCTTCGAGCACCACGTCGCCGATCTTGCGGGTAATGAGCTTGTCGAACTCTTCGACATCGTGCGGGTAGCTGAAGGCCGCGGTGGTCCAGGCCTTGCTCCCGACCAACTTCCATTGCCACAGATCACGGTCCTGTACGAATTGCAGGCCGCGTGGTGACTGTATATCCGGGTTAAAGTAATCCCAGGTCAACATGGCGCCGGAACGGGTCTGGTCGATTTCCACCAGACCTTCCAGTTCCGTTGCCGCAGTCGCGTGGTGATCGAGAATAACCAGCTCACAGTACTGCTGCATTTGAATCACTTGTTCGCGGCCGTAGCTGAAGTCAACCACGAAGACTTGACGACCACGCAGATCGTTCATTTCTGGCAAAGGATCCCCGTAGGCGGCTGCCAACAAATCCACTTCGGCCTTGAAGTGGCGCCACACGACCCAAGCGGCTGCCAGTCCATCCAGGCAGTTCTTGTGATAAATGCACAGTGGGCGCTTACTTGCTACGTTAGACATGACGCATCCTTGTTGTTAAATGTTTTCTTTTGGTTCGCAGACAACGATGTCGAGGCAACGGTACACACCGAAACCGACTTTGAACTCTTGCGACAACCGCCCGGCTTCTTCAATAGCCTGAGCCTTGGTCTGGTGACGGAACGGTGCCTTGGTAAAGATCGGCACCCCGTTGTTCCCCACTCGCGCCAGCACATAACGCCCGAGGGCTTTGTGGTAATTCTGACGGAACACCGGCTTCGCTTCGATGGTCAAGTTGTTGTGGTACAGACGGAAGCCATCCCACAAC
>RCUS01001090.1_pt1 | contig 14980 bp, 15 predicted proteins | sample 2166221 | NCBI WGS metagenome assembly RCUS01 (sample SAMN09932758, study PRJNA488358) | compost metagenome | isolation source: compost soil in cyclohexanecarboxylic | place: Germany: Experimental Botanical Garden | reverse complement strand
GAGCCGGCCTCGGCCACTTTGGCGAAGATGGCCCAGGCTTCCAGGTCGGGGAGTGGGTTCATGGCTTGGGGCGCGTGGGGTCGTGAAGCGATCATGTCACAAATGAAATGGATGAGTTTCCATTGGTTCTATTCTCGGGGCTTACCGGCACGCCTAGACTGCGCCCATCGAATCCCACTGCCCCGCAGGAGAACGCCATGATTGAACGTCGCCCCTTTGACAGCCTTGGTGGAGCCAACCACGGTTGGCTCGATGCCAAGCATCATTTCTCCTTTGCCGAGTACCACGATCCCAAGCGCATGCACTGGGGTGCGATGCGGGTCTGGAATGACGACACCATCCAGCCCGGCACCGGCTTCCCGCCGCACCCGCATGCGGAGATGGAAATCATCACCTATGTGCGCGAAGGCGCCATCACCCACCAGGACGACCAGGGCAACAAGGGCCGCACCGAGGCCGGCGATGTGCAGGTGATGAGTGCCGGCAGCGGCATCCGGCACGCCGAATACAACCGCGAGCCGGGCATCACCCGCATCTTCCAGATCTGGATCTTCCCGGATGAGCGCGGTGGCAAGCCGTCGTGGGGCACCAAGCCGTTCCCGAAGGGCGAGCGCTCAGGCAGCTTCGTCGCCCTGGCCAGCGGCATGCAGGGTGATGACGATGCGTTGCCCATCCGTGCCAACGCCCGCGTGTTGGGCGCCTCACTCAAGGCCGGTGAAAGTACCGAATACCGTTTCACCGACGCCACCCGCCACGGCTACCTGGTGCCGAACATCGGCAAGGTCGAAGTGGACGGCGTGACCCTGGAAGCACGCGACGGTGCCGCCATCACCGGAGTGGAGAGCATCCACATCCGCGCGCTGGAAGACACCGAGCTGGTGCTGGTGGATACCGCAGCCTGAAGCCTTCCACCCCGTAGGTCGCGCACTCCGGAATACCAGGAGTACGCCGGGAGCCTGCAACCCGGGCAAGCCCGGCATCCCCGGGATCGCCGATCCGCGATGACCACGCCCCGTGTCACCGGGGGGCGTGGTCGCCGCTGTGCAACGTCAATCGCGCTGGTACATCGTCACCACGCAGGCACCCCCCAGGCCGATGTTGTGCTGCAGGCCCACGCGTGCGTGCGGCACCTGCCGGTCGCCGGCCTGGCCGCGCAGTTGCCATACCAGCTCCGTGCATTGCGCCAAGCCCGTGGCACCCAGCGGGTGGCCCTTGGACAACAGGCCACCGGAAGGGTTGACCACGACCTTGCCGCCATAGGTGTTGTCACCATCCAGGATGAAGCGCTCCGCCTGCCCCTCGGGACACAGGCCCAGCGCTTCGTAACTCAGCAGCTCGTTGACGGTGAAGCAGTCGTGCAGCTCGACCACCTGCACGTCGTCCGGCCCCAGCCCGCTGCGCTCGTACACCTGTTGTGCAGCCTGTTGCGAGATGCCATAGCCGATGGTCTGGATCATCGAAGCGTGGAAGCTGTCCGCGCGGTCGGTGGTCATGGCCTGCGCGACGATGTGGACCGTGTTGCCCAGATTGTGCCGGCGCGCGAATGCTTCCGAGCACAGGATGGCGCACGCCGCACCGCAGGTAGGCGGGCAGCATTGATAGCGGGTGAGCGGGTCGTAAACCGAGGGCGAGGCCATCACCTCGTCCAGCGTCAACGTCTGCGAGAACAGCGCAAGCGGATTGCGACTGGCATGCGCGCGCGCCTTCACCGAGATGCGCGCAAAGGTTTCCGCACCAATGCCATATGCCTGCTGGTACTCGCGTCCGGCTGCACCGAACAGCTGCGCGGCCAATGGTGCGCTGCTGCGACCGTGGGTGGCGTGCAGCACCTCCTGGTGGCGGGACAGCGGCGACGGGCGATCGTCGAACACCGTGTCCAGCGCACCGGGCGTCATCTGCTCGAAGCCCAATGCCATCACGCACTCGGCGGCGCCGGATTCGATGGCCTGCCGCGCCAGCCACAGCGCGGTCGACCCGGTGGAGCAGTTGTTGTTGACGTTGATGATGGGGATGCCACTGAGCCCCAGCGCGTACACCGCGTTCTGGCCGCTGGTGGAGTCGCCATAGACGTAGCCCACGTAGGCCTGCTGCACGTCGGCATAGTCCAGGCCGGCATCGGCCAGGGCCTGCCGGCCCGCTGCTGCCGCCATCTGCGGGTACGCCGGGCTCATGCCCGGCTTGGTGAAGCGGGTCATGCCGACGCCGGCAACGTTGACGCGATAACTCATGGGGCACCTTCATGTGGTTGCAGGGCGGGCATGCTCAGAACACCTTCATGAAGCGAACCTGCGCGATGATGTCGTCCTTGAAGCCGCCCTCCACGTTGAACTCGGTACCGAGCATGCCGTTGAGCTGCAGCGTGGGAGTGAGCATGTGGCTGGCGAATACCTTGATCGTGTCGCCGCGCGTTTTCTGCATGTCGTAGACATCGTCCTTGTACGACTTGCCGCCGTACACGCCGGAGTAACCAAACGACACCGAGGTGGCGGCCGAAAGCTGCCTGCGCAGATACGCCTGTGCCTGCCAGGACGGATCGACGGACACGTCCACGCCGCGCTCCCTGTGATCCTTCTGCAACGACACATCCAGCGCGCCATCAAAGAACCAGCCGTTGCCGAAGCCGTGCACCACGCCCAGCTGCGGCATGAACGTATAGGTGCCCGAACCCAGCCCGGGCTTGCCCAGGTCGTAGTCGCCGGTGGGCAGCACCACGTAATAGGTCAGGCCGACGGTGGTGCCCTTGGTGGGCTCGGCCGGCTTGCTGAAGAACGTGGTGAAGCCAAGGGTCAGATCGCCCATGCCGTCGTTGGCGTCGGGCTTGGCACCGCCGACCTTGAAGTTGTCCAGGCTGCCGAAAGGCAGAAACGCCTGGTAGGCGACCGGCATGTTGCCGATCTGGCTGTAGTGCAGCACGCGTGCGATGCCCAGGTTGGTATCCAGGCTGGATGACGGCACCTTGCCCACGCCGTCGAGCTTGAATTCATCACTGCTGGCGTGCCCCAGGTAGAACAGCCCCAGCGTGGTGCCCTTGGGCAGGATCGTGTAGTCGGCGGGCATGATATCGATGGCTGCGGCGTTGCCCGCCGCTGCCAGTGCGAGGACTGCGAAAGCGATGCTGCGCTTGCTAGACATGGAAAACCTCTTGATCCAGGGGTGCGATGGGCGCTCTGAACCAGCCGTCGAGGCGCAGGCCCCGGCAGCCACGTTCAGGGCACGGGGGTTTGCGCAAGCAATGCCGCGCGGATTTCCGGTTTGATGACCTTGCCCACCTTGGATTTGGGCAGTGCCGGCCAGATGGCGATGTACTTGGGCGTCTTGACGCTGCCCAGCCGTTGTTTGACGAAGGTGACCAGGTCATCGACCTGCACGCTTGCGCCGTGGCGCAGCTCCACCACCGCGACGATGCGCTCACCCCACTTGCTGTCGGGCAACCCGACCACGGCGCAGTCCTGTACGCAGGGATGCGCCTGCAGTGCCTGCTCCACTTCGATGGAATACACGTTGAAGCCGCCGGTGATGATCATGTCCTTGGCGCGGTCGACGATGTAGAGAAAGCCGTCGTCATCCAGGTAGCCGATATCACCGGTGTGGTGCCAGCCGTGCCGCGCGGCGTCGGCGCTGGCCTCGGGCTGCTGGTAATAGCCGGCCATCACCAGGGAGCCGCGCACCACGATCTCGCCACGCTCGCCGGTTGCCAGCAGGTTGCCTGCATCGTCCATCACCGCCACCTGCAGCAGGGGACTGGGCCGCCCCGCGGAGGAAAGCCGCGCGATGGCAATCGTTCCATCAGCGGCGTAGTGGTCTTCCGGTGACATGGTCGATACCACCATCGGTGCCTCGGTCTGGCCGAAGAACTGCGCCATCGGGCCGATCCGCTGCAATGCTTCGACCAGCCGCTCCGGCGACATCGGCGCCGCGCCGTACCAGAAGCACTGCAACGAGGAGAGGTCGGTGGTGTTCAGCGACGGATGATCCAGCAGCATGTACAGCGCCGTGGGTGGCAGCAGTGTGTGGGTCACGCGGTGCAGTGCGATGGCGGCGAGGAACACGCTGTAGTTGGCCCGCGCCAGGATGATGATGCGTCCGCCCAGTGCCAGCATCGGCAATGCGAAGACACCGGCAGAATGCGTGAGTGGCGCCAGCGCCAGATACACCGGTCGGCCACGGAACGGATAGCGCATCAACACCGTGGCGGTCATCGCCTCGAGGTTGCGGCCGGTCAACATCACGCCTTTCGGCGTGCCGGTGGTGCCGCCGGTGGCAGGCAGCATCACCACGTCATCCACCGGTTCGCACTGGAACGGCGTGTCGTCCAGCCCGTCCAGCCATTGCGCCAGTGACGCGGCGAACGGCAGCTCGGCATCCAGGCACACCGCCGCGCGCAGATTTTCCAATCCGTGCAGCATCTGCTCGACCATCGGTGCGAACGTGCTGTGGAAGATCAGCAGCGTGCAGTCGAAGTCGTCGAGCACCGCGCGGTTCTCGGTCATCTCGTTGCGTGGGTTGATCGGGCACCACACCGCGCCGGCACGCGAGATGCCAAACACGCAGGAGAAGGCCAGCGCGTCGTTGCTGGACAGGATGGCCACCTTTTCGCCCGGCGCGACCCCGCTGCGTGCCAACGCACGCGCCATCCGGTAGCTCAGCGCCTGTACCTGCGCGTAGCTCAGTTCGGTGTCATCCATGCACAGGCAGGGCCTGTGCGCGCCAAGCGAGGCGCCCTTGTCGAGATAGTCGATAAGCCGCATTGCAGCGTTCCCCGTACCGTCAGGTTTGTACGTCCAGCAGTGGTGCCTGGACCAGACCGAAGCTGCGCAATGCACCGAGCAGTTCGTGATGGCCGAACGCCTGGCAGGCCGAAGCAAAGCCCACGCGCCTGGGTGGCTGTTGCAGCAGCCATGCCGCCGCGAATGCCTGCAGCAGGCCGGTCTGCTTGTAATTGCAGTTGCCGAAGATCGTGCAGTGCGCGCGCCCCAGCGGACCGGAGGCATGCACCGAATCCACCGATTTGTTGAGGCGCGGGTTCTCGCGCGGCGGCATCTGGTTCATCACTGCGCTGGCGGTCTGCGTCAGCGCGTCGTAGCGCTCATGCGTGGCCATGTCGCGGGTGGCTTCCAGTGCGGCAGCGACGATCTTGGGCACGTTCTCCATCAATGGCCTGTTGAACACGCCACCGAGTACGCGAACGTTGGCCACGCGCGGGTCGCGGCGGAACCACACCGGATGCGAGGTGCCGCCCCACGGCAAGGCCAGCGCGGTTTCGTGCTGGCCGGGAATGGCCAGGGTGTGGAGCCCGGCGTCCGGCTCCCATTCCACGTAGCGGTTCTGCTGCAGGTGGTAAGCCTTGGACATCGCCGCGTTGACCAGGATGGTCTGGGTGGAGGCGACGGTCGGGCTGCCGCCCCAGAACACCGCGATATCCAGCGTATCCAGGCCCGGTGTTTCCAGGCACAACTGCGCGGCAATCTCGCCGGTGGTGTACATGTGCGCGATGCCCGGCGACAGCAGCAGGCCGGCCTCGGCGAAGGCCGCGCCGTATGTTTCGTCCAGGTGGATCAACCAGTCCTGTTCGCCGGTGGTGTCGGTGTAGTGGCAATGCGCGGCAAGGCAGGCCTGGACCACTTCATTGCCATAGCGGCTGAATGGCCCCACCGTGTTGAGCACCACCGATGCGCCGCGGAACAGCTCGGTCAATGCCGCGGTGTCGTGCTCGACTTCGGCGATCTCGTAATCGGCGGTCTCGATGCCGGGAACGTTGGCCTGCATGGCCGCGTTCAATCTATCCGCGTTGCGGCCGGCAGCGATGAAAGCGATGCCGTACTCGCGCAGGTATTCGCAGACCAGGCGCCCGGTGTAGCCGGAGGCGCCATAGACCACGACGGGTCGTTTCTTTGTCATTGGTGTTTCCTTGGTTCGGTAAGTCCGTGGGGGAGCGCGCGCTGCGCCTACATGCCCATGCCGCCATCCACCGCCAGGCCGGCGCCGGTGATGAAGCGCGCCTGTGGCGAGGACAGGAACACCACCGCATCGGCGACATCGCTTACTTCGGCCAGGCGTCCGAGCGGGGTCTGTGCCACCACCGCATCCACTGCGGCGGGGACGTCGGCGGCCAGGCCGTTGGCGACGATGTCGTTGGCCAGTTGCAGGCCCATTTCGGTGGGGATCAGGCCCGGGTACAGGCAGTTCACGCGCACGCCGTAGCCCAGCTTTCCGGCTTCCATCGCCGCCACGCGGGTCATGCGGTCGACGGCGGATTTGGTGCCCGAATAGCCGGCGATGGCGGGGAAGGCGATGGTCGCGGCGACCGAGGCGATGTTGACCACCGTGCCGCCCTGGCCGGCCGAGCCGTCGGGCCGCATGGCGCGGAACGCATGCTTCATGCCCAGGCCGGTGCCGATGATGTTGACATCGCACATGCGTCGCAGGCCGTCCGCATCCAGATCCACGATCAGCGAAGTGACTTCGATGCCGGCGTTGTTGATCAGCAGGTCAAACCCGCCCAGTGCCGTGATGGTGTGGGCGACGGCAGCTGCCCACTGTGCGTCGTCGGTAACGTCCAGGCGCACGAAGTCGGCCTTGCCGCCGTGTTCCCGCAGCGTGGCGGCAGTCTGCCGGCCGGCGTCTTCCTGGATGTCGCCAATCATCACCGCCGCCCCTGCTGCGGCCAGCGCTGCCGCGATGGAGGCCCCGATTCCCTGTGCGCCGCCGGTGACCAGCGCCTTGCGTCCGCTCAAGCTTTGCTCGCTCATGCTGTCCTCGCTCGATGTGATGCCCCCACGACGCGGCCGGGATGGCGGGCGCCGATTTGCTTGACACTCGTCAAGCAAATGTTGGACGACTGTAAAGACAAATCTGGACGATTGTCATGCTGCGCCGCGCAATGGCAGAATCGGGACGGCTCATCACAGGAAACGTCGTGTCGCTCAAGCTCCGCCCGCAGGCAAAGAAAGCCCCGGAAAAATCCGCTGGCCGCAGCAGGCCGGCGCCTCCCGCGGACAAGTTCGCGGCGCGGCGCAGTGAGCTGGCCCAAGCCACGCTACTGACCCTCGCCGACCTGGGGTACGCGCGAACCAGCCTGCGTGAGATCGCGCAGAACTCCGAATACAGCCACGGCGTGCTGCATTACTACTTCACGGACAAGCTGGACCTGATCAGCTGCAGCATCCGCGAGTACAAGACCAAGTGCGCCACGCGCTATGACGACGTCATCGCCAGCGCCGGCAACATCGACGAACTGGTGGAAGGTTTCCTCGAACGCCTGGCTGAAACGCTGCAGAAGGACGCGCCGGTGCACAGCCTCTGGTACGACCTGCGCTCGCAGGCCTTGTTCGAGGATTTCCTGCGTGCCGATGTGGACGAGATCGACCTGCTGCTGCAGGACATGGTCTGGCGCGTGGTGTCGTGCTACGCCAAGTTCAAGAAGCGCCCGTTGGCCGTGTCACCGGAAGCGGCCTATGCCTTGATGGATGGCCTGTTCCAACGCGCGCTGCTGCGGCACGTCAGCGGTGACAAGAAGGCCATCAAGGAACTGCAGCGGCAGACCGTGGCGCTGATGCCGTTGCTGCTGGCCTGAGTGGCGATGGCGCCGAGCGTTGCTCGGCGGTCAAAAGCGGTCGGGAACCCGGTGAAGCGCAGTCCCGCGTTTGCCTACTTCTTCTTTGGTGGTGCGCTCTTGCGTTTTGCCGGTGCACGGCCCGTTGCAGGGCTGCCACTGTCGCCACCGCTCAACTGATCCATCCACGTCAACACATCGACATAGGCGATGAAGTGCTGCAGGTAGTCCGGTGAGATGTCCTGCATCAACGCCATGGCACGGTAGGTGAGCACGCTGGAATGCAGCGGGCCGGCGTCTGCGGGCAGCGAATCCAGGCACTGGCGCAGCAGGCTTTCGATGCGGATGCGGCTCCACAGCTGCTGGAATTCATCCAGCGCCGGCATCAGCGTTGTGTCGCCCGGTTCGTTGCTGTCGCCTTCCTGCTCCGCGCCCGTGTTGGCGGCGTGCAGCGGCAGCGGGTACTGAAGCGGTACCGCGTTCAACTGCTGCAGCAGTGCGCCCAGTGGGCTGGTGGTGGTGCCGGTCTGCGATGTCACGGGTACATGTTTCGCCACCGTATCGGCATATGCGTCAGCCAGCACCGCCAAGCGCGCATCCAACCGTTGCCGCACCAGGCCGTCGTGACGTTCGGCGCGATCGGCGAGCGCACGCATCAGGCTGAAGCGCAGCGGATCGATGCGGTCGGCACCGGTATCGCGCCAGGCATCCAGGCGTGCCTGTGGCGTAGCGGCCTTACTTTGCATCCGCCGTGCCGTCCTGCTTCGGGCGCGGGATGGGCGCGATTTCGACGCGACGGTTCTTCGCGCGGCCGGCTTCATCGTCGTTGGAACTCACCGGTTGCTCGGCACCGAACGCGGCGGCGAATACCGACGGCGCCGGCACGCCATCGGCGATCAGGGTGCGGGTGACGGTGAGCGCGCGGGCTGCCGAGAGTTCCAGGTTGTCGGCGAAGCGGGCGTTGGCCACGCGCACCGGCTGGTTGTCGGTGAAGCCGCTGACCATCAGGATCTCTTCGCGCGCATGCAGGTAATCGCGCAGCGGGCCGGCGATGCTCTGCAGCAGCTCGCGACCTTCCGGCTGCAGCTGGTCGGAGTTGAGTGCGAACAGCACGCTGCCGCTGATGCCGATGCGGCCATTGATGACGGTGACGCGGCCGGCTGCCAACGGTGCGGCCAATGCCTGTTCCAGCGTCTTGAGTTTGGCGGTCTGTTCCTGGCGCTGCTTCACTTCCTCATCGAGGCGATTGTGCAGCAGCAACTGGATGCCGATGACGCTGGCCAGGATCAACACGAACGCACCCAGCAACACCGACATCAGATCGCCGAAGGCCGCCCAGGTGGTGGCGGTGGATTCGGCGTCGAATTCGATCTCGTCGCTCATGCGTGGCCGGCCCCGTTGCCATCACGGGCCACGGCCAGCTGCTGCAGTTCGCCGATGATCTGCTTCTGCGAGAGCATGCTCAGGTCGATGACCTCGCGTGCCTGCGCGACGTAGTACGCCAGCTGCTCGTCGCTGCGCGCGAGTGACTTGTCCAGCGCGGTTTCGATCAGCTGCAGGCGTTCGTTCAAGGTTTCGGTGGACTGCCCGAACAACTGCACCGCACCGCCGAAGGCTTCACCCAGGCTGGCCACTTCCACTGCGCTGCTGGTGACATGCGCGGCGGCGTTGTCGAGCTTGCCGGTCTCGGCTTCGATCTGCGCGGTGAAGCGGCTACCGACGCGTTCCAGCAGGTCGGCCGAGGTGCTGACCAGCGCGTCCACGGCAGTGCGCTGTTCGGTGGAGGCGTGGTTGACCGCGCTGAGCAGGGTTTCCAGCGTGGACAGCAGACGGCTGCGTTCTTCCAGCATGGCGGTGTCGCGCACCATGCTGTCGGACAGCTTCTGGCGCAGCTCGGCGACCACTTCGGCGGCGGCGCGCGGCGCTTCCGAAGCGCTCTGCACCAGACGCGAAATCTCGGCGATGGTGTCGCGGGCCTGCGCCTGCGATTGCTCGCTCATCGCCTGCGTGGTCTGCGCCAGCGTGTCGCAGATCTGCTGCTGGCGCTGGGCGACCTGTTCGCCATTGCGCTGCCAGCTCTGGTCCAGTGCGGCGACCATCGCGGTGAGCGTCTGCGACCAGTTGTCCAGGCGCTGGGTGTCGTTGGCGGCGAAGGCCGACTGCAGTTCAACATGCGATTGCTGCAGGGCGTCGAGCAGCGAGCGCGAGTGACTTTCAAAACTGGCCGAAGCATTGGCCAGCGCCTGTTCGTTGCGCTGCGCCAGCGCTTCGTGCGCGCTGCGTTGCTGCGCGAATGCACTGCTCCAGGCGTCGGTGGTGCGTCCGGCGTTGTCTTCCATGCGCGCGGCAACACCATCGAGCAGGGTGGCCGAGCGTTGTTCAAACGTGGCGGTGAACTGCTGCAGTGCCTGCTGCAGTTCGTGGGTGAGCGCGCTGTTGCCGCGCTGCTGTTCGGCCAGTGCGTTGTTCCAGCTTTCGCTGGCTGCGGTTGCGGCGCCACGTACGGAAGCGTTGAGCCCATCGAGCTGTTTCTGCACGGCGTTGTCGATGGCGGCGTGCAGCGCGTTCGATTTCTCCGACAAGCCGAGCATGGTGGCATCCACCACCGGCTGCAGTGCGGCGCCGACGGCGTTGGCCTGCTGGCTGATGCCGTCGTGCATCGATTGCTGCAGCGACGACGCCAGCTGCGTGTATGCCGCTTCGGTGCGCTGGTGGAACTCCTGCTGGCCGCTGTGCAGCCGCTCATTGTTGCTGTGCTGCTGCTGTTCGAGGCTGGCCATCATCGCCTGCAGGCGATCGACCAGCGTCGGCATCAGCGCGTTCTGTTCCTGCAGCAGGCGGAAGGTTTCATTGCGCTGGAAGGCCTGCGAATGCACGCGCAGATGCGCGGCGATGCCGGCGTCCAGTTCCTGCACCGCGTTGCTGCGTTCGCGCCGCAACAGCGCCGACAGCAGACCGAGTGCAGCCGACGAAGCGACGCCGGCAATCGAGGTGCCGAAGGCGAAGCCCAGGCCCTTGACCGGCGCCGCCAGCGAGCTGCGGATGGCGTCCAGGTCGGTCGCACTTTCCAGCGCCAGGCCGGTGCCGCGCAGCGTGGCCATCATGCCCAGCAGCGTGCCGAGCATGCCCAGCAGCACCAGCAGGCCGACCAGGTAGGGCGTCAAAGCGGGCGCGGGCAGACCGACGCGTTCGCCCTGCACGCGCAGGCGCACGGCGTTGCGCAGGCCCGGGTTCAGGCGCGACAGCCAACCGTCGAGGTTGTCGCTGCCTTCGTTGATCGCCGGCAGTGCCTGCTGCAGCGTGGTGGTGGCCTGGCGGTAGCGGAACAACTCCACCGCGCCGACCAGATAACAGGCGGCGATCACCGAGGCGACCACGGCCGCCAGCGGATGCGTGCCGGCGTAGCCCACGCCGATCCAGCACACGGCCAGCAGGCCGACAAGAAAAACAACGACAGCGACGAAATTTCTGAGCATGGGCGTTGGGTTACCGGGTACGCAGGGCTGCGAGCAGACCTTCGATGGGATGGAAGCGGACATCCAGTTCGGCCAGCAGCGCGATGCGCAGGTCCTGGCGGAAGTTGGCCAGCCAGGGGCCGGTGGGTGTCGTGAGGGTGTCCGATGCGGGCGCATCGGCAGGGATTGCGGTGTTGCTGTCGTGCAGGCGCTCGAAATGCAGGGCGAGCAGGGCAGGGACGTTGCCAAGCAGGGTGTGTTCGCGCGGGCTGAGCGTGGCTTCCATCACCGCGTCCACTTCGGCCAGCCGTGCCTTGGCCTCGGACTGCCGCGCCAGCATGTCGCGCAGGCGGCCACGCAGCTTGCCGGTGGCGATCTGCATGGAGCGCTGCTGCCTGAGGCAATGCTGGCGGTACGGCGCGAACGCGGCCTGCGCGGCGGTTGCAGTGGCCGGCGCGTTGCGGGGCGGGGTCATGTCGATGTCGGCGTGGATGGCATCGGTCAACATAGCGCGGATGCGGGCGCACTCGGCGTCCTGCGTTTCGTCGAAGACAGGGCCTTCCGGCGGCGGTGGCGCACGGTTGTCCAGCGCCCGCGACAGGGTGATGGCGCGGTTCCAGTCGAACCATTGCGCCAGACGCTCGGGCACGTCCGGCGCCGGGCGCGAGACGGCATCGTCCTTGAAACGGGCCAGCAGGCGAATGAACGCCGGGCCCAGAACGGGCGCCCGTTGGATAGCTTTCGCCATGTGTCCTGACTAAAAAATCAACATTTTACATGGCCGGCCCGCACGTGCCCTGCCGGCCGTGTTCATGCACGACGCCGCTGCCCGTAAAGGAAGATGAACAAGGACGCGGTGCTCAGCGCGCATGGCGCTTGATCAGCTCCAACAGCAATTCGGCTTCACCGGCGCGTTTGGCCGGGTCTTCCTCGGCCACGACATGCTCGCTGAGGTGGCCGGCCATCACTTCCATCATCAGCCCGTGCATGGCGCCCTTGGCGGCGGCGATCTGCACCAGCACCGCGTCGCAGTCGTCGCCGGCTTCCAGCGCCTGTTCCAGGGCGGCCACCTGCCCGGCGATGCGGCGCACGCGGGTGAGCAGCTTCTTCTTGTCGTGCTGGATATGTGCCATGAGTGGAATCGTATACCCTATGGGGGTATCAATAGAAGCCGCCCCGATGAACCTCGACACCCTCGCCCAGTCCCGCCAGCACAGCCACGCCTTCAGCGACGGCAACCCATTGGCGGAGAAGAACACCCGCCGCGCCATGGTGCTGACCGTGGTGATGATGGTGGTGGAGATCACCGGCGGCTGGTGGTTCAACTCGATGGCGGTGCTGGCCGATGGCTGGCACATGAGTTCGCATGCGCTGGCGCTCGGATTGGCCGCCTTCGCCTATGCCTGCGCGCGCCGCTATCGCGACGACCCGCGCTTTGCCTTCGGCACCTGGAAGATCGAGATCCTGGCCGGCTACACCAGCGCGATCCTGCTGCTGGGCGTGGCCGCGATCATGGCGTTCGAGTCCATCGTGCGCATGTTCAAACCCAGCGCCATCCACTACGAACAGGCCATCGCCATTGCCGTGGTTGGCCTGGCCGTGAACCTGTTGTGCGCGTGGTGGCTGCGCGACCAGCATCACCATCATTCGCATGGTCATGACCATGCGCACCATCACCATCACCATCATCACCACGATCTGAACCAGCGTTCGGCCTACCTGCATGTGCTGGCGGATGCGGCCACGTCGGTGTTGGCGATCATTGCCCTGCTCGGCGGGCTGTACTTCAACGCGTCGTGGCTGGACCCGCTGATGGGCATCGTCGGTGCGGTGCTGGTGTCGGTATGGGCCTGGGGCCTGATCCGCCAGACCAGCCGCATCTTGCTGGACGCGGAGATGGACGCACCGGTAGTGGCCGAAATCCGCGAAGCGGTGGAGCAGGGCGATGTGCCTGCGCGCATCAGCGACCTGCATGTGTGGCAGGTCGGTCGCGGCCGCTTCGCCTGCGCGATGGAAGTGGTGACCGCAGTGGAAGTGGATGCCGAGGTGTTCCGGCGCGCGCTGTCGATCCATGAGGAAATCGTGCACGTGACGGTGGAAGTGATCGTCGCGGCATAGGCCGCGATTGCCACGAACGAAGAAGCCGCCTTTCGGCGGCTCCTCGATGCAGGGAACGTGGTGGTTCAAACGTCGCCGTCGTTGGCCCAGCCTTCACCGCTGCCGCGCTGGAACACCGTGTCGCTGTCCTGCACATCGCCGGCCGGGAAGTGCTCCAGCTGCGCCAGGCGCGCGTAGATCGGGGTGAAATCCGGCTCGGTGGCGGCCATCAACTGATCGAAGCTCTCGATGACGAAGTAGCTCTTCTGGAACGTGTCGATGCGGTAGCGGGTGCGCATGATCCGCTCCAGATCAAAGCCGATCCGGTTCGGCGCGGCCGACTCCAGCGAGTACAGCGATTCGCCCTTCGACGAGACGATGCCGGCGCCGTAGATGCGCAGGCCGTCGGCGGTGTTGATCAGGCCGAACTCCACCGTGTACCAGTACAGGCGGGTGAGGTTCTGCAGCGCATCCGGGCCGATCGCATGTGCCTTGACGCCGCCGCGGCCGTAGGCGGCCATGTAGTCGGCGAACACCGGGTTCATCAGCAGCGGCACATGGCCGAACAGGTCGTGGAACAGGTCCGGCTCGGCGATGTAGTCGATCTGGTCCGGGCGGCGGATCCACCACGTCACCGGGAAGCGGCGGTTGGCCAGGTGGTCGAAGAAATCCAGTTCCGGCAGCAGGCCTTCCACGCCGACCAGGGTCCAGCCGGTGGCCGCGCCCAGCACTTCATTGAGCTGGTCGAAGCGCGGGATCATGTGCGCGCTCATGCCCATCTCGTCCTGCGCATCCAGGAATTCCTGGCAGGCGCGGCCGACCAGCAGCTCGCGCTGGCGCTGGTACAGCGTGCTCCAGGTGGCATGGTCGTCGGCGCTGTAGCTGTCCCACGGCTGCTCCACCACGGCCGTGGTATAGACCGGCACGTAACCCTTGTCGGTCTGTTGGTGTTCGACGCGGCGTGGGTTGGCTTCCATGACGGCAGCTCCGTAAGGCAATAGATGAACCCATGGTAGGAAGCTTGCCGCGCAACAGGTTTGCGAAATTGCGCCACCAACCCTTTGTGACGCAATATTGTTGCGTCAGTTCAATGCTGCGGAGCAACAAAGATGGCTTCAGTGACTTTGGATCGCACGGATCTGCGGCTTCTGGCCGATATCCAGCAGCACGGCCGCGCCACCAACGCCGAGCTGGCCGCGCGGGTAAACCTGTCCCCGTCCGCCTGCCTGCGGCGGGTGCAGCGGCTGGAAGCCGAAGGGGTGATTGCCGGTTACGGCGCGCGGCTGGAACCACGCGCCATCGGCCTGGGATTGCAGGCTTTCGTGCGGGTGCAGCTGTCAAAGCATGGGCAGGCGGCCATCGATCATTTCGTCCAGGCCGTGCAGCTGTGGGATGAAGTGGTGGCCTGCCACGCGCTCACCGGCGACATGGATTACCTGCTGCAGGTCTACGTGCGTGACCTGGACCACTTCTCTGCTTTCCTGCTGGACAAGCTGCTCAACGCCTCCGGCGTGGCCGACGTCAATTCCAGCTTCGTGCTGCGTACGGTGAAGGAATTCCGCGCGCTACCGTTGTCGCAGCTGGGGCGTATCTAGGCGCGGTTTGTCTTGGATGGTGTACATGCTTCGCAGTACGACGCGCAGCATCCTTCACGACCAATGTAGGAGCGGCCTCGGCCGCGAAGCTGGCAATGGCAATGCCCTGCACGGAACCTGCACTCATGCGGGGCTTGAACAACTTCCGCACAGATCGGGTTGAACGCTGCTTCGGGCGGTGTACGTGTTTCGCGGCCGAGGCCGCTCCTACGGGGTGCAGGTGCTTTGGCTCCCTCCCTTTGGCCATGGGCCAAGGGGAGGGCTGGGGAGGGGTGCCTTTC
>RCUS01001087.1_pt1 | contig 14997 bp, 17 predicted proteins | sample 2166221 | NCBI WGS metagenome assembly RCUS01 (sample SAMN09932758, study PRJNA488358) | compost metagenome | isolation source: compost soil in cyclohexanecarboxylic | place: Germany: Experimental Botanical Garden | reverse complement strand
ATAATTAGGTACCCTCGTAAATAAAAAACTCCTCCATATAAAGAGACAAAAAAAAATAAACCAGGTAAGGTTTCCCCTACCTGGTTTATTCACGACTTACTCGTCAGCCGGTGGTTCAACCTGATCAGGCGGAACGTACGACTTACGGTAGTTACCATCGATGCTGGTGATGTCGAACATCGTGTTGGCAATGTGGTGTTGCGCAGCACGGCGGGTCTTCGCCCAATCCTCACGTTCCCGGAAGGTCAACTTGCCACCCAGGCTGTCATGATAATGCGTATGACGTAACACGGGTTTCTCATCGACTACTTCCAGGTTCAGCATACCGTTCATAGCTCGGCGGTAGAACAGGTTGTCTGCACCGATACCGGTACAGAAGTGGCTGAACTCTCCACCATAACCGTCAAACTCACCGTCGAGGTACAATTGCTGCACCTCAGGGATTGCCATGATCATGTCACGCATGTGGCCTTCGGCGCCCTGCTGCGCATGAACGCTGCCGAGATAACCGATGGAATACCGCGAGACATATTCGCCATCTTCGCCGCCCAGAATACGCTTACTCATCTCCCACGCACGGCTGGCGACAAAGTCGTCGAACGCACTGAGGGTTTTCTTGGCCTGCTCACCCAACCAGCCACTGGCGTTCTGAAGCAACGCTGTGGTGTTGTTGACGTAATTGGCGTACTTGTTGATGGACTCTTCGGTGTGACTGCCTGAGATCGCGTAACTGAAGGCATTGGCACTATTCATTACAGCTGCCCTCTATCAATCGTCGTCGGGTTCAAGCTCGGTCTGCATCATGAGGGTGTTGAGGTTCATGGTGACCGTTGCCGTTTGCCCAGCATACTTGCTGACCTTGAACGGAACGTTCTTGTCCAGGACCTGGTGATGCCCCATGCTGCCGTAAGCTTTTGCCTTCGACTCGTTGTCTGTAAGGAAGATAACGTACATCTGGTCGCCATCGAAGTCGGCGTTGTATTCGCCCACCCCGGTGATGGCGATCTTGATGCTTTCATCTTCAAGATCCCGGTTGACTTTGAGGAAGTTACCACGACGACTGAGGTATTCAATCGACGGGTTACGACCTGCTTGGACGATACACTTGCGACTGTCCTCGATGTCCTGCAAGAAAACATCGATTTCTGGTACGATCTCGTACGCAGAACGACGAATCAAAGCCGCAGCTTTCTTCGGTGTGAAACCTTTCCGGTACAGGTAACTGGTGATCTCTTGTTCCAAGATCGTTGTCACCATCTTCCACGGCATGATAATGAAATCAGCGTTGAAGATACCGGTTTGCGAGGTGATTACCGAACGACCTGTTTTAGGGATCGGCCCCGCGCACACATGCTTACGGTTGACCCCCGGTTTGTTAAACAGTGCCTTTGGGTTATTCACCTGACGGAACTGATCGGCCAGTGCTACCAAGTTCTTGCCAACAATGTTGACGTTCTTCAGTAGCTCGGAGTCTTTCAGTGTGTAACAACTGTTAGACTTCGCGGTGTCGGCAATAGCGTTGTACAGCTTCGCAGTTTCCGGTTGGTGCTGGTAGCTGCGGACTTCTTTGCCCACCTTTTCCAACACGGTGCAATACCGGTTGGGGACCTTCATGTAATCACAGAAGGCCAGGTATTTGTACTTGTAATAGAAGTCGAGGATTTGCATCCCGTCGTTCTTATACTTCGTCCAGCGAGCACCAGGACCGACCAGGAGATACTCCATGATGCGATCACAGTTGTCGTAGAACGAGTTGAGGTTAACTTCCTTGATGTCCAGGTCCACCAGCATTTGCTGGAGAGCCATGATCGAGCCGTTGCGCTTCTTCTTTTGCTCCGCCCGGTAGGTTGGATCGATGAAGTAACGCGGGACGCCGATTTTTGGACTCGGGTTACCGACAGTGATGTTGTTAAAGAAAGTGGTGAAGAAGCCAATGTTGACAAACTTCTTAACACCTTCGGGGCACTTCAGCCAGATGCGTGTATCTTCGCCCTGGTCGAGAAACACTTCAGCCTTGGTCCCACATTGTGGACACACACGATCGCTACCACGCAGGTAGTTGCCCTTCATGTGACCACATTGACACTTGGCAATGGTGTCAAACGAGTTGCCTTCGAACTCCATGCGGGTTAGACGTGCGATGGCCTCCCGATCTTCTTCGAGGTTAAAGTCAAAGTCGTTCAGGTACACCTGCTTCAACCGGCTGGTATCGTGCAGGTAGTTGTAGTCCTCGAAGTCCGGGTACAACGGCTGGGAGAACCGCGGGTCATCTTGCAGTGTCAACAAGTTGCGCGCGTAATGTTCGAAGTACTGCATGGGATCCAACGCTTCTTCGCTAAAAGCAGTGAGCGCATTAATCGCCAGCAGATTACTCGGAGTCAGTTCAGGTAACCACATTCGAATAACTCCAAAAAAGACAAAAGCGGAATAAAGGTTAGGGCGCCCGAAGACGCCCTAACCCCTATCATGCTACCACAGCCGTGGATCAGCCGAACGACCAGCCGCCGCCGAAGGCGTTCATGGCGGATGGGTTGTTCAGGTTGCTGCTGCCAACCGAGGCCAGGGTGGCCAGACCTGCGCCAGGCAGGAAGACCATCTGGTTCGGACGGAAGCTGGCAGTGGTGTTGGCCACGTTCAGCGTACCGATGACGTCCATCGCTTCACCGATCAGTGCCATCAGGCTCGGATCCCAGACACAGGATTGCGCGAAGGTGTTGATGTGCACCGCACCGTCGAAGATCGACTGCGACAGTTCCATCCGCAGCTTCTGGCAACGTGCCTTGAACTCTTCGCCGGTAGCGCCGTACTGCACGCCCAGGTAGTTGAGCACGGAAGCTTGACCGCCCTTGCCCTTGACATGACCGAGGAACATCTCGTCCACTTCTTGGGTGTTGAGCTTCTTGCCGCCGATCTCGGCCAGGCCGTTGACAACCAGCATCGGAGTGCGGTGCAGGGCCGGCTTGTCCACAGTCCAGCCGTTGTTGGTGCGCGAGTTGCGCTCCAGCAGTTCGGAGAACTTGTTGTTGGACATGGCGTCGAGCACCGCGACCATGGTCTTGATTTCCTTCTGGCGGTTGTTCGAAGACAAACGCATCAGGAAGTTGTTGACCGAGGCGTCCGGGCCGTTGGTGACCAGGTTGCTGCGGAAGGTTGCGTGCTGGGAAACGTTCTGACGAATCCACTGGTTCACCACATCGGTGTCAGTGATGTTCTTGTCAGTCAGCAGCAGACGGTTCGGCACCTGAGTGCCTTGCAGCAGGGTGTCGATCCGGCCTTCCAGGTCGCTCAGGTTACCACGCTGGCCGACGCTCAGCTTGCGCAGAGATTCGGTGAACACGTAGTTGGCGTTGGTCGCCATCAGCAGGTACAGCCCGTAGAAGAACGGGAACAGACCTTGGTTGAAGTTCATCATCTCACCGGCAATAGCCGATTCCAGCGAGATCACCGGGTGCAGAGGCTTGTAACCCTGCTGGTAGATACCGCCACCCATGCCCAGGTACTGCTGGATCGCGTCGGCTTGTTGCATGCCGCGTGCCGCAGTGATGTTCTGGAGGTGAGCCTGGAAGGTCAGGCCGGACAGCGAGACGATCGCGTTGACGCGGGCGATTTCCTTGCTATTGGCCGCCGAACTCGACGGGTTGTTGATGTTGTTGATGGTGCTGGCAACCACTTCCATGTTCGCGGCGCTCAGGGTCAGACCCTTGGTGACGCGCTCCTGGATAGCGTTGACACGGGCTTCGGCGTGACCGTCTTTGCCGTAAGGCTGTTTCGGGTTGGCGAATGGCGAAGGCAGTGCTTGACCAGCATTCGGTACTTCTTCGGTGACTTTGGTCAGTACAGCGGTTTCCCACTGGTTGGCCAGGTACGCACCGATGCGCTGCGGACGGTCTTTCGGATCGCCGGCTTCCGGGTGGTTCATCATTTCCATGTCGACAACGACCATGTTGATGATGGCCACCTGCTTGACGCCTTCCAGCTCAGCGGCGCGGCCGAAGTGGTTACGCAGGTTGTCGATGACTTGCTTGTCGGCGTAGGAGGTCGGCGGCAGCGGGACCGAGATCTGCTGCTGCATGCCACCGCCGGTCGGGATGCGGATCGGCTCGGACGCGTTGGTCAGGTCCTTGTTGGAGAACAGGGTACCCATGACCCACATGGTGTTCTGGACGATCTTGTACAGCACCAGGCCTGGCAGGATGGAGCTGATCCCGGCGGTCATCATGTCCACTTCGGGAATGATCTGACGTTGTGCTTCGGGAGTGGTCGAACCGCTGACGGTCTTGTAGTACTCTTTGAGGTGTTTGATCACCTCGGAAACTTCGAACATGTTGCGGTTGTCCGAAGTCATGGACGTTACGCCGAACAGGCCAACCAGACCGGTGGTGTCTTGCTGACCCGGACCGTACTGGTTGTTCTCGGCTTGTTGTTGCTCGTCCCACGAACTCTGGCCACCTTGGGTACCACGAGCGCGAGAACCACCTTTGTTTACAGTCATGTCATTACTCCATCATTTCTTAAGAAAAAGTTTGCTATAGCAGTGGAATCGCTTTGGTGCTTGCCTACACACAAATATCCTTGCAACGATTCACAAGGGTAATATGGGTTTGAAATTTTTTAGCCCCGGCCGCGATCTCGCTGATTCAGGTCGAAATGCTATAGGAACCGTTTAACTCAATCCCATACCAATTCCGAAATTGCACTCCGAGTCCTCCTGGATCTCTCCAGGAAGTAGGTGTGCTATAGAATAGGGATGAATTAATTTTTTACTTTATCCCATTCCTTCAACTGGGTGCCCCCATGCTGACACTCTCATTTCCCAAGCCGACTACGGCGGTTTACCCCAGAACGCGGTTTGCGGATCTAGGGAACCTGCGGCGGCAGACTGAATACAACCGCAACGCTTTCATCAACTTTGTTCGCTCCCAGCCGTACAACCTGGAGAACGAACACATCCTGGTAGGATTACTCCAGCAGTTAAGCATCAATGCTGAGTGGGACCTCCAGTATGTGATCTCATGGGCACGCTTCCGTGCCTATACCTTGTGCACCATGTTCAAAATTACTTCGCTCAACCATGTCGGTCATGCACAGTACAACGGCTTCTATCGAGAAGGCGTGTGCGAGCACTGGTGCCTGATCGAGAATGATCGGCAATACGATGAGTCTGTTGTGCTAGAAGAATTGAGCCCGGTGGTGCCATTGTGTTCAACGATCACCAAGCACAGCTACACCCACACCCTCATGCGGGATACCACCTACAACCGTTCGCGCCCGAACGAGGTGGCGATCATGGGCGTGGATATTGTCGAGCTGGCGATTGGCTGGTGGCTCTACCAGCGTATGGGTTACGACCGTGATACGGGGATTCATGCTTATCTAGCGCAATACCCGTTGGTCGATGCACAACTCATGCACAATCAGCTGGCGGTGATCAATGTCCTGTACCAGCATGTGCTTCATGACGTACCGTTGAATGACTTGATTACCACGGACCATGTGGTGTTCAACACCATGAACGAGCGCCGGCTACGCAAGCTGTACCTGGAACACTTGGTCAAGTTCTTCAGTAACCGTCGTCTGGCTAACTTCGAACATTTCTTGCGGATGTTCGACAGTGTCTACGCTGAGCCGTACTTCAACTATATCCGTGCAGGTAAGAACGCGTTGTTCGCGCAAACCTCGTGGGTGTGGGAACCGGCGTTGATGAAGTTGTATTCACTGTACTTGCACTTTGCTAACTTGCAGAGTTACAAGGCGGCGGATATCAGTACGTTGATCGAACGTTCTCATGGCAAGCGTATCAACAACTATCAACGGATTCCCGAGACCTTCTTCCGTGGATGGTTTATTTCACTTGCTGACGAAATGAACGATTTGAACAACGAAAACTTGAAGAATCGTTAGTTTCCATCTTGTGGGAGGCCGAGAAATCGGCTTTATCCCTTAAAATCTATTAAAAATCAATTTTAGATCCCCCTGAGAGAGGCAGCCCTAGGGCTCCTCTCTCGGTGGGGTCATTACGCATTTCCTTCCCAACTACGGTTATAGTTCCTGACTGCGTCGGCCTGTTCTTCGTCAGCCACATCCTGTCGCAAGGTCATGAGGTAAGGATCCATGCGCTTATACCGCGCAAGCCAGGACCTCACACTCCCTGCCAGTTCAGCTTGGGTGGGCAGGTGGGTAAACCCTTTGGGGACCTCAACGACTCCCTCCGGTGGTTTGAAGCCGGGGATCATTCCCAAGATTCTCGGACGAGTCATTGCGGCACCCCCTGGAAGTCGTAAATCTCATTCCAGTTAGGTCTCGGTAACCCAGCGATCTCTAGCCAGCACTTTTCGGCATCTAACCAGATCACTTGTACCTCTTTGTCCATTACAGCATAGGAGTCACCTTCATACACTGTGCCCACTATGTCCAAATGGTCCTTGGTGGGCACGACCCCGAGGAACAATACACTTACACCTAATCTATCCATTTCAATGCTCGTCCGAGACCAGCCGGGTGGTCTTGCTGTTGAGGATGAACAGACCCAGCGATTCCAAGATCGCATAGATCGACTTCAAGTTCTGCTGGATCAACTGCCGTACATCAACCGCCGGTAGGAACTCTTCTGGAATACCCCCGATACCTTCAATCATGTCAGTTGGGATGTACAACGACGACAGATCGCTCTTATCCTTCATGAAGTTCATCAGTGTGGCTTTGAAGTTCTCGTCTTTCAAACCGTCGTAGAACTCCTGCAAGCGTTTCTTACCGGTGAGGTTGAGGTTGACTTTGTACGCCTTATACGGTAATTGTGGGGCTTCGCCATACTTCACACTCAACACACTTTCCCACAATTTGTGGTAGAAGTAGATAGACGAATCGGGAGTCTTGTAGACCTCTTCCGATTTAACGCTGTTCTTCGTCAGCCACGCCCAACCCCCTTCCTCGATGTTTTTGCGCAGTTCCCGTTCAATATTCCCCACTTCGTGCAAGATGTGTGGGGCACTCATGGTATTCCGGGTATACAACGCGTCGAGCACCTTCCTCATCAACTTGTTGGTGAAGTTACGCACCAACTCGGCAATCTTCACACCCCGTAAGTGGACCCCTTTCAACTCGAGGGCTGGTTTTAACTTGCCGGTTTCTTTGTCAATGTTCAGCACCCCTTCCACCATCAGCTGCAACGCGTAATAGTGTTTCGACATCGATGTGGTCACATACGACGCGAACAGGTACTCGTTCTTCATGTTCAGGCGATTCTGGTACTTCTTCGAGACGTTCATGTTCCGACTGAGTCGGGCATGTTGGTCTACCGCAATGCAGCGGATGAAGTAAGTCAGTACACCGTTGAACTTCAACGCGGTATCCGAGTCTTTGGCATAATCGTCAATGATCATGTCCACCGAGTAGATAACCGAGTCGGTGTCCGAGGTCATCACACTTTCACGGACGATCTCTTTAACGTTGAAGATGCCGGTTGGTGGGATCTCCGACTTGAAGAACGCACGAAGGAATTTCTCCCACCGTTGTTCGACACTCACATGGTAAGCGTTGAGGTGGTTGATCTGCGCTTTACTCGCACCGATACCCAGCTTGGTAATACACAGGATCTTGTAGTCACTGTTAGCGGGTTTCGGGTAATCGTCCTCGGTGGTGCCTTCGGGCATCGCCGGGGTAGCACACCATTCGTTGAAGAACTTCTGCATTAACTCGGCGTTGGTGACGTACAGGCCACGTAAGTCCAAGGTGCACAGAATCACGGTCAACTCTAGCGGATTCAGTGCTTCCAAGAATCGCCGGATCGCCCCGAGGCTGCTCGGGTTGTTCCAGTAGTAGTTTGCGCACTTGGTGACCATCTCCATCACTTGGTCAACCGTGGCGTAACTCATCCCATATTCGGTGATGACTTCTTGGATCAGCTCTTGGTCTGCGTATTGCAGTTGCGCCAAGAACCCTTCCATGGTCTTACGGTAACTGAGCAACAACCGATTGCCGGTGATCAGGCGTTCGTTGATCAGGTTCGCCGTAGAGGTCAGAGCACGGCAAGTCGAAGTCAGGGTGGTATGACCCGACTTGTTGAACAACGGGGTGCCCGAAGACGACATGCCGCCCGACTGGGCGTTGTTAAAGATCTTCAAGGCGTTCTGGATTTCGTTAAAGGCGTTCCATGCGTCAGAACCTTTCGGTACCTCGCCACGCTTGCCTTTATAAAGACGACGGAACTCAATGAACATCTCTGTACCAGCAGCGTTCACCGATTGTTCAACATCAGTGTGCGTGTAACCCACCAACGATGGCGACAAGTGCCAACCGTTCTCAGAGACTGTGTTGAAGAACTCGCGGGTACTCATTACCAGCGGAACACGGTCACCGTGCTTGTCTTTCTTGAAGACCCGGAACTTGGCTTCCTTAAAGCCGTTCTCATTGGGTACAAAGATCTCCTGCATCAAGGTCAGCAGGTGATCGTAATCATAGTTGTAGACGACCGACAACATGTAGGCCGCTTGGTAATGATAGGCCTTAAGGAAGTTTCGATCGCTCTTATATTCCGCTTCCAAGAAGGGCGAGCGGTGTTGCGTCAGGTCGATTTTGGCTGGAACGCCCATAATCCAATTACTCTCATTCCAACGTTGACTAATAGTGAAAAATACCGGGGCACAAAAAAAAATAAATTGAACACCACGCCCCCAATGAATGGGGAACGTGGTATCCGAATAATGCTCAACGAGTAACGTCGTTGTACGTATAGGTCATGCCGAGATCGCGCAAGACTTTGTGCAGCGGACCTTCCATCGCCATTTCAAAGTTGGTGAAGGTGTAGCTCCGCGTGCGGCCTTTGACGATCTTGTATGTCGATTCGTTGACCCAAGGATAGCCGATGACTTCCATCTGGCCGTTGGTCAACTGGACTGCAAAGTAGCGGTAGGCCGCCGGATCATCGACGCCACCGATCTTGTCCTTGAAGTAAGCGAACAAGTTGGTGTGCTTGATGTTCAGCTGCTGGTCCATCGTCTTCGCGGCTTGATAGGTCATATCACCGACGATGACAACAGCCCCGGTACGGGCGTCACCGACAATGCCATTCTTCACAAGCTGAAAATCGACGATGTCGTTTGTCACCGGAGAGATAGCCATGGAAACCTCGATTAACTCACTTCAATAAGGATCAGGGGTAGTACGACGTTCTTTCCATGAACACGTGCTACAAACCCAGGTGATTGACTGACCCCCATGTCCATGACAGAATCATGGGAGCCGAGATCAGCGAATAGGATATTGACCAGAGGGTCTTTCTCCTCTGACGAATCCCCATTGAATGGTCGATACATTTCCATCAACAGGGACTCGACTTTACCGGCGAGGATCGACCGCGTTGCCACGAAGCACAGTTCGTGCGGCGGGGTATCTGGATCCTGCGCCTCTTCCAACTTTGTGTGCAGCAATTCGGCTATCGCCGGATAATCAACTCGGAGCAGGCGCTTGGTCATGATCAGTGGCCTCGTTGTAACCAAACATGAAGGTTACGGTCACGCCTTGTACGCGAGTGCCGGACAGGTGGACATTCACCTTATCCCGCACAAGTTGTTGCAAGACGCGGCTGGTATTAAAGAAATCGTTGGTGAGCCGCTGATTTTCTTCGGGGATGGGGTGGGTAAAACCGCCGGCCACAGGAAACGCCATTTCCTCAGCCTTGCCGATACCGATGGTAATGAACAGCGCTTTGTACGAACCCAGCATTTCCTGGACATCAGTCAAAGGCGGTATGGTTACCATGTGTGAAAAAAGCTTCATCTTCTAGCTCCAAAAGAATGTTGTACGGTCCGACCTTCCAAGAGATCAGCCGACTTTGTAAACACAGCTCACGGATCTGATTCGACACAATCATGACTTCACCATAGATAGCAAGCCACAGATGTTGTGCCGATAACTCGTGCATGTCGAGGTCGTTGAACACCAGTTCCCGGGTAAGGTCCTGGTTAAAATCGTTCACCCTCCAGACCATGATCATGGTTTCCATGACCGACATGAATTCGTGATCAGTAAACCCCGCTTGCTTAAACGCGTTGTTGAGCGCGTAACAAGGGATCGTTGCCACTTTCATTTATCAAATCCCTCGTGTCAATGCCGACGATTAAGTTACCTGCATCAGTGACCCGGTACAAAATGGGATACTCTAAGGTTCTATTTTCGGGTATGAGTTCCGATAACGCCGTGGCAAAGAACCACGTCCCCGCAGTGATGAGGTCCGCTTCATCATCTGGTAATAAGTTACGAGCATACTGTCGGGGGAACACTAGCTCATTTTCGTCGAGGTTGAACCCCTGGTACATCTGGGTAAAGTGGTCCATCGTCTTCTGGAGCACGGCCAGGGCCACGGAGTCGTAGTGGGAGTACAGAGGCTTCCCCGTAACGTTCCCAGTTACCAGTCCCCCCATTTGCCCACGAATCATCTCGAACAAAGGTTGGGTGACGATCTGATAGTACCGGAACTCGCCTTCGGGTTTCGCCATTTCGAACAGTGCTGAGTTCATTGATGACATCCGAACTAGGGTTGTCGCTTACGATATCTGTAACATGGGTTTCTGCGGGTAGGTCCAAACGCGCCTCAGACAACATTCGCGCAGTGGTTTCTTCCAGGTCCATCATTACCCGGGCTTGGTGGAACCCTTTACCAAAGCGTTTGAACTCGAGTTTCGCTTTGGTACGAGGATCCCAGCCATAGCTCCGAGTAATTTTCAAGATGTGTCGATAGTGACGAACGATCAGTTCCGCCACACCCATGACATCATAGTCACCTTCGAAGACCTCCTCTGCGTCACCCAAGCAGTTCTGCATCAGGTGGGGGTCATTAAAGATGTCCACCGAGTAACGCAATACTTCTAAAGCCAGGTGCTCACGCACGCCTTGCGGTTCACCGAAAGGCATCAGGAAACTCCTGCCCAATTCCTTGACATCGAAAATGATCATGACCGATCCTGATTAAAAGGTGAATGTAATCATCAGCTGGTGAGACTTACGCCCCATGGACTTGATATTAATAGCGGCTGTGGTGGGAATACCCAGAGTCCAACAAGCCAAGGTATCTTCCAGCGATGGGATAACGCCAAACCGCGTACGGCTAAAACCACGCTCTTGGATGTTGTCGTAACCGAGGTTATTCAAGACACCAATTACGTCCGTTCGATCTACGCGTTGTTTCAGAGGTTTTTCACCGTCACCTATGTATCGGTATAGGTGATAGCCGTTTAGATCAATAGAGAAGCTTTTAGGCACCTTACAGCTCCTTTCTAAGTGTTGGGGGTGCATAAGAATGACACGTGCCGTAAAAATTAACGCGAAATAGACCCCTTAGGTAGGAGCGCGAGCTCCTACCTAAGGTATCAGGGTTGTCGCTTAGAGCATGAAGCCCATGGAGTTCGAACCGGCGGAGATGTCTTTCTGCTTGGTGTAATCCACCGCGGCCTTGGCCTGAGCAGTTTCCAGCTCTTCGATTTCCTTCTCCAGCTCGACCAGGGCTTCACCGTGGTCCAGGGTCACGTGCAGTTCCTTGATCTGCTTCGGACGGTCGCTGCCATCCACGCCGTCGGCGAACACGCCGGTGGTGCGGTACAGGGAACCAGAGAAGCGTGGAACGACCAGGTCGCTTTCGATGAACAGGGATGCAACGGCCACTGGCGGCTTGCCTTCGTAAGCTTCAGCGCCGTCTTGGTCGTAGAAACGGATACGGCTCAGGGCAGGTGGGATCTTGCCGCCGGCGCTGTAGTTGAAGAAACGCTTGACGTCTTCGATGTCCATCTCGGTGTTACCCGGGTTGAACAGCAGGCTCAGCAGGTTGAGGTTGTCGACCACTTCGGCGTTCACTTCACCGCGGGTCTTGTCCTCGGTGTTGAAGAATTCCATGTAGCAGACCGGTGCATTCAGCTGGCCGGCGGTGGTTTGGTTGGCGAAGGTGCGCACACCATTGACCGCGTTTTGCTTCTCAATCAGCGAGGTGTGGTCGGAGATCAGACACAGGGCAACCTGGTGGCCTTGTTCGATCAGCATGCGCAGGGCGATCATGGCTTGCGCACGACCAGTACCACCAGCGCTGTTGGCGACGATGATGTTGTGCACCGCCGGCTTGTACTTCTTCAGGGTGGCTGCAACGAACGGTACCATCTTCTCGAACAGCAGGTTGGAGTCTTTGCCGCTGCCGGCCGCGCCTTCCAGACGTTCGATCGGGAACTCGGTGGTGTTGTTCTTGTCGCTGGTGTCAAGCCCGACGTAGCCAGCGTTCTTGTTGGCTGAAGTACGAGCGCCTGCTTTCAGTGCTACACCGATGTTGATACCGGTGCCGCCGCAGAGGTAGTATTGAACATGAGACATATGGAATTGCTCTCTTCAGTTTGAGGAATATGGATAAGACATTCGTTGTCTATACCACGGTGGTAATATAGGTGTGAAAAATTCTGACCGAGATTGAGGACAAAAGAAAGGGCTGGTGGGTAGGGTGCTGAAGGGGGAGGACCCCTACCCACCAGTGTTCCAAATGGAACAAGTCACTCTTTTGGAGCCTCCATAAGACCGGGGAACCATGGCGTGATCGCGCCCGGTGCGTATGTCGGTATAATATATTTCTTTCGGGTGAAAATAAAAATGCAAAAAAGAAAAGGTAGAACCCACTCCACATGAACCCGAAGGAACATGCAGAGTGGGGTGGAGGTTTTGTAGGCAACCCTCCTCCCAAGACAGATAGAGATATCGTGGGTGAAGATGAGGGGGTATGGCGGTGAACCCTCCTAACCTACCATGAAACGGCTACAGCAAACTTTTGACTTCAACACAACCCTGAGGCATATAATGACTATTCATCACCATACTCCTCAGAATCAAGCTTAGCCGCGTGTTCAGGAAACAGGTCAGGCATAGCGCGACAATACACTTTCAATGCCTTTTGGTGCAACTCGTGCGCTTGTTCCTGTAGCTTGTCCGGATTGTCGAAGTTACCTTCAGCAATCTTCAAAGCGTGATCGGCCAGGTCCTTCAGTTCATTGATAACCTCTTCTTTCTGGACATTCAGTTGACGGCGGAAGTTCTGAATCAACCCACCGCTGTTGATGTCCCACTTGCAAACTTGCTCTACCGCTTGCCGCGCCGAACGCCCGATTGACATCACCCCAACTGCGATACCTTTGCCTGTTCCGATCGCATAGGGAGCTTCAATAGGCAACAACGTGTTTACCACTTCATCGCCCCGACCTTCTTTAACGTACCGCCACATGAAGGCACAGTCGTCGCAGATGATAATTGCCTGGAAGTCCAACATCCCACAGGCCAGGGTAGTTTTGTGATCCAACCCTTGGGTCAAGGCTTCAGCGATCCAGGGACCTGGTGCACCCGTCCCCACGAAGGCGAATGCAACCACCTTCTTCTTTTCCACCGTCCACTTGTCCCAATCACCCGCCGCATACAACCGACGGGTGGTACCTGCACGACGCAGGTGTTGGCAATTGGATTGTGAGTCTGTTGCCAGTTCATTACCGTCCCAGCAAATTACGCTCATAATTAGACCCTCAAACGTTTAACTCCCTTAACCGGGATACGGTAAACTTGCACCTTACCACCGCTGTGCAGGTCGTGACGTTTCGCTACCTTTACCGCTTTCTTCGCAGAGAACCCCATACCCAAGGCTGCTTCAGCAAAGTCAGCGCCGCTACCCACTGCGTACGGCCCAGGAATGTGATTGATCTCTTGACGGTCTTCGCCTGCCTTGAGGTTACGGGTAACTTGCCAAATATAGGCTTTACCCGACTCGACTACAACAATGCAGCTGAATGACAGGTTCTTGGCAGCAATAGACTGCTCAACCCCTACACCTTTCTCCAGAGCCGCAACAATGTAGTGATACGCTCCAGAGTTACCGGCCGCCGCAAAGGCGATAACCTTTTGACCCAACAAAGTCCAGTTGTCATCTTTTCCTGCCACGTAGATCTTCTGGCGAGGACCCAAGCGACGCTTACCCGAGACTGAAGTCTGCGAATCGCTGCACAAGCGTTTGCCATCATAGGCGATTGTTGTCATAGGACTTCCTTACCTTTAGCGGCTTCATAAACCTTGCTTTTAACTTTCGCAGGACCTGCATCACGCGAGGCCTCTTGCAGTTCTTCTGACATCGGTTTCTCAGCTGGGTCAACGATTGACCTGATCACTGCTTTCAGTTGATCAAGGTTCAGATCCCCCAGCTTGAACGAATTATCAGCACCTAACGGCGCAGACGTCTCTGGGCGCTTGCTGGGTACTTCCGGTTTCGGCGGTGGGGTAAAGACATGCACTTCACCACCCGTCCAAGGGTCCAGCTTCATGGCATGCTTCACCGCCGCTTCCGCCGACTTGCCAATCGACATGATCGAATAAGCAAAGTTCTCACCACTGCCCGTGGCAATAGGTGGGTTACCCGGTATCGCATAGGTAACAGTTCGACCTTTAGAAGGCACCACGGTCATTACCCAGGCAGTATGGTCTTCCAACACCATGATGGCATTGAACACCATTTCTACATCCTCAGGGAATTTACTACGATGGGTAACCCCAGCACGCAGCATTTCCGTCAAGTAAGGTACCCCGCTGGACATCCCGGCCAAGGCAAACGCCAAGCACTTCACCCCACCCACTTCCCAGTATTCATCAGGACCAGGTTCATGGATCTTGTTACACACCGTCGGGAGAACCATTTCACGGATCGACTCCCGCGAGTCAGCTGCCAGCGATTTACCATCCCAGCACAGAGTAGTCATACTTCGTTCCCCTTTCAGCAACCATTTAAGTAATCAGCGTATGAATACGCTTCTTGGTAACAGACTAATGATGTAGGTTTAAAAACTTCCAAGTGCGTAATAAACCCTTACCCAAATCCCTTTCAGGAAATGGATAATAATACTTAAAGTAAAAAATTACTTTTGCTATAAGGCCCTTCGGGCCTATAGGAAAGATTAGATAAGAATATCTTCTTTCTCTTTCCTCTAACTAGGTTAGACC
>RCUS01001085.1_pt1 | contig 15029 bp, 24 predicted proteins | sample 2166221 | NCBI WGS metagenome assembly RCUS01 (sample SAMN09932758, study PRJNA488358) | compost metagenome | isolation source: compost soil in cyclohexanecarboxylic | place: Germany: Experimental Botanical Garden | reverse complement strand
GATTTTTTTCATCAAAATCGGTAACATTTTTTCCTCGCGTTTTTTATTTATAAAATTTACTTTGGTAATAACTTATTCCCACCAAATTCTATACACGGCTTCGTCAGCAGATAATTCTTCAAATTCCTCACTTGTTAAATTGACTCTGTTTTGGCTTCCGTCCGTCCACAAAACTATTGCATATCCGCGATTAACATATCCTTTACTCATTTCATTACCCCCTATAACATACTTTCCAGTTCCCGAATCATCCCATTTTGACGACTTATCGTCCGTTCCTGTTCTAAAATCTTCACCATCAACTGTACTGCTAGTGATGGTGAAATCGAACCCTTATCCGCAATTTCTCGTCTGACAACAATTTCAATCTTAAATACATCCATTGTTGTAACCTCCTTTTAAAGCCAAGTGATTGAATGTACGATATCCCAATTCAATTCATCAAGTTCAGGTTCCGAACCTTTCAACATAGTTTGAATCCAATGTAACATCACGTATCTGTCATCATAATCCATTGCCATAGCGGTGAATTCTGCACTGTACTCTTCTCCCTCAACTGCATCAACGAAATTGGTGTACTGCTTTCCGAGTTGTTTTCCTGTAGGTTCCGGGGTCGTCAAAAGATTGAAACTATCAATACTGAAATTCGCCATTTTTATCCTCCCTTTCTGATTAACTTTCTAACCTAATTATACAGCAAAAAGTTACCTATTGCAAGCAAAAAACAACCCTCCCAAATCAATCGGGAGGGTACCTACCTTACCTCTTACCTTGCAGATGTTAGATAAACCACTTTATTCTTATTGTCAAATGAAGCATTAACACCGACTTTTGGCATTTCATTTGCAGGAATCCATGCCCGTCCGTCCCTATCCAATAGTGCCTTAATATCAACACCATTCAACACGCCTTTAATCTCTTGCATTTCGTCATCCTCCTTTACCATTTCAAAGGCTAGAATATCATATTTAGTTAACACATATTGGTCAATCATCTTTATGAGCATTTTTGAGTAATTCGGGTCTGTGGCATATCCAGCATTTTGTACCCTAGTACATACATCTTTGTAATCCGTATTACCCGGAATACCTTTATACCTAGCGAGTAATAGAATCCTTGAATGATCTGCTACAGAATCGCCCCAAGTTTTATAATGACGGAATGCCTGTTCAACTCTTGTTTTAACTCCGCGAACATATTCATTTGTCATGTACTTTACCGAACCCGCATTTCCTACACCCTTAACCCCGAATAGATTATTTCCTTGTCTGGTTAGACCAGACTCACCCCAACCACTTTCAAGCGCGGCTTGTGCAATTGTCAAAGACGGGAGGATTTTGTTAACGGTGTAATCCTCCATTGCATAGGGTGCAATCTTTCTGATAAAGTCTTCCGGTTTCATTCCGTTTCCCTCCTTAATATTTTCCGAGTAACAAACTTGCTGAAACGAACTCATTACCTAAACTACCATACATCCCGAAATCTGTAAAGATAACATTAAGATTTGCTTGCTGCTTTTTAGTTCCATCAGCAGTAAATCCAATGACCCCAAGTACCACGGTATTATTTTTTGTAAATGATGCATCCGGGTATGTGATATTAAAGTCTGTTCCGGTTATAGTTGCCGGGTACATTTTTGGTATAGAAACTTTACCTTGCAGCGTGTTAATAGTTCCATCGTCGCTTACTTCAAAAACATTATGCCAATGCTCAACGGTATGAGGTTCCCCGGCAGTTCTCTTTTTCCAAACTAATTTCACATCGTCCATACTCGCCCGGTTAGATGTTGGATTAAATACCCCACCCTCACCATCATAAAAGTTAATTGGCGATTGCATCCCAAACAGAAATGAATTACTTAACTTTTGGTCTGAATCGAAAAGCCCATGATATGCATTCCATAGGAAGCCCATATAAGCAAACCCGTAATCATCATAAGGTTTACCTATAACATCACTTTTACCACTGAACTTTCCTAGCGATAACCGTATATATGGAAATGTTCCGGCACCATCAACCTCAAACCCGTTACCTCCTATCGTCATTCCCCCATAAGAGTCAACCATAAAAGCATTCATCCATCCTTGCATCATACCGTAAACTTTCCATTCCCCATCAACCATAACTCCTATATCTTCTTCCGTTGCATCCCTAATAGGGTCGCCTACGGCATATGCCTTTTTCCCGTTTGCTTTCCAAAGGTTCATACCTTGATTTATTGTATCACCGAAAGAAGCCTCACCCGGATACGTACCCCCGCCCATCCATTGCCATCCAAAAGAGAAGTTCTCCACATTAACCCGTTTGAATCTTTGGCTGTCCGGGTCATAATAGGCATTGACCAATACCCACATTTCCGAATATTCGATTCCTTCCCGGACACCTGTAATTGTTGCGAAGTTATACGGTGAATGGTCGCCCAAGAAATCACGGGGAAAAATGGAGAACAATTCTCTTGCGGCACTAGCCACAACTTTTTTAAGTGATTCGGGTACATCCGTTGTTGATTGTGTTGCAGGCATATTTGGTGTAAATAATTTATCTGTCATAGTGAAAACTCCTTATGCCCAAATTGTTGTGAACTTTTTACCCGTAGTTGCTCCAATAATATTTACAGCATCCGAAGGAATAAAACTACCATCGAACCTAACACTTTCCCCGGTCTTTAAAAGAAACCCGGTTCCGGTAGCCGGAACATTGGTAAATGACCACCATAAATCGGCATCCGAAATATTTTGAATCATTAAAAATTTGCGGGCAGTATTTGCCGGAATTACCTCTTGATAGGAACCGCCCGTAGTAATCGAACCGTTAAGGATGGCTCCTAATGCGGCACCCTTTGCGTCAACACTGGATACCTTAAGCCCACCAGAAACAGACAAAGCGGCTGGAAGTCTATCCGTTAGTGCTTTCCAAATTGCTGATAACCATCCGATTTTTCCAGCGCCACCTGTAGGTATGGCAGCACCCGTAATTGCAGTGCCCGCCCCATCATCCGTAACCGGAATAGCTTCAGCACCTGTACCATTTTTAACAACTACCCGTAGACGATTACTATCCAAAATCGTAGGCAGTAAAGCCGTAGTAATAGGTATAGCACTAGCTGAATCGTTCTTAATTTCCACTTCCGGAATGGTACCGATATTAACAGTAGGCGTACCAATATTAACAGCAGGCGTACCGGATATCGTAGCTGTTACACTACCCGTTATAGGGATAGGATTACCCGTATCGTTATTAACTTCAACTCCCCCGGATACTGTAACACTAGGGGTATTTATAATTTCGGTCTTAATGCCTCCACCACTACCTAAAGCCGAAGGAAATTGCGAACCTTTTGCAAGACCTACACTATCGGAAATGATGGCGGTATTACTGGTGCCTCCAGGTTGGTACGTAGGTCCATTAATTTGTAGATTGACCGTGGAGAAAATGAGAGTCAATATTTTAGGTTCGGTTCCTCCACCTGCCCGGAATATCAAAGTGAAATCTGTTCCTGTATCCCGAAGCGGAACCGTTTGATTATAATAAGGAGAATTTTGAATAACCGAGTATACAGGATTTGCTTTTTCCATTGTCGTTATTTCCTGGTACAACTCAACGGCATTGTTAGTACTATTGAGTACAGAAACAAACAGCAATCCCGTTGGAATGGTGAATGTGCTTAATGTATCTTGTGTAATACCTGTCATGTTAATATCTTTACGCCATTGACGATTGACAATTTCCGTCATACTTTTACGCCTCCCACGGATACGCCTACGCCATCGGGTAGCACCATTTTATAAATGAGGAAAAGGGCTATCAGCGCAAGCAATATAATAATAATAATTGTTGTTGCATTTACTGCAAAGTTTTTAAGAGCATCACCGAGAGCAGGTAACCAAGTTGTCGGGTCCATCAAGGATGCCGAATTTGGATTATATGGAGTGAATGGTGCGTTTGGGTCTACAGTAATCGGACCTGTAATCAACGGACCGTTTGTACCGGAACCATTACCAAACGTTGAATCGGTGACCGAAGATTTTTTATTATCATAAGCTGTTAAATTGTAGTCCTTTATTTCTCGCATAATATCATTAGCATAATTACTGTTTGTGGCATAACCTGCCTTTTGAAGTGCGGAAGCTACAGCAAACGGGTCTTTCGTTGCAAAGACACCGTTCTTTGTATAGGTCGGGTTTTTCTTCAAAAAATCCGTATGGTCAGCAAAGGATTGTGCTGCTGAATCATATGCCCGAAATGTAGAAACCTGCATTTTCATAGAACCGTTAACTTCTTCTGGTGAGGCCATAACAGCCGTTTTTCCATTCCACGAACTCCCTGCCTTAATCCCGAAAAAAGCGTTCCACTTTGACGCTAATTTAGATAGCGTTCTTGTACCAGATGCACTACTTGTACCCTCAATATATGCTTGTGCTAAAGTGACGCTGGCGGGTAATCCGCCGCGCGCCTCTTCTGCCTGTGCCAATGGAGCATATTTTCTATAAAATTCTTCTTTGAAACTACTCATGGCTTAGTCACCCACGCCGAACCATTCCACACTTGACCTTTAAACAAGTTCCCGATTTCATTCGCGCGTTGTTGATTGTAATCGATTTGGGCTTGTTGTTGTGGAGTATTCGGTCCCGTTGTGATATTGTAATTGTTTTGCAATGTCTGCATGTCACTGGTTTGATAGGCCGGGCCGACTTCTGGTTGATAATAAGTTTGCGTGGTACCATTAGAATAGTTTACAGCAAAATCGCCTACAGTTGGTGAAGACGGATAAGAGCTATAGTCGCCTGTATATGCGGTTGGTGTATACGGCATATTATTTTTTGACCCGCCATGCGTGCCCAAGTTGGTATTTAGTGATTGGGTTAGTGCGCTGAGTTTACCCTGATATTCATCAAGTGTTTTTTTGTACGCGCTGTCTCGCTGGGCAAGTTGATCCGCAAAGGAAACTTTAAGACCACTTAATTGATTATTTAAACCAGCATTTGCGTCCTGTAATCCGGCTAAGGATTGATACAAATTATCGTTTGTACTTTTTAATCCGGTTAGGGATTCAGCAAGTGACACATTATCCTTTTTCAGTCCGGTCAATGAATCAAGCAATGTTTGATTACTGGTTTGTAGGGCCGCATTGTTTGAAGCCAAATCCGTCATTTTACTGGTAAAGGCTTCATTTTGTTTCTGCATGGCTTCCGTTAACCCGTTTGCCAAATCCGTAATTTGATCTGTAAAATTGGCACTAATTCCAGATAGGTCAACGGAACTTCCACCCGATGAACCACCACCGCCGGAAGTTCCGGCTTGTGTTGTCGGGTAGCCACTCAAAACTGTGGTGTTCGGTTCATTTTGTGATGATTTATTTCGGTTCATAAAGGCAAGGATTGCAACGATTCCAATAGCACCGAATACAAACCATTTCTTTTTTCCTTTGAACATACCGCCGATAGAATCTTTAACTTTTTCCACGGAAAAATCCATAATTAAATCCCTCCATATGGATTACCCAACCAACCCGAAGACGGGAACTCTTTTTTGGATACGGAATCACTTTGTAACTTTGGTGATATATCCGTAATCGACATAATAGTCGACTTTAAAGGGTCCGTACTCACTTGGTTAGGGTAATGCAATATGAGGGGTTTGGGGGAGAGGTCTTCAGCGACCCCAACCCCAAGTGCAAAATCTGGAATGTCAACCCGTGTTGATAACGTACCGAATAAACGGACGTTAAACATGCGGTGATATCCTTCCATCATGGCACACAACCCCTTTCATTTTTTATCTACCTTGCAGCGCCTTTATTCCGTTCACAGAATTACTAGCCATAGAGTTGATAATATTTACCGACTCCTTACCGTTTTTAAGAACAAGGTATACACCGATTAACAGGAACACCATAGAGATAATTCCTACCAATTTATTCATTCTTACTCACTCCCTTATTTGACTGATAGTACACTATTCAGTTTTGAAATTAACAATCCACTATTAGGTAGTACCATCCCCATAGCAACAATGATTATAAACCACGTTGCAAACTTTTCCCCAAAAGTTGAAGTAAGGAACCACACAAGAAGTAGAAAGAAAATAATAAAACCTAATGACTTTAAAAAAACTTGGTAGGAAGTCACGTGAACATCTCCTTTACTTTGTTCTTGATAAAATGACTTCCCCCGAATGAATCAAGAATCAACCATAGGCACCCAATGAAAAGCAGGAGTAAAAGAATTTGGTTTGCCATTGTTGAACACTCCTTTTATACGCGACCTACACCGCCACCACTTGAGGAACTTTTCGTTGCCGCCGATTTATTATTTTTATATGGACGGATCACGAAGAACCATAAAAGGAGGATTCCGACCAGAAGAATGAAACCCTTATTCATTTCCTGTACCTCCTTTCGAATCTTTACCAAGTAGTGACGTTAGGCTCTCAACACTTACCCTTAAAATGTTGATTGCGTTTGTCATTTCGCTTTGATTTTTTGCAAGCGTTTCGGAATCTTTACTCCCTTTGTAAAGCATCCAAATACTCACGAATATAGGAAAACCCACGGTGCTGATTAAACTTTGAATAGCGGAAGCATCCATGCTTCTCATTCCCCTTTAAAAAACCGATTGATATTTTTATCTCTATTTAGATGCACCTAGTAAGAAAATTAGACCAATACCAACAGCGCCAATAATCCAAAAGTTTTTATATGTGGTCTTATCGACAACGGGGTCAAGTTTTTTTACATCGGTAGATACATAAGCTTGTTGTTCCTCCGGTTCGGCTATTGTTTCAGCCGTTTGGGTCGCACCGCCTACAAAATTCGGATAGATATTTGTGTAACTATATCCCGCGAATCCACTTGTATTTCCAGCCATTAAAGTGTACCTCCTTTCGACTCCCTTTTATTATGCACCTTGCATTTGGGAAAGTGTTTCGTACACCACCGTTACATTCCCGGCAGCAGGGGCAACAAATTTAATCCAAAATTCGGTCAGACGTTGCGTATCTACATAGTCACGCGAACCGCCGAAATTAGCGAAGCCCTGGTACGTAAAGTCAAATGCATACAGCCCATTAGGTAGTGGACGTCCATACTGTTCATGGTTAATGGCTGCGAGTTGTTTCGGTGAAACTTTGTAAGGTGTGTCGGCTTGATTGAATAGTACTTCAAAATTACCTGTAATCGCGGAGTCGTCAAGACCTACACCGGAACCATTATCCAGATAGATAGCAATACGGCGGTATGTTTGACCCGTAGGTAATTTAATGGTTTGTTCTCCGGCACCCGCAATACTTTGACGGGAAGATTGAACCATTTTAAGAATCGAAAGGTCAGGGAAAGCGAGTTCCGAAGCCGGAATGGTGAAGCTTTCGACCATTGGTGTGAATGTCAAAGATTTCAGTACAACCGTATAACCAGAAGTATTGGCAAGTAGTGAGGTAACAGCGTTAGTATCAATCGTCACAGAAACCGTAGTCTCTTGGTTTTGAGTAAGGATCATACCAATAGGGTCACGGTCATTAAGTGTAAACGGTAGTTCCAACGGGAACCGAATCACATTGTCAACCCCAGCAGCAGAAGCCGCAACACCCTGAACTACCTTACCCCGACCACTGGTTTGTGGAACATAGATTTGTGAGTCATTATCAAGGTAATTCATCATCTGCAATTCTTCGCCGGAAACGTTGAATGGTCTGAATCCGTTTTGAACTTCAATTCCGACTTTACGAATCAATGCATATGGGCCAAAGGCCGGAGGCGTATAGATGGTAGCCGATGCATGTTTAACATTTACAGTTGCTTCAACCATTACACGAACTTTCGAAGTCAAACGGACTTTCGGTAAGTTAAAGGAAATGGTGGAAGATTCAGCGCCAGCGATCGCCGGAAGCATTTGCATGTTTTGGCGTGTCGCCTGTGCGAAATTTTGTGCCGCCATTGCTGGTGTAATCTGCTGCTTTTGTGTTGTTGCCATTAGTAAAAACCCCTTTTCATTATTTTATTAAACGACTGCGGATACTTCGGACAGTACCGGAATATTATATTTTTCCGATGCCTTTTTAATGAAGTAAATAAAGATCATTGTTACAATCACACTTGCTATTGTAGAAACCCAAAATCTTGGGCTTAACAATGTACCCATTTAAATGACCTCCTTTTAAGTAAAAAGTAACCTTTTGTTTCACGTGGAACAATTATTAAATTGAGTGTGCCAATTCTGATACACCTTTCACCGGATATTTAGCCATTACAATTTTGAAAACGATAATAAACAAAATCGTAAAAATTGCGCACCCGATAAGATTTTTAATTCCCATACCCATGAATTTTGCATCCATACTATGCCACCCCCTTTCCAATAATCAACCTAGCTTTTACCGCATTTTCCATACCATCCGACCAGTACCAAAAGTCATGCCCGCCCGGACGGTCAAAAAATTCAGAAGCCCCGGATACATCAACCATCTTTTTACGGTCTGCCGGAAGGGCAAGGTTAAATACAAAAAAATGAGTTGCTTGGGAAACAATCAAACCGTTAATGCTTGACGGACGTTGGGATAATGACCAGACTGTAACCTCCCGACTGCGACCCCTTGTTAAAATACCTTTATAGTACTCTGGTATCGAATAAGCGTTGGGAGATACGTTCATAGCTTCGTCCACCCATACCGTAACATTTTGCTTAAAGTATGCGGTTCTAAAGAATTCATTATAAAAGGGTTCGGATAGCTCATTCATATTTGGTTCATAAATGAGGTAAGGTGTTCTTACTTCCGGTAGTCGTTCTATTGTGGTGATGATGGTCAATTTCTTGGGGTCAACTTGGGGCCAAGGGTTTAATCCTTTTGCAAGTTTCAGGCTAGTATCCCCTTTGGTATCCAACATCCAGACACAAGGAAATTTCGATAGATAGGATTGTGCTAATACCGACTTACCTGTACCCGTTCCTCCTGCAATAAAAACATGTTCGGCGGTGGTGATGTTATTCTTAAGCGCCGCCATTTTCGATTTCGTCCAATGCTGCCCGGATTTTTTCGACTAATGAAAGAATATTTTCGTCCGTCAAGTTACTGCATAAGACCGGGTAATAATTGTTTAACAGCATTGTCCCCATGGGTGGAAGGTCGGCTTGCTGAATCAGATTGTCGATTATCGCCAGTGTTCGCTTCTGCAACGGGCTTTTCTCCTGTTCCGGTTCCTGTTCGTGCGGGCTGCTTTTGAAGATTTGGAGGAATGGAAGTTCCAGCATGTTTAACCCTTCTTTCTTTTTTGATTTGGAGGGATATGAAAACCCGTGGTACAAAGGCGGCAGAAAGTGCTAGACCTAAAGCCATAAATTCACCGTATTCGCCCATCTTATCTAACAGGTGATACCTGTCCATGATGGATGCTAAGGGGTCGGCAATTGCTTTGCATTCAGCTTCGGATAACTGCCAAAGTTGACCAAGACGGATAGAGGAAATATCGGACACGGTTTTGAGTAAAACGGTAAGGCTTTGAGCGCCTTCTTGTACGCTCTGTTTTTTGGTAGCTTTACGTGGTTCCCTTTTCTTCTTTTTAGGTTCACCGTTTTCCCCGTCTACAGCAGCCAATCCAAGAACGACTTTTTCTTTTCCTTGTTCAAGGATTGTGATTCCATCGGTGGGTTTTGGCTTTCGCTGTTCTCCTTCGGTTGGGTTATCGGTGGTACTGTTACCTTTTGTACGTTTTCTTCCTTGTTGTCCTTTGGCGTTTCTGGCTTTTGCGTCTGCGATAATTTGGTCGACAGATTTTGGACTGTTTGTTGCAGTTTCTTGGCCCATTCTGGTAGTTCCTCCTCTTCATTATTGTCGGGGTCTTCTTCCCCCGCAAAATGTTGCAAGTTCAATTTCAGCATTTCCGTTTCACCCCTTTCCGTGCTGGGCAATATAGTTATAGTTAAAACCTATAAAATAATTTTGGTTATAGGTTTTGTCTATGAGTGAAGCATACGCCAAAAAGCAGCACAATGCAAGAAATAAATTCTTGATTGGTGCTACTCTTTATCGGGTAATGAGTATTAGTAACTTTATGTGACTAATGATGTCAAAAGTTACTTATTCAGTAGTTGGAATAAATGTGGTATACTTATATTAGCAGTCTTGCACCAATCTGCAATACTTAGCCCACGGTCATAGCGGAAGTGTAACCCCTTAACCTTCCGATTGATACCCTTATATTCGGGGTAATACCTCTCACCCTTAAGGGGTACCCGGATATGCCCTATCTGATTAACAAGATATTGGATAGGGTCCTTTTCTTTTAAATCTGTATCCATCAATTTCACTTTCCGTTCTTCCTCCACATCATCTACATAAAAAGCCTTAATCCTCCCATCATCTAAAATCTCTCCCTTATCATACTGACGCTTTAATGTTTTTACAATAACCTTATTATAATAGTCCTTGAAATTGCCTCCCTTAAATCGGTCTGTGAACCCGCCCCATTGTGTTACGGCAAACTCTAATTGTCCAAACTCATTTTCTCCCAGGGGAACCGCCTTAGCAGATATGCCCTTCATTTTTGTTATCTGTTTTTCTTCAGTTACGCTGTAATATTGATAGTCCTTACATCCGTATAGTTCAAGGTCTTGTACAATGGACTCAATCTTTAGTGCCCCCAATGTATCCGGGTCAATCATGTTTTGCAGCCACAATGTTTGAAACCCATCGGAATCCACAAACACGCTATCCGTATCACAGTAATACACGTGTTCCATTCCGGCCCCTTCGATAAACGACCATAACAACATTCTTGCGTATGCTGTTACATGTGCAGCAATCGCAGGAAATGAGTTAGGAGCTTCCTCGTCATCCGGGTTAGGATTTTGGATAAACACATGACCTCCAAAAACTTTTACGTTTATAATCTTTTTTAGTTCGGGGTCAAACATGGTATCTACATCTACAATATCCGGGTCAACCTCATATGGATTTCCTAATTCATCTGTAGCCATTTCCCAGCCGGGATTTTTCTGTCCGAATTTTCCATATAAGGCGTTGAGAAATATTTTGAATAGTGTGTCATGTATTTTATCCCCTTCGTGTTTTGCTTTAAGGCGGGCTGTATAAAAATAATCAACAAATCTTGAAAAAATATCGTCCGACTCATATACGGATACATTATTAAATGATTCAATAAAACCGCGCTTAATTCCTTCGATGATTTCAGGTGTTGAAAGTGTCGTCCAAAATCGTCCCGTCTGGAAAACAAGTTTACCCTTCTTCGCGTGGAATATAGGTATATCCGTATTGACTAAACAATCTGCACATACTAGCTTACCCTGTTTAATGATGTGGTCTACTTTTTCAACGTCTGCAATGTTCCAAAACGTAATAAGTTTTGTGGGATACTTTCTGTTTCTCATAACATAGGGGTACATTGAGTTAATGTCTAAATAATACACCAACCTATCAATCTTACCCAACCTAAAACATTCATTCCTTCCTCCCGAGTAAGCACGCCTTTCAACTTTCATTGCTTGGACGTTATCATGTATGTACAAATCGCACATCATAAATCGATTGCGATATGCCGAAAATGTTTGCCCTGCAACGGTATGACGAAATTTACCTAATCCCTCACGGCGAACGAATGAAATAAATGATAGCATTGCAGCCGTTAGTATTTCTACATCACGGTGACCGTATATTCTAGCCTCCTTCATAAAATCCTTATCATAGGGTTTAATCTCTTGGTCATGGTCAAAATCTAACTTGGGTAATTTAAAAATTTCCCCCAATTTCTTGAGGGGTTGAGCATAATAATTCGTTGATGAAAGGATTACAATTTGTCTTTTAGATTCAGAATCGATTCCCTCGCGATTTACGTATGGTGTTATTTTTTCGAAAGTGATAAATAATGGATTAGAATCACTGAATGAGGTCACGCGATACCCGAGCCTAACCAATTCGGGAACAGCTTGCATTACCTGTACATCATATTTAGCATTATGAGCAAACATATAAAGGACTTCGGACGTTGATGTAAACTTATCAACGTCCGACCAAAAATGTCTCAAAAATAATGCGTTGATTGCTTCCATGGATTCAGGGATTTTAATATCATAGTTAAGTGCACAATAGTCCTTTATTTCTTGCTGGGGTGGTTTCCCTTTTCTCTCTCTGTAAAAATTGGCGCATATAAGGTATAAATGATGCCATTTTTTAACGGGTTGTTTTTTCTTTGCTGTCTTATTTGCTCTCGCTCTCTGTATTTCATCTTCGGTGATTTTGATTTGCACTTGTGATTCCGAGTCAAAAAATATCATCCTTTTTGGAAATGATTTATTGTTTGTCGGTTCTAACACGTGAGCATCACGCACCCTTTTACACCTACTTCATATTTTTATCAATCGCATACAAGATTCGAATAGGAAAATCTGAATCATCGTCTACGATTTCCAACCCCTTATAACGTTCCTCCTTTGATTTATCAGATACGTTCGATTGTTCATTAAACATCATAAATAAAGCATCCATTACTTCCTCAGCATCTAATTTACGTTCACTCAATATCGTAGCAAAACGGTTATCCGGTTCAGCAAATTCATCAACACGGACATAGTAACTTACATAGTACGAAAATCTTGTTTTTACTAAAACATTTTTATGTCGTGGGTTGTGTTTCGGTGGGTAATATTTAATCGTTCCTTGGCGCTGGCGCGTTGACCTCTTATAATCAAACGGCTTTGCCTTTACTTCGCGGATTGTTTTATTACCCTTGGCGTTACCAACTTTACCGCCTATCTTTCGATATTCAGCTTTTAATTTTCGGGCACTCCACGTTGTGGGGGATTTCGCAACAAATTCATCAAAGGTTGGTACGCCATTAAAAGCATTGGTTATTGTGTCTGCGGCTTCGCCTACAGATTCGGCTATACCCTCATATAGCTTGTAGGCAAAATTTGATACTTTGGTAAGTAAGTCCGGTTCTTCTTTTATTGCCTTACCTAAGTTACGTATCTGTTTATTACTTAGCCCTTTTTCTTTTAACCGTGCACGGCGTTCTCTCGCCTTTCGGTTTTTCTCTTCTTTACTCTGTGCCATTCATATCGTTTCCCCTTGCCGATATGCCCCTTAATATAAAACCCCGGCTAGAATGCGACCGGGGCAAAAGTGTGATCTATTGTCTGTTCTGTTATTGGGCTGGCGGTTCCGTAGGTTCCGGCGTGCCGTTCAGTTCAGACAATTCCTTTATTTGTTTTTGTAGTTTTTTCTTGGTGGCGTTACGTTCACCGAGGGCCATCTTGATAGCGTCAATTTCTGCATCAAGCTCCTGCTCTTTCGCAAGCAATTTCATAATGACCTCACCAAATTCCCCGCCGATTTGTTTCTTTTCGTTTGTTTGATCTGCCATGTTAATTTCTCCTTTTGGGTCGATGCCCCTTTTAATGTTGTGTTCTTATTCCTACAGGTGTTGTATCATACATAGCGACAATGTTTTCAATGATACCAGCGATTTCTTTAATGGAGTCGGAAGGGATTTCTTTTGTGATTGTGTCAATCACATGCTTTTCTAAAAGATCAAAAGAATGATCTGAAAGAAATTCGAATGATGCATTAGAAACTGAAACCAGTTCATTAGATGCTTGCTTTCGTCCTAGAAGAACGAACTCAGCCATATCAAAAGCTTTAGGTTCACCGTCAGGGAAAATAACTACAACATGGTTCGGTTGTTTACCCTTATCCCTTTGAGCAAATTCTGCTACGCATTTTTCGCACATGATTACGCCTCCGCATCAATGACGTTAGGCTTCTCAATGTACTTAACATCAATAACGTCAATGGTTAGGGTTTCAAAACCACGGCGAGTTGGTACACGGCGAGGCATAACGACTAATGCTGGCTGCCATGGTGCGCGTCCAAACATGCCAACAATCTTTTGAACGCTAGTCATAATACCCGTTGCAACTGCATGGTATCCTTTACCCTCTGGTGTTACCAGTACAACGCGCACGGCATCAATCATTTCGCCAGTCTGTTCATCCATGAGCGTGATGTTATGTGCGATAATGTCCGAAATAACAATCGGTTTGTTGACGGATTTGAAAGCACCTTCGGTGAAGTTCATTGCATTGTAGATTTTGATTTTGGTAAGTGGATTACCATCGTCTACAATAGAGGAAAAGAAAACATTGCTAACATCCGTGAAGGCTGATTCAAGATTAACTTGGTCTTTTGCAACACTCATAAGTGCAGCACCTTCGGAATCGTATTGGGTTGGGTTTACAACCGCTACGGTGTCGCCCTTAACTTCCACCGCTGGTGCTGTTACTTCCTCAACAACTTCTGCTGCACTGACCTGTTTCTCTTGTTCGTTTTTAGCCATCTTTTAAAAACCTCCAAAAAGTGATGTTAGAAACAAGGGTTACATTTTGCCCCTTATATCTCAAAAGGTAACTCTCATTTACTACTCCTTAAGTATAGCATTACCATAATGTTCATGCAAGTACTATTTTTTAAAAACGGTGTCGTTTTTATGGCCTCCCTCAAGCCTCCCTTAACCTCTCCCCTGCTTGGGGTTACTATATATTGATCCCAAGTACTGGGAGGGGGAAGGGATAGTATGTTCCCATTGTGTATAAGGTAACTTTTTGATATACTTAATTCAGGGAGTAAAAAGACAAGGAGGTCCATACTATGGCTATGCCAAAGAAGGGTATTTCAAAAGTCGTCAAAATCACCCTTCCCTCCAAGGAAGACTGGCGACTAATTGAAGAGTTGAAAATGCAGGGTAAGGTTTCGTCTGAAAGTGCGCTATTTAGGAAATTGTTCTGTGACGAATTTCGCGGAGGGAATGATAGTTATGTCGAACCTACCCATAATTGATAATAGTGTTGTTAAGAATTCCGTTTCCCCATATTGGAATCTTGACTACATTGAAGACGTTGTACAACAAGGAGAAAATGACCCCTCCACTGTTTGGTTTTTTGGATTCGATAATAATGCGGATTTAGTCAACTTCACTATGTCAGTAAATCACGCGAAAAAATTACGCTCCCTACTCAATGAAATGT
>RCUS01001084.1_pt1 | contig 15034 bp, 19 predicted proteins | sample 2166221 | NCBI WGS metagenome assembly RCUS01 (sample SAMN09932758, study PRJNA488358) | compost metagenome | isolation source: compost soil in cyclohexanecarboxylic | place: Germany: Experimental Botanical Garden | reverse complement strand
CTTCGCTGTACCGCACCGACCTGCGCGACGCGATCATCTTTGGCCAGGACTCGATACCCCGTAACGTCGCCTCGGCACGAATCAATGGCGTGGAAATGGCGCTGGCGCAGCAATGGGGCGCCTGGCACAGCCAGCTTGGCCTGGCGCTGACCGACCCACGCGACCGCGACACTGGCCACACCCTCGCCCGCCGCGCCCGCCGCACCTTGAGCCTGGACCTGGACCGTGAGTTCGGGCGTTTCAGCGTGGGTGCCAGCTGGCAGGCGGTCAGCAGCAGTTATGACGATGAGGCCAACCGTAACCGCATCGGTGGCTATGGCCTGCTAGGTTTGCGCGGCAGTTGGGCGGCTAACGACGAACTGAAACTCGAAGCCAAGCTGGATAACCTGCTGGACCGCAGCTACAGCCGCGCCCTTTATAGCTACGAGGGTGCGTATCACCCTTACCGCGAAGAGGGCCGCACTGTGCTCTTCAGCATCACCTGGACACCGGCGCTTTAGCGTCCAGCAACGCACACAAGCGGGCGGTGGCTTCGATCATCTGCCCGCTGGGGCGCTCCAGCCCTTTGTCCGGCACCACCAGCAGGCGCCCATCAGCCACCGCTCGAATCTGCGGCCAAGCCTTCCAGCTGGCCAGTTGCGCCTCATCAGCTGCCAGGATGACCTGCGGATTACGCTGCAGCACGGACTCCACATTCACCTGTGGCGCCGGCTGGCCAAGGTCGGCGAACACATTGCGCGCCCCGCACACGGCCAGGGCGTCGGTCACGACCTGTCGGCCACCGAGCGTGTACAACGGCCGATCCCAGACTTGATAAAACACCTGCAAGGGTTCGTCACGCCGATACTGCTGGCGCAGCTGCTGCAGCCGCTCACGCAGGGCTCGTGCGTAGGAATGGCCTTGCTCGGCACGCCCGATACGCCCGGCAATGGCCTCGATCTGCTCGATCAGCTGGCTGATGTCGTGGGGTTCGGCGCTGAAGGTGGCCATACCCAGGCGCTTGAGTTGGTCGCGCTGGGCCGGTGGCACACTGCCTGGCCACAGCAGCAACAGGTCGGGGCGCAGGCTGAGCAGGCGCTCCATGTCCAGTTGCCCTTGGCGCCCGACCGAAGGCAAATGGCGCAGCGCAGCCGGCCGTTCGCCACCGTCGAGCACGCCCACCAGCAGGTCGTCTGCCTGCAGCTCAAGCATGATCTCGCTCATCGAGGGGGCCAGACTGACGACACGCAGCGGTTCTGCAGCCAGTACAGTGCAGGCGAACAACGCCAGCAGGCCAGGTAGCAGTCGCATCAGCCCAGCTGGCGCGGAATGCGATAGAGGTACAGCACTACAACGGTAGACAATGCGAGGAGGATCTGCGGCACTGCCTCCAGACCGACCAGCACCGACAGTGCGGCGACCCAAGCCGGGAAGCAGGCATACAGCATGGCCATGCGCCGCACCCGCGCCAGTTCGATCCAGGCAGCGGCTTCTTCGCCCGTACCGAGCACCTTTGAGGTGGCGATAAGTGCGCGCTTGTAGGCACCGAAGCGCGGCAGGCTGAGGAACATGGTGGCCGCACCGGCGATGAACAGTGGCATGGCCAACACCGGGATCAGTGCATCACCGCCCCCAAAGGCCCAAGCCATGACTGGCAGCGGCACCAGGCCCACCGCCAGGTACTGCCACCAGGCCAGCGCCAGGCGCCGCTTGACCTCGGCGCGAGTCACGCCTGGGGCACCTCGCCCTGGTGTTCGTTGCCCAGCATGTGGCCCAACTTGCCGGCCTTGGTCGCCAGGTAGTAGCGGTTGTGCGGGTTATGCCCGGTGTGCAGCGGCACACGCTCGGCAACCACGATGTTCATGTCGGTCAGGGCTTTGACCTTGCGCGGATTGTTGGTCATCAGGCGCAGCGACTTCACGCCCAGGTGTTCGAGCATCGGCAGGCATATGGCGTAGTCACGCTGGTCGGCAGCGAAGCCCAGGCGTTCGTTGGCTTCGACGGTGTCGGCGCCACCATCCTGCAGCTCGTAGGCGCGGATCTTGTTCAGCAGGCCGATGCCACGGCCTTCCTGGCGCAGGTACAGCAGCACGCCACGGCCTTCACGGGCGATGGCCTGCAGCGCGGCTTCCAGCTGCGAGCCGCAGTCGCAGCGCTGGCTGAACAGGGCATCGCCGGTCAGGCACTCGGAGTGCAGGCGCCCCAGCACCGGCTCACCGTCGGCGATGTCACCCAGGCTGAGCACCACGTGCTCACGGCCGGTGGCTTCGTCGAGGAAGCCATGCATGGTGAAGGTCGCGAAGGGAGTCGGGAGTTTAGAGGCGGCAACAAAGACGACGGGCACGTTGTGCTCCTGGAATAAGTAGGAAATTTCTCGTGGGCCGATTGTATCAGCAGGTTGGGGGATGTGGGCTGGCTGTATACGGTGGCTTAAGATCGAAAAGTTCGATACTTATTAAAAAGCCATCGCTCAATCACAAGCCCGCTGCCACAGGGGGCCGCGATGTACCTTGGTGTATTCAGCCTCAGTGCGGGTGACTACCGGCGTTGAACGGATAGGGCTGTTTCCAGTGCTCGAAAATCGGTTTCAGTTCGCCGCTACGCACCAGCTCCTTCATGCGCTTGTCGAACAGGTCGCACAGGGCCTTGGCCTGGTCGTTACGGGCAAAAGCCAGGTACAACGGCAACTCGGCCACGTGGGTACGGCGGAAGCGCTCAGGCTGGGAGGCTTGCCCTAGCACGTAGTCGACCTCGGTCAGTGCGTCGATGTAGTAGTCCACCCGGTCGTGCTCGAGCATCGGCAAAATGCCCTCGCGACGCTGGATTTCGCGGAATTCGTGCACATTGGGCAAGTAGCTGCCGTAATCATAACCACGCACCCAAGCCAACCGGTACTTGCCGATGGTATCCAGGGTAGGCGCAGGTTTGCTGGCCAGCCCCAGGGCATAAATGTGGTCCATGTCGAAGTGCCAGCGCGGGTACAGGTTGTCGTCGTTCTCTTCCTTGTACGAGCCAACCCAGGCATCAGCCTCGCCGCGCTTGACCAGGCCAACCGCCCGGCTGTAGGGCGCGCTCTGGGTAACCACCTCGACGCCGGCCGGCTCGAACACTTTGCGCAGCACATCCCAGGCCACCCCGGTACCGTCGGCATTGGTGTAGTCGAGCCACTCCTCGCTAACCAGATGGATCTGTTTCGGGATACCCTCGGCAGCCGTTACCCACGGGGCAATACTCAGCAGCATTGCCAGCAGTACAGTCCTTACGGCCATTCACGCACTCCCTGTTTCAGGCAACCGCCCACACCAGAACCTGCATGCCCAGCCAGGCAAACACGCCGGCCAGGATATCGTCGAGCATGATGCCGACGCCCCCGTGCACATGACGATCGATCCAGCGGATCGGCCACGGCTTGAGGATGTCGAAGAAGCGGAACATCAGGAACCCTGCCAACAGCCACTGCCAGCCCTCCGGCACCAGCCAGAGGGTGATCCACATGCCGACAATCTCGTCCCAGACAATGCCTTCATGGTCGTGTACACGCAAGTCATTGGCAACTTTGCCGCACAACCAGAAGCCAAACAGCATGCTCACGCCGAGCAACAGCCAGTAGCCCCAGTCGGGCAGCATCTGCCACAGCGGGATGAACGGTATGGCCACCAGCGAGCCCCAGGTGCCCGGCGCCTTGGGCAAGGTGCCGGAACCGAAACCGAAGGCGATGAAGTGCCACGGGTTGCGCCAGACCGAAGGCGGAACGAACTCCGCAGGCACCTGGTTGGGGTGATCGGTCACGGTCTCTCCCTAAAGTGTTGATAGCCCCGCTGGACGGGGGTTATGTCCTGGCCCTGCGCGTCGCGCAAGGTCACGCCTTGCCCTTCGAGCACACGACCGACGGTATGCACTTCGATAAAATCGAAGGCTGCCAAGGGCGCCAGCGCCTCGGGTGGCAAGGTGAAGGCCAGTACGTAATCGTCGCCACCGGTAAGCGCCGCCTGCACGGCTGCTTCACGGCCGAGGAAGGCCTCCAGAGCAGGAGACACTGGCACTTGCGCCAGGTTCACCTCCAACGCGACACCGGATGCCTTGGCAATATGCCCACAGTCGGCGAGCAGCCCGTCGGAGATGTCCAGCGCCGCCGTGGCCCGGCCACGCAGCAGGGCACCGAGGGTGAGCTGCGGCATCGGTGACCAGTAATGGGCCAGCAGCGGCTCGGCCTGCGCGGCAGGCGCCTCGCGCTCGCCCAGCACCAAGGGCAAGGCACCGGCGGCCTTGCCCAGCGAACCGCCGACACACAACAGGTCACCCGGCCTTGCACCGCTGCGGCGCAAGGCCTGGCCAGCCGGCACGCGGCCGAACACGGTGACGGTGATACTCAAGGGGCCGCGCGTCGTGTCACCACCGATCAGGCTCATGCGGCAACGGTGGGCCATGCGACCAAGGCCGTCGGCATAGGCCGCCAGCCAGTCAGGGCCAACGTCAGGGAGGGTCAGTGCGAGGGTAAAGCCGATTGCAGTCGCGCCCATGGCTGCCAGGTCACTGGCCGCCACAGCCAACGATCGCTGGCCAAGCAGCAACGGATCGCAAACAGCAGGAAAGTGCACCCCGGCGACCAGGGTGTCGGTCGACACCGCCAGTTGCTCACCGGGGGGAAGGTCCAGCAGGGCACAGTCGTCGCCGATACCCAGCGCCACGCCCTCGCCACCCTGCGCACAGGGCGCAGCGGCGAAGTAATGGTTGATCAGCTCGAACTCACCCATGACCAGGCAGCGCCAGGATCAGCGCTTGTTCGCCTTGACTTCTGCTTCACGCAGCGCCGGGGCTAGCTTGTCGAGCACGCCGTTGACGAACTTGTGGCCGTCAGTGGCACCGAAGACCTTGGCCAGCTCCACGCCTTCGTTGATCACGACGCGGTACGGCACGTCGACGCGTTTGATCAGTTCCCAGGTGGACAGACGCAGCACGGCCAGCTCGACCGGGTCGAGCTCTTCCAGTGCGATGGTCATGCAAGGCACCAGCGCTTTGTCGATTTCGCCCTTGATTGCCGGGACCCCATGCAGGATCTCGCGGAAATAGGCACCGTCGACATCGGTGAAATCGTTATCGACCCGGAACTGCGCTTCGATCTCGTTCAGCGAATGCTGCGCCATGTGCCACTGGTACAGCGCCTGGGTCGCGAGCTTGCGGGCTTCGCGACGCTTGGCGCTCTTCGAGGGCTTGCCGGCATCCGCAGGTTTTGGATCGCGCGGGTTGAAACGATCGCTTTCGTCGCTAATCACTTGGCCTCCAACTGCGCCAGCAGGCTGACCATTTCCAGAGCGGACAGGGCAGCTTCAGCACCTTTGTTGCCGGCCTTGGTGCCGGAACGTTCGATGGCCTGTTCGATGGAGTCGACGGTCAGTACGCCGAAGGCCACCGGAACACCGAACTCCATGGACACCTGGGCCAGGCCCTTGGTGCACTCGCCCGCCACGTATTCGAAGTGCGGGGTACCGCCACGAATCACGGCGCCCAGGGCGATGATCGCGTCGTAGGCGCCTTGCTGGGCGACCTTCTGTGCCACCAGCGGGATTTCGAATGCACCCGGGGCACGGATGATGGTGATGTCGCTTTCGCTGACACCGTGGCGTACCAGGGCATCAACGGCACCGCTTACCAGGCTTTCGACAACGAAGCTGTTGAAGCGGCCAACCACCAAAGCATAGCGACCTTTGGGGGCGATGAAGGTACCTTCGATGGTCTTCAGGGTCATTCCGATGTTCTCATCTTCAAGAGCGAGGCCGCATGCAAGCGGCCTCGACAGGGGTGTGGACTCGAGTAGAGGGCGTCAATGCCGCCTCAAGTCACTCGGAGGGCACGTATTCTACAACTTCCAGATCGAATCCGGATATCGCGTTGAACTTCATCGGCGAACTCATCAGGCGCATCTTGCGCACACCGAGGTCGCGCAGGATCTGCGAACCGGCACCCACGGTGCTGTAGGTGGTCGGTGCCTTGGTCGGTGCATCGCCCGCGCTTTCGCGGATGTGCGCCAGCAGCACGTCGCCGTCCAGCGGGTGCCCCAGCAGCAACACCACGCCACTGCCGGCTTCGGCCACTGCGGCCATGGCCGCGCGCAGGCTCCAGCGGCCTGGCTGCTTGACCAGCAGCAGGTCACGCAGTGGGTCCATATTGTGTACCCGTACCAAGGTCGGCTCTTCGGCGCAGATCTTGCCCAGGGTCAAGGCCATGTGCACGTCGCCTTCGACCGCGTCACGGTAGGTGACCAGGTTGAACTCACCCAGCTCGCTCTCCACCGATTGCTCGGAAACACGCTGCACGGTGCGCTCGTGGATCATGCGGTAGTGGATCAGGTCGGCGATGGTGCCGATCTTCAGGCCGTGCTCGGCGGCGAACACTTCCAGTTCGGCGCGGCGCGACATGGTGCCGTCGTCGTTCATCACTTCGCAGATCACGCCACTTGGCTCGAAACCGGCCATGCGCGCCAGGTCACAGGCGGCTTCGGTGTGGCCGGCACGCGCCAGCGTACCGCCTGGCTGGGCCATCAGCGGGAAGATGTGACCAGGGCTGACAATGTCTTCGGCCTTGGCGTCCTTGGCAGCAGCAGCCTGCACAGTGCGGGCGCGGTCGGCGGCGGAAATACCGGTGGTGACGCCCTCGGCGGCCTCGATCGACACGGTGAACTTGGTGCCGAAGCCCGAGCCGTTGCGCGGCGCCATCAGCGGCAGCTTCAGCGTTTCGCAACGCTCGCGGGTCATCGGCATGCAGATCAGGCCACGGGCGTGCTTGGCCATGAAGTTGATGTGCTCGGGCTTGCAGCACTCGGCGGCCATGATCAGGTCGCCTTCGTTCTCGCGGTCTTCGTCATCCATGAGGATGACCATTTTGCCCTGGCGGATGTCTTCGACCAGTTCTTCGATGCTGTTGAGCGCCACTTGGCACCCCCTTCTCAATCAGGATTTCAAGAAGCCGTTGGCGGCCAGGAAGCTTTCGGTAATGCCACTGCCCTTGCTCGGTTCGGCGGCCTTGTCACCCAGCAGCAGACGCTCCAGGTAACGGGCCAGCAGGTCGACCTCAAGGTTTACCCGACGCCCTGCACGGTAGTCGGCCATGATGGTTTCGGACAGGGTGTGCGGGACAATGGTCAGCTCGAACTCGGCGCCATTGACCTCATTGACCGTCAGGCTGGTGCCGTCGACGGTGATCGAGCCCTTGTGGGCAATGTACTTGGCCAGCTCCTTGGGTGCACGCACGCGGAACTGGATGGCGCGGGCGTTATCGCTGCGCGAGATGATTTCGCCGACCCCGTCGACGTGGCCGCTGACCAGATGCCCACCCAGGCGGGTGGTGGGGGTCAGGGCCTTTTCCAGGTTGACCTTGCTGCCGCTCTTGAGGTCGATGAAGGCGGTGCGCTTGAGGGTTTCGACGCTGACGTCGGCCCAGAAGCCGTCGCCCGGCAGTTCGACGGCGGTCAGGCACACGCCGTTGACGGCGATGCTGTCGCCGAGCTTGACGTCACCCAGGTCGAGCTTGCCGGTTTCGACGTAGACGCGCACGTCGCCACCCTTGGGGGTCAGGCTGCGGATGGTGCCGATGGATTCGATGATGCCGGTGAACATGGGGTCTTCCTCAAAAACGGTTTGCGCGGGGCAAGCCCGGCATTATACGCCGGGCGCCGGCAGGGGGATGGCCGTGACCCGCCAGTCATCGCCCACTGCGCGCATTTCGGTAATTTTCAGCCGTGGTGCTTCGCTCATCTTGTCCATCGGCCAGTCCAGCAGCGGCCGGGCCTGAGAGCCGAGGAAGGTGCCAGCGACGAACAGCTGGTACTCGTCGACCAGGCCTTGCCGTGCAAAGGCACCGACCAGGCCCGCACCGGCTTCCAACAGGATTTCGTTGACGCCGCGGGCGGCCAGGGCGTGAAGCAGCGCCCCCAGGTCGACCTGGCCATTGTCGCCCGGCAAGCTGAGCAATTCGTGGCCGGCAGCGGCATAGCGCGGGTCATCTGCGACAGCAGTCACCACCAGAGCCGGGCCGGCCTGGAAGAATGGCGCCGCCAGTGGCAGGCGCAGACGGCCATCGACCAGCACCCGCAAGGGTGTGCGGCTAAGAGCCAGGGCAGTAGTTTCGGCATCCAGGCCCAGCTCGGCACCACGCACGGTCATGCGTGCGTTGTCTGCCAGCACGCTGGCGGCGCTGGTCAGCACCACGCTGGAGCGGGCGCGCAAGCGCTGCACGGCTGAGCGCGCGGCCGGGCCGGTGATCCATTGGCTTTCACCACTGGCCATGGCGGTGCGGCCGTCCAGGCTCATGGCCAGCTTGGCGCGAACGAACGGCAGGCCGTGCTCCATGCGCTTGAGGAAGCCTGGGTTGAGGGCGCGGGCCTCGGCTTCGAGCACTCCGCTGGCCACTTCGATTCCGGCTTCGGCCAGGCGCTGCAGGCCCTGCCCCGCCACTTGTGGGTTAGGGTCCTGCATGGCGGCTACTACACGCGCCACGCCGGCCTTGACCAGTGCTTTGGCACACGGTGGCGTACGGCCATGGTGGCTGCATGGTTCCAGGGTGACGTAGGCACAAGCACCGCGGGCAAGTTCACCGGCCTGGCGCAGGGCATGCACTTCGGCATGAGGCTCGCCGGCGCGAACGTGCCAACCTTCGCCAACCACTTCACCATCACGCACGATCACGCAGCCTACGCGCGGGTTCGGGTGGGTGGTGTACAGGCCTTTACGCGCCAGCTCCAGCGCGCGGGCCATGTAGTGAGCGTCGAGAATGGCAGCTTGGCTGGGCATGTTCACTCTTTAGCTGGCTCACGGGCCAGGCGGTCGATTTCTTCGCGGAACTCGTCGAGGTCCTGGAAGCGCCGGTACACCGAGGCAAAGCGGATATAGGCCACTTCGTCGAGCTTGCGCAGCTCGGCCATGACCATTTCACCCACCACCAGCGATTTGACTTCGCGCTCGCCTGTGGCACGCAGCCGGCTCTTGATGTGCGCCAGCGCAGCTTCCAGGCGCTCGACGCTGACCGGACGCTTTTCCAGGGCCCGTTGCATACCAGCGCGCAGCTTTTCTTCGTCGAAGGGCTGGCGCGTGCCGTCCTGCTTGATCAGCCGGGGCAGCACCAGCTCGGCGGTTTCGAAGGTGGTGAAGCGCTCGCCGCAGGCGACGCATTCGCGGCGGCGGCGCACCTGCTCGCCCTCGGCGACGAGGCGAGAGTCGATGACCTTGGTGTCGTTGGCACCGCAAAAGGGACAGTGCATGGTGGCAGGCAACAAAAAAAGGGAGGGCCATGGTAGCGCATTGCACTGGCAAGACAAGCCAAAGGGGTTAACATCCATGGGAAATATGCCCGTGAAGGACTCCCCCATGCACTACCGAGCGCTCGTCGTGCTGTGCTGCGCCGCTCTGCTTGCCGCCTGCGGCAGCGACAGGCCAAAGACCGACAACCCAGTGCCCGCGCCAGCCCCTTCGGCCAAGGCCGAAGTACTGGGCCCGCTGCCGGCCTACCAGCGCGAGCTGAGCGGCACCTTGCTGGAAATTCCGGCGGGTGCCGAGGTGGAACTGGCCTTGCTGGTGATCGACGAACGCGACCGCCCACAGCGCCTGCTGGCCAGCAGTAATCTGACCGGTACCGGCCAGGCACTGCCCTACCACCTGCGCTTCAACCCCGAAGCCTTCCCGCCCGGTGCCCGGGTCGAACTGCGTGGCCGCGCCAGCAACTCCGGCCAGCTGATCATGCACCTGCCCCCGGTGCGCATTACCCAAGCACAAACCCAGGCCACCGGCCCGCTGCGTTTCGAGAAGGCGCCTTAAGTGATGCCGCTGGCCCTGCAACAGGCCCTCAGCGGCCTGATCGGCGAAGCACGCCTGATCGTCAGCGAACTGCCCGACTGTGACCTGAAGCTATGGCTGATCGACGACCAGAACATGGATCGCGCCTTCAGCAGCGAAGAAACCCGGCGCATTCTTGAAGACCCGCCTTACTGGAGCTTCTGCTGGGCCAGTGGCCTGGCCATGGCCCGCTACCTGGCCGAGCGCCCGGAATGGGTCGCCGGCAAGCGGGTGCTGGACTTCGGCGCCGGCTCGGGTATCGCCGGCATTGCTGCAGCGCGCGCGGGTGCGTTGGAGGTAGTGGCCTGCGACCTTGACCCACTGGCACTCGATGCCTGTCGTGCGAACGCTGAACTGAACGGTGTGGAACTGAGCTACAGCGAGGATTTCTTCGCCGAAGATGACCGTTTCGACCTGATCCTGGTTGCCGATGTGCTGTACGACCGCGCCAACCTGCCGCTGCTGGATGCCTTTCTTGGCCGTGGGCGCCAGGCGCTGGTGGCCGATTCACGGGTACGCGACTTCCGTCACCCGCTGTACCAGCAACTGGGCGTGCTCGAGGCGCTGACCCTGCCAGACCTGGCCGAGCCGCACGAATTCCGCCGGGTCAGCCTGTACCACGCCAGTCGCGAGCCTTTATAGTGGTGCTATTCACGGATTTGCGAGAGTCGCGATGAGTCAGGAAACGCCGTACATCTTCGATGCCACCGATGCCACCTTCCAACAGCTGGTGATCGAAAACTCCTTCCACAAGCCGGTGCTGGTGGACTTCTGGGCCGAGTGGTGCGCGCCGTGCAAGGCACTGATGCCGTTGCTGGCGAAGATCGCCGAGGGTTACCAGGGCGAGCTGCTGCTGGCCAAGATCAACTGCGACATCGAGCAGCAAGTGGTAGCCCAGTTCGGCATACGCAGCCTGCCGACCGTGGTGCTGTTCAAGGATGGCCAGCCGGTCGACGGTTTTGCCGGAGCACAGCCGGAATCAGCGATCCGCGCCATGCTCGAGCCGCACGTGCAACTGCCCGCCGCCCCCACTGCTTCGCCACTGGAGCAAGCCAAGTCGCTGTTTGCCGAAAGCCGCTTTGCCGAGGCCGAAGCCCTGCTGCAGGCACTGCTGGGTGAAGACAACAACAATGCCGAGGCGCTGATTCTGTACGCCCGCTGCCTGGCCGAGCGTGGGGAGCTGGGCGAAGCCCAAGTGGTGCTGGATGCCGTCAAGACGGATGAGCACAAGGCCGCGCTGGCCGGCGCCAAGGCCCAGCTGACCTTCCTGCGCCAGGCTGCCAGCCTACCGGAAGTGGCCGACCTGAAAAGCCGCCTGGCGCAAAACCCGCAGGATGATGAGGCGACCTATCAGCTGAGCATTCAGCAACTGGCACGCCAGCAGTACGAGCCAGCTCTGGACAGCCTGCTGAAGCTGTTCCAGCGTAATCGAAGCTACGAGAATGGGTTGCCGCAGAAGGCGTTGTTGCAGGTATTCGAATTGCTGGGTAACGATCACCCGCTGGTCAATGCCTACCGCCGCAAGCTGTTCGCTGCAATGTATTGACAACCAGCACCGGGGGCGACTGCCTGGCATCAGGCAGCCGCTTCAACGGGTTCTACATACCTCAGGCAATACCAAAGCTTAAAACAGTCTCCGCATCAACAAGCGGGACGGGTAAGACCAGCACTGCCCAGATATGCTCATTCCGTGTATCGTGCGCCCGTACAATACAATAGGGTTCATCTCCAAAGGGCTCTATCGCGCCGCCGCCAGTGATAAAGCAGTTATGTCCATTCCATGAAATGTTGCTCAAAGGGACTGCAACTTCTTCGTTACCTACTTGATAGCACAATTTCAAACTTATAACGCCCCCCCACAGCGCCGCACGAAAGTAACCGCTCGGCGCGCCTCGCAGGACGACAATCGTGGACGTAAAGTTACTGGATGCCACGCTCGCCTGAACCACGCAATATTCGCAGACCCGCTCGATACCACGGGTTTCCTGCTCCGCAGATTCAGCGTCGTCATGATTGCTGCGTGATAGCCAGTTGCGGGGTATGAACGTGCACGCCCAACCCTCTGGATCTACCCGCCCGTCGTATTGACTCCACCAGAGGGGCGGCTGATCGATGGCACCACTGGGCAAAAGTTTTAGCGTTACTGTGTCACTGCCATTTATTACCCGCACCAAGGGGGTAAGGCCAAAATGCTCACCTTCAACTTCGGGCTGTGCGAGTGTGCGCACATTCGTTTGAGGCTCATAGGCGCTCTTCACGATGGCGCCATCCCACTGCCAGGCCCCACCACGCATTAGCCCCGCTGGGAGCAAAAGGCTGGGGCAGTCATGGATATCTTGCTCGTTCAGTGATGAGTAACGTCTCGAATCAAGGAGGATGGACACCCCTGCCCTTGATTCAGGAATAGGCGGATAGGTATTCGGAAACACACCGCGACCGTTCCGCTCAACCAAAGGATGCAGAGCAATCCACGTCGACTCTGGGTCTACTGAGCGAAGCTGAAAATGCAGGGGCTTGAGTACATTATCGCTCAGTGGATGGATTCGATCCAACTGGATGAATTTATCGGAATCAGCACGCCCCCTGAAATACAGGGCATAGGGCAACGCCCCCAGCTCATCACGGAGCGAGCCGTCATACGTACTGGAAAGATAGAATACGGGGTTGTTAGCCCATCCTAGTGTTACCCCACCCTCACTTTCATATACACCAACGTTGGAATCGATGTCTATTTCCAGGCAAAGCTCAATGCCCTGCTCCTCCAGGATGTGCCGCACTTCGGTAACCATTCTTTTAGGCGCACCTAGTGATCGGTACAGGTGAAGATTTACGCAGGAAAGGATTTTCCGCCTAACCACCAGCCGGGCTGGCCGGCCTTCACCGCCGAGCATCTGCAATCTTGACGGCCCCAAGGCGCAGCGATAGAACTCTGTCGTTTGCGTTGATGTTTTGATTTCAAACTCGATATTCGCTGAGGTGAACCCTAGGCCTTGCGGCGCAAGCACATGAGCATTCCAATATCGATTGAACTCAACCCTATTGAAAAACAGTATGAAAGGCCAGCCGTAGAGGTTGTCTACACCTGAGAGCGTTTCTCCACTTACGACTTCGTTGATATCCACTTTGGCCACCGGTGATATTGACGTGCTGGTAACTTGTACCAGCACGTCAATACTTCGCAACTGGCAAAAATGACAGGTCAGTCGGCCTTGCCTGGGCCAACCCAATGGTAAACCGGCGCATCACCGGCGCTCTCCACCCTCACATCCGGACTATGTCGCAGCCTGACCAACAGTCGTTTACCCGCGCCGACACTACCTACCAGCGCCTCCAGTTGCTCCAGCAACTGGGGGCCTCTGAGGTGCCCTGCCTGCTGCAGTAGCTCACGCGCACGTGCCCACTGCCCATCTTCCTGACCAGGCACAGCAGTGATCATCGGGGCTGCTTCTGCAGTCACTTCCTGTCTCGGCACTTCTCGCCCCAGCTGCGCCCACTCTTCAGGCGCCAGCTCAATGGTCAGGTCCACCGGCCAGTCACCAATCTGTCCACGAATTCTCACGATGCATCCTTTGAACAAGGTCAATGCACCCATGCTACAGGAACATGAAACCTGCACCACCCAGGCTGGCAGCCGGCAGAAAATTTGTTATAACATAACTCAATATTACAGCCCGCCTCGGAGTTGTCCATGCGTCGCCTGCTACTCGCCCTGTCCCTCGCCTTGCTGCCACTAGCCGTGGCCCATGCCCACGATGACCATGATCACGATCACGCCCATGGGACTCTTGGCGCCCATGAGCATGGCGTGGCCAAGCTCAACGCCGTGCTCGATGGCAATACCCTGGAGCTGGAACTGGACAGCCCGGCCATGAACCTGGTCGGCTTCGAGCATGCCGCCAGCAGCGATGCCGACAAGGCCAAGGTCGCCGCCGTGCGCCAGCAACTGGAACAACCCCTGAAGCTGTTCGGCCTCGCGGCGGCCGCAGGCTGCAAGGAAGACCAGCAGGAACTGGAAAGCCCGCTGTTCGGTGACGCCGCCAAAGCGGACGACGACGGTGACGAGCATGAGAAAGGCCACGTGCACAGCGACATCAATGCCCACTACCAGCTGACCTGCGCCACCCCGGAAAAACTGGCCCAGATCGACCTCACCCCGCTGTACAAGACCTTCCCGGCCACGCAGAAAATCAATGTGCAACTGATCGGCCCGAATGGCCAGAAAGGCGTCGAGACCTCGCCAGCCAAGGCTGTGGTCGCCTTCTGAAATGAGCCAGGCGTTGATTGAACTGCAGGACTTGGTGTTCGCCTGGCCCCGCCAGGCGCCGCTGCTGGATATTCCGGCGTTCCGCTTGGATGCCGGCGAAGCGGTGTTCCTGAAAGGCCCCAGCGGCAGTGGCAAGACCACGCTGCTAGGTTTGCTGGGCGGGGTAACCGTACCCGATCAGGGCAGCATCCATTTGCTCGGCCAGGATCTTGGCAGCCTTGGCCAAGGCGCCCGTGACCGCTTCCGGGTCGACCACACCGGCTACATCTTCCAGCAGTTCAACCTGCTGCCGTTCCTGTCAGTGCGTGAGAACGTCGAGCTACCCTGCCGTTTCTCGAACAGCCGCAAGGCCCGCGCCGAGCAGCGCCATGGCAGTGTCGACCAGGCCGCCAGCACGTTGTTGGCGCACCTGGGGCTGGGCGATCCGGCGCTGCTCGCGCGCCGCGCCGACAGCCTGTCGATCGGCCAGCAGCAGCGGGTTGCCGCTGCCCGCGCACTGATCGGCCAGCCCGAACTTGTGATTGCCGACGAGCCGACCTCGGCGCTGGATGCCGATACCCGCGAAGCGTTCATCCACCTGCTGTTCGCCGAATGCCGCGCCGCCGGTTCCAGCCTGCTGTTCGTCAGCCACGACCAGAGCCTGGCGCCGCTGTTCGACCGCCACCTGTCCCTGGCTGAACTCAACCGTGCCGTCAAGCCCCGGGAGGCCTGATGTACCTGCTCCGCCTTGCCTTGGCCAGCCTGGCCAATCGCCGCTTTACCGCCTGCCTCACGGCCTTCGCCATCGCCCTGTCGGTGTGCCTGCTGCTGGCTGTGGAGCGGGTTCGTACCGAGGCTCGTGCCAGCTTCGCCAGCACCATCAGTGGTACCGACCTGATCGTCGGTGCGCGCTCTGGCTCGGTGAACCTGTTGCTGTATTCGGTGTTCCGCATCGGCAACGCCACCAACAACATCCGCTGGGACAGCT
>RCUS01001083.1_pt1 | contig 15047 bp, 13 predicted proteins | sample 2166221 | NCBI WGS metagenome assembly RCUS01 (sample SAMN09932758, study PRJNA488358) | compost metagenome | isolation source: compost soil in cyclohexanecarboxylic | place: Germany: Experimental Botanical Garden | reverse complement strand
CAATATGCGCTGGCCGACAACCTGTTCATCGGCGCCTTCGGCGGCTCGTTCCTCACGCACCAGTACCTGATCTGCGCATGCGCGCCCACCTATCCGAACGCCGACACCTCGGTGGCCAAGGGGTCGATCGCGAAAATCGACGTCGACGCCAAGGGCAACTTCCTGCGCCTGACGCCGTCCGCCACGGCACCAGGCACGGTGCTGAACGGCGCGCCCGGCTACGCCAACGATGGCGCGCTGACGCCGGCCGACAGCACGGGCATGTTCTACGCCGTCAATACCATGCAGCCGGCGTTCCAGCCCAGCAGCAACGCCCCGGCAGCGGGCGACAGCAGCAAGCTGTATGCGGACACGGGCAAGGCCACCACCTTGCCGCAGCAGACGCAGACCAACATCGGTGACCTGCTGTCCGGCAAGAATATCGACTGGGCCTGGTATGCGGGTGCCTGGAAAGACACGACGGCCCTGGCCACTGCCAGCGCGCGCGGCAGCAGTTTCCCCAGCCCGCCAAACTTCCAGTTCCACCACCAGCCATTTAACTATTTTGCCAGCATGGATCCCGTCAAGGCGCCCGCCTACCGCGCCGCCCACCTGCGCGATTTCGACAGCCAGTTCATGAATGACGCCAGCGCCGGCAAGCTGCCCGCCGTGACCTTCTACAAGCCGCAGGGTAACTTGAACCAGCACGCGGGCTATGCCAGCGTGGCCGATGGCGACGCGCATATCGCCAGTGTCATCGCCCAGCTGAAAAAGAGCCCGCAGTGGAAGAACATGCTGGTCATCGTCACCTACGATGAAAACGGCGGCTTCTATGACCACGCCACGCCGCCAAAAGGCGACCGCTGGGGTCCGGGCACGCGCGTGCCGGCCATCCTCGTCTCGCCGTACGTGAAAAAAGGATTGGTCGATCATACGCAATACGATTCGGCCTCCATCCTGCGCGCCATCACGCACCGCTTCGCGCTACCCGTACTGGACGGCTTGACGACGCGCGACAAGGCGCTGGTGGCCAATGGCGGCAAGCCGATGGGCGACTTCAGCGCCGCGCTGGCGCTGGTGCCGCAAGAGTAAGGTGCAGTAGCAAGGCCCGGCAAGATACGCCCGCCCGGCCTGGCCGCGGCGGGCGTTTTTTTTTGCTGATATAACGCTATTGTCCCGGCGCCGCGTCCAGCAGCGAACGTTCGAGCAGCTGCGACAGCGCCGCGCGCAGGGCCTGCGTGCGCGTCGCCAGCTCCGGCCGCTTGTAGCGCTCGGCGGCGATCAGGCTGTTCTCCAGGCAGACCCGGTCGCCTTTTGCCAGGCAGGCGTCGGCGGCGTCCAGCTGGACACTGGCTTGCGCCACTTTCACTTTGGCATCGAGTTCCAGGGTGTCGGGATCGTCGCCCCAGCGTTTCACATGGGCCGCCAGGCGCGTGGCAGCCAGGTCCGGCTTGCCGCCATCGAGCGCCTGGTTGACGGCTGCCTGCGCCACGCTCCATGCCTGCTCGCGCCGCTGTTTCTTCTCGCACGCGCTGGCGGCGCTCGTGATGCCCGCTTGCAGGCGTTTCAGCTGCGCCGCCGGCGCCTTGGCGCTTTTCAGCACGGCCAGGCCACTGCGCGCGCCGTCCAGGTCGCATTGGGCCGCCAGCGCCATGGCCGCGTCGACCTGCTGCGCCACGCTGGCAGGCTTGTCGGCGGGCTTGTTGATGAACCAGATGCCTGCCAGCACCACGCCTGCCGCGACCCACGTGCGCAAGCGGATGGGCGGACGCGGCGGCGGCACCGAGCCCTTGCTTGCCGGTTTCGCCGGCGGCGCCCTGGACGGCACCGGCGCGGCTGGCGCAGGCCGGGGTGCGGGCGCAGGGCTAGCCTCAGCTGCGGGCTGGACTGCGGGCACGGGTATCGGCGGCGGCTTGCGCGGCACGGGCGGCGGCGCAGCCGCAGCAGTCGCTGCGGACAATGGTGGCGGCACGGCCGCCGCGGGCACGACGTTCTCTAAAACCACTGGCGCTGCCACCTGGCGCGTACCGCAAAACGGACAATGCGCCAGGCGCAGCGGCAAGTAGCGGCCGCAAGCGGCGTTGATGCACATTTCATTCACTTGTTCAAGCACGTTCCAACCTTTTCCCGGATTCACTCTGCTGCGTTCTGCCGCAATATTACCTTACGCAGCAGCTGCCACGGCGCGCCCGCACCGCCGTCTGCAGGCTTGATGCCAATCAAATGGCACCCGCCGCCGCGGCCTAAGCTACAGGCACAGGCCAAGCACAAGGAGATTGCCATGCCAGCCCACCTGATCATCGAAGACGGCCAGCCCTCGTGGTGGGACAGCGCCGATATCTGGGTCGTGCCGGGCAATGATCCGAATGGCCCGCCAGGCGCGCCCATCGCCGGCACCGCCAACTACCTGTGGGGCCGCGTGCACAACACGGGCAACAGCGCCTCGAACGGCGTGCGCGTGGATTTTTACTGGGCCGATCCCTCGGGCCAGATCGCCGTCGGCGCCGCCACGCAGGTCGGTTCCGCCTTTGCCGACCTGCCGCCCGGCGCCACGCAAGAAGTGCTGTGCCTGGTGCCGTGGGTTCCCGTCATCGTCAATGGCGGCCACGAATGCCTGCTGGCCGTGGCGCATGGCGCGGGCGACATCAACCCGCTGCCCGATCCCCTGCCCAACGGCTTTCCCTTCCAGCCCAAGCAGCACGAGCAGATCGCGCAGCGCAATGTCACCGTGGTGCTGGCGGCACGGCGCGCACAGTTGCTGGCCGTCACGGTGGCGGCCCTGCCCCGCGCCATCAAAAAAGTGGAATTGCAGCTGGAGCATGGCGGCGCGCTGCCGGAAAACCTGCTGGCCACCCTGGGCCTGCAGCGCTGGCAGCCGGCCAAGAACGCGCGCGTGGAAGCGGGCCTGGCACGTAGCCCCCACTGTGATGGCGACGGACCGGGCGAGCAAAAGCTGGCGCTGGAAGTGCCGCGCGGCCAGTCACTGGCCATCTACCTGAGCCTGCGCGCCGATGCCTTGCCGGAGCGCCAGTATGCGCTGCTGCGGGTGCTGGAAACGCAGGAGGGCAAGGTCATGGGCGGCATCACCTATGTCGTCGTCGATCTGGAGCAGCAACAGGGCCAGGATCACGGCCAGGAACAGCACAGTCCCGAGGAGCAGGCATCATGAGCGACACCCCCATGCAGGTGCTGACGCGGCCTTTCGCGATCGAGCCCGTCACCAACATCATGCTGCCGGACGGCATCTTCGACAATGCCATCTATGGCTTGCGCATCGCCGCCCACGTCACCAATGTGTCCAACAGCGCACTGAACAATGTCACCGTGTACCTGGAAAGCGTGGGCGACCCCGGCATCGTGCCAGTGGCGCGCACCTTCTTCTTTGCCAGCATCCCTGCCGGCGCGGCCATGCTGGTGATGTGGGACGCCGACTTCCAGCATGCGGCGCCCGGCAAGCGCCTCGTCAGCTTTGTCGCCAAGGCCGACGGCTACACGCCGCGCCGCTCGATCCAGCAAATCTTCGTCTCGCAGACGCGCTTTGACAGCGCCACCAATACCTACACCTGCACGGTCGAGGAAGGCACGCTGGAACTGTCCAAGCCGCAGGGCCACCTGCCGGGCAAGCGCTGGGGCAGCACAGGCAATGATGGCAAAGAGTGCCGCTGCCCGCCCGGCCTGGGGCCGATCGTGCCGACCGGCATGACCCTCGTGTGGACGCCGAACCCCGCCTACGCCGGCACGCACGGCGACCTGCCGTTTTCCGACCCGTGGTGGAAAATCCTCGCCATCATCATCGCCATCATCGCGGCCCTGGTGGCCATCATTGCCGCCGCGCTCGGCTCCGGCAAGGCCAGCTTCAGCGTGGGCGGCACTTTCGAGGAAACGGACCCCAGTGTCGACTGCTGCTCGCTGGAAGGGGCCGGCTCGGGCCAGCCGGAATTCACGGTGGCAGGCGTGGCCTCGGCCATCGCCTCGGGCGCCATCGCCGTGGCCTGCTCCGATATCGCCGACCCGTTCTGGCGTGGCCAGGAAGCAACACCGCCGGCCGCCGGCGAACTGACCCTGGCCGAGCGCGTGGTGGCGAAATGGGTGCTGCCGGAAGCGCCGAATGCGGGCCTGCCCTACACGGCCGATATCAGCTGGGAATACCAGCGCTTTACCACGGGCGCTACCTACCAGCATGCCGTCAGCGAAACGCAAGTCAACATCCACGTGGCGGGGCCAGTGGAGACGGACACGCCCGCCGTCGTGCAAGCGTATGAACCGCTGTGGATACGCGCCAGCTTCAAGCGCGACAATGGCAATGTCTTCCGCGGCACGCAGCTGTACGCCTTCGTGCTGTTCCAGGCGCCGCAAGGCCTGTATTTCGTCGAATCGCTGACCGACGACGGCCTGGGCTTCGACCCGGGTGCGAATGACGGCGTCTACGCAGGCAGCCTGGACTTGAAGCGGGCCTACCGGACACTGTTGCAATACGGCCAGAAGGTCTTCGGCACCTGGCGAGTCTTCGTCTTCGCCCAGGACGTCAACCTGACCAAGCCCGGCACGCCACCAGAAATCGCCGCCCAGCACATCGGCGGCATGTTCATCGCCAGCGCCATCGAAATCACCTTCGACGACACCCTCCCCTGCCCGCTCAAGGCGCAGGCGAACATCATCGTGGTGTGATGGGGAGGAGCATGTTGATCGAGCTCAGGCGCAGGGCGGGCAGGTCGGGTAGGTCCGGTAGGTCCGGTAGGTCGGATTAGCGGGGCAAAGCCCCGCGTAATCCGACAACATTGTTGGCTCCCATCCCATATGCGTGCATACCAGGAACAGCCGAGAAAATGCTCAGGCGCAGGCCCGGCAGGTCCGGTAGGTCGGATTGGCGGGGCCGCCGGCGTGGGGCAAAGCCCCACGCCATCCGACAATATTGTTGGCTCCCATATGCCGCCCCTACACCTTGACGCTTTCAGGCTTGGCAATGACCGTTCTCGCAATAATCTCCGTCTCCGGGCACGATGCCATCGCATCCGAATACGCCAGCCAGCGCTGCAGGCTTTCCATGCGGCGGATGGTGATGCCCTTGCCGTTGATATAGCCGATCTGCTCGAAATTGGCGGGGCTGGTGGTCAGCTTCGAGACGGTGGGGGCATTGTCCACCAGGCGGTCATACGCCTTGCGCGCCTTGTGCTCCCACTTGGCCAGCACGGGATCGTCGAAACGGTTGCTCTCAAAATACACGGTGATGGTACGGTCGTGGTTGGCGAAGCCGACAATGGCCGCACCCTTGCGTATGGTCAGCAAGACATCTTCCTTGACGCCGGTCACGGGAACAAACACGGCGGCGCGCCCATCTGTATCGGGCCGCTCCATGGGAATATCTTGTCCAATTATGCTCATCGCATCACACTCTTCGTCCTGGCCTGTCAGGCTGTTGTATTGATAGGGTTCTGTGGCACCGCGCGTGGCCCAGACGAGCTGTACCGCTATTGCCCGCCCTGCCCAAACCCGCTGTTACGCTGTTTTGAAGCTGTTTTTAAGCTGTTTTTAAACTATCAAACAATAATACATTGCCGTGTGGCACTACACAAGATCGCCGCGCCACTGGCGGCGGCCCTACATCCGATGGCGAATGGCGGCGCCCGGTGCAATCGCCTTATAATGCCGTGTTTACTTCCTGCCCAACCTTCCCGCACCATGACGCTTCCCGAAAATGACACCAGCCGGCTTGACGCCATCAGCGCCGCCGCCACCGAAGTGGCCGCGCAAAACGTGGCCGACCTGCTGGCCATGGCCATCTGCCACCGGCCCGACGAACCGGCGCTGGTCGTCTGCGACAAGCGCAGCTGGCTCAATGTCGTGCTGACGCAAGCCTATCAGCAGGCCTTGCCGGACGCGACCTTCATCGATTTCGACGACGTCACGGCCGATGCGGTGCTGGCCGCGTTTGCCGAACTGCCGGCCGGCAGCCTCGTCGTGCTGATCCAGTCGACCAGCTTCCGCCTGGAAGCGTTCCGCATCCGCATCGAGCTGTTCAAGCGGGGCTTGAAAGTCATCGAACATGTGCACCTGTCGCGCATGCCCGGTGTGCAGGGCTTGCACTACATCGCTTCGCTGGCCTACGACCCCGCCTATTACCGCGGCGTCGGCCATGCCTTGAAAGCGCGCATCGACGGCGCCCGCCACGGCATGGTCGACAGCGGCGGCGAGCAGCTGGTGTTCGCCTCGCCGTTCGAATCGGCCAAGCTCAATATCGGCGACTACAGCGGCATGAACAATATCGGCGGCCAGTTCCCGCTGGGCGAAGTGTTTACCGAAGCGCAGGACCTGGAAGCCGTCAATGGCCGCGTGCGCATTTTCGTCTTTGGCGACACGCAGTTCATGGTCAACCGCCCCGACACGCCGATCACGCTGGTCATCGAGAAGGGCCGCGTGACGGGCACGGAAAACGCCACGCCTGAATTTACCGCCATGCTGGACATCATCCGCGCGCACGAAGGCGAAGTGTGGGTGCGCGAACTGGGCTTCGGCATGAACCGCGCCTTTTCGCGCGAGCAGCTGGTCAACGACATCGGCACGTATGAACGCATGTGCGGCATCCATTTGTCGCTGGGCGCCAAGCATGGCGTCTACACCAAGCCGCAATTCAAGCGCAAGGATGCGCGCTACCACGTGGATATCTTCGCCGTCACGGAAGCCGTCTACCTGGACGACGAGCGCGTGTACGCCGATGGCGCATGGACGGTGGAGCCCGTCGCGCTCAACTGACCTTCAACTGAACAATCCGGCCGCCGCCAGCTCGCGGTCCCATGGCGGCACGGGCTGGTATTCGGCCACCAGGAAATCGATCAGCGCGCGCACCTTGGGCGAGGGCTGGCGGCTGGCCGGATACAGGGCGCTCAAGTGATTGAGCGGCAGCTCCCAGTCCGTCAGCACGGGTACCAGGCTGCCATCGAGCAGGTTGCGCCAGGCGAGAAACGTGGTGCTGTAGACGATGCCCAGCCCACGCTGCGCGGCCTGGTGCAGCACCAGGCCGTTATTCGCCGTAAAACCCGCCTGCACGCGCACGCTCACCGCTTCCCGTTCTTCCCCTTCTCCGCGCTGGAAATGCCAGTTCGTGCCATCGGTCAGGTGGCTGAAATGCAGGCACTGGTGCTGCAATAGCTCTTGTGGCGTCTGCGGCACGCCCCATTGCGCCAGATAGGCGGGACTGGCGCACAGCACGGCGCGGCACGGCGCCAGCGGGCGCATGGCCAGCGCGCTGCTGTCCGGGATGCCGCCCACGCGTATCGTCAAATCAAAGCCGTGGCGTATCGGGTCGAGCAGTGCATCATCGACAAACAACTCGGCCAGCACCTGCGGGTGCAGCAGGCTGAAACGGGCCACGGCATCGGCCAGCCACGCGCTGCCGAAACTCGATGGCGCCTGGATGCGCAGCGGCCCCGCGAGCTGTGCCCCCGCGCCCGCCTGCGCCACGTGCGCTACCATGCGCGCCGCTTCCTGCGCCTGGCTGACAGTGGCCATGCACGGCGCCAGGTAGGCGCGGCCAGCATCCGTCAGGCTCACTTCACGCGTGGAACGGTGCAGCAAGCGCGCATCGAGTCGCGCTTCCAGCTGCATGATGGTCTTGCTGACCATGGCCCGCGTCAGGCCCAGGCGCTGCCCCGCCAGGGTGAAGCTGCGCAAGCGGGCCACCTCGACAAAAATTTCCATCGCTTTTAATTGATCCATGTCAAAGATTGTCTTCGTTTTGACGACAATCTGTCAACTGCCTGCCGATTGTTTGCGCCCTGGCCGCCGCCTACAATGGCGCTTTCCATAGACCTCCGGAGCCGTTGCCATGCTGACTACTGACCAACAAGAACAATACCAACGCGACGGCTACATCATCCTGCCCGGCTTCAAGGGTGCGGACGAAATCGCCGCCCTGCGCGCGCGCGCCGAGCAGATTGTCAACGAATTCGATCCCGGCCTGAGCCAATCGATCTTCACCACGCGCGACCAGGCGAAGAACACCAACGATTACTTTCTCGCCTCCGACAACACCATCCGCTGCTTCTTCGAGGAAGAGGCCTTCGGCGCGGACGGCCAATTGAAGCAGGCGAAATCGCTGTCGATCAACAAGATCGGCCACGCCATGCATGACCTGGACCCCGTCTTCCGCGCTTTTTCGGCCGACCCGAAACTGGCCGAAGTGGCGCGCGACCTGGGCCTGGCGGACGCGCAGGTGTGGCAATCGATGTACATCTTCAAGCAGCCCGGCATCGGCGGCGAAGTGCGCTGGCACCAGGACGCCACCTATTTTGAAACCACGCCGGTCAGCGTGACCACCTTCTGGTTCGCGCTGGAAGACGCCACCCTGGACAACGGCTGCCTGTGGGCGGAACCGGGCGGCCACCGCGGCCCCCTGCGCGAACGCTTCATCCGCAACGGCGACGCCGTGCGCGTGGAAAAACTCGACGCCATGCCCTGGCCCGACGACAGCACGGCCGTCCCCCTGGAAGTCAAGGCGGGTGCCCTCGTCTGCTTCCACGGCTTGCTGCCCCATTACAGCGCGCCGAACCGCTCGCCCGTCTCGCGCCATGCCTACACCCTGCATGCGACGGATGGCCGGACCGAATACGCGGCCCACAACTGGATCCAGCGCGACGCATCCTTCCCCGTGCGGGGCTTCGTCTGATGCGCATCCAGGTCTTCGCCGCCCACTGGGGCAATAACGACCTGGCGCCCGAGGTCTTCATCGACAAGGTACTGGCGGCCGGTTTCGACGGCATCGAAATGTCGCTGCCGCTGGACGCGGCCCTGCGCGAAGAATGGACCAGGCGCATCGCCGATGCAGGCCTGGAGCTGATCGCCGCGCAGTGGGAAACCGTCTTCCACGCTGACTTCGACCTGCACCGCGCGGCCCTGGTCGAGCTGCTGGAAAACGCCTGCCTGACGCGTCCCGTGCTGGTCAACACGCACACGGGCAAGGATTACTACAGCCAGGCGCAGAACGCGCAGCTGATTGACCTGGCCGCCGCCATCTCGGCCAGGCACGGCGTGCCCATCGTGCATGAAATCCACCGCAGCCGTTTCAGCGGCCATCCGATGCTGCTGCTGCCCTACCTGGCGCAATATCCCGGGCTGCCATTGACGGCCGACCTGTCGCACTGGTGCTGCGCCTGCGAATCCTTGCTGGAGGACCAGCCGCAGACCCTGGCGCAAGTGCTGCCGCTGGTGCGCCATGTACACGCCCGCGTGGGCCATGCCCAAGGCCCGCAGGTGGCCGACTTCCGCGCCCCGGAAGCGAAACAGGCCCTCGACGCCCACCTGGCCTGGTGGGATGCCATCGTCGCCCAGCGCCGCGCGGCCGGCGCCGGGCGCATGACGTTCACGCCGGAATTCGGCCCCGCGCCCTACACGCAAACCCTGCCCTGGACGCAGCAGCCTGTGACGGATGCGTGGGAGCAGAACGTCGCGATGCTCAAGCTGCTGCGCGCACGCTATCCGACAGACTGAGGAAGCTGCGCAAAATTGGCCTGCACGAAATCGATGAAGGTGCGCAGCGGCGCGGGCAGATGGCGCCGGCCCGCATAGTATAAAAACGGGCCGGGAAAGGGCATCGACCAGTCTTCCAGCACGGGCTGCAGCTGGCCAGCATCGATATACGGCTGCAGCCACTCTTCAAACAGATACACGAGGCCATGGCCGGCGACGGCCATGCTGACCGCAAAATCAGCCGCCGTCGGCGTGACGATCACGGGGCCGTCCGGCTCGACGCTCACTTTTTGCCCGTCCCGCTCGAACTCCCACGGTGGAACCGCGCCACTGAGGAATTTCCCCAGCAGGCAGGCATGCTGCAGCAGGTCGCGCGGATGCACGGGCACGCCGCGCTGCGCCAGGTAGGACGGCGCGCCCGCCACCGCGAAGCGCTGCGTGCGCGGGCCGATAGGAATGGCGATCATGTCCTGCTCCAGCCGCTCGCCATAACGGATGCCGGCGTCGCAACCGCTGGCGACGACGTCGACAAAATTATTATCGACCACCAGCTCGACCCTGATCTGCGGATAGGCGCGCAGGAACTGGTCGACCATGGGCTGCAAAAAGAAGCGCGCCGCGTTGACCGGCACGTTCAGGCGCAAGGTGCCGCGCGGGCTGTCGCGCAAGTCGTTCAGCACGTCGAGCGCGCTGCTCACTTCATCGAGCGCCGGGCGCAAGCGCGTCAGCAGCAGCGCCCCGGCCGCCGTCGGCGTCACGCTGCGCGTCGTGCGTTCCAGCAGGCGGATGCCCAGTTGCTGTTCCAGCCGGCGCAGCGCTTCGCTCATGGCGGACGCGGACTGCCCACTGGCGCGTGCGGCCTGGCGAAAACCCTGGTGCCGGGCCACAAGGGCAAAGGCGGACAAGTCGGCCATGGAGGGGCTGTCTGCATGCATGGGAAGAGCTTTCATTGTGCGGAAATGAGTACAGCCTGTGCCGGATTGACCCGATTATCATACAGCGCAATCGGCCTTACGATAGTGGCTCTCGAACTCGACCACCACACAGGAGCTGCCATGCACACGCCTTCCCCCGCCCGCGACCAATTCACGCCCGCCCATTGCGACATCGCATTCAACCGCCTCGGCTACGGCGCAATGCAACTGGCCGGCCCGCACGTCTGGGGTCCGCCGAAAGACCGCGTCGCCGCCGTCGCCGTGCTGCGCGAAGCCATCGAATTAGGCGTCAACCATATCGACACGTCGGACTTTTACGGCCCGCACGTCACCAACCAGATCATCCGCGAAGCGCTGCATCCCTATCGCGACGGTTTGACCATCGTCACCAAGATCGGCTTCGTGCGCGGCGCCGACCAGTCCTGGCTGCCGGCCGCATCGCCACAGCAATTGCGCGACGCCGTGCACGACAACCTGCGCAACCTGGGCCTGGACGTGCTCGATGTGGTCAACCTGCGCGCGCCGGGCATGGCCGGCCCGGACGGCTCGTCGCTTGCCGAACCGCTGGAGACCTTGGTGCAGCTGCAGCGCGAAGGCCTGGTGCGCCATATCGGCCTGTCCAATGTCGATGCGGGCCAGGTGGCCGAGGCACAGCGCATCAGCCCCATTGTCTGCGTGCAGAACCATTACAACCTGGCGCACCGCGCGGACGATGCCCTGATCGACTCCCTGGCCGCGCAAGGCATCGCCTATGTGCCCTTCTTTCCCCTCGGTGGCTTTTCGCCGCTGCAGTCCGATACCCTGAACCAGGTGGCGGCCGCCATGCAAGCGACGCCGATGCAGGTGGCGCTGGCCTGGCTGCTGCAGCGCGCGCCGAATGTGCTGGTCATTCCCGGCACCTCGTCGGTGGCGCATCTGCGCGAAAACGTCGCGGCCGGCGCGCTTACGCTCGACGCGCAGGCGCTGGCGGCATTGAGGTCGCTTGCAACTAAGTAGCGCACTATATATACTGTGCCCATGGATACCACCACTACCACCAATCCCTTGCACCAGGTACCGCGCCTGGACGGCCAGCTGTGCTTTGCGCTGTACTCGACTTCTCTCGCCATGAACAAGCTGTACCGCAAGCTCTTGCGGAAACTCGGCCTGACCTATTCGCAATACCTGGTGATGATGGTGCTGTGGGAGCGCGACGGCCTGACGGTGTCGGAAGTGGGCGAGCGTCTGTTCCTCGACTCGGCTACCCTGACGCCCCTGCTCAAGCGCATGGAGCAATCGGGCTTGCTGACGCGCACGCGCGCCGCCAGCGACGAGCGCCAGGTCATCATTTCCCTCACAGAGCAGGGCGACCAACTGCGCCACGAAGCGGCCCTGTTGCCCGAAGCCATCCTGACGGCCAGCCACTGCAGCGTGGAGCAGGTTGTGGACATGAAACAACAGCTGAACCAGTTGCGCGACAGCCTGATGAAAAGTGAGTAGAACCGTCGTTTTTCCGGGCAAAATAAGGCAAATCACTGCCCGGACCGCGTCCGGTGAACCCTGGCGCAAAATCCGCCTTTCTTTATTACAAATCGATACAAGGCCGGCACCACCCTGCGTATAGAATAGTTGCCACTATTTCCGGACAACAACATCAGGGTGGGTATGCGCATTTCATTCGGCTCCGTGGCCTCGCTGGCTCTCTGCTTTACCGTCTCGGCCTTTGCCGCCGAGCCATTCGACGACAAGTTCCGCCAGCTCGAAGAAGTGCTGCCCACGCCGAACACCTACCGCACCGCCTCGGGCGCGCCCGGCCACGCCTACTGGCAGCAGCGCGCCGACTACGCGATCCGCGCCACCCTGGACGAAGCCAAACGCGAAATTAGCGGCAGCGGCACCATCACGTATCACAACCAGTCGCCCGACACGCTCGGCTACCTGTGGGTGCAGCTGGACCAGAACATCTACAAGCCGGACTCCGACGCGCGCCGCATGGCCACGGCGCCATCGCGCCAGGCCTGGGCCAGGACGGCGGGCGACGACACGATGAAATTCGAGGGCATGCGCAGCATGCTGGCACGCGGCGACTTCCAGGGCGGCTTCAATATCCGCGCCTTGAAAGGCGCGGATGGCCAGTCTTTGAAATATGTAGTGAACCGCACCATGATGCGCATCGACTTGCCACAGCCCTTGAAGCCGGGCCAGGACTTTGTCTTCCAGGTCGACTGGGATTACCGCATCAACGAACAGAAGGTGCTGGGCGGGCGCGCCGGCTATGAAGTCTTCGACGACAAGAACGCCCTGTTCGAGGTGGCGCAGTGGTTCCCGCGCATGGCGGCCTACTACGACGCGGCCGGCTGGCAGCACAAGCAGTTCCTTGGCTCGGGCGAATTCACCCTGGAATTCGGCGACTACGACGTGCAGCTGACGGTACCCGCCGACCACATCGTCGCCTCCACGGGCGAACTGCAAAACCCGCAGGACGTGCTGTCTGCCGCGCAGCGCGAGCGCCTGCAAAAGGCCCGCGGCAGCGACAAGCCCGTCATCATCGTCACGCAAAAAGAAGCGGAAGCGGCCGAAAAATCCGTCAGCCGCGCGCAAAAGACCTGGCACTTCAAGGCGGCCAACGTGCGCGACTTCGCCTGGGCCTCGAGCCGCAAGTTCATCTGGGATGCGCAGGGCTACAAGAAGGGCGGCAGCGATCTGATGGCCATGTCCTACTATCCGAAAGAGGGCAATCCGCTGTGGGAAAAATACAGCACGCAGGCCATCGTGCACACGATCGAGCAGTACAACAAGTACAGCATCGACTACCCGTATCCGACGGCCATCTCCGTCAACGGCCCCGTGGGCGGCATGGAGTATCCGATGATCTCGTTCAATGGCCCGCGCCCCGTCAAGGACAAGAAAACGGGTGAACTGACCTACTCCAAGCGCACCAAGTATGGCCTGATCGGCGTCATCATCCACGAAGTGGGCCACAACTACTACCCGATGATCATCAACTCGGACGAGCGCCAGTGGACCTGGATGGATGAAGGCCTGAATACCTTCGTGCAGTACATGGCGCAACAGGCGTGGGAAGAAAACTACCCGGCCTCGCGCGGCGAGCCGCGCGAGATCGTCGACTACATGCGTAGCCGCGACCAGGTGCCCATCATGACCAATTCCGAATCCCTGCTGCAGTTCGGCAACAACGCCTACGCCAAGCCGGCGGCGGGCCTGAACATCCTGCGCGAAACCATCCTCGGGCGCGAGCTGTTCGACTACGCCTTCAAGGAATACGCGCAGCGCTGGAAATTCAAGCGCCCCACGCCTGCCGACTTCTTCCGCACCATGGAAGACGCCTCCGGCACGGACCTCGACTGGTTCTGGCGCGGCTGGTTCTATACCACCGACCCGGTCGACATCAGCATCGACGGCATCAGCGAATATGGCGTGAGCTCGAAAAATCCGGAAACGGAAAAGGCCTGGAAAAAGGCGCAGAAGAGCGCCCAGCCGGAGTCCGTCACGGACCGCGCCAACAAGGGCATGCCGCGCCGCGTCGATGCGCATCCGGAGCTGAAGGATTTTTATAACCAGCACGACGATTTCACGGTCACCAACAAGGACCGCAATGCCTACGTCGAGACGCTGGCCGGCCTGGAACCGTGGGAAAAGGACTTGCTGAAACAGGGCAAGCATTTGTACTTGGTCGACCTGTCGAACGTGGGCGGCATGGTCATGCCATTGATCCTCGAGATCGAACTGAAAAGCGGCAAGAAATACGTCGAGCGCGTGCCGGCCGAAGTGTGGCGCTACTCGCCGAAGAAAATCACCAAGGTCGTCATCACGGATGAACCGATGGTGGGCCTGGTGCAGGATCCGTACTGGGAAACGGCCGACATCGACACCAGCAACAATAGCTGGCCGCGCAAGATCACGCCGTCACGCCTGGAACTGTTCAAGAGCGAGAAGTCGCCCAAGGATAACCTGATGCGCGATTTTCATACGCCGCTGAAAGGCAAGGCCGGCGGCTCGGCCAAGGGCGACGAGGCATGAAGACCTGGCGCACGCTCGCGGCCAGCCTGCTGGCCTGCGCCAGCATGGCCGCTGGCGCGCACAATTTCCACATGGGCATCGCCGACATCAGTTACAACGCCGCCAGCGGCAGCACAGAAGTGGTGCACACCTACACGGGCCACGACGTGGAAGCACTGCTGACGCAGCTGTACCAGCGCCAGTTCGACCTGGGCCAGGAAGCCAGCGAGGCGGCCCTGCGCCGCTATGTCGAAAAACAGTTTTACATCGTGGCGCCCGGCGGCAAGCGTTTGCGCCTGCAGTGGGTCGGCATGAAGGTCAATGCCGACAACGTGGTGATCTTCCAGGAAATCGAGCATATGCGCCTGGCGCCCGGCACGCGCATCCACAACCAGCTGCTGACCGACTTCCTGCCCGGCCAGCGCAATACCCTCAACGTGCAGGATGGCGGCAAGATCCAGACGCTCATGTTCGACAGCAGGAATGCGGAGCTGCCGATCAGGTAAATCAAGGATTTGGCGCAAACAAGAACAATTCCTATCGGACACTGCACAGGAAGCGCCGCGAAGTCGTAGAATGCCAGGCTGGATAAACTGACACAGGCCGCACCGCGGCCGGCACCGCCATGAGCACTTCCGCACCGATCTTTACCGACCCGTCCCACGTCAAGGA
>RCUS01001081.1_pt1 | contig 15055 bp, 15 predicted proteins | sample 2166221 | NCBI WGS metagenome assembly RCUS01 (sample SAMN09932758, study PRJNA488358) | compost metagenome | isolation source: compost soil in cyclohexanecarboxylic | place: Germany: Experimental Botanical Garden | reverse complement strand
CCGTCGCCCCGAAGGAAAAGGCCAGCCTGCACCCGCGCAATCGCCATCAGGGTCGTTACGACTTCCCGGCGCTGATCAAAAGCACGCCGGAACTGAAGAAGTTCGTGATCATCAATCCGTATGGCAAGGAAAGTATCGACTTCGCCAGCCCGGACGCGGTGCGCGTGTTCAACCGGGCGCTGCTCAAGGCGTTCTATGGCATTGCTCATTGGGATATTCCGGCGGACTACCTTTGTCCACCGGTTCCGGGCCGTGCCGATTACGTGCATTTCCTGGCTGACCTCCTGGCCAGCGTCAACGACGGCAAGATCCCACGCGGTGCGTCGGTCAATGTTCTGGATATCGGTATGGGCGCCAACTGCGTTTATCCGCTGATCGGTCACAGCGACTACCGCTGGCACTTCCTTGGCTCGGAAATCGATCCAACTGCCGTTGCTTCTGCCAAAGCCATCGTCCAGTCCAACGGGTTGAACAAGGCCATCCAGTTGCGTCAACAGACCAATCCCAAGCACATCCTGCTGGGCTTGCTGGAACCTGGCGAACGCTTTGACCTGACCATGTGTAACCCGCCGTTCCATGCCTCGATGGCCGAAGCGACCAAGGGCAGCGAGCGTAAATGGCGCGCATTGGGCCGCGCCGATCCGAAACGCAAACTGCCGGTGCTGAACTTCGGTGGGCAGTCAGCTGAATTGTGGTGTGAAGGGGGCGAGGCACGTTTCGTGACGCAATTGATCGCCGAGAGCGCGAATTTCCAGCATAAAGTGCTGTGGTTCAGCACCCTGGTCTCGAAAGCCTCGAACCTGCCAGCCATCGAGACGGCACTGAGCAAGGCCGGCGTACTGGAAAGTCAGGTGGTGGAGATGTCTCAAGGGCAGAAACAAAGCCGATTCGTCGCCTGGACCTTCCAGACCAAATCCGAGCAGCAAATCTGGCGCCAAGAGCGCTGGACACGCTAAAGCAGAGTCACTGCGCGGCCTCTGTGCAGGAGCTGCGGAACGCTGCGATCTTTTGATGTTGATTTAAAACAGGATCGCAGCCTCGTTTCACTCGCCAGCGCCTACAATCGCAGGCACAAAAAAACCGTGCCCGGATTGCTCCGGCGCACGGTTTTTTTTATCGCTGCGTCTTACTTGTTCACAGCGTCGGTCAGGCCTTTGGCCACAACCAGCTTGATCACTTTCTTTGCAGGGATTTCGATGGCAGCGCCAGTCGAAGGGTTACGGCCGGTACGGGCAGGACGCTCGGTCACTTTCAGTTTGCCGATACCTGGCAGAGTGATTTCGCCGCCGTTTTCCAGCTGATCGGCAACGATTTGGCCCAGTTGGTCCAGAGCGTTACGCGCGGTGGTTTTCGGCGCGTCGATAGCTTCAGCGATGTCGGCGATCAGTTGGTCTTTAGTAAGAGCCATTTAGTGTTCCTTCCCTATCAAATTCATATGGATTGCAGAGTGCAATGTCAGCCATCGAGCCCGATCTTCTGGATCTGGCACCCTCGGCCAAATAACCTCGGGATCGGGGTTATAGATACCGAAATCAGGGTTTGGTTCGACCTGACAAATGCTGACTGCACGCTTAACGCAGTGACTTCGCGCAAGACCGGGCAAAGCTAGCACACAGACGTGGAAATATCCGCCTCTAGCTACCCATTTGGTCAGCTTTATTGCGCTAAAACATGAAAAAAACGCATAAGCGCCGCCGGTCGCCCGCCAATTGCCCTTCGCACCGCGCCAAAACCAGTGGTTGCGGTACACTGGGCGCTTTTTCGGGGGAGCACGCCCTCCTCTCTTCATTCAGCCGAGAAGCCCATGCCGATCCGTCATTGCATCGTCCACCTGATCGACAAAAAACCCGACGGCACGCCCGCAGTTCTTCACGCTCGCGACTCTGAACTGGCCGAGTCCGCCGCCATCGAGAACATGCTCGCCGACCTCAACGAGAGCTACAACGCCAAGCAAGGCAAAGCCTGGGGGCTGTTCCATCCGGAGTCCGGTGCCTTTCCATTCAGCGGCTGGCTGAAGGAATATCTCGAGGGTGGCCAAGACTTCACTGCCTTCAGCCGTGTGGCGGTGGAACACCTGCAAAAGCTGATGGAAGAATCCAACCTTTCGGTCGGCGGCCACGTGTTGTTTGCTCATTATCAGCAAGGCATGACCGATTACCTGGCCATCGCCCTGCTGCACCACAGCGAAGGCGTGGCAGTGACCGACCAACTCGACGTAACTCCGTCCCGCCACCTGGACCTGGGCCAGTTGCACCTGGCGGCGCGCATCAACGTCTCCGAGTGGCAGAACAACAAACAGTCCAAGCAGTACATTTCCTTCATCAAAGGCAAGAACGGCAAAAAGGTTTCGGAATACTTCCGTGACTTCATTGGCTGCCAGGAAGGCGTCGACGGCCCGGGTGAAACGCGCACCTTGCTCAAGGCGTTCAGCGATTTCGTTGAAAGCGAAGACCTGCCGGAAGACGACGCCCGCGAGAAGACCAAAACCCTGGTCGACTATGCCAGCAGCCAGGCCAAACTCGGCGAGCCCATGGGCCTGGAAGAACTGTCCGGTTTGATCGACGAAGAACGCCCGAAAGCCTTCTACGATCACATCCGCAACAAGGATTACGGCCTCTCGCCAGAAATCCCGGCCGATAAACGCACCCTGAACCAGTTCCGCCGATTCACTGGCCGCGCCGAAGGTTTGTCGATCAGTTTCGAAGCACACCTGCTGGGCTCGAAGATCGAGTACGACGAAGAAGCCGGCACGTTGATCATCAAGGGCCTGCCCACTTCGCTCACCGATCAGCTGAAGCGTCGCAACTGATGCTCGGCGGCGTACTGAAGAAATTCCTGCTGATCCTGCTGGTGGTCGTGGTCTATCAGAACTGGGGCAAGATCGAGCGGGTGTTCAACCCTTCGCAAGTGGTGTCCGAGCAGACTCAGGCCAAAGCCAACGTCGTGCTCTACGCCACCGAATGGTGTGGCTACTGCAAACTGACCCGGCGTTTTCTCGACCAGAAAGGCATTCCGTACAAGGAATTCGATATCGAGAAGGATGCGGTGGCGCGCAAGGACTATGAAGCCCTGGGTGGTGGCGGCATTCCAATTATCGATGTGAACGGAACGCTGATTCGCGGGTATGACCCGGACGCGATTCTGGCGGCGCTGAAATAATCATGCGGGAGCGAGCAAGCTCGCTCCCGCAGGGGATTTTCAGCAGGCTTCGATGCGAAAACCAAACCGCGGAAAGTGCACATGCACCACGCCGCCACGTTCGTCCTCACGACGCACGATCAACTCTTCGCGACCGGCAAACAACAACTCGCCCTTCACCGGATCAACGCCATAGTCCGTAGCGGCGATCACCACCTGCTGACCCGCCTCGAACCCGTTTGGATCAACGAACTGCTCATCCGGCAATGCCGCTGGCGTGGCATTGCGCGCAACGTCCAGCGCTTCCTCGGATGTCATCTCGCTGGATGCGCCATGACCAAAGCCCAGCACCCGTGCGTGCCACGCAGTGACTGCCGGGTAGGCGTCGACCAATGGCGCAGTGACCGGTGTAGCCTTGAGGAACCACAAGGAATGCGCCAGGGCAAAGTCGGCAATCGACGGCTCGCCAAACAGGAAGTCGCCCTGCTCGCGCTGCAATTGCAGTTCCAGGCGCGACATGATGGTGGGCCACTGATGCTTGGCCAGCTCGGCAGACAGTTTTGTCGCACTGCCACCGCTGAACAATCCGGCGCGGTCGGCGAGAAACGCCTTGATCGCTTCCGGCGGCAAACTACCGAAGCGCACAGCGACCGATTCCGGCTGAAACACCAGGCTGACCGCATGCTGAAACACCACCGAATCGGCCCATGTGGCGAACGAAGCGGCGATCATTTCCTGCCCTTCCGGGAAGAACGCCGGCAGGGCTTTTTCCTGTTCCAGTCGACGGGCAATCAACGCTGTATCGCAATAAATATCCGCGCCGATCTGCAACACCGGGGTCTTGCGGTAACCGCCAGTCAGCGCCGTGAGATCAGGTTTTGGCATCACCGGGGAAATCTTCACCGAGCGCCAGGACAGTCCCTTGAAACCCAGCAGCAAGCGGGCTTTTTCGGCAAAAGGGGACGTCGGGTAATGATGAAGAATCAACTCGGACATGCTCGGCTCCGCAGCAAAGATCAGGAATCCGCAGCTTAGCGCGCAATCACTTGGCAGCCTACAGATCTGCCTGATGGGAACCAATCAGTCAGATTGATAAGCCGGCAGCGGCGCTCGCCACCAGACATTCCTTGGCGCTTTTCCTGAGTTTTTTGATCAGCCGTTCCTGGCGCAACGCTTCGCTTTTGTCGCGACAGGCTTCGGTGTAAACCAGCGCCATGGCCGGGCTGGAAAGAAAGAAGCGTGCGCCCTTGCCACTTTGATGCTTGGCGAAGCGACGCACGGGATCGTCACTGATCCCGCAATAGAGCGAACCATTGGCCGCGCGCACGAGGTAGACGAACCAGGGTTTGCTCGCGGGTGTTTCGACGTCGGCAGGGTTTTCGCTGAGGGAGGTCACGTGACGATCAGGGCTTGAAAGGAAACAAGCCGCGATCTTATCAGCGACTGGCCTGAAATGCCTTCAGCCCCTTCAGGGCCTGAGCGCGGACGGCGTTGCGCACCAAGGGTGTCCAGCCGAGCAGCAATCCCTTGAAACCCAGGGCCTGACGCGACCAGGTCCACATATTGAAGCTGTCGTGATGCTCGCAGATCTTGCCGTCGCGGAAGACGAAACGTGCCTGAATGTCGTTGACCACGATATTACCGGTCTGGCTGAACAGATAGGTCGCGACCCAATGCGCGCCGCCGGTGCGCTCGTCAGCACGAACGTTGTCGAAGGTCAGGGAAAAATCCTTGGCCCGGGTGGTGAGCATGCGCCACATATCGCCAGCCTCACGACCGCGAAGCTCTCCGAACGCCGGATCGCTGAACACCACGTCATCGGTGTAACAGGCCGCCATGGCCTCGGCATCCAGACGCTGGAAGGCTTGGTAAAAGCGGGTGATCAATGCGCTGTGGGCTTCACTCATGTGCAGGCTCCCTGGGTTGCAAAATGGCTTCGTGAGATTGCCTGCACGATAGTCTGCAACCGCATCGAACACTATCGGCATTCATGAAGAAAATAACGCAATTGCTTGCTCAGCCATTGCTAGCAGGCCATTCCGCTTTCACGGGCGTAGGAAAAAAGATCGACATCAGTGGAAACGCCGAGCCTGTGCATGGCCATGTTTTTCTGTTTGCTGATGGTCGACACACTGCGCTTGAAATGACCGGCGATTTCGCTGACGGTCATACCGCTGGCCAGCATGCGCACCACTTCATACTCCTTGGCCGACAGCGGCGACTCGTGCAACTTGCTGCTGGAATTGGCCAGCAGCGTACGCAGTGACTCACTGAGATAGTGACGCCCCTCCTCCACGGCGTTGATTGCCAGAGGCAAATCGGTCGCCGATGCAGTTTTGGCAACAATGGCCATGACCCCTTGAGCCAGTGCGGCCCTTGCCGTCACCACACTGTTAAACATGGTCACCAGGATGATGGGCAGATCGGGGTAGTAGCGTCGAACGGCACTCAACATTTTCAAGCCATCGGCCTGCTGCCCACCCGGCATGGAGAAGTCAGTGATCAGCAGATCGCAAGGCGTGTTTGAAAGCATATCCATCAGGCTGTCGGCTCCATCAGCCTCACCGACAATCACGCATCGCCTACAGGCATTGATGAGTATGCGCAGTCCGACAAGAACGACGGAATGGTCGTCAGCAATAACGACTCGCATTGTGGGATACCTCCTGCGAATGACGGAAAGGCCCGGAAAATAGCGCCGTTCTTTGCTTTCCCACAACGCCCCGGAAAAACGTCCTACCTCGCGTCATCAATGTAATCAAGGGTCTGGCTTTTTACCGCGCAAACAAACAGAAAACTCCTACGCCGATCCGCGCATACGGCTACAGAAAAGAGTGCAAAACCCTTAGTGCACGTCGAAAGGAATCGTCAGGGATTCCGCAACACCTGTTCATAAACCCTGCCGCGCTTTTCGTATTTGTTGCATTCCAGCCGCTGCTCCCACCGGATTTAATTGCGCCTCCTCATTCTCGATCAGTCATCCGAGTGATGCCGACGGATCTTTGTTCGAAACAATCAACGGGACGCCTCATAACGATGTCTTTTTCCTTTTCGCGTTATCTGCTCAGTACCGGTATCGGCGCTATTGCACTGCTGCTGGCAGCCCAGGCAAAGTCCGACGGCATGGTCCCCAGCACCTCCGTAGTGATCGTCAATGAGGACGACGGCGAGGCGTCAGTGACGGTGACCAACACCGATGCCAGCCTGGCGTTGCTGCACGTCACCCTTGAACACATTCCGGAGGACAACGAGCCCCTGGTATTCGTGACCCCGCCGCTGTCACGCGTCGAGGCGTCCAAAACCCAACTCGTGCGCTTCATTCTGCAATCGGAAAAGCCCTTGCTCACTCAACGTTTGAAGCGAGTGATTTTCGAAGGCATTCCTCAAGGTCAATCAGCCCCAGAAGCCGGACATGCCAAGGTCGGCGTGACAGTGCGGCAAAACCTGCCGTTGATTCTTCATCCCAAGGGCCTGGCGACCAATCGCACCCCGTGGACCGACCTGCAATGGTCACTGAAGGACGGCCAACTGACGGTGCACAACGACACGCCGTATGTCGTACGACTGGCTCAGGAGCTGAAGTTGCTACCATCCGCTGGCGGCGCGATGTTGCCAAAAACATACGTGTTGCCCGGAGAACGGATCAGCGTTGCCGTGCCGGCAGGCGACGTTACTCGGGTGCGCTTCCAGCCGGCCACTGTCTATGGCTTTGCGGTGCCGCACTACGAGGCGCAGGTCAAGCCATGAAGCGAATCTGAAGCCGCCAACGCACCAGCATCCCCAAGTGAACCCATGAACACAGTAACGATTTACCGTGACAGCGAAGCCGTGCCCGCCATTCGGGTCAGTCGCCCGCCTCTGTTCCGCCCTTGGGCCAAGGTAGCGCTTGGGCTGGCCAATTCTTTGGTACTTGTCGAGGCTTGGGCGGGTGCCATCGTCGAAAAGCCGTTGCTGACGTCGTTCGACAAAAAAACCCTGCAGCAACGTGGCATTGATCCGGCCCTGGCCGCACTGTTGCTGGTTGCACCGCGCTTCACCGTCGGCCAACACCCCGTCACCCTTACAGTCAACGGTCAGCGTCGTGGACGGGCGGACGCGGCGATCAATGCTGACGGCGATGTGTGTTTTGATCGTGCCCTGCTCGATGCAGCAAACCTGAACGTGCCCGCCGTCCCCCAAGTAAACGACAAGCGCTGTTTCGATGTGCTTGGCACCTGGCCGCAAACGCTGATTGAACATGATCCGGCAAACCTTGGCCTTACCCTGATCGTTCCCACCGACGCGATCCGTCCGGCTTCCCGGGACTTTTCCGGCTATCAAACCGGTGGTGTTGCCGGTGTGCTCAACTACGACGTCAACAGTCTGTACAGCCTCAATGGCGACCAGTCGAGCCGCTACATGTCGGCCAACACCGAAGTTGGTTTCAACGCCGGAGACTGGATCGTGCGCAGTCGTCAGGTGCAGACCTGGCAGGAGGATGTGACCCGCACGAGCCATCTGGCAGCGTATGCCCAACGCACGTTCGCCAGTCATGAGACGGTATTGCAGGCCGGTCAGATCAACCTTTATAACCCGGTCCTCGCCGGTGCGCAGATTACTGGCGTGCAGGTCATGACCGAGCAGGCTCTGCAAGTCGAAGGACAAACGGCGATCATCGAAGGGATTGCGCGCAGTCAGGCGCAGATCGAGGTTCGGCAGAACGGTTCGCTGATTCACTCGACAGTGGTGCCCGCCGGCCCGTTCTCGCTGAACGATGTACGCCGGCTTAACAATCGCTCCGATGTTGAGGTGACGGTAAAGGAAGACGACGGCAATGAGCGGCGTTTCACGGTGCCCGCCGCGATGCTCGGTATCGGCCTGCCCGCGCCTGGCTATTCGCTGGCTGTCGGTCAGGTGCGCAGCACTGGTGATGCACGGGACGGCAATCCATGGGTAATCAGTGGCGGGTGGAGCGGCGCACTGGATCCACAGCTACTGCTCAGCGCAGGCCTGACGGGTGCTGCCGACTACCGTGCGGCAGGCGTCAGCCTGGGTCTTCTGCCATCGACCGAAACGCAGATCCAGACCTCTCTTCTGAGCGCGCAAGCCGCAGGTAACGAGCCTGCAAAGGGACTTCAGGCTGACCTGAGTGTTTCCCATCGCTTCAACGATCAGTGGTCGCTCAACGCGGGAAGTTCCTACCGGACCTTCGGCTATCGCGAACTCGAAGACACAGTGCTCGATAAGAAGTCCGACGGCAGCAAGTCCCGCTACCGCGACCAACAGAGCGCCGCATTGACCTGGTCACACCCAAACTTCGGCGCATTCAGCAGCGGCATCAGCCGCTCCAGCTCATTCGACGGCCAAAGCAGCAACCGCGCCCTGGCGTCCTGGGGCACCAACATTGCCGGGGTGTCTGTTTCGGCGACCGCCGAATGGCAGGTCAGCGGCTCAAAGCGACGTGATGACAGCGTGTACCTGAGCCTGAGCATTCCCTTGGGCGAGAGCCGTCGAGCCCGAACGTGGGTACGCAATACCGGTGGCGAATACCGCAGCGGCGTTGGCCTGAACGAGCGGGTCAATGATCAATTCGGTTACCGCATCGGCGTCGAACACGACACCCGAGACAAGCAAGTGCAGTCCTCTGCCGGTGTTTCTTTGTTGCCGCGCTACAGCCAGCTGGACCTGAGTTACACGCGCTCCGATACCGAACGCTCCAGCTACATGGGCGGAGCCCGCGGCGCTGCCGTGCTGCACGGCGGTGGCTTGACCCTGTCGCCCTATTCGGTGCGTGACACCTTCGCGCTGCTCTCGGTGGGTGATCTGGATTCGATCAAAGTAACCACACCCAGCGGGCCGGTCTGGACCGACTGGCAAGGTCAGGCGGTGGTCTCCCAGGTCTCGGCTTATGGCCGCAGTGCGGTGGAAGTCGATACGCGTTCTCTGGCGCGCAATGTCGATATCAACAACGGGCTGGCGGTAATTTCAGCCGGGCGCGGTGCCGTCGACAAAGTCGAATTCGGGGTCACGCTGACCCGCAGAGCCTTGCTCAAGGTCACCACAAGTGACGGCGCGCCGTTGCCACGTGGCGCCATGGTGAACACCGCGGACGGCGAGTTTGTCACGCTGGTTCAGGACGGCGGCCTGGTGTTTCTACCCAACGTCCTCGCTACCGGCACGCTGTGGATAACTACCCCAGGGATGGATCGCTGCCAACTCGACTTCGAGCTGCCGGCCAAGGCCGACACCCAGGCGTACTACGAGACCGCCGCCGCTCAGTGCCGAGCCCTTTGAGGATGACTTCATGAACCTGTCCCGCCATTTATTACCGGTACTCGTCCCCCTGACGCTGTTCGGCTTTACACCACAGGCCTGGTCACTGCCCGACGACTGTCGGCTCGACATAAGTCAGCCGGTACTCGATTTCGGTCTGATGAACCGGGCGATACGTCTCGACACCACACCTGTGCGCAACCTGGGTGAACGCCGCTTGAGCCTTAGCCTGAGCTGTGCACAACCCACCGACATGAGCCTGTTCTATCGAGCCATGGCGGCGACTGCCGAGCGCTATCACTTCGCCGAACACGGCAACTATGAAATGCGGATCAGCAATGGCGTACTCGATGGTCGCCCGGTGGATCTGGGGCTGATTTCTGCTGCCGGTCAAGCCCCTGTGCAAACCGCTTCGAGTGTTATCTGGCGCCCCGAGCACGGGATCGTACCGACAAGCGCCGGTGTACCCATCCGGGGCCACAATTTTTCGGCCCAACTGGAAGTCACTTCCTGGGTCCAGGAACAAGCGATGCAGGTGCGTGATGCGCTCACGTGGGAAACCACGGGTGTTTTCGATGCCGTCGCTGCGGGCCGATCCCGAGAGGCCACCCTGCGCGCCAGCTTTGCACCTGGGGCCTGCGAACCCGTGTTGTCCAATGCCGGCCTGGTCAACTTCGGCACCTTATCGCGGAGCGATTTGAATGCCGACAAGAGCACCCGGTTGCCCCCCAAAACCTTGTCGTTAAAGGTCGGCTGCGACGCGCCAACTCACTATGCCCTGGTGATGCATGACAACCGCGCCGGCTCGGCGACGGTCAACAGCGAGATTTACTATGGCCTGAGTATTGATAACCGCCACAACAAAATCGGTCTGTATTCGCTGAATGTCGACCCTGTCGATGTCACCGGCGACACCTTCCCCCGCCTGTATCGAACCGACTCCACAACCGCTGGGGCAGCCTGGAGCCCGGCCAACTCGAATCCGATTCCCATCGGCCAGAAAAGCTACCTCGGCTTTACCAATGTCGCAGGCAGCACTGCCGGCCCGATCGCGATCCAGAACCTCACCACCACGGTGACAGTGAACGCGGTCATTGCCCCCACCAAAAACCTGGACCTAAGCACGGCCGTTCAGCTGGACGGGTCGGGGACGATCGAAGTTTTTTACCTGTAACACCCAACCTACCTTGCCGGTCCCGGGGCGCATTCCCGTGCTCCGGGCCTGGCAAGGACAACAACAATAGAAAGGAAGATCCAAAATGAAAAAATACATCGCCGCACTTTCGACTACCGCCCTGATCAGCGTCGCGCCTTATGCCCTCGCTTCGTCGACTGATCTGATCGTCACCGGCACCATCACCCCGGTCGCGTGCACACCGAGCCTGTCCAACGGAGGTATCGTGGACAACGGCAAGATTTCGGCAAAGGACCTCAAGCCAACCCTGGACACGCTGGTTGGCAAGCATCCGCTGCAATTGACCGTAACCTGTGATGCACCGGCTCAGTTCGCGCTCAACCCAATCGATAACCAGGCAGGTACCGAATCGGCAAGGACGTGGTTCGGTCTCGGGCTAACCGATGCTGGCGAAAAACTGGGCTGGGTTCGGGTTGAGGTCAAAAACACCATTGCAGATGGAGTAGTGGCACATGCAATTGATTCCGACGATGACGGTAAAACCTGGAAGCGCACCTGGGTCTCCAGCCCTGGGTATCTCCTGTCGACCGGCTCTGCCACCGACCCAAGCACTCCGATTGCAGTGCAGGCCCTGACGATGGACTTCGAGGTCGAGACCCGTATTGCTCGAGCCGACAGTCTGACCCTGACCGACGAGGTCACGCTGAACGGCTCCGCCACGTTTGAAATGAAGTACCTGTAAGGCAATCCCGCCGGGCCACTCGCAGCATTTTGCGAGTGGCCCGGCATCTATCTACAGACGCACCGATCAGACTTTTTCGCTGACGACCTGTACGTACAACGCACGCCCGGCGCCGAGACCGGCAATGATCGCGCCGCTGCCGATGACCGCGAAAATCCAGCCGATGGCTGACCAGCCGCCGGTCCAGTCATGCACGATGCCCACCGCGAACGGCCCCATCGACGCCAGGGTGTAGCCGAAACCCTGGGCCATGCTCGACAGGTTTGCCGCCACGTGTGAATCCCGCGAGCGCAACACGATCAGAGTCAATGCAAGACTGAACGTGGCACCCTGTCCCAGCCCCAGCACGATCGCCCAACCCCACAAGCCTTCAATCGGCGCATACAGGCAGCCGAACAGGCCGCCGAGGGTCAACGCCATCACAATCAAAATCGCCAGACGCTGATCCTTGCCGCGAGTCGCCAGCCACGGCGCCGCCAGGGAGCTGATCAGTTGAACGATCACCGAACCCGACAGCACCAACCCTGCCTGAGTCGGGGTAAGACCACGACCGATCAGGATCGACGGCAACCAACCGAACACGATGTAGGCCAATGACGATTGCAGGCCCATGTACAAGGTCACTTGCCAGGCCAGCGGGTCGCGCAGCAAACCGCGAACGCGATAAGCAACGTTGTGCGCACCGTGTTTCTGGCCGACTTGCGGTAACCAGAACACTGCGGCGGCCAGCGCTGGAATCACCCAGAAACCCAGGCCCAAGGCCCAGCTCTTTTCGAAGTGTTCACTGAGCGGCACGGTCGCCCCCGCCGCCATCGCTGCGCCCAGGCACAGGGCCATGGTGTACACGCCGGTCATGGTGCCGGCCTGTTTCGGGAAGTCGCGCTTGACGATGCCCGGCAGCAGCACACCGATCACGCCGATGCTGGCACCGGCCAGCACACTGCCGGCGAACAAGCCGATTTCGCCAAACGAGCTGCGCAGAATGATACCGCCCGCGAGTGTCAGCAGAATGCCCAGCACCACGCGCTCGGCGCCGAAACGTCGCGCCAGCAGCGGCGCCAGTGGCGCGAACAGGCCGAGGCAAAGCACTGGCAATGTTGTCAGCAAACCGGCCTGGGAGGCCGACAGACCGAGGGATTTCGACACTTCGCTGAGCATCGGTGCCATGCTCGATAACGCCGGGCGTAGGTTCAGCGCCACCAGCACCAGGCCCAGCAGCAACAGCCATGGCCGACGCAAGGCCGGGTGGGGTTGCTGGACCTGTTCGTCATCGGCCTCAGCGTCGATCAGCAGCTCTTCCAGCTCCGCCGCGCGCTTGGTTTCTGCGATCTTGCCTTGGTTGCTGGGCATGGTGTTCTCGGTTTCAAGGTTCATTGATCAACTGCCTCGACAGCGCTTTGGCCCGTTCCGGGTCACGTTGTTCGACGGCATCGAGCAGTTCGATGTGCAGGTCGAACACTTCCTGGCGTCGGGGAGTGATGTTCAGGCAGTGGCGTAATTGCGCACCGACCACGCTGGAAAAATAGCGATACAACTCGCTGAGCGTCGGATTGTGCGCGGCGTCCACCAAGCGGCGATGGAACACCAGATCGCAAGCGATGTAGGTGTCGAGGTCGCCGTGATAGTGACTGCCGCTGACACCCAGTGCTTCGCGCAGCGCCACCAGATCCTCATCGGTGCGACGCAACGCAGCCAGGCCGATGGCCTCGACTTCGAGGATGTGCCGGGTCTCGCGCGCCTGCTCCCTTGAACAACTGGAGAGCGCCTTCAGGGTGTCCAGCGGATCAACCACCGCGCGCAGATAACTGCCGTCGCCCTGGCGGATCTCGATCAGCCCGGAAAACGCCAATACGCGCATGGCTTCACGCACGGTGTTGCGGCTGATGCCCAGCTCTGCCGACAGCTCAGGCTCGGTGGGCAAGCGCTGGCCGACTGTCCAGACGCCTTGGGTGATGCGCAGGCGCAACTGATCCAGGGCCTGATCGACCAGGGACCGTTTAACTAATGGAGAAATTTCAGACATAAGACTCGCCCTTTCATCCAATCATAGGATGAATTTTCTGACATGTTAGTCAGCTCCGTGTAGGACGGCAACCGCCTACGGTCATAGGGCAGGAAAGGAGCAGGATTTTCGACTGGTAAAAATTACCCTTTGAGGGTAATTTTAAGAGAAGGTTAATTAACGCTATGGAAAAGCACACACCCCATTACGACTTGGCGGTGATCAGGGAAGAAGTGCGCAGACTCGGCAGCGATGCATTTTCAATGACCGCTCGAGAGGGCGGCCGAAGAATGGGGCTGAGTCTGCCGCAGATGCTACGAACCGTTTATTTGCTTGAATTCCGGATGCTGCATAAATCGATGACGACCTATGCCGATCATCGAATCTGGCAAGACGTCTATCACACAACATTTCTGGATCGGGAGATTTACATCAAGGTGACTTATCGCCCGGGCGGTAGGCATCCAGTAATCTCCTTCAAGGAGAAAAACCAATGAAAACACAGCAATGCGTCAGCTGCGGCAGTCTCGACGGAATGCGGCACTTTGATGGACGCAGTTTCACTGTTGACTACAAACAGGCAGCACGACGGGTACACGACATTGCAGGCTGGGAATGCCAGGTCTGTGGCGAGATCGAATTCGATCATGACACCGACAGCGCCGAACGTTACTCCAATGCAAGCGATCGCCTGCTTGAAGACTACTTCCAGGTCATTGCCAGCGAGATGAAACGCATCCGCCGCAAACTGCACCTCACGCAGAAGGAAGCAGTGAAGCAACTCTCTGGCGGCGGGCACAATGCCTTTTCCCGCTATGAGCGCGGCGAGCTAGCCCCACCACAACCCCTGCTCACATTGATGCGCCTGCTGGATCGTCACCCTCACCTGCTCGCCGAAGTACAAGCGATGAACGAAGGTACCGAATTGCGGGAGTTACTGGCCGAGCGCTTTCCTGAGCACGAAACGGCACAGATATCCTGAACCAGACTCCAGGCAAAAATAAACCCGGAACTCAGTCCGGGTTTATTTCACTGCCAAGTGCCAATCAATGCAAAATCTGGCTCAAGAACAGCTTGGTCCGATCATTCTGCGGATTGTCGAAGAAGTCGTTCGGCGCAGCCTGTTCGACGATTTCACCCTTGTCCATGAAGATCACGCGGTTGGCCACGGTGCGGGCGAAGCCCATTTCGTGGGTCACGCAAAGCATGGTCATGCCGTCTTCGGCCAGGCCGATCATGGTGTCGAGCACTTCCTTCACCATCTCCGGGTCGAGCGCCGAAGTCGGTTCGTCGAACAGCATGATTTTCGGTTTCATGCACAGCGCACGGGCGATCGCCACACGCTGTTGCTGACCGCCGGACAGTTGCCCCGGATACTTGTGCGCCTGCTCCGGAATGCGTACGCGTTCCAGGTAGTGCATGGCGATTTCCTCGGCCTTGCGCTTGGGCATCTTGCGTACCCACATCGGCGCCAGGGTGCAGTTCTGCAAAATGGTCAGGTGCGGGAACAGGTTGAAGTGCTGGAACACCATGCCGACTTCACGACGGATCGCTTCGATCTGCTTGAGGTCGTTGGTCAGCTCCACGCCATCGACCACGATGCGGCCCTGCTGGTGTTCTTCCAGACGGTTGAGGCAGCGGATGGTGGTGGACTTGCCGGAACCCGACGGGCCGCACAGCACGATACGCTCGCCCTGCTTGACGTTGAGGTTGATGTCCTTGAGTACGTGAAACTGGCCGTACCACTTGTTCACGCCCTGCATCTGAATAATGCCTTCAGGGCTCA
>RCUS01001071.1_pt1 | contig 15152 bp, 11 predicted proteins | sample 2166221 | NCBI WGS metagenome assembly RCUS01 (sample SAMN09932758, study PRJNA488358) | compost metagenome | isolation source: compost soil in cyclohexanecarboxylic | place: Germany: Experimental Botanical Garden | reverse complement strand
ATCAGCTTTTCGCCGTATTCGATCCAGTCTTCGGTATTGTCGTCCAGCAAACCCGGATATTCCTCGGCGCGCGACAGCAGATAAAAGCCGCCCACTTCATGCACGATGGCGGCAAACATGGCCGTTTCCACGTCCACGTGCGTGACCTTCTTGGCGATGACCTGGCTCAGCGCGGCCACGTGGGCCGTATGCTCCCACAGCTTGGCCGCCTTGGCACGCAATTGCGGATCGGTAATCTGGCTGCCCAGCTGGCGCACGATGACGGAGGCCACCATCGATTTCAGGGTGGCAAAGCCCAGACGCGAGACGGCCGCGCGCACATTGGCGATTTCATTGCCGGAACGGTTGTAGGCAGCCGAGTTGGCCAGCGCCACGACGCGCGCCGACAACAGCGGCTCGGCCATGACCATGCGCGCGGCCGCCTCGATATGGCAATCGGGGTCGTCCAGCGCTTCCTGCAGCTTTAAGGTGGCCTTGACGTTGGCGGGGAACGTCAGTTCCCCCTTGCTCGCTTGCAGCGCGATAATCTTGAATACTTCCAGTCTGTCCATGGCTCAATCTCCGGTACGGGCCTATGCAGGCTCTGCTGTGTGGACGGGCCGGGAATGCGCATGGTTCCCGGCCCTGCTCCCGTTTCCGGCAATATTACAGCAAGTTTATACTCAAACCTATTACTTTCCGGAAACTTTCCCGGCCACCCCTTCGACAAAATAATCCATCTTCGTCAGCGCCGCATCGTCCAGCACGCCTTTGTCCAGGCGCACCTTGCCGTCGTTATCCTTGATCGGTGCGCTGAAGGGATTGAGCTTGCCAGCTACCAAGTCTTTCTCGCGTGCCAATACAAACTGTTTCACGTCGGCCGGCACGGCGGCATTGATGCCTTCCAGCTTGACCATGCCATCCTTGATGCCGCCCCAGGTGCTGCTGCTTTTCCAAGTACCGTCCAGCACGGCTTGCGCCTGCTTCGTGTAATAGTCGCCCCAGTGGTGGGTGACGGCGGCCAGCTGCGCCTTCGGTCCATACTTTTTCATGTCGGAATGGTAGGCGATCGCATACTTGCCCTTCTCTTCGGCCGCCTGCACCACGGCGGTCGAGTCCGTGTGATGGGTGACCACGTCGGCGCCCTGGCCGATCAGGGTGATGGCCGCGTCGCGCTCCTTGCCCGGGTCGAACCAGCTGTTGACCCACACCACCTTGACTTCCGCCTTGGGGTCGACACTGCGCATGCCGCGCGTAAAAGCGTTCACGCCCTGCAACACTTCCGGGATGGGAAACGCCGCCACATAGCCGGCCACATGCGTCTTGCTCATCTTGGCCGCCAGCACGCCGGCCAGGTAGCGGCCTTCGTAGAAACGCGCATTCGTGTTGGCCACGTTGGGCGCCGTTTTATAGCCCGTCAAGTGGATGAACTTCACATTCGGAAATTGCTTTGCCACTTTCAAGGTAGGGTTCATGTAGCCGAACGACGTCGTGATGACCAGCTTGCTGCCCGTTTGCGCCAGGTCGCGGATCACCCGTTCAGCATCCGCGCTTTCCGGCACGTTTTCCACATATTTGGTCGTGACCTTGCTGCCCAGCGCCTTTTCCATTTCCTTGCGGGCGATATCGTGCTGCGTGGTCCAGCCCGCGTCACCGATGGGGCTGATATACACGAAACCGACATTCAGCGGCGCGGCGGCGGGCGCGGCAGCCATGGCGGGCATGGCGGACATCAATGCGGCACTGCAGACGGCTGCACACAACAGTTTCTTGCTCATGGTTTTCCTTGTGGTGAGTGATTAACTTCCGGGATTGAAATTTTTCCCCAGCGAGGCGGGCATGTTGAGCTTGATGTAATTGGCATTGCTGGAAATCAGAACGAGCACGACGATGGCCGCCAGATACGGCAGCATCGACAGCAGCTGCGAGGCGATCGGCACGCCCAGCGCCTGCGCGTGGAACGTCAGAATCGTGATGCCGCCAAACAGGTAGGCGCCGCCCACCACGCGCGCCGGGCGCCAGGTGGCAAAGGTGGTCAGCGCCAGGGCGATCCAGCCGCGCCCGGCCACCATGCCCTCGACCCACAGCGGCGTGTACACCAGCGATAAAAACGCGCCGGCCAGGCCGCAGCAGGCGCCGCCGAACAGCACGGCCGCCAGGCGGATGCGGCGCACGGGGTAGCCGAGCGCATGGGCGGACGCGGGCGATTCGCCCACGGCGCGCAGCACCAGTCCCGCCCGCGTGCGGTATAAAAACCAGGCGATGGCCGCGCACAGCAGCAAGGACAGGTACACCATCGGATGCTGGCGGAACAGGGCCGGCCCCAGCACGGGTATGTCTTCCAGCAAGGGAATGCCGAAGCGGCCGTTCTGCAAGCTGTTGCCCACGTACTTCAAACCGATATACGTCGAGGCACCGGCGCCGAACAGCGACAGGGCCAGGCCCGTCGCATACTGGTTCGTGCCCAGCCACACGGTCAGCCAGGCAAAGAAGCCGGACAGCAGCATGCTGGCACCGGCGCCCGCCAGAAAGCCCAGGGTAGCACTGCCCGTATTGACGGCCACGGCAAAGCCCGTGATGGCCGAGACCAGCATCATGCCTTCCGCGCCCAGGTTGACCACGCCCGCCTTTTCATTTACCAATAAACCGAGGGCAGCGAGCATCAACGGCGTGCCTGCATTGATGCTGGCGGCGAGCAGGGGCGCGATGGTCAGCAGCAGGTTATCCATGTTTTCTCCAGCGCAGTTTGTATTGGATCAGCACGTCGCAGGCGAGCAAGGCGAACAGCAAGATGCCCTGGAACACGCCGGTGATGGCACTGGGCAAGCCCAGGCGCGATTGCGCCAGTTCGCCGCCGATATAAAACAGGGCCATGACGAAGCTGGAAAAAATCACGCCCACCGGATGCAGCCGTCCGACAAAGGCAACGATGATGGCGGCAAAGCCATAGCCAGGCGAGACGGTGGGCGTCAGCTGCCCCATCGGTCCCAGCACTTCGCAGGCGCCCGCCAGGCCCGACAGGGCGCCGCAAATCAGCAAGGACGACCACAAGGTCTTGCGCGAGGAAAACCCCGCATAGCGGGCGGCGGCCGGCGCCATGCCGCCCACGCGCAGTCGGAAGCCGGCGATGCTGCGGGATAAATACAGCCAGCCGCCCAGCGAGGCCAGCACGGCGAAGACGATGCCCACGTGCAAGCGCGTATCGCTGATGACCATCGGCAGCAGCAAGCCGTCCGACAGCAGTTTCGACTGGGGAAAATTGAACCCTTCCGGATCGCGCAGCACGCCGTACACCAGATAGCTGAGCAGCAATTGCGCGATGTAGACGAGCATCAGCGAAACGAGGATTTCGCTGGCGTTGTAGCGGTCGCGCAGCCAGGCCACCAGTCCCGCCCACAGCATGCCGCCCGCCATGCCGGCCAGCAAGGACACGCCGATGATGGCCGCGCTACCCACGCCGTCGTCGAGGTACAGGGCCGCCGCGCCGCCGCAGATGGCGCCCAGGGTCAGCTGCCCTTCCGCGCCGATGTTGTAGATGTTGGCGCGAAAGCAGATGGCCAGGCCCACGGCGATCAAGAGCAGCGGTGCCACCTTGAGGCCCAGCTCGGACCAGCCGTGCGCATCGCGCAAGGGTTCGACGAAAAAGACGGCCAGTCCCGCCAGCGGATCGTGGCCCAGCGCCATGAACAATAGCGCGCCGCACAGCACCGTGAGCAGCACGGCCAGCAGGGGCGACAGCCACGACATCAGACGCGACGGGGACGGACGGGCTTCCAGGCGCAAGGCGAACTTAGCCATGGGCCGTCCCCTTCGGGTACACCTGACGCTTTTCCAGCCGTAAAACGAACTTAGCCATGGGCTGTCCCCTTCGGGTACACCTGACGCTTTTCCAGCCGCAAAACGAACTTATCCATGGGCCGTCCCCTTCGGGTACACCTGACGCTTTTCCAGCCGCAAGACGAACTTAGCCATGGGCAACCTCCTGCGGCCACAGCCCGCTCATCCATTGCCCCACCTGCGCCACGCTGGCCTCGCCCACGTCCAGGGACGGCGAGATTTTTCCCTTTGCCATCACCAGCAAACGGTCGCTGATATCGAACAATTCATCGAGTTCTTCCGACACCACCAGCAGTGCGCAGCCGGCGTCGCGCAAGGCCAGCAATTCGGCGCGGATCTGCGCGGCCGCGCCCACGTCCACGCCCCAGGTCGGCTGCGCCACCACCAGCACGGTGGGTTCGCGCATGACTTCGCGCCCGACTATGTATTTCTGCAAGTTCCCCCCCGACAGGCTGCGCGCCAGCGCCTGCGGCCCGCCCGCCTTGACCTGGAAGCGGGCGATGATGGCGGCAGCCCGCTGCGCGATCACCTTGTGCCGCACGAAGCCGTGGCGGATGGTGGCGGGAGTCTGCAAGCTCAATAAAACGTTGTCGGCCAGCGCCATGTCGGGCACGGCGCCGCGTCCCAGCCTTTCCTCCGGCACGAAACCTAAGCCCAGCGCGCGCCGGCGGCCCGGCGGCAAACGCCCCACTGGCGTGCCGTTCAGCACGATGCTGGCGGCGGGCGCGCGCGTATCCTCGCCCGACAGGGCGGCCAGCAATTCCTGCTGGCCATTGCCGGAAACACCGGCGATGCCGACGATTTCTCCCGCGCGCACGTCGAAATGAATGTCCGTCAACTGCGTGGCGAACGGGTGGCTCTTCGGCAGATCGAGGCCCTTGACGCTGAGCATGGCCGCGCCCGGCGTGCGCGCCACGCGCGTGACGGCCGGCGGCTCGGCGCCGATCATCATGCGCGACAGGCTGGCCGCCGACTCTTGCGCAGGGTCGCACACGCCTGCGTTCTTGCCAGCGCGCACCACCGTGCACGTATGGCACAGGGCGCGGATCTCGTCGAGCTTGTGGCTGATGTAGAGGATGCTGCAGCCTTCGGCCGCCAGCTGACGCAACGTTGTAAACAGTTTTTCCACGGCGCCCGGTGTCAGCACGGACGTCGGTTCATCGAGTATCAAGAGTTGCGGCCTGGCCAGCAAGGCACGCACGATTTCCACGCGCTGGCATTCGCCCACGGAAAGCGTGTGCACATGGCGCTGCGGTTCCAGGTCCAGGCCGTACTGGCGCGCCGTGTCTTCGATGCGCCGCGCCAGCTCCGCCATGTTGCTGCCTGCAGGCAGACCGAGGGCGATGTTTTCCGTCACGGTCAAGGTATCGAACAGGGAAAAGTGCTGGAACACCATGGCGATGCCGAGCGCGCGCGCAGCCGCCGGGCTGGCGATTTGCACCTCGCGGCCATTCCACAGGATCCGGCCGCCATCCGGTTGCACGGCGCCATAGATGATTTTCATCAAGGTCGATTTGCCGGCGCCGTTCTCGCCCAGCACGGCATGGATCTGTCCGGGCGCCACGTTCAGGTGGATGCCGTCATTGGCCACCACGGCCGGATAACGCTTGCTGATACCGAGTAATTCCAGGCGTGCCGTCATGTTTTTTTCATGCCTCGCTGCGGGATAGCCGGCATCGTCGCCGGTGGAGAAAATCAAGCTGTTGTCTCTATCGTATCGGCATCCGCAGCGCTTGGGGACACGGCGTGGCGGCGTGCATTTCTATTTCCGCAAAAAAACAACACCTGTATACAATTTTGAAAAAAATTATCAGCTTTACAGCGGCCGCCTTGCCCCGCAAGGGCGGGAAGGTGCGATGATTATATGCAAGAACTGATAGTAAGTATGCAGATAAGACATATCGCCCAACGCGGCGCTTCTCGCATCATGGATTGAACGGCGCGCAACTGGCCCTATCGCAGCGCATCGTGCGGGCGCCCCCTGCCATCCTTATTTCCCGTTTCCCCACACTGCCACCAGGAGCCGAAAGTGCCAAAAAACCTACCTTGTCTGTTGCTCTGCCTCACCACCGCTCTCGGCGTGGGTACGACCGCGCAGGCTGCCGAATGGAGCGACACCGCGCTGAGCTGGCGCGCCGGCAATGACTACCGCGAACCGTTCAATCCGGACGACATCAAGAAAAACATCTTCGCCATCACGCACGCCAGCGGCTACAAATACGGCAGCAATTTCGTCAACCTCGATTTCCTGATGTCCGACAGCAAGGACCCCGGCGCGCTGGGCAAGACTTCCGGCGCACAGGAGGCCTACCTGGTGTACCGCAACACCATCGACATCGGCAAGGTGCGCGGCAGCGACATCAAGTTCGGCCCCGTGCGCGGCGTCGGCGTCACCCTGGGTTTCGACGTCAACACCAAGAACGACGTCGGCTACAACTCGCGCAAGCGCATGCTGGTGGCCGGCCCCACCCTGATGTGGGACGTGCCCGGCTTCTTCAACACCAGCCTGCTGTTGCTGCGTGAAAGCAACGCCCCCAGCGGCGCCTTCCCGCCCATCTCGCAAGTGACGGGCCGCTACACGTACAAGACTCACGCCATGCTGACGGGTGCCTGGGCCATCCCCCTGTCGCCGCTATTCTCGTTCGAGGGTTTTTTCAACCTCATCGACTCCAAGGGCAAGGATGAAGTGGGACGTGACACGGCAGTGGAAACCAATATCGACATGCAAGTCATGTTCGACGTGGGCGCGGCCCTGGGCAGCCCGAAAAACACCTTCCGCGTAGGCCTGGAATACCAGTACTGGAAGAACAAATTCGGCAACTCGGCCGCCACCACGGGCAACGTGGGGCAAACGGCGAAGACGCCGATGATACGTGCCGAATACCATTTCTAGAATTCATTGTTAAGTATCAACACCCACGGTCACGCCTGATGCCAGCATGAAGCTTTCCAGCTGGCGGAGAGCGCGATCGTGGAACAACTACTACCCTATTACGAGCGCGAACTGGGCCTGTTTCGCCAGTACACGCGCGAGTTCTCCAGCCGCTATCCGAAAGCGGCCGGGCGCCTGCTGATTGCCGGCGAGACGTGTGAAGATCCGCACATCGAGCGCCTGATCCAGTCCGTCGCCCTGCTCACGGCGCGAGTCGCCAAGCGCCTCGACGATGACTATCCGCAGTTCACCGATGCGCTGCTGGAAACCTTGTACCCGCACTATCTGCGGCCATTTCCCTCGTGTTCGATCGTGCGCATCGCCGCCGATGAAGCGCCAGGCGGCGGCCAGCTGTCCCGCATCGCGCGCGGCACGGTGCTGCGCTCGCAGCCGGTGCAAGGCGTGGCCTGTAAATTCACCAGCACGTATGACGTGACCCTGGCGCCGCTGACCATTTCCCGCCTGCATTTCTCTCCGCTCATCGACGCTCCGTCCGGCCTGCGCCTGCCGGACGGCTGCAGCGCCTTGCTGAGCATCAGCTTTGCCAGCGGCAGCGACAATTACCACCTGGAGCAGGCCGGCTTTTCCAGCCTGCGCCTGTTTGCCGATGGCGAAGCGTCGGTGCGCGCGGCCCTGCTCGACGCGCTGTTCCTGCGCGGCGCAGGCGCGTACGTGGCGCTGGATGAACATGGCCCCTGGCAAGCTGTCGATGGCCAGCCGCTGACGCCCGCCGGCTATGCGGAGGAGGATGCGCTGATTCCATTTTCGGCCCGTTCACACCCGGCGCTGCGCCTGCTTACCGAGTATTTTGCGTTTCCCGACAAATTCCACTTTATCGATATCGGCTGGTCCAGGCTGGCTGCCTTGCTGCCGCAACAGTGCCGCCAGTTCACCCTGCACTTGCCCCTCAGCGGCTTGCGCAGCGACAGCCATGAAGCGCGGCTATTGTCCGCCGTCAGCCGCGACAATCTGTTGCTTGGCTGTACGCCCGTCGTCAACCTGTTCGGCAAATCCGGCGTGCCGATCCGCCTCACCCACACGGAGCCCGACTATGCGCTGGTGGCCGACGCTACGCATGCGTTCGCCTACGACGTCCACAGCATCGAGACCGTGACCCTGGTGCGCAAGGACGAGGCCGGCGAGCGCCAGAGCAGCTTCTCACCGCTGTATACCGCGCTGCACGAGGCCCAGGCCAGATATGGCCAGGAGCAGGGGCAATACTGGCTGGCACGCCGCGACGAGGCCGTGGCGGCCATCAGTCCCGGCCATGAGATGCGGCTCAGTCTGATTGATCCGCAGTTTTCGCCCGGCAGCGCGGCGCGCGCCACGGTTTCGACACAGCTGCTGTGCAGCAACCGCGACCTGCCCACGCAACTGCAATACGGCTTGCCCGGCGGCGACTTGCTGGCCGAGGATGTGCCCGACGGCATTCCCGTGCGCTTCCTGCGCAAGCCCTCGCCCAGCTACCGTTTCGACGCGGACAGCGGCGCGCACTGGCGCTTGATTTCGCACCTGTCGCTCAATTACTCGGGCCTGACGCAAGCGGGGCTGGGTGAATTCCAGAAGATGCTGAGCCTGTATGACCTGCCCCGCTCGCCGGCCACGCAACGCCTGATCCAGGGCATCGTCACGCTTGAGCACGGCAGTACCCGCGCCTGGATGGCCACCATTCCATTCCCCACCCTGATGCCCGGCATCGCCATCCGCCTGGGGATCGACGAGCAGGCGTTCGTCGGCAACAGCATGTATCTGTTTGCCCAGGTGCTGCAGCGCTATTTCGCACTGAACAGCCAGCTCAACTGCTTTACTCAGCTGACGCTTGTCTCCCGGCGCAGCGGCGAGGAACTCATACAATGCCCAGAGCGCAGCGCCGACACCACGCCAGCGTAATCCAGCAACTGCTCGATGCGCCGCAGCGCTTCGAATGCTGCCAGGCGCTGTGCCTGCTGCTGGCCTGGCTGGCCGAACACGGCATCGATGAAAACGATGCGCTGGCGCGCATCATGCGCTTCGATAACAGCGTCTCGCTGCGTTTTCCAGCCAGCCAGATCGAAGCGCTGGCGACGGGCGGCATCAGCGATGCCGATGCCTTACTGCCCGCGCTGCTGTCGGGAAAAGTGCCGCGGCTGCACCTGACACCCACCTTCATGGGTTTCCTGGGTAGCCATGGCGTCTTGCCCAGCCACTATTCGGAGCGCATCGCGGCCCACCAGTACAGCACCCGCGACAGCAGCGCGCTCGCCTTTCTCAACCTGTTTTCCAGCCGCGCCGTGGCCCAGTTCTACCAGGCGTGGCGCAAGTACCGGATCGAACATGCTCCCTTGCGCCACGCATTCCTGCCCAGCCTGCTGGCCCTGGCGGCTTGCCGTCCCGGCGCCAACGACGAAGCCATTGGCCTGTACAGCGGTTTGCTGCAGGCACGCAACGTCTCCTCTATCGTCATGGCGCGCATTCTCGGCGATCACTTCGGCGTGCCGTTTCAGGTGCGCGAAGCCACCGGCGCCATGAGTCCACTGGCACTGCGCGAGCAGACGGCACTCGGTGGCATGAATGCGATACTCGGCCAGCGCGCCGTCATGGGCGAGCGCTGCCACCGCCCCGACCTGGCCGTACAGTTGCGCCTTGGCCCGCTCACGGCGCAGCAGCACGCCAGCTTCCTGCCGCGCGCGCCTGCCAGCGTCAAGCTGCGGCAGATGCTGATGCTGTTCGGCCACCCATTGCTGCACTACGACATCGTGCTGGTGCTGCATGCCAGCGACGTGCAGGGCCTGGCGCTGGCGGCCGGCGACCAGCGAGGGTTGGGCTGCAACAGCTTCCTCGGCGCTGGCGCTCCACCGCGCCATCGCGACGACATGCATTACGACATGCATTTGATGCCCTCACTCAATGCCTGATCCTTGCGTCCGCGCAAAACGCTTGTGTTCGCTATTGCTACAGTCGGCCAACGATCCCTACCATGAAGCGATAAGCGATGAGTCTGTTCCCGGATACGACGGCAGCATTGGCGACGCTGGTGGGCGACATGCAGTGCGACCGCCTGCTGCGGCTGCACTTTCCTCACGGCGACGGCCCCGCCCACATCCAGTTCCTGGCCAACAGCCTCGACGCCAGTGAAAGCCTGTCGCGCGATTTCTCCTGCGTGGTGGAGGTGCTGTCCGACGATGCGGCCATCGCACTCGACAAGGTGATGGGCAAGATGGTCACCGTCGAACTGGTGCGCGAAGACGGCACCTTGCGCTACTTCAATGGCTATATGTTCGAGTTGCGCTACCGCGACGACCAACGCGGCCAGCTCGCCGAACTGATCGACGCCAGGGGTGGCAGCAAGCATTTCCGCTACAGCAGCCAGGGCTGCGCGAACGCCGATTCGACTACGATGCGCAGGACAACCTCCATACCATCTTCCAAACGGGCACCACCGCAGCCGGCCCGCTGGGCAATCTGCGCTACGCGTATGACCCGGTCGGGCAACTGCTGTCCGCCATTCAGCCAGGCCTGGCCGAGCATTTCGCCTTCGACCCGGCAGGCAATCTGCTCGACGCCGTTCCCGCCAACGGCAACGTCATGCAACGATACGGCGATATCGACTATACCTACGACGGGCTAGGCAACACCACCAGCAAGCGCTTTCATCCAACGGGCAGGGAGTCAAGCTGGAGCGATCTGGAACTGCGCTACGACGCCGAAAACCGCCTCAGCCAGGCGTGCCGGATGGAACCCCAGTCGCGCCAGCGCGCCCGCTACTTCTACGACGCCTTCAGCCGCCGCATCGCCAAGCGCGTCGAGGAAACACGCTGGAGCAATCGGCAGGACATCACCAGGGACCAGCCCGCTCATGTGGCAAGCAGCACCACCTTCTTTGTATGGGACGGCGATGCGCTGGCCCAGGAACTTGGACCAGGTGAAACGGTCACATATCTCTATGAACCGGACAGCTTCGTGCCGCTGGCCAGGATCAGTTCGGATGGCTGGCAGCAAGCTGGCGCAGTGTATTTGCCACGCGTCATGCAATGGGACTTGCCCGCCACGCGGCAGGACACAGAACTGCAGGTCGTCATTGCGCAGGAACAAGCAGAAATCCAGGCACAGCACGCATCGGCATGGCAGCGTCTTCAAGCAGCAGCCGACAGCGCAGCAGCGCGCGACCGCATCGATCACTACCAATGCGATCACCTGGGCACGCCACGCGAGCTGACGGATGCGCAGGGAAATGTGGTCTGGAGCGGCCGCTATAAAGCCTGGGGACACGTGCTGCACGCTGAAGGAGAAATCGAACAGCCGCTGCGGTTTCAGGGGCAGTATGAGGATCAAGAGACTGGGCTGTTTTATAACCGGTATCGGTACTATGACGCAAGTACGGCAAGGTATGTGACACAGGATCCGATAGGATTACTGGGCGGATTGAACGGATACATTTATGTTCAATCTCCGACCAAATGGATCGATCCGTTGGGTTTGGTGGCAACTTGCCCAAAAAACACCCCATGTAATCCATGCTTAAGAAAGGATCCCGCTTCTGAAGCAAGGGCTACTCAAGGAACCGCAACTTATCCAAACAATCCTTATGCTTTTGTAGACACTTATACCAATATGGTATTAAAAAAAGGCACAATACTATACTCCCTCTCACCAGGTGCAGCCCCAGGTTTTGGAGTCACGAATCACACATTAATGAAATCAGCCGGCGATGTAAAAAAGTATCATGAGTTAATTCAAGTAACTGCGGGCAAGGATAGTGTGGGAAATCCACGTTCAATGAGAACCGAAGTACAGGTATATCGTGTAAATAAGGATATTTGTGTAGCCAAAGGAATGGCTAAAGCAAACACCCAATTTGGCAGTGGTGGTGCAACGCAATATTACGTTTCACCATCAGACATAAACAGCCTCAGCCCTGGAATACGAAGAAAGATTTAAAATAAAATGAAAAACAAAGAGTACTGGAAAAACAATGGCACAAAAAAAAATCCCATATACGATTTCACATACCCGGAATCCTGGGGAGAAAGTGAAATTATCAAAGAAAATATCAACAACATCAATAAAATAAAAAGCAAGAATGCCAAAGATAAATATGAATGGATGGAACAATTAAAACACATTCCAAAAAATCTGATGGGAGTATTACTATATGAAATGGAAAGAGGAAATGCAATAAGAAGCATAAGTAATAGCAACTGGCCAAACAATGGAAGTATTGTCGTGATCTTTAGAGACAAATTTCATGAAAAAAATAAAAAAATAAAAGGAACTCAATGGCGCGAAGTAAATGATCCACATTACGGCAAAGAGGAGATCGCGGAGATTTCCAATGAAATAGAGCACTTGCTCATCAACTAAGCTGTCGCCCAATTTGACACGCCTTGTTTGCTGCCCGATACTTGCTCCAACTATAGCTCCAAGCGCAACCGGCCTTTGCAGCCGCTTTTACCCGCAACAATGAACACATCCCCCACCGCCCCCTACACCGGCCGCTTCGCCCCCTCCCCCTCCGGCCCGCTGCACATGGGCTCGCTCGTTGCCGCCATGGCCAGCTATCTTGATGCCAAGGTGCATCACGGCACCTGGCTGCTGCGCATCGAGGATCTGGACTATGACCGCAATGTCGAGGGTGCCGATATGGGCATCCTGGCCAGCTTGCAGCGCTGCGGCATGCACTGGGATGGCGAGGTGACGTGGCAGAGCCGGCGGCTGCCGCTGTATGAGGCGGCGCTGAAGCAACTGCAGGATGCGGGACTGGTGTATGCCTGCGGCTGCTCGCGCAAGGAGATTCAGGATTCTGTCCTGCAGGCGGGGGCGGCGAAACATGGCGCGGCCGTGTATCCGGGCACTTGCCGCCATGGCTTGGCGCCGGGCAAGGCGGCACGGGCCTTGCGCTTGCGCGTGCCGCAAGGGGCGGACGCCGTGTACGGTTTTACCGACCGCTGGCATGGGCCGCAACGGCAGGACCTGGCCGGCGAGGTGGGCGACTTCATCGTGCTGCGTGGCGATGGCTACTGGGCGTATCAGCTGGCCGTGGTGGTCGACGATGGCGCGCAGGGCATCACGCAGGTGGTGCGCGGCGCCGATTTGCTCGACTCCACGCCGCGCCAATTGTATCTGCAAGACGTCTTGCACCTGCCGCATCCGGGCTTTTTACATGTACCGGTTGTCACGAACGACAGCGGTGAAAAGCTGTCCAAGCAGACGGGCGCCCTCGCCTTCGATACAGCCGGCAACGCCGCCGACCTGCTGCGCTCAGCCCTGCTGCCGGCCGCCCGGTTTCTGGGCATAGCGGTGCATGCGGCATCGGTCGAGGATTTCTGGCGGCAGGCGATTCCCGCCTGGGCACAGCGGCTGGCGCAGCTTCCCGAACAAGCATAAAAAAACCCGCCGCGGTGAACCGTCGGCGGGTAGCAATGCAGGCGCCAGCACATGTCTGGCGCCTGGTATCAGGCAATTAGAAGTTGCCTTTGAACTGCACGCCAAACTGGCGCGGCTCGTTGATGAAGCCCGTGCGGTTGTTGAAGTCGATGGCGCCCGTGATGCGTTTGGTGTCGGTGATGTTGCGGCCGAAAGCTGCCACTTCATACTTGCCGGCATCCCAGGTGTAACCGACGCGCAAGCCGCCTTCCAGCATGGCCTTGCCGGCGAACTCGGTCGCTTCATACAGGAAGAAGTTGACCTTGCTGCGGTAAGCCCAGTCCGTGAAGACGAAGAATTCGCCGTTTTCCATCGGGATCGAGTAGCGGCCCGTGGCCGTTACCGTCCACTTCGGTGCTTGCGGCAGCGGGTTGCCATCGATGATGGCGTTGCCAGCCGCGTTTTTCGGATCGGTCACGCTGCAACGCAATGGATTGCAGGTGGCGATCGACAGGCTCGGGTCCTTGATTTCCGTGAAGTTGTAGCTGCCGCCCAGGGACATTTTAAGGCTCGGCGTGACGAACCCTTCCAGTTCCAGTTCCGCGCCGCGGCCATTCGTCTTGGCGGCATTGATCAGGCGCGTGACGTTCGACGTGCCGCCCACCACCGTCAGCTGCTGGTTCTTCACCTGGTAGTCATACACGCTGAAGGCGACGCGCGCGCGGCGGTTGAACAGGTCGGCCTTGATGCCGGCTTCGTACGAGGTGATGGTTTCCGCATCGGCCACGGTGACCGGCACGCTGGTGCTGGCCGGGGCGATACTTGGCGCGCGGAAACCGGTGGCGATACGGCCGTAGAAGTTCACGTCCTTGTTGTACTTATAGGTACCGCTCAAGTCCCAGTTGACCTTGGCCTTGCTGACATCGGCGCTGGTCGGATTGATCTGCACGACGTTGTTCGCCGCAACCGTATCGAAATCCTTCTTGTCCTTGGTGTAGCGCAAACCGGCGCGCAGCATGAAGTCGTCGTTCACGGCGTAGTTGACGGAACCGAACGTGGCCCAGGCCGTGTTCTTCTGGCGGCTGGCCAGGTGCGAGGCCAGCACATGCGTGCTGGTGTCAAAGGTGTCGGAGAAACCGTTGGCATCTTCGTTGAAGTAGTACACGCCTGCCTGCCAGTTGACCGGGCCGGCGTTTTTCGATTCGGCACGGAATTCTTGCGAGTATTGCTTCACGCTCGTGATGCCGCCGGCCGTTTCCACCTGGAAGGGAATGAAGCCTGGGCCCGTCGGCGCGCCGCCGTCGATGTCGCCGTGCGACACATAGCTGCCCACGCGCTCGAAACCGGTGATCGAATACAGCTTGACGCCGTCCAGGTCCCAGCTCAGGCGGGCGCTGGCGCCGTTGGTGCGCAATTGCTGGAAGTTCGGTGCATTGGTGAACGACTTGTTCGGGTCGAAACCGTCGACGATATCGTTCGTGCCTTGCTTGATCATGTTGGCGTAGAAGACGCGCGCGCTGCCCGTGGTGCTGCGCTGATGCACGTTGAACAGGGCGTTGAACGTGGTGTTCGGCGCGTACAGCAGCTGCACGCGCTCGGCGTGTTCGTTGTAGCCGTCCAGCGCATTTTTCTGGCCCGTAAACGTGTTGTCGACATAGTCGTCGCGGTGCTGGCGCAGGGTCGAGACGCGCATCGCCCATTCCTTGCTCAGCGGCACGTTGACGGCGCCTTCGGCATTGATGGTGTTGTGCGTGGCGACCGAACCGCTGTAATAGCCTTCGATCTTGTCCAGGCTCGGCTTGACGGATTCGAACTTGACCACGCCGGCAGGCGTGTTACGGCCGAACAAGGTGCCTTGCGGGCCGCGCAGCACTTCCACGCCGGCCACGTCGAAGATCGGATAACCCTTGAGGATAGGATTTTCCTGGACGACGTCGTCGTAAATCAGGGAAACCGGTTGCGATGCGAAGATGTTGAAGTCGGTATTGCCGTAGCCGCGGATGTAGAAGCGGGGGAAGGTGCGGCCGTTCGACGATTCCACGTTCAGGCTCGGCACTTTGCC
>RCUS01001070.1_pt1 | contig 15153 bp, 14 predicted proteins | sample 2166221 | NCBI WGS metagenome assembly RCUS01 (sample SAMN09932758, study PRJNA488358) | compost metagenome | isolation source: compost soil in cyclohexanecarboxylic | place: Germany: Experimental Botanical Garden | reverse complement strand
TCGGCACCAGCATGGTGCTGAACAGGTTCTTCGGTTGCGTCACCGCCACCGCCACCCGCTCCAGCAGCAGCTCCTCGGGCAGGATCGAGTCATCGAACAGTTGCAGGCGCATCATGCTGCGCATTTCCTCAAGGCCGATGGGGCCGGCATTGAACAGCCCTACCATGCGCAGGATACCGGGCATCTGGAAGTAGGTTTCCCGTTCCTCCACGCCCCCCGGAGCCAGCAGGATCAAGCGCTCTGCCAATTGCGGCAGGCGCAGCGCCAGGCCCAGGGCAATGGCGCCGCCCAGCGAGTTGCCGAGCAGGGTGCAGCGGCTGATGCCGAGTTGTTCGAGCATTGCGGCCACGCAATCGACGAAGAAATCCAGCTCGTAGCGCACGTCTTCGGGCTTGTCCGAGCGCCCGAAGCCCGGCAGGTCGAGCAGGATGTTGCGGTAGCCGGCCGCGACCAGCTCCGGGTAGTTGCCCTTGAAGTTGCTGAAACCGCTGGCGCCCGGGCCGCTGCCGTGCAGCCAGAGCACCACCGGGCCTTGGCCTTCGTCCAGGTAGTGCAGGCGCAGGCCGTTGGGCAAGGTGGCGTAGTGGCCAGTGGGCAAGGGCAAATCGACGGGTTGGTTCATGCCGGTTCTCCAGTTCTCGGTGGGGTGAGGGCACGCCGGGCAGGCCATCTTGCCGCCTGAAGGGGAAGGCCAGGCCGGCCCGGAATGCGTCCCCCGATCCTGTGCCGCCTGGGCCAGGCCGGCATCGTCCATCCGGACCACGACGCGCGCGCAGCGCTAGTCCTATCGGACGATGTTCAGCAAGAGCCGGCGGCCAATGATGGTGGAAGACCAACAGGCTTCAACCAAGGAGAACGCTATGAAACTGCACAACAAAGTGGCCTTCGTCACCGGCGCCGGGCAGGGCATGGGCCAGGCCATCGTGCGCCGCTTCGTCGCCGAAGGGGCGAAGGTGGTAGCTGTCGACCTCAACCTGGCCGCGCTCGCCACCAGCCTGGCCGACCTCGGCGACGCGGTATTGGCGCTGGGCTGCAACGTCGCCGATGGCGCGTCGGTGGCCGATGCCATGGGCCAGGTCGAGGCGCATTTCGGCGGCCTGGACATCGTCGTCAACAACGCAGGTGTCGGCGCCCTCGATGCCTTCCTTGACACACCGGACGACAGTTGGGCACGGGTTATCGGGGTCAACCTGGGTGGCACCTTCCTGTGCTGCCGCGAAGGCGCCCGCCTGATGCTCAAGGGCAAGCGCCAGGGGGTACTGATCAACCTGTCGAGTACCGCTGCGCTGACCGGTGAGGGGCCAAGCCATTACTGCGCCTCGAAGGCCGCGGTCATGGGCCTGACCCGTTCGATCGCTCGTGAACTGGCGGCGCAGGGCATCCGCGTCAATACCTTGGTGCCGGGCCCGACCAACACGCCGATGATGGCCGGCATTCCCGATGAGCACATGCAGGCACTGCTGAAGAACGTGCCACTGGGGCGCATGTGCGAAACCGACGAGATCGCCCGGGTGGCGGTGTTCCTGGCCAGCGATGACGCCAGCTTCATCACCGGGCAGAACATCGCCGTCAACGGCGGCATGGCCTTTATCTGACAGGAGATCAACCGATGAGCAAACGTCTGCAAGGCAAGATCGCCTTCGTCACCGGGGCCGGCTCGGGCATTGGCGAGGCGACCGCATTGCGCTTCGCCGAAGAGGGCGCCCTGGTGGTGCTGTGTGGGCGGCGCCGCGAGCCGCTCGAAGGTGTACGTGAGCAAATCCTGGCCCGCGGTGGCTGCGCCGAGGTGGCGGTGGCCGACGTCAGTGACGAACAGGCCTATGTCGCGGCACTGCAAGCCACTGCCCAGCGCCATGGTGGCCTGGACATCCTGGTCAACAACGCCATGGCCTATACATGGGGTGGCATCGATAACATGACCACTGCCGACTGGCACGCCAACTTCGCCACCACCGTGGACGGCACCTTCTGGGGTACACGTACGGCGATGCAGCTGATGAAGGGCAAGGGCGGCTCGATCGTCAACATCGCTTCCATCTGCGGGCTGTTCGGTACCGCCTGGATGGCCGGTTATTCCGCCGCCAAGGCTGCGGTGATCAACTTCAGCCGCGCGGCGGCCAGCGAAGGCGCGGCGGACAATATCCGTTGCAACGTGATCATTCCCGGCGTGGTCGACACGCCCGCGACCGCAGGCATGCTCAGCGACGCCAAGGCCCGGGCCAATACCGAGAAGGTCATCCCCATGCGCCGGGTCGGCCTGCCGCAGGAGCTGGCCAACGCCATTCTGTTCCTGGCCAGCGACGAGGCTTCGTACGTGACCGGGGCGAGCCTGGCCGTGGACGGCGGGCGCGGCTCGGACCTGTACACGGTGCTGGAGTGACGGTCATGGAGAGCACCTCGCTGCTGCAGCGCATCGACCGCCTGGAGTCGCTGGACGCGATTCGCCAGCTGGCTGGCAAGTACGCGCTGGCCCTGGACATGCGCGACATGGACGCCATGGCCAACTGTTTTGCCGAGGACGTGCGGGTCGGCCGCGACAAGTACGGCCGTGCCCACCTCAAGGCGTGGCTGGACGAGACCATGCGCAAGCAGTTCCATGGCACCTCGCACCACCTGGGCCAGCACATCATCGAGTTCAGCGATGCCGACCACGCCACGGGCGTGGTGTACTCGAAGAACGAGCATGAGACCGGGCCGGAGTGGGTGATCATGCAGATGCTGTACTGGGATGACTACGAGCGTATCGACGGGCGCTGGTGTTTCCGCCGGCGCCTGCCGTGCTACTGGTACGCCACCGACCTGAACAAGCCGCCGATCGGTGGCCTGAAGATGCGCTGGCCGGGGCGTGAGCCTTATGCCGGGAGCTTCCACGAGCTGTTCCCGTCATGGGATGCGTTCTGGGCCCAGCGGCCAGACAAGGACGCGCTGCCGCAAATTGCCGAGCCGGCACCGTTGGAGGGTTTTCTGCAGGCAATGCGGCGTGGGGCAGGGGCCCCGAAGATTCGCGTGCGCTAACTGCAAAGGGGCTGCTGTGCAGCCCATCGCCGGCAAGCCAGCTCCCACAGGTACAGTGCATGACTTGAAGTCGATGCTGTCGGTGTGGGAGCTGGCTTGCCGGCGATGGGCCGCGAAGCGGCCCCAGGGTTTCAGCGCCCCTTCACCTCCCGCGGCATGCCCAACGCCCGTTCGGCAATCACATTGCGCTGGATCTCGTTACTCCCGCCATAGATCGTGTCGGCCCGGGTAAACAGGAACAGCGACTGCAACCGGCTCAACCCATACGGCGCGCTTTCCAGCACTTCGGCGGCATCCCCCAGCACATCCATGGCCAGCTTGCCCAGTTCGACATGCCAGTTCGACCAGGCCAGCTTGTAGATCATCGCTTCACGCGCGAGGCTGCCGTCCTGTGGCCCGGAAAGCATCCGCAGGGAGTTGTAGCGCAGTACCTTGAGCCCCGACCAGGCCTGGGCCAGGCGCTGGCGCAGCAGCGGATCGCGGGCGGCGCCGTTGGCGCGGGCAATGCGCAGCACTTCCTCCAGTTCGTTGTGAAACTGCATCTGCTGGCCCAGCGTCGACACGCCGCGTTCGAAGCCCAGCAGGGCCATGGCGATCTTCCAGCCTTCACCAGGCTGGCCGACCATGTTGTCGCGGGAGGTCTCGGCTTGGTCGAAGAACACCTCGTTGAACTCGCTGGTGCCGGTCAACTGCTGGATCGGCTGCACGCGGATGTTCGCCTGGGCCATCGGCACCAGCAGGAACGACAAACCCTGGTGGCCGACGCTGCCGGGCTCGGTGCGCGCCAGCACGAAGCACCAGTCGGCCTCATGGGCCAACGAGGTCCAGACCTTTTGCCCGCTTATCAGCCAGCGCTCACCGTCGGCATCGAGGCGGGCGCGGGTTTGTACGTTGGCCAGGTCCGAGCCGGCGCCGGGTTCGGAGTAGCCCTGGCACCAGAACGCCTCGCCCTTGAGGATGCCCGGCAGCAGTCGCTGGCGTTGCTCGGGCGTGCCAAAAGCGGCAAGGGTAGGGCCGACCAGCCCCTCGCCGATATGGCCCATGCGCCCAGGGCCACCGGCCCGTGCGTATTCCTCGTGGAAGATCACTTGCTGGCTGATGCTCAGGCCGCGGCCGCCGTCTTCGGGCTTCCAGCCCACACCCACCCAGCCACCGGCTGCCAGCTCGCGCTCCCAGGCTTTGCGTTCGACGGGGAAGCTGTGCTCGTCGCCAGGGCCGCCGCGAAAGCGCAGCGGCGCGAATTCGCCTTGCAGGTGCGTCGCCAGCCAGCTGGCAACCTCTTGGCGGAAGGCTTCGTCCGCCGTACTGAAGCCGACTTTCATGGTTGTTCTCCCAATAGCTCGGTTGCCAGGCATTCACGGTGCCACGCCGGGTTGCCGAGCAACTGTTCACTGGCCCTGGCGCGCTTGAAATAGAGGTGTGGGTCGTATTCCCAGGTGAAACCGACCCCGCCGTGCAGCTGGATCGACTCGGCCGCGCAGTGGAAGAACGCTTCACTGGCATGGGCCTTGGCCGTGGCTGCGGCGGCCAGCAGTTCGCTGCGCACGGCCGGGTCGCCGTCTTCGGCCAGGTACTCGCGGGCTACGCAGGCGGCATACCACACGGCCGATCGGGCACATTCGACTTGCAGCATCATGTCGGCGCAGCGGTGCTTGATGGCCTGGAAGCTGGCCACCGGGCGGCCGAACTGGCGGCGTTCGGCGGTGTAGGTCAGGGTCAGGTCCAGCGCCTGCTGGGCGCCACCGAGTTGTTCGGCGGCCAGGCCGATGGCCGCGATGCGCTGGGTCGCCTGCAGCAGTGGCCAAGCTTGGTCGGCGGCGCCCAGGCGCTGAGCTTCGGTGACCTCGACCTGGTGCAACTCGATGCGTGCCAGGCGCCGGGTCTGGTCGAGAGTGGGTAGCGTAGTACGTACTACGCCTGGTGTATTGGCAGGCACGGCGAACAGGTTGATGCCCTGATCGCCGACGCTGCCTGGGCGGCGTGCGGCAATGAGCAGCAGGTCAGCCTGGGCGCCGTCGATGACTTGGGCGTGGCAGCCATCCAGGCGGTAACCTTCGCCATCAGGCCGCAGCTCGACCTGCAGCTGCGCGGCCTGCAGCGGGCAGGCCAGGGTTGCGTGCAACTGGCCGGCGGCGATGGCCGGCAACCAGTGGGCTTGCAGTGACGGGTTGTCGGCCAGCAGCAGGGCCGGGGTGGCCAGGCAACTGGTGGCGAACAGCGGCGAACCGAGCAGAAAGCGCCCGCATTGCTCCAGCAACACGGCCAGCTCGACGAAGCCAAGGCCCATGCCGCCGTGGGCTTCGGGCACCATCAGTGCGGGCCAGTAAAGCTCCTGGCCGATCTGCCGGGCCAGCTCGGGGTCGTAGCCGGCGTCACGGCTCATGCCCGCGCGTACTGCGTGTGAGTCGCTGGCCTGGGCAAGAAAACGCTCGGCACTGTCGCGAATCATCAACTGTTCCTCGGTGAAAGCGAACTCCATAGTGGGCATCTCTAGGCTGGTGGGGCGGCAGCGCAGCCCCAGGATTCAGGTAGACAACAACCCGAATCTAGGGCCGGGCCAATAACCGCGAATCATTGAAACGGACTAGGCGCGCAGCCCGCCGCGCCATGCCTTGCGCTTAGTCTCAACGGACGATGAGCGTGGGCGTGGCGCTTTGCACAATGTTCCCCAAGGCAACCCCTTGAGCCAGGAGGAACATGGGCATGATCGACATACGTGGTTTGAGCTATTTCGTCTCGCAGATCGAGAACCTTGGCCAGTGGCAACGCTACGCCGAGGATGTGCTCGGCATGCAGGTACAGGCGGCACCCGGCGGCGGCCTGTACGTGAAGATGGACGAGCGGCCCTACCGCATGCTGGTGGTCGAGGGCGACTCGCCGCGCTATCTGGCCAGTGGTTGGGAGCTGGCCAACGAGCAGGCGTTCAACCAGGCCCTGCAACACCTGGACCGCTGCGGCGTGGCCTGGCAGGCCGGCAGCGCCGAAGCCATCGAGCAGCGTGGTGTGCAGGCTCTGGTGACGCTGACCGACCCGTCCGGCAACGCGCATGAGCTGAGTTGGGGCCACCGCTCCGACTGCCAGCCGTTCGTGTCACCCCAGGGGGTGCCGCGTTTCGTCACCGGCGACATGGGCCTTGGCCACACCGTGCTGCCCGCACCGAACTTTGACGCCACCCTGGCGTTCGCCAAGGACGTGCTCGGTTTCGGCCTGTCGGACATCTTCAATTTCCGCCCCGACCCTTCGGCGCCACCGGTGCGTATCCACTTCCTGCACTGCGCCAATGCCCGCCACCACAGCCTGGCACTGGCCGAGTACCCGGTGCCGTCCGGCTGCGTGCACGTGATGGTCGAGGTGGACTCGATGACCGAGGTTGGCCGTGCCCATGACCGCATGCAGGCCCACGGCGGGCAGCTGTCGGCCACCCTCGGCCAGCACCTGAACGATGGCATGACCAGTTTCTACATGAAGACGCCGTCCGGCTTCGACCTGGAGTACGGCTATGGCGGGTTGCAGGTCGACTGGGCCGAACACTCGGCCTTCGAGTTCACCCGCGTCAGCATCTGGGGCCACGACTTCTCGGTCGGCCGCCAGTAAGGAGCAGTTGAGCATGAACAAGCAAATGACCAGTGCCGATGCCGTCGCCCAGTTGCGCGATGGCATGACCATCGGCTTCGGCGGCTGGGGGCCACGGCGCAAGCCGATGGCCATCGTCCGGGAAATCCTCCGCTCGCCGGTCAAGGACTTGACCGTGGTCGCCTACGGCGGCCCGGAAGTGGGCATGCTGTGCGCCGCCGGCAAGGTGCGCAAGCTGGTGTTCGGCTTCGTCACCCTCGATGCCATCCCGCTCGAACCGTATTACCGCAAGGCCCGCGAGGCCGGCGAGCTGGAGCTGATGGAACTCGACGAAGGCATGTTCCAGTGGGGGCTGCGGGCTGCGGGCATGCGCCTGCCGTTTCTGCCCACCCGTTGCGGCCTGGCCACCGATGTGGCACGCCTCAACCCGGCGCTGAAGACCGTGCGCTCGCCCTACGACGACGGCGAGGTGCTGCTGGCCATGCCGGCGCTGGAGCTGGACGTGGCGTTTCTGCACGTCAATGTCGCCGACCGCCTGGGCAACTGCCTGGTCACCGGCCCCGATCCGTATTTCGACCATCTGTTCGCCCGTGCGGCCAAGCAGTGCTTCGTTTCATGCGAACGCCTCGAACAGCGCCTGCAACTGGATGCCGCGCAGGCCCGCTTCAACACCTTCGAACGTTACCTGGTGACAGGCGTGGTGCATGCCCCGCTCGGTGCCCACCCGACGTCGTGCCCGTCGGACTACGGCTGGGACCTGGAGCACCTCAAGGGCTATGTCGCCAGCGCCCAGGAAGAGGGCGGTTGGCAGCGCTACGTCGAGGCCTGCGTGGCCGCAGGCGAGCAAGCCTATCAAGCGCACAACGGCGGTGCCGCGCGCATGGCCGCCTTGCCCTTACCTGTGTTTTGAGGAGTCCGAGCATGACTGCCACCTGTGAATTCACCCTTGCCGAACTGCTGATCGTCGCCGCCGCCGAAGCCTGGCGTGGCAACGGCGAGGTCATCGCCTCGGGCCTGGGCGTGATCCCCCGCCTGGGGGCGAGCCTGGCCAAGCTCACCCACAGCCCCGAGCTGCTGATGACCGACAGTGAGGCGTTTCTGGTCGAGGAGCCGCTGCCGCTCGGCCCACGTGGCGAGCAAGTGCCGCGCTACAGTGGCTACCTGTCGTTCGAGCGGGTATTCGAATGCGTCTGGGGCGGCCGCCGCCACGCCATGATCGGGCCGACCCAGGTCGACCGCTGGGGCCAGACCAACCTGTCCTGCGTTGGCGACTACCACAAGCCGCGCACTGCCATGCTTGGCGTGCGGGGCCTGCCCGGCAACAGCATCAACCATATCAACTCGTTCTTCGTGCCCAACCACAACACCCGCGTGTTCGTCAGCGGCGAAGTGGACATGGTCTCGGGCGTCGGCTTCAAGGCCGAGCGCTGGCCGCAAGGCGCGCGCCGCGACCTGATGGACATCCGCCAGGTCATCACCGACCTGTGCACCCTGGATTTCGACGGGCGAGACCGCGCCGTGCAGGTACGCACCCTGCACCCGGGCGTGAGCTTCGACGAAGTGCAGGACAAGACCGGCTTCCCGTTGCTCAAGTCGGCGCAACTGCGCGAGACCGCGCACCCCACCGCCGAGCAGCTGGCGCTGATCCAGCGTCTCGACCCCCATGGCTTGCGCGCCAGCGCGATCAAGGGCAACCCGCCTGGCATTCGCGCCGCCTGAGGACACCAGCATGCACAGCAGCGACAGCCAATTCGTCAGCCGCGAAGACTCGGCCGTGTACGAAACGCAAAACCCGGTGCTCTATACCGTGGCCGAGGGGATCGCTACGCTGACCCTCAACCGCCCGGCGTTCAACAATGCGCAGAACTCGCAGATGACCTACGCCCTGGACGCAGCCTTGCGCCAGGCGGTGGACGACGACAGCGTCAAGGTCATCGTGCTGCGTGGTGAGGGCCGGCATTTTTCCGCCGGCCACGATATCGGCACCCCGGGGCGCGACATCAACAAGCCTTTTGACCGCGCGCACCTGTGGTGGGACCACACCAACAAGCCCGGTGGCGAGCAACTGTATGCCCGCGAGCAGGAGGTGTACCTGGGCATGTGCCGGCGCTGGCGCGAACTGCCCAAGCCGACCATCGCCATGGTCCATGGTGCCTGCGTGGCGGGTGGGCTGATGCTGGCGTGGGTATGCGACCTGATCGTAGCCAGCGACGATGCGTTCTTCCAGGACCCGGTGGTGCGCATGGGCATTCCGGGGGTTGAGTACTTTGCCCACCCGTACGAGCTGAACCCGCGCATCGCCAAGGAGTTCCTGTTCTGTGGCGAGCGCATGAGTGCCGAGCGCGCCTACCAGATGGGCATGGTCAACCGTGTGGTGCCGCGCGAGCAATTGCAGCCGGTGACGTATGCGCTGGCGGCCAGTATCGCCCGCCAGCCGCGCATGGGCCTGGCCTTGACCAAGCAGGCGATCAACCACGTCGAGGACCTGCAGGGCAAGCGTACGGCCATGGATGCGGCATTCGCCTGGCACCACTTCGCCCATGCCCATAACGAGCTGCTGTCGGGCGACAAGCTCGGCGGCTTTGACGCCAAGGGCATGGCCCAGGCCAACAAGCAGGCGCTGCAGGGCGAAGGGGGCGACCGGTGAGCCGCTGGATGAACACGCCACTGACTGAGGCGCTGGGCTGCCGCTACCCGGTGGTGCAAACGGCCATGGGCTGGGTGTCCGATGCCAACCTGGTGATCGCCACCAGCCTGGCTGGCGGGTTCGGCTTCCTGGCCGGTGCGACGATTGCTGCCGATGCCCTGGAAGGCGAGATCCGCAAGGTGATCGAGGCCACCGGTGGCAGCAACTTCGGCCTCAACTTCCACATGTTCCAGGACAATGCGGCGCAATGCGTCGACCTGGCCATCCGTTATCGCCTGCGTGCGGTCAGTTACGGGCGCGGGCCGGATGCGCACACCATCGCCCGCTTCAAGGCCGCCGGGGTGTTGTGCATTCCCACCGTCGGCGCCCTCAAGCATGCGCTCAAGGCCCAGGAACTGGGCGCCGACCTGATTACCCTGCAGGCGGGCGAGGGCGGTGGCCATACCGGCGGCGTGCCGGGCTCGATCCTGTTGCCGCAGGTGCTGGCGGCAGTGCGCGTACCGGTGATCGCCGCTGGTGGCCACTCCACCGGGCGCGGCCTGGCCTCGGTGTTGGCGGCCGGTGCCAGTGGCATCGCCATGGGCACGCGGTTCCTGATGACCCGCGAATCGCCAACCCCGGCCGCCACCCTGGCGCGCTACCTGAAGGTCGACGACCCGCAGCAGGTGCGGGTAACCACGGCGGTGGACGGCATGCGCCACCGCATGATCGAAAACCGCTTCATCAATCGCCTCGAACAGGCCGGTCCGTTCGGCCGTCTGCGTATCGCCCTGGCCAGCGCCTGGCAATGGAAGCAGCACACCGGCATGAGCCTGGCGCACATGGGCGCGGTGTTCCTGCGTGCCCTACGCGAAGACCCGGCGGCCTTGTCGCAAGTGGTCATGGCCGCCAACCAGCCGGTGCTGTTGCAGCGCTCGATGGTCGATGGCCAGCCGGACGCCGGCATCCTGCCCAGTGGCCAGGTGGCGGCGGCGATCAGCGAGCTGCTCAGCTGCCGCGAGGTCATCGAAGGCATCGTGGCCGAAGCCAACCAGTGCCTCGACGCGCTGCTCGCGCGCTGCCCGGCCGAGCCTGCGGCAACCCCCAACGACAGACTTGCCCTTAGCGGAGAACGCTCATGAACCAGGCTTTCACCACCCAGATCGACCAGGGCATTGCCGAGCTGGTGATCGACAAACCCCCGGTCAACGCCCTCGACAGCCAACAGTGGCGCGCCCTGGCCGCGCAAATCAACACCCTCGGGGCCAACCCCGAGGTGCGCGTCATCGTCATTCGCGCCGAAGGGCGCGGCTTCTGTGCCGGTGTCGACATCAAGGAACTGGACGCCCACCCCGAGCGCATCGTCGAGGTCAACGCCGGCAACTATGAAACCTTCAAGGCGGTGCACCGCAACCCGGTGCCAGTGATCGTTGCCGTGCATGGCTTCGTGCTGGGCGGCGGCATCGGCATCACCGGCGCCGCCGACATTGTCGTGGCTGCCGACTGCGCGCGCTTTGCCCTGCCGGAAGTGGACCGTGGCGCCATGGGCGGCGGCGCGCACCTGCAGCGGCTGTTCCCGGTACAGAAGGTGCGCTACCTGTTTTTCACTGGCGACAGCATCGGCGCCCAGCAGGCCCAGGCTTACGGCTTCATCGAGCGTGTCGTGCCCAGGGCACAGCTGCGTGAAACGGCACTGGAGATCGCCGCGCGCATCGCCGCCAAGAGCCCGGGGATGATCCGCATCGCCAAGGAGGCCTTGAACGGCATCGAGGACGGCAACCTGGAAGACAAGTATCGCTGGGAGCAGGGCTTCACCTTGCAGGCCTACACCAGCCCCGACTCGGCGGAAACCCGCCGGGCGTTCGTCGAAAAACGCGACGCCAAGTTCTGAGGGAACGCCATGCAACTGACCTTTACCCCCAAACAGCAGGCGTTTCGCGCCGAGGTGCGGGCCTGGCTCGCGCACAACCTGCCACGCCAGCCGCTGGCCAGCTACGACACCCGCGAAGGCTTCGAACAGCACCGTGCCTGGGAGGCCAAGCTGTTCGAAAGCCGTTGGTCGATGGTGATGTGGCCCGCCGAACTGGGCGGGCGCGGCTGCGACCTGATCGAATGGCTGATCTTCGAGGAAGAGTACTACGGCGCCGGGGCGCCGATGCGCGTCAACCAGAACGGCCAGTTGCTGCTCGGCCCGACCCTGATGGAGTTCGGCACCGCCGAGCAGAAGCGCCGCTTCCTGCCGCGCATGGCGGCCAGCGTGGACATGTGGGCGCAGGGCTGGTCGGAGCCCAACGCCGGCTCCGACATGGCGGCGATCACCAGCAAGGCCCTGCTCGACGGCGACCACTATGTGCTCAATGGCCAGAAGACCTGGTCGACCCGGGCGATCTTCGCCGACTGGCTGTTCGGCCTGTTCCGCAGCGAGCCTGGCTCCAGCCGCCACCATGGCTTGTCGTTCCTGATGGTGCCGCTTGATGCACCGGGGGTCAGCATTCGCCCAATCAAGGCGCTCAACGGCAAGGACGCCTTTGCCGAGGTGTTCTTCGACGACGTGCGGGTGCCGGTGGCCAACCGCATCGGTGCCGAGGGGCAGGGCTGGCACGTGGCAATGGCCACCGCCGGTTTCGAGCGCGGATTGCTGCTGCGCTCGCCCGCGCGCTTCCAGTACACCGCTCGCAAGCTGGTCGAGCTGTTCAAGGCCAGCCCCGAAAGCGCTGCGCGCGACCCAGGGCTGGGCGAGGCGGTCAGCGACTGCTGGATGGGTGCCGAGGCCTATGCATTGTCGGCCTACCACACGGTCGGGCGGCTGTCCCGTGGTGAACAGATCGGCGCCGAGTCGAGCATCAACAAGATCATCTGGTCGGAGCTCGACCTGAAGATGCACGAAACCGCCATGCGCCTGCTGGGGGCTCGTGGCGAACTGCTGGCCAGCGCACCGGCGGCGGTAGAGGCGGCGAGCTGGCTGGAAGGCTTCCTGTTTGCCCAGGCCGGGCCGATCTATGCCGGCACCAACGAGATCCAGCGCAACATCATCGCCGAGCGCATGCTCGGCCTGCCCAAGTAAGGACCAGGCCATGGACTTCACCTTTACCGATGACCAGCTGTCGTTTCGCGAAGCCATCAGCCGTTTCCTGATGACCGAAGCCGCCCCGGAAATGCTCCGGGAAATCTGGGAAACCGACGCCGGCCGCTCGCCCGACCTGCGCAGCCGCATTGCCGCCCAGGGCCTGACGGCGCTGTCGGTGCCCGAAGCCGAAGGCGGCCTGGGCATGGACGATGTGGCCTGGGCCCTGATGACCCAGGAACTGGGTTACTACGGCATCCCTGATTCACTGGCCGACACCGCCTATGTGGCTGCCGGGCTGCTGACCGGCCTTGACCCTGGCCACCCGGCGCGCGCCGAGCTGCTGCCGCGCATCGCCGAGGGCAGTGTGCGCCTGGCGATCCGCCACGCCATCAACCCGCTGGTCAGCGATGCCCAACTGGCCGAGGTGCTGATCCTGCCGGCGGGCGATGACTTGCACTTGGTACCGCGGGCGGCGGTGGATGTGCAGGCCAACCCGAGCATCGACGCTTCGCGGCGCCTTGGCCTGGTGAGCTGGAACCCGTCAGCGCAGACCTTGCTGGCCGCGGGCGAGCAAGGCCGTCGCCTGCAGGCACTGATGCTCGACCGCGGCGCGCTGTCGGTTGCCGGGCAGTTGCTCGGCCTGGCCCAGCGCATGCTCGACCTGTCGGTGGACTACGTGGCCCAGCGCAAGCAGTTCGGCCGGCAGATCGGCAGTTTCCAGGCGGTCAAGCATCATTTGGCCGACGTGGCCCGCCAGATCGAGCAGGCCAAGCCGGTGCTGTACCGCGCCGCCCATGGCCTGGCGCGCGGCGAAGCGAACGCCTCGGTATGGGTGTCGCAAGCCCGCCTGGCCTGCTGCGAGGCCAGTTGGCTGGCGGCGCGCCACGGCATCCAGGTGCATGGCGCCATGGGATACACCTGGGAAGTCGACCTGCAGATGTTCATGAAGCGGGCCTGGGCGCTGGATGCGTCCTGGGGTGACCGCGGTTTTCACAAGTCCCGTGTCGGCGCCTACCTGTTCGCCGACGGCACCCGGCTTGGCCCGGGGCATACCTTCGAGGAGTAGAACATGGCAGAGGCATATATCGTCGACGCGCTGCGCAGCCCCACCGGCAAACGCAAGGGCGCGCTGGCCGAGGTGCATGCCATCGACCTGGGCGCGCATGTGCTCAAGGCCCTGGTGGCACGCAACGCCATCCCCGCCGAGGATTACGACGACGTGATCTTTGGCTGCGTCGATACCATTGGCGCCCAGGCCGGTGACATTGCCCGTACCAGTTGGCTGGCCGCCGGGCTGCCGCTGTCGGTGCCGGGGACCACGGTCGACCGCCAGTGCGGGTCATCGCAGCAGGCGCTGCACTTTGCTGCCCAGGCGGTGATGAGCGGCACCCAGGATGTGGTCGCCGTAGGCGGCGTGCAGACCATGACCCGCATTCCGATTTCCTCGGCGATGCTGGCCGGCCAGCCACTCGGTTTCGCCGACCCGTTCAGCGGCAGCGAGGGCTGGCGCGCGCGCTTCGGCACGCAGCCGGTCAACCAGTTCTATGCCGCGCAACGTATCGCCGATCATTGGCAGATCAGCCGCGAGCAGATGGAAGTGTTCGCCCTGGAAAGCCATCGCCGGGCGTTGGCGGCCATTGCCAGCGGGCGCTTTGCCCGCGAGATCGTCGGCTACCAGGGTTTGGCCGTGGACGAAACCCCGCGCCAGACCAGCTTGGCGAAAATGGCCGAGCTGCAACCGGTCGACCCGCAGTTCGCGTCGATCACGGCGGCGGTTTCCAGCCAGACCTGTGACGCTTCGGCGGCCTTGCTGGTGGTTTCGGAAGCGGCGCTCAAGCGCTACGACCTGACGCCCAGGGCGCGCATTCACCACCTGACGGTGCTTGGCGACGACCCCATCTGGCACCTCACCGCACCCATTGCCGCCACCCGCAGGGCCTTGCAGCGCAGCGGCCTGCGCATGGCCGATATCGACCGGGTGGAAATCAACGAAGCCTTCGCCTCGGTGGTCATGGCCTGGAGCAAGGAGCTCGACTACGACCCGGCGCGGACCAACGTCAACGGCGGCGCCATCGCCCTTGGCCACCCGCTGGGCGCGACCGGTGCCCGCTTGACCACCACGCTGCTCAACGAACTGGAATGCAGTGGTGGCCGCTATGGCTTGCAGACCATGTGCGAAGGCGGTGGCCAGGCCAACGTAACCATTATCGAGCGCCTGTGAACCGCGCTCTTCATTCCCGGTAAAAGGATTCAGACATGGCGATATGTGAAGGCCGCACGGTGATCATCACCGGTGCAGGCGGCGGATTGGGCCGCGCTTATGCGCTGGCATTCGGCGCCGAGGGCGCCCAGGTGGTGGTCAACGATATCCGTGCCGAGGCGGCGCAGGCGGTGGCCAGCGAGGTCCGCGCCAGTGGTGGCCAGGCCATTGCCAACAGTGACGACATTACCAGCCTGGCCAGTGCCCAGCGCATCGTCGACGCCGCGCTCGCGGCGTTCGGCGAAGTGCATGTGCTGGTCAACAACGCCGGAGTGCTGCGCGACCGCATGTTCATCAGCCTGGACGAAGACGACTGGGACCTGGTGATGCGCGTACATCTCAAGGGCCATTACTGCCTGGCGAACATCCTCGGGCGCCGTTGGCGCGACCTGGCCAAGGCCGGAACGCCGGTTGCCGGGCGGATCATCAACACCAGTTCCGGGGCCGGCCTGCAGGGCTCGATCGGCCAGTCCAACTACGCCGCGGCCAAGGGCGGGATTGCCGCGCTGACCCTGGTGCAGGCGGCAGAGCTTGCACGCTACGGGGTCACGGCCAACGCCCTGGCACCGGCCGCGCGCACGGCGATGACCGAAAGCGCGATGCCCGATGTGG
>RCUS01001069.1_pt1 | contig 15153 bp, 12 predicted proteins | sample 2166221 | NCBI WGS metagenome assembly RCUS01 (sample SAMN09932758, study PRJNA488358) | compost metagenome | isolation source: compost soil in cyclohexanecarboxylic | place: Germany: Experimental Botanical Garden | reverse complement strand
CCGCAGGTGGTGTCGGCTTACGCGCTGCGCGCTAAGCCGACCTACGTTCGTTTGCTGCTGGCCAGGCCGGGTCGGTCGGATTAGCGCGGCAAGGCCGCGCGTAATCCGACAACCGCGCCAGCCGATCAAGACTCTTAGGGGCTGGCCCCGCTGTTCATTTTGCTGTTGGCTTCAATTCCAATGGTTTTATCCATGCTGGCGATTGCCGGATTTTTGAAAGGGATATCTTGTCTGCTTTGCATACGCTGGAACAATTACGGGCTGGCCAACTGGCCGGCCTGCGCCGTTTGAAGCTGTCGTGTGGCCTGACTGAGTTCCCGACGGAGATCTTCGACCTGGCTGACAGCCTGGAAATTCTCGACCTGTCCGGCAATGCGCTATCCACGCTGCCCGATGACTTGGCGCGCCTGCACAAGCTGCGCATCATTTTCTGCTCCGACAACCTGTTTACCACCTTGCCCGCCGTGCTTGGCTCCTGCCTGGCGCTGAGCATGATCGGCTTCAAGGCGAACCGCATCCGTCACGTGCCGGCTGCCGCCTTGCCACCGAGGCTGCGCTGGCTGACCCTGACCGATAACTGCATCGAGGCCATGCCGGATGCTCTGGGCAACTGCGGGCAACTACAGAAACTCATGTTGGCAGGCAATTGCCTGAGTGACTTGCCTGTTTCTCTTGCCCATTGCCAGCAACTGGAACTGGTACGCATCGCCGCCAACCGCTTCACGGCGCTGCCCGCTTGTCTGCTGTCTCTGCCGCGCTTGAGCTGGCTTGCATATGCGGGCAATCCCTGCACGGAGGCACAGGAACTGGCGGCGCTGGACAATGCGGATATGGCAGGCGTGGCCTGGCCGCGCCTGCAACTGGCGCAGCAGCTGGGCGAGGGCGCATCGGGCGTCATCTATCGTGCCCGCCTCGATGGCCGGGATGATGTTGCAGTAAAGATATTCAAGGGCGCGATGACCAGCGATGGCTTGCCGCGCAGCGAGATGGCCGCCTGTGTCAGTGCCGGCGGACACGCGGGGCTGATTCCCGTCCTCGGCATCCTGGACGGGCATCCGCAACAGGCGATGGGTCTGGTCATGCCGCTCATCGATGCAGCCTACCGCAACCTGGCAGGGCCCCCGAGCCTGGATTCGTGCACGCGCGATGTGTATGCCGATGCTTTGCAGTTCAGTGCGCCGCAAGCGCTGGCGCTTGCCCATGGCATTGCCTCGGCCGTGCGACAGCTGCATGCGCGCGGCATCGTGCATGGCGACCTGTATGCGCACAATATCCTGCATGCGCACGCGGGTGACTGCCTGTTGGGCGACTTTGGCGCGGCATCCATGTTCCAGTCCGCTTCGCCGCAAGCGGTCGCATTGCAAGGTATCGAGGCACGCGCCTTTGGCGTGCTGCTGGGCGAGTTGATTGCCCATGCCGACATGCCTTTGCCTGCCGTGCAGGCGCTGATGGACACTTGCCTGCAGGAAGAGGTACTGCGGCGGCCCCGCTTTGACGTGATCGAACGGATATTGCGGGAAATGCTCCCGGCATAAAAAAAATGGCGCAACCTTTGCAGGCTGCGCCATTTTTATTTCAGGCTGGGCAGATTCAGCCCGCTACCTGGATTTCTTTTTCCGGCAGGGCGATCTGGTTGTCGACGCTGAACTGGTAGTCCTTGAAGACGTGTTCGGCTGTCAGGATCTGGTATTCGCCGTTGTCCAGCTTGTGCGTGGTGTCCTTCAGGCGGTACGTGTAATGGCCGCAGGTCCAGCAGTTGAAATTGCGCATGTGGGTGCACAGGCAAGTCTTGTCCATCACGACCACGGTTTTTTGCTCCGGATGGGCAGCGACTTCGCGGTTGTAGGAGTTGATGTAGGCACAGTTGCCCGTCGCGTCGAGCAGGTAGCCATACGATTCGCAGCCTGGACGGATGCCGGCGCCGATGGCGGGCGTGTTTTTCAGCATGCGCATCGGGTAGCCCGTCGGCGAGACGCCATTGACGATGATGTCTTCTTCCGATGCCTTGTAGTATTCCTGCTTGACCTTGTTTGGCAGGCCGCATTCATTCGTGACGGTGAAGCGTGTCGCCACTTGCACGCCGGCCGCGCCCGCTTCCAGGAAGGAAACGGCATCGCTGCCCGTGAAAATGCCGCCGGCGGCGATCAGCGGGATGTCCAGCTGTTCCGCCTTCAGGTAGGCCAGCAGTTCGGCCGTGATCGTGTGCAGGTCGTAATTGGCCCAGTCCATGCCGAAGCCCAGGTGGCCGCCGGCCAACGGGCCCTCGACGATGATGAAGTCGGGCAAACGGTCCAGCTTGGCGTTCTTGCGCAGGAAAATCTGCAGGGCGCGCACGGACGAGACAATGATGCCCAGCTTGGCATCGCGGAAACGCGGATGGTCGGCCATCAGGGCAAACGAGCCGAAGTGCAAGCCAGCCGACAGGGTGATGCCGTCGATGCCCGCGTCCAGTGCCGCGTTCAGGCGCACGCGCAAGGTTTCGCGTGGGCCGTTCATGGTCAGCTTTTCCATGCAATTGACGAAGATCAAGCCATCGCCTTTCTTGGCTTCCATGGTACGGCCAATATGCAGGCGTTGCGCTTCCGCCAGGCGTCCCAGGTCGAACTGCACCACAGCCTTGTCGCTGTTGTTGATGTTGAATTTGTACAGTTTCGTCTTGTCTTTGACGAAAGTGGTGTCGAAACGGCGATCCGACACGTCTTCCACCATGGCATCGGAAATATGCCCGATACCGTTCAGCCGGGCCGCTTCCAGGGCCAGCTCCGACGTGGAAATATCCACACCCATTCCGCCTATCATGATGGGCACATACTCTTTTTTGCCAAATCGCAGGCGGAAATCATCAACACGTTTCATTGCTATCCTTAGACTACCGTGGTTATCACTGAGCCAGATGTACGTTCAGGCCCGCTGCCTTGAAGGCGTGCGGGCGCGCGCATGTAGCTGTGCACAGCCCCAATTCTACCCCAAGCGGGGTGGCTCACCGAGGCATTGCGCCGTTCGTTGCTTGCCGGCCAGGGTCGGCAAACGCAGTCCGGGCGGCGTTTAATCGCGGAAATTGTTAAATTCCAGCGGCATGTCGGGCACGTCCTTGCGCAGCATGGCCATGGCCGCCTGCAAGTCGTCGCGCTTGGCGCCCGTGACGCGCACGGCTTCACCCTGGATGCTCGCTTGCACTTTCATCTTGCTGTCCTTGATGACGCGCACGATTTTCTTTGCGTCATCGGACTCGATGCCATTCTTGATCTTGATGATCTGCTTGACCTTGTCGCCGCCGATCTTCTTGATGTCACCTTCGTCGAGGAAACGGACATCGACCTTGCGTTTGGTCAATTTGTTGGTCAGCACGTCGCGCACCTGGCTGAGCTGGAACTCCGAATCCGCAAATGCGGTCAGCTCGTTTTCCTTGTGTTCGACGCGGGCGTCGCTGCCCTTGAAGTCGAAGCGGGTCGTGATTTCCTTGTTGGATTGCTCGACGGCATTCTTGACTTCGATCATATCGGCTTCGGAGACTACATCAAATGACGGCATGGTCTGTTCCTTTCGTATTAGAGCGAACGCGCTCGTGGCGCGCCGGGCGCGCGCATTCTTTGCAAAATGGCACAGCCCCGTTAAAGATGCGACATTTTAACGGACAACGGACGGCCTGCCCTTGTCTTGCGCTGGTTTTTTGTCGGTTTCACTCTATAATCGAGCAAAATAATCGCTATCCCATGTCTCCAGAGCTCACCATCGAACACAATTACAACCTCCAGCGCCTGAATACCTTCGGCATCGCGGCCCACGCGGCCGCTTACGTTTCCATCACTTCCCAGGCTGAACTGCAGGCGGCACTGCAAGATCCCGCCTTGTCCGCCATGCCGCGACTGATACTGGGCGGCGGCAGCAACATCGTGCTGACAAACGACTTTCCCGGCGTCGTCCTGCACATGGCCACGCGCGGCATGCGCCTTGCGCAAGCCGATTTCGAGACCATCCTCGTGACGGCCGCAGCCGGTGAAAACTGGCATGACTTCGTGCAATGGACCCTGGCGCAGGGCGTGGGTGGTCTGGAAAACCTGTCGCTGATTCCCGGCACGGTGGGCGCGGCGCCTATTCAGAATATTGGCGCGTACGGCGTTGAAATCAAGGATTATCTGCACAGCGTGAGCGTGATGCACAGCGCCAGCGGCATTGTTTTCGACATGGACCGCGACGCTTGCCGCTTCGCTTACCGCGACAGTATCTTCAAGCAGGAAGACGGGCGTGAGCTGATCGTGCTGGAAGTGACGTTCGCCCTGCCGGCCGAGTGGCAGCCGAACTTGCGCTACGCGGAGCTGGCGCAGGCCGTGGCCGAGCGCAATATTGCCGAGCCGACAGCACAACAGGTGGCCGAGACGGTGATGGCGATCCGCCGGCGCAAATTGCCGGATCCGGCCGTGATCGGCAATGCGGGCAGCTTCTTCAAGAATCCCGTGGTGTCGCGCGAACAGTGCCTGGCCTTGCTGGAACGCTTTCCCACCTTGGTGCACCATGCGCAGCCCGATGGCACGGAAAAGCTGGCGGCCGGCTGGCTGATCGATCAATGTGGCTGGAAGGGGAAAAACCTGGGGCCCGCGGGAGTGTATCCCAAGCAGGCGCTGGTTCTGGTGAATAATGGCGGCGCTCGTGGCGCGGACATTACCCGGTTGGCGCAAGCGATACAGGATGATGTAGCGGCGAAATACGGCGTACGCCTGTCGCCCGAGCCTGTGTTTATCTAACAGTCAACTAACAGTCAATCCGCGCCTGAGAAAATGTGAAGGGCATGGCAACGCGGCCATGGCCGTTTTTCCTGCGCGGATTAGCCAAAGTGGCAGACATAATCCAGTGTCTCGACGGTTTCAATGTCAAAATGGCTATTGCCCGCAATCCTGAATTCCTGGCCAGGGCCATAGCTGTTCCACTCCGTCGCGTCCGCCAGGCGCACCTTGCACAGGCCGCCGACGACTTCCATGATTTCCGGCGCGCCCGTGTTGAAACGCAACGATGACGGGAAAATCACGCCCACGCTTTTTTTCGTGCCATCGGCCAGGATGACATTGTGCGAAATGCATTTGCCGTCAAAGTAGATATTCGATTTCTTGACGACGCTGACATTGTCCAGTTGTGTGCTCATGCTTCACTTTCCTTGCGGTTAAAAATCAGTCTTCGACGTCATCGGCGCTCAGCACGCTGTTGCGTCCGCCGCGCTTGGCCGCGTACAAGGCCTGGTCGGCGCGGTTGATCAGTTGCTCGATGGTCGACTCGGGTGAGGGCACCACGGTGGCCACGCCGATCGAGATGGTGACGATGCCGGCGGTCGCCGCCGGGTTTTCGATCTGCAAGCCTTCCAGGTGGCGCCGGCATGCCTCGGCGATCATCCGCGCGCCTGCCGCTTCCGTTTCCGGCAGGATCAGGGCGAACTCTTCGCCGCCGTAGCGGGCGGCCAGGTCGGCCGGGCGTTTCAAATGTTCGGTCAGCACGGCAGCGACTTTTTTCAGGCCCAGGTCGCCCGCCAGGTGGCCAAAGTGGTCGTTATAACTTTTAAAATGGTCGATGTCGCAGAACAGCAGGCTCAGTGGCGCCTTGTCGCGCTGGCCCCGCTGCCATTCGAACTGCAGGGTTTCATCGAAGCGGCGGCGGTTGGCGATGCCCGTCAAGCCATCGAGGGCGGCCAGTTTCTGCAACTCGATATTGGCGTCAGCCAGATTCTTCTGGCTTTCGCGCAGGAAGCGGAACGCCTGGTCGCGTTGCAGACGGCTGATGTGCGCCGCCGAGTGGTAGCGTATGCGCGCCAGCAGCTCCAGGCGGTCCGGCAGTTTTACCACGTAATCGTTGGCCCCCACGGAAAAGCTGTGCGCCTTGAGTTTCGGGTCATCCTTGGCCGACAGCACGATCACGGGCACATGCGCCAGCGCCTCGTGTTCGCGGTACAGCTTGATCAAGGCGAAGCCATCGATGCCTGGCAGCACCAGGTCTTGCAGGATGACGGTCGGTTGCAGCCGCAGCGCCGTATCCAGCGCCTGGTTGGCATCGGTAATGTAATGGAATTCGATATCCTGCTGGTCGCTCAGCATGCGCCGGATTGCCTCAGCAATGATCAACTGGTCGTCCACCAGCAGGACGCTGACCTTGAATTCGGTCAGCGCAGGCTCGTGCTGGATGAAACTGGAGGAAAATTCTGGCATTGCATTCTTTTCAGATGTTGGGGGAGGGCTCCCACCCATTGTTGAGTTTGGCGCCCAGGCGGCTGCGCAGGCTGGCGCCAATCTTATCCAAAGGTAAGATTTGCTGCGCCGCATCGAGTTCGGCCGCCGCGCGCGGCATGCCGTACACGGCACTGCTGGCCTGATCCTGCGCTATCGTCGTCTTGCCGGCGCGGCGCAGGGCCAGCAAGCCATCACCGCCATCGCGGCCCATGCCTGTGAGCAATATACCGACTGCGTCGCCGCGCCAGTGCTGGGCCACGCAATGGAAAAAGACATCGACGGAAGGACGGTACACATATTCGCGTGGTGCTGCATCGTAACCCAAACGATAATTTTGATCTAGAAGCAAGTGATCATTGGTCTTGGCGACCAGCACCGTGCCGGCCACCAGTTCGTCCCCCTGGCCGATCACGCGCACGGGCATGTCCAGCTGGTCATCGAGCCATTTGGCGAAGTGCGAGGCGAAGGTTTCATCGATATGCTGGACCACGACGATGGCGCAGCCGGGCGGTGCGCTCCAGCCCGACAAGACCTTGGCCACGGCCGATGGCCCGCCCGTCGAGGCGCCGATGGCCACCAGCGTGGTGACCTGGCCGTCGCCCCGTTCGCCCCCGTTGGCAGGAGCCTGGCGCGGCGGCGGCGGCTCGGCGCTGTGGCGTATCAGCTTGCCGATCGTCTTGATCTTCGCCAGCAGTTCGCTGTCGCCGCCTACCTGGCCCTGCAAGACGGGCGTGGCGGTGACGTCAAGCGCGCCGGCGCCCAGGGCGCGGAAGACCTGGTTGACATTGTCCTGCGGGCGCCCCGTGACCACCAGGATGGCGCACGGGCTTTGTTCCATGATCTGGCGCGTCGCCTCGACGCCGTCCATCTCCGGCATGTTCAAGTCCATCAGGATCAGGTCGGGGCGGTTGTCCAGGCACATGCGCACCGCTTCGAGTCCCGTGCGGGCGATCCACAGCACCTGGTGTTCCTGCGTGCTGGCCACCACGCGGCGCAAGGCCTCGGCGGCCATCGCGACATCATTAACAATGGCAATTTTCATGAATTGCAACTCATAAGCGCGCATCTCCTATCAGGTCGGCCACCGCGTCGAGCAGGGTCTCGTCGTGGAAGCTGCCCTTGGTCAGATAATAGTCGGCCCCGGCGGACAGGCCGCGCGCGCGGTCCTCCGGGCGATCCTTGTACGAGACGATCATCACCGGCAGCTTGTGCAGGTGCAGATCCTTTTTGATCAGCGATACCAGTTCGATGCCGTCCATGCGCGGCATGTCCACGTCGGTGATCACCAGGTCATATTCGCCGCTGCGCACCACGTTCCAGCCGTCGATGCCGTCGATGGCCACGTCGACGTCGAAGCCGCGCGCGAGCAGCAGCTTGCGCTCCATTTCGCGCACCGTCAGCGAATCGTCGACCACCAGGATGCGCTTGGCGCGGCGCTGCTGCGCATGGCCCGCCTGCGCCAGCTGGTGCAGGCCGCCCTCGTGCAGCAGCTTGTCGATCGACAGCAGCAAATCGGGCACGTCGAGGATCAGCACCGGTTCGCCGTTGTCCAGCAGGGCGGCGGCGGAAATGTCGCGCATCTTGCCGAAGATCGGATCGATGGCCTGCACCGCCAGGCTTTGCTCGCCGCGGATGGCGTCCACCACCAGCGCGTAGCTTTGCTTGCCGCGCCCGATCACCACCACCGGCAAGTCGTCGGCGTTGCTGGCGCTCTCGCCCAGTTCCAGCACCTGCGCCGCCGAGACGAGGCCCAGGTTCTCTCCCTTGAGTTCAAAGAACTGCTTGTTTTCCAGCGTGTGGATGGCCGATTGCGGCACGCGCACCACGCTTTCCACCTTGACGATGGGGATGGCATACGCTTCGCCCTGGATATCGATCACCAGCGCGCGCACGATCGACTGCGTCAGCGGCAGGGTGATGAGGGCGCGGAAGCCCCGTCCCGGCTCCGACTCCAGGCGCACGGTGCCGTTTTGCTGGCGTATCGTTTCGTGCACGATGTCGAGACCCACGCCGCGCCCGGACAATTGATTCGCTTTTTCCTTCAGGCTGAAGGCGGGCAGGAACAAAAATTCCAGCAGTTCGCCCGGCGACAGCGCGGCCGCCATGGCCGGACTGGCCATCTTGCGTTCGATGACGGACTGGCGGATTTTTTCCAGGTCGACGCCGCGCCCGTCGTCGCTGATCTCGATGCTCAGCATGCCGGCGCGGTGGCGCGCCTCCATGCGTATCGTGCCCAGCGCTTCCTTGCCCGCATCGATGCGTTCGTACGGCCCTTCCATGCCATGGTCGATGGCATTGCGCAGCATGTGGTTCAGCGGGCTTTCGATCTTCGCCAGGATGTCGCGGTCGACCAGCGTGTCTTCGCCGTCGATTTCCAGCTGCACTTCCTTGCCCAGGCTGCGCGCCAGGTCGCGCACCATGCGCGGGAAGGCGTGGATGCCGTCGCGGAAAGGGCGCATGCGCAGGGCCAGCACTTCATCGACCATGCCTTGCGAGACGGCCAGCAAACGCCGTTCATAGGTTTCGGTGTCGGCGATGTGCTCAAGCATGAACTGTTTCAGCGGCTGCGTCTTTTGCAGCGCCAGCAGGGATTTTTCCATCAGGCCCGCGTCGCCCGAGCGGGCAATGGCTTCGTGCAGCTGCTCGATGGCGGAAAACAGGCTGCTCTGGTTGCGCTTGAAGCGCTGCAGGGCGCCGATGAACGGGTGCATCTGGTGCGCATTGATGCGCGATTCGCTGGCCAGCGACAGCAGTTTGTCGAAGTTCTGCGCCGGTGCCTTGGCGGGCGCGTTGGCCCCTGTCCGTGGCGCAGGGGCGGCCGCAGCCGTTTCCTCGCCGGCCAGGCCGCTGGCCAGCGGCGCCTGCACTTCGCCCGCGTCGGGCGGCAATGACGCCGCTGCCGCGACAGGCGCCGGCGCGGCTGCGGGCGTCGGCGCCGCGGGCAGGGCCGGCAATTCGGGCAGGTCGGCGATGCCGGCGATGGCGTTCAGGGTCTGGTCGATCTGCGCCGCATTGGCGGCCAGCCAGGCTTCCGCGCCCGCGTCGTCCAGGCGCGACAGCTGTACGATCAGGTCGACGCCCGAGAGCAGCACGTCGACCCGCTCCGGCGTGAGTTTCAGTCGGCCATGCTGGGCGGCGACAAAGCTGTCTTCCATGCCGTGCGCCAGCTGCACCACCACTTGCAGGCCGACGATGGCGGCGGCGCCCTTGATCGAGTGCGCCGCGCGCATCATGGCTTCGACGGCGGCCGCGTCGCCCGCGTGGCGCTCCATGGCCAGCAAGCCATCGGTCAGGATCTGGGTCTGGCTGTCCGCCTCCATGCGGAACAGGTCCAGCATGGAAAAGGCACTCAGGTCGCCGTGCTGGTCCTGGCTCATCGTAATAGTCTCGCAAGTTGGAAGCCGATCAGCGCCGTGTCGAGGCAGCCGATGCGCATGTCGCCTTCGGTGATCACGCCCGACAGGAAGCGCGACAGGCCCTTGTTGATGGTGGCGGCCGGCGCCTGCACGGCTGCCGAGGCGTAGCGCACGATGCCATGCAGGTCGGCCACGGGCAGGGCATACGACTGCTCTTCCCAGCGCATCAGCAGCAGGCGCGCAAAGGTGTGGCGTCCTTTGGCCGCCGGCGCGTCGTGGTCATCGATGCCCAGCAGGTGCGCCAGCGACATGCAGGGATACAGCTTGCCGCCGATATTGACGATGCCGGCCAGGCCACGTCCGCTGCGGTGCGGCAGCGCATGCGGCGCCGCCTGTGGCGCCACGGAGTCGAATACGCGCGTGGGCAGCGCCAGCCATTCGCGGCCGATGCGAAACACCAGCACCGAGCTGTCGCGCACTTCACCGCCCGCGTCCAGCTGGCGGAAATGGCTGGCCCAGTCGCGCTGGTAGTGCGCATCGACGGGACGCTGCAGGTTGCGCTGGGCGGCGCCGGCATACACGTCGCAGTTGCGGCAATGCACGTTGGCGGGCAGCTTGGGGCAGCTCTGGTCGCCGACCACGCCGATGTGGTTCCAGCAGTCGTTGATGTCGTCCAGGGTCTCGTTGGTGGTCATGGATACCCCTTAGTTGGAAGCCTGGCGGCGCTGGAAGATGCGTGCCGCGCGCGCCTTCAGCGTGGATGCCGCCGTGCTGTTGCCATTGCGTTCGGCCAGCAGGGCCAGGTGGCACAGCGCTTCGTAATGGTCGGGCTGCAGGTAGATGCAACGGCGCCAGTAATCGTCCGCCAGGTCCATCTTGCCGGCCAGTTCGTTGATGATGCCCAGCATGAAATACGCTTCCGCCGCCTCGGGCACGCGGGCCAGGTGGGCATGGCATTTTTCGCCCGCTTCGCGCAGCTGGCCACGGTCGGCCAGCAGGCGCGCTTCGGCCAGCAGGTCCGTTTGCACAGCGGCTTGCTGTACCGGCACGGCACGCGGGCGCGCCGCCGCTGGCGCTGGCGCCGGTGGGGTACGCGATGGCGCCGGCCGTGGCGCGGGCGGCACGCTGCGCAGGGCGCGCGCCGGCGGCAAGGCGGCCACCTGGATGACGGCGGCCGGCGGCGTGCTGTCCTTCTTCAGCGCGAAGGCCTGGCGGAACTGCAGCGGCGCGAAGCCGTTCTGGCAGAACGACGGCACTTCCGCATAGCCGGCCAGCAGCATGCCGTCGTCGGCCAGCAGGGCAGAGAGGTTCTGGATCGCCGCGCGCGTGGTCGGCTTGTCGAAATAGATCAGCAGGTTGCGGCAGAAGATGACGTCGTAATGCTTGCTATAGGTGGCGGTATCGAACTGCAGCAGGTTACCCTGCCTGAACGTCACCTGCTCGCGCAAGGCGTCGATGATGCGGTAGCAGTCATCGGCCACGTGCGTGAAGTAGCGCTCGCGGAAGGCCACGTCCTGCGCGCGGAAGGCATTGCGGCCATAGATTCCCGCCTGCGCCCGCTCGATGCAGCCGGGGCTCAGGTCATAGGCGTCGATGCTGAAGGCCTGCTTCGGCACGCCGCCGTCGCGCAGCGCCATGGCCATCGAATACGGTTCTTCGCCGCCGGCGCAGGGAATCGACAGGATGCGCGTGGCGCGTCCCCGTGCCCAGCGTTCCTGCACCAGTTCGACGGTGGCGTAGAAGGCCTGGGGGTCGCGGAACAGCCACGATTCCGGCACCACCACCAGTTCGATCAATTGCGTCATTTCCGCCGGCGTGATGGCGTGCAGATAGGTTTCGCTGTCGGCAAATCCTGTTTGCTCCATGCGCTGGCCGACGGCCCGCTCGGCCACGGATTTCGAGACGGACAGGCCGGTGGCGCGGCGCAGCAGGGTTTGCGCCGTCATGCCGCGCTCCCGCCCTGGAACAGCAGCGCGCGCACGTCCGGCGGCAGCAGGTGTTGCAGTTCCACCAGCTGCACGATGCCGTCCGCGTCGCTGGCCACCTGGCCCAGGAAGGGCGCCGTGGCCACGCCGCTGTCTTCCAGTTTTTCCATGGCGATGTCGGCGATGCCGCGCACCTGCGAAGCCAGCAGGCCCAGTGCGTGCGTATCGCCACCGGGCGCCTGGTAGTCGACGATGACGATGCGCGTATCGAATTGCGCCGCCGCCGGCGGCAGGCCCGCCAGGCGCGACAAATCAATCACGGGCACGGGCACGCCGTGCAAGTCCATCAGGCCGGCCACATAGTCCGGCGTCAGCGGCAGCTGCTTGAGTTCCAGCAGCGGCAGCACGCGCACGATGCCGGCCAGGGGCAGGCCGTAGCGGTCGCGTCCGATATGAAAGACCAGGACTTTCATGGCTCAGATGGTCACGGCGAAGGTCGACACGCTCGACTGCAGGTCGCCGGCCGCATATTGCAGCTGGTGCACCGCCTCGCTGGTGGCCTTCAGGGACTCCACGGTTTGTTGCGTTGCATCATTGAGCTGCATCATGGTGTCGGAAATCTGCGAAGCACCGATGGCTTGCGACTGCATGCCTTGCAGCACGGCGTCAAATTGCGGCGTGAGTTTTTGCACCTGGTCCATCACGGACGACAGCTGCTCGGCCACTTGCCGCACTTCGCCCACGCTGCGGCGAATTTCTTCCGAGAATTTATCCATGCCCATCACGCTGGCCGAGACGGCTGACTGCATTTCCTTGAGCATTTGCTCGATATCCCACGTCGACACGGAAGTCTGGTCGGCCAGGCGGCGGATTTCCGTCGCCACCACGGAGAAGCCGCGGCCCGCTTCGCCCGCTTTTTCCGCCTCGATGGCGGCGTTCAGCGACAGGATGTTGGTCTGGTCGGCTACCTTGGTGATGGTGATCAGCACGCTGTTGATATTGCTGGCCTTTTCCGACAGGGCTGCCAGCTTGGCGTTGATGGAGTCGGTGGCCGAGACCATGTGCTGCATGGTCGAGTCCATGCGCTTGAGGTTATTCTGCGCTTCGGCCGTGGCGTTCGTCGTATAGTCGGCCACTGCCGTGGCGTCTTCCATGGTTTTCAGCAGCTGGCTCGTATTGGCCGAGATTTCCTTGGTGGTGCTGAGAATTTCCACGCTGGTTTGCGCCTGCTCGATGCCCGTGGCTTCCTGCTGGCGCGCCGAGGCGGCGATTTCCGTGGCCGAGGTCGTCACCTGGATGCCGGCCTTTTGCACATTGTTGAGCAGGCTGCGCAGGTTTTCGAACATCTTCGCCAGGCCATTGCCCAGCTGGCCAATGGCGTCGCTACCCGTGATGCTGACCTTGCCCGTCAGGTCGCCCGAGGCGGCTTTCGAGACCACTTCCAGCAGGGAGTCGACCTTGGCGCGCAGGGTATTCGTGGCGGCCAGCTCATTGGCCTGGTTATCCTGGATGGTTTGCGCCATGCGGTTGAATTCTTCCGTCACCTTGCCCAGTTCGTCGCCGGAGACGATGGCGGCGCGCGCGCCTTGCTCGCCGCCGGCGATGCGGCCGACGGCATCCGTCAGGTTGTTCAGGGGGCCGAGGATGGACTTGCCGAGAATATAGGAAATGCCCAGCGCCAGCACCACGCACAGCAGGCCGCCCAGCGCCAGGGTCAGCATCATGGTTTGCTGCAATTGTGCCGTGGTGGCGGTGCGCTCTGCCAGCAAACGGCTTTCCTCGGCCGCCGCTTCGTCGAGCATCTGGTTGGCTTGCTTGACGGCCGGATAGCCGGCCGGCGGCATGCTGCGCGCCACCGACTCCGTGGCGCCCGGCGCATTGCCCAGTGCGCGGCGTTTTTCAATCAGCGGGTTGATCCATTCCTTGACCCAGGTGGTGGCCAGCTGGTCGATCTTGCGGAAGCGTTCCGACTGCACCTTATTGTCGGCCGTCATGGCGACGGCTTTTTGCGTGTGCTGCGCCAGGATTGCCATTTCGTCCGTTTCCGGGTTCAGCGATGCGTCGTTGCCGGTCAGGATGAAGCCGCGTGCTTCCACCTGGATTTGCAGGATGGAATTATGGATCTTGTCGATCTCGATCAGCACTTCCATCGTGTGCCGGTCCCATTTGTTCGCTTCCGACAGGCGCGCAAAGCTGTTGTAGGCCACACCCAGCAGTATCAGGATGATGGCCACGATCGAGCCGAAGCCCAGGTACAGTTTATTCTTGATACTCAGGTCTTTGAACATGGGAGGGCTCCGGAAGCGGGAAGGTCAGCACAATTGCACTGTAGCATTTTGCCACGTGGACAGCAAAATGGGGACAATCCGGGGACGTGGCGCGATGTAAATCGCGGACGAGTGCGCTGCAAATGCAAAAAAGCCGCCCGAAGGCGGCTTTTGCACAGGCCGGGAAGCGACGCCTCCCCCGCCTCGATTACTTCTGGCCGCGCTTTTCGCGGGCGATGGCGGCGATGCGCATGCGCAAGGCGTTCAGCTTGATGAAGCCGCCCGCGTCGGCCTGGTTGTAGGCGCCGCCGTCTTCGTCGAAGGTGGCGATGTTCATGTCGAACAGCGAATCCGTTTTCGAATCGCGCGAGACGACGATCACATTGCCCTTGTACAGCTTGATGCGTACCCAGCCGTTCACGGTTTGCTGCGTGTGGTCGATCAGGGTTTGCAGGGCAACGCGCTCGGGCGCCCACCAGTAGCCGTTGTAGATCATCGAGGCGTAGCGCGGCATCAGGTCATCTTTCAGGTGGGCCACTTCGCGGTCCAGGGTGATCGATTCGATGGCGCGGTGGGCTTTGAGCATGATGGTGCCGCCCGGGGTTTCATAGCAGCCGCGCGATTTCATGCCGACGTAGCGGTTTTCCACCAGGTCCAGGCGTCCCACGCCATGCTTGCCGCCAACCTTGTTCAGTTCGGCCAGCACGGTGGCGGGCGACATGCGCACGCCGTTGATGGCGACGATGTCGCCTTTTTCGTATTCGATATCCAGGTATTCCGCTTCGTCCGGCGCCTTTTCAGGGCTGACGGTCCAGCGCCACATGCTTTCTTCCGCCTCGGCGCTCGGGTTTTCCAGGTGGCGGCCTTCAAAGCTGATGTGCAGCAAGTTCGCATCCATCGAGTACGGCGCGCCGCCGTTCTTGTGCTTCATGTCGATTTCGATGCCGGCGTCTTCCGCGTACTTCAGCAGTTTTTCGCGCGACAGCAGATCCCACTCGCGCCATGGGGCGATGATTTTCACGCCCGGTTTGAGCGCGTAGGCGCCCAGCTCGAAACGCACCTGGTCGTTGCCCTTGCCGGTGGCGCCGTGCGAGATGGCGTCGGCGCCGGTGGCGTTGGCGATTTCGATCAGGCGCTTGGCGATCAGCGGACGGGCGATCGAGGTGCCCAGCAGGTATTCGCCTTCATACACGGTGTTGGCGCGGAACATCGGGAAGACGAAATCGCGCACGAATTCTTCGCGGACGTCTTCGATATGGATGTTTTCCGGCTTGATGCCGAACTTGATGGCCTTGGCGCGTGCCGGTTCCAGTTCTTCGCCCTGGCCCAGGTCGGCCGTGAAGGTGACGATTTCGCACTGGTAGTTATCTTGCAGCCATTTCAGGATGACGGAGGT
>RCUS01001068.1_pt1 | contig 15157 bp, 18 predicted proteins | sample 2166221 | NCBI WGS metagenome assembly RCUS01 (sample SAMN09932758, study PRJNA488358) | compost metagenome | isolation source: compost soil in cyclohexanecarboxylic | place: Germany: Experimental Botanical Garden | reverse complement strand
TTATGTAAGCGATATCTAATATATCGGCAAAGTGCACACTTTTCCTTATACCAAAGACAAAATAAATATGCCTTATTACCTAATTTCCCATAAAAAATGGAAAGCCCCCTGTTACCAAGGAACTCCCCCATTAGGAAAACCGGTTTCGCATACCGGTTATTTTTCTATACATCTGCCCGTTTCACTAACATTGGCAGAACACAAGCGGAAGCCGGGTTACATTGGGTAACAGCCTGAAACCTGTATGACTTCAAGCTGCGAAAGTGGAGTTATAAATACTTATTCATATTCTCAAGAATGACTGAATATGCGTTAGGCCACATATGCACGCCTTCAACAGTAAATTCTGCTTTCAAATTTCCTTCTTCATCTGTCAAACCTTCATTAACGTTAATAAAGTTAAGTCCCAGGTTTATAGCTAATTCTTTTACTTCTTCATTTACCATCATAATATTGGCATTATTACGAGAAGCAAACATGCTTTTCTGGCTTTCCGGCTCTAACCCAAAATCCCCCTTTGAATTTACTGGATAATAAGCCATAACATATACTTCACATCTAGGCAATCTTTTTTTTATTTGACTCAAAATTTCATTATAGTTCTCTAGAAACATTTCTTTTTTACCGTCATCCAAACCACCACCAATATCATTTGATCCAATATTTATAAATATCTTTGATGGTTCTAAATCAAAAATACACTCTTCTATTATGGTTAATAGTTCATTGGTAGTAATGCCGCCAACTCCACGATTATAGATTACACGATCTAAACCTAAAACAGACTGCATTTCATCAATGGGGAAATGTTCCATCAAGGAGGAACCAACAAATAAAATCTGTCCCTTCCTAATATATTGATTACGCATCTTATATTTCTTTATTAAACCTTTCTTGTATTCCAGAAATTTAGTATGCTCCATTTGTTGTATTGCTTCTTTAACTTCCGGGTCTTGTAAAAGTTCCATCATTCTTTTTGTTATCATAATAAATCACTCCTGTTTTTATAAAAATTAAATAAATGATACTCGTTAATAGAACTTTTCTACTAATTTTTACCTATATTTCCATCATATACTGCTCAACTAAATATAAAAATACAGTAATACCAAGTAAGTCTGCACTTCCACCAGGGCTAATATTTTTCGCTATAAATTCCTGGCACATTTTTTTTATTTGAATCCTGCCTTCAGTACTTTTCATCCCACCAATTTCAAAGATCCATTTTGCCTTAACTTTAATGCTTTCCAGTGTTTCAATACTGTGTCTATGAATTATGGTAGTATCATTGCATATTGCCATTACACCAATTAGCGTATGAACCAATCTATCATTAATACTTAGATCTGCATTTTGTTTGAATAACTCTAAAGAGTACTGAAAAACCGTCGGGATTCCTCTTTCGACTTCGCCTCTTATACCATCATGTTTATATTTCAGGTATATTTTTTCCCCATGCGATAATTCCGGCTTATTCACTAATGTTAATAGCTCTTTCTCTACTAAGCCTTCAGTCATTTTTTTTATGATATTTCTTACTTCACCAAAAGCTATTTTTTCATAAACAGCTTTACCTACTGCAGCACAAGCTATACCCATCAGGAATAACATCCCCTTGTGAGTATTTATCCCTTTAGTTTTCTCAAACATGTCTTTTTCTGCTTCATGTCCGATGGCTCTAATATTATTAAAAATATCTTTATAAGCCTGATTACTATATCCTTGCTGCACAAATAAAGCCAGATACTTGCTTAGAACTGCAGTGCTGTCAATAAAGGTAAAATAATTCATATCCGTATGTGCTCCATTAGATACCGGTGAAACCAACCCTGGGGATGGAAAACATGAAACTTCATAAAGAATGGCCTGCAATGCAAAGCTGCTAATCGTTAATGAAACTTCATTTAAAAAAACTGTGTTATCTTTTTCCATGATACCCCCATTAAATTGCAAACTTATCGGTTATTAGACATCTCTCTTTCTCTATTCATTAGTAACATAGCAGACTTAAACCCACTGCTTACGGCAGATATACAACGGGTTTCGGGAAAAGCTTGCTTTGCTAGGTTTGTAAGGGTTTCTCCTGGTCCAAGCTCAACAAATAATCGGGTGCCCCGTTCAAACATTAATGTAGTGGCTTCATGCCAACGTACGGGATTTGCTACACCCTCTGATAAATCCTTCCTTAATTCTTCTGCTTTTCTTAGTACCCTTGCCCTGCAGTTTCCAATATACGGGATATTCGAATCATTCAGCATAACACCTTTCATTTTATTTGTGATTTCATCAGAAACTGAACGGAGAAGCTTGCAATGAGATGGTACACTTACGTCAAGGAGTTTGGTTTTGCGCGCTCCTACAGAACGGGCCAAAGTAAAAACTTGCTCTATAGCAAAAATACTGCCTGCAATCGTAATTTGATCATGTGCATTCAGGTTTGCAATAAAAACCGGAGTGTTATCTGTATTTATCCTAGCTGTCAGCAAAGTTACACGGCTTTCATCCAGTCCAATAATAACACCCATCCCAAACCCTGATGGATAAGCCTCTTGCATAAGCCTGCCTCTTAACTCCACCACAGCTACTGCATCTGAAAAAAGGAGCGAACCAGAGACAACAGCTGCTGCAAAAGCCCCAATGGAGTGCCCCGCAACCATGTCTGCGGTCGTTCCCTCATACATTAACAGGCTGGCTGCTGCTACTTCGTGAATAAGTAAAGAAAGTTGAACCGCTCTTGTAGATGTAAGGGCTTCGCTTGTATCCAGACGAAGTACATCCTCATCTAAAACCATACTTGCTTCCTCAATTGTTTTCGTAATTATGGGGTGCTCAGGTAAATCATGAAGCATACCAGGCTTTTGCGAACCTTGACCTGAAAATATATAGGCGATGCTCACTCTGCACCTCCAAACATAATCTTATAACCACGGATTCTTAACGAGACGAGGCCCATTTGCTGTACGAATCATAATCGAACTTTCACCTCTTGCATATTCAGCCAGTATTACGCAACCTTTTAATGTTTCAAGTTGTACATCAACTTTCACAGATGCCTGCAGAAGCTGAATCATCAGCTCTTTCGAAGTATCGATAGACATAAACTCCGAAGCTCGAATGGTTATATCCAAATCACTGTTTTCTGTAGCTGTAATTATTTCACTGGCAAGTTCAAAGCCTACGCTTCCGGTTGGCCCCCAATTTATTCTTTCCTGAGTTAAAATGCTGTCTACATATTCAAGGGCACTAGAAATTCCGATTTCTTGAAGGTGCTTGTTTATTCTCCAGCTTTTACTCAAAGCGAGCTCTTCAGGAGTGACACGCTGGATTATATTTTCAAGTTCTATAGCTGCAGCCAACCTCTGATTTCGAACACCTCCACGTATCCCTACCGGAATCACATTCCCCAATATTGGAGCTCGGCGCACCACTACAAACGGCGCTCTCATCAGAGATTCAATCACCCATTGAGGTTTTGGCGAATCGAAGATTATATTATCAATATTTCTAAATCGCACTAAATCATGTGGATTTAACTCCATTCCTTTGCAAGCCTTTCCCGTACTTGTATGGAAGCAGCCCTTCCCGTTACAGCATTATGGGAAGTGAGCCGGTTGCTCAAGTCCTTTGGAGATTTACGTGCTGTTTTTATAGCCGCTGTCAGACTAATGAATACCTTTTCAACATCCTCTTTGCCTGGGTCATCTACATTGATACCCGTCATTAATTCATGCAAAGCTCCAAGGGTTGAATAGGACCGAATATCATAGGCTATTGACGGGACTTTTTTAGAAGCTGACTCTAATTCATCAACACTTCGCTTTGTAATTCTGGCTGCAGACTGTTTTGACATTGCATGCACTATAACACCCGGATCATCAAACGCTATAATCCTATTAGCCTGGTATCCATGTGCCAAGAATGCTCCAGATATAGCTGGCCCAACAAGTAATGCGATAACCGGGTGACCGGCATATCTTGCAGTTGCATAAGCATCTACTGAAGCTGCGCAGGATAAAAAAATTCCTAGTAATTCTTCTTTATAACCATAAGCTTGACTCGGTACATCGACCACTGCAACTATTGCCCGACGCATTTCTTTGTTTGCATCTTCTTCTATTGCTTCACGAACATATTTTGCAATAGTCCACCCTTCCTCCAAGCCCACTTCACCATGACGAGCTCTTGGAAAACGGCTATTGGGATTTGGAACCACTGTAATATATCGAACAAGTTCCCCGCTTAATTCATTATCAGCACATAATACTGAAGGCACATTCCCGAGTTTTGGTTTTAACAAGCCCGTTAGGGCTTTAAACCAGATTTTCCCACGGCTTATCACTTCTTCATCAAAATTTTCAATATGGTCCTTTACTTCATTTTCAACAGCCCCCATACTTGCTTCTCTTTCCCACATTTGACGCAATTCTAATGGAGTTAGCGTTTTAGTAGGGTCAATAGCGTAAAGTTTGGAAAGATAAGAATCTACTTGAGAGCTTCTGAATCCGTTATATTGTTCACTTCCGAAAGTAGTCTGAAGCGCTTTCTTTATCGCGGTTATGTCATCTTCAACAAGAACATCTGCTAAACCTACAGCATGACGCTGTATACCTCCGATCGTATTCCATATCATTTTTCTGTCTGTAGAATCCCATTCAGCTATACCAGCCTCCTGTTCAATAACCTCGGGACCGTTCAATGTGAGCCTACCTTCAGGAGTCATTATGATTGTACTGAATAAGCCTGCTGTCATGGACATTCCGCCAAAACAACCTACCTTTCCCGGTATAATACCGACTACCGGTACAAGCTTGCGTAAAGCAACAATAGCAGATTGAATTTCCGAAATCGAAAGCAATCCATAGTTGGCTTCCTGAAGTCTCACACCACCGCTGTCCAACACAACTACTGCAAGAGTTCTTACACCTTTCTCGTTATCACGAATTGCAAGTTCCAGTGCTCCGGCGATTTTCGAACCGGAAACTTCACCAATACCGCCTCCTAGAAAAGCCCCTTCAATAGCTATAACTACAGCGGATTTTCCATCAATTAAACCGCGAGCTACCACTACACCGTCATCGCTTTGCGGCACTATACCTTGCTGTGACAAGTGTGGAGATTCCAGTCTCTCAAATGGCCCAAGCAATTCTCTAAATGTATCTTTATCAAGCAGGGCCCTTGACCTTTCGCGGGCATTTAGCTCTACAAAACTATCCTTCAGTTTTTTCAATACTGCACACCTCCAATACCTGTAATAATCTCATCGAAACCATTCCTGGAGTTGCACCGAAATCGTTAATTTCAATATTTACAGCAATGTTATTTACAGAAAAAAATCTGTCTAAAATGCTCTTCCATGTCTGCCTGAAACCATCAGAAGAAGTTCTTACAACGACATATGCATTCTCTTCTTTTGATGGCTCCAGCAATATTTCCAAATCTCCTGAAGCAACCACCCCAATATATGCATGCTTAGGCACAGACTTTGTTGCATTATATTTAAAGGTTAATATCTCCATAATCCTTATACCTCCAAATGATAAGCCTATTACCAGCTGCGGAACTTGGCCGGTGGTTCATATAATCCATCGGACCATTTCACTAGATCATCTATACTCTTTGCAGCCAGCAAGGAACGTTTGGCATCAGTCCGCCTAACATGAAGATCCTCTGGCAAAGCCACAATTCCATCCTGCCTTAATTGTTGCACCATCTCAACACTGCATCTTTGTCCGATGGATGTTGCACCAGCTACTGCGGCTAACGCCATACGCCGCTCTTCAAGGCTCCTTGCCTTGAATAAATAAGCAATTCCTTCTTCTGTTACAACATGTGTAACATCATCACCGTAAATCATTACCGGTGCTACAGGCAATTTAGCATCATGCCCAACTTTAATCGCATCCAAGGACTCAACAAATACAGGTGTATGCCCATTTTGGAAAGTCTCCACCATTTGAACAACCAGTTTCCGCCCCCGAACTACAGGGCTTTCCCCAGTAATCATGTTTAACCAAGCATCTGTTGCATGTCTTCTCCCATGAGGATCGGCTCCCATATTAGGCGCTCCTCCAAAGCCGGCAAGTCTACCAAAGGTAACTGTTGACGAATTTCCATCAGCATCTATTTGAAAAGTAGATCCTATAAACAAATCCACTGCATATTGACCGGCAACCTGGGACATCGCTCGGTTAGAGCGAAGACTGCCGTCACGTCCGGTAAAGAATATATCCGGTCGTGCTGCAACATATTTTTCCATGCCCACTTCCCCACCAAAACAGTGCACGCTTTCCACCCAGCCACTTTCTATGGCAGGAATAAGTGTGGGGTGAGGATTAAGAGCCCAATTCTTGCAGATCTTCCCCTTTAATCCGAGGGATTCACCGTAAGTCGGAAGAATCAGCTCAATAGCTGCTGTGTTAAAGCCTACTCCATGATTAAGTGAAGTTACGTTGTGACGCTCATATATCCCACGAATAGTCATCATAGCCATCAGAATATGCATCTCACTAATCAGTCTGGGATCTCTCGTAAATAAAGCTTCCAGCTGATAGGGCCGGTCAGCTACAACGATAAAGTCTACCCATGAACCTGGAATATCCACCCTTGGCAATTCATCTACCAGTTCATTTACCTGAACAATGACAATGCCATCACGAAATGCTGTAGCTTCAATTATGGTTGGTGTCTCTTCCGTGTTTGGTCCGGTATAAAGATTACCCTCTGCATCTGCCTTGTCTGCAGCAACCAATGCTATATTTGGTGTTAGATCAATAAATAGCCTTCCAAATAACTCAAGATAAGTATGGATTGAACCTACTTTCACCACACCATCCTCAATCATTTGTGCCATACGAAGACTTTGGGCTCCAGAATATGAAAAATCCAGCTTCCTTGCTATACCCTTTTCAAAGAGTTCAAGATGCTCCGGTCTTGATACACTGGACATCACCATATGCAAATTATTAACCTTTTTTGGATCTACATTATTAAGTGCTTTAGAAAGGAAAGACGCCTGCTTTTGATTATTGCCTTCCAGTGCTACACAGTCGCCAGTCACTATAAGGGCCTCAAGAACTTCAACTATTGTGTCAGTTGGTATGATACGCCCCTTCACTAGCTTCTCAGCCTTAGCTATTTGACGCGCTTTTTTATCACGGCGAGTGGTCCAGGATCGACCTGAACTTATACCTGGCTCCGATTCATTCATCATAACCCCCTCCTTCTCAATAACCTGCAATTTCTTCCTTGTTTTAATTATAAGCTTGAAATATATAACGTCTAATATATAATTGTATATAATATATATATATTATAATGTATGGAAGGATCTATTATGGAACTATTACAACTTAAATATTTTCAAACCGTTGCTCGTTATGAACACGTAACACGCGCAGCAGAAGAACTTCATATCCCTCAACCGGCACTTAGTAAAACGATTTCACTTTTAGAAAAAGAACTCGGAGTTTTATTGTTTGACCGCCGTGGAAAGTATATACATCTAAATCAATATGGTAAATCGTTTTTAAAAAGAGTAGAACAAGCATTGACTGCTATTGAGGACGGTAAAAATGAACTGAATGATTTGGCCGGAAGAACATTTGGAGGCGTAAAGCTGGCGGTGCTTGCTGCTTCTAATCTATTGCCAGAACTTTTAAGTTCCTTTCGCAAGGAGTACCCACATATAAGTTTCAATCTAATTCAGCACTTCCCCAGTTCAATAACTAAACCGGATTTTGACTTATGTATTTCCTCATCCACTATTAAGCTTGAAGGTACTAATAGTATTCCTATTGTAAAGGAAGAAATCTTTCTCGCAGTTCCCGTTGAACATCCTCTTGCTACGCGAACAAGCATCCATCTAAGCGAGGTTGCACACGATGACTTCATAAGCCTGAAAGCGGGTCAGAGTCTTCGGGAAGCAACTGACAGGTTTTGCCAATATGCCGGATTTATCCCTCATATTATTTTTGAAAGCGATGATCCATCAACTGTTCGAGGTCTTATTAGAGCGGGGCAAGGTATCGCATTTATTCCTGCAATTACGTGGGGAGGGTCTACAGGATCTTCTATGAAGCTTTTGCATATTGAAGAACCAGTTTGTGAAAGAACCCTATCACTCTCATATACTGTAGAGCGCTATCTTCCGCAGGCAGCACGGTTATTTCGTCAGTTTGCAATTGATTATTTTGCCAAGCTTAGTTTAAATGATGCCTAAATATATATTTAGAGATTAATCGTATTCCTTGCAAAAGAAGCCGGTCAAGGTTGAATTACTCTACCCTGACCGGCTCACATATTTTCTATTCAATATAATCTTGTTGGTGGCTGATATCACAAGCTCCATGTTCTCACACGAGCATTTTAGCCATTCGGTATAACGAATAAGCCGGCTTGTTGATTTCACCCGTAATTTGGTAGCCTAAACGGTTATATAATTTAAAGGCAAGTTCGCATGTGATTATCCCCAATGTCTGTCCGTTGGCTCTGGCCTCAAAGGCATATTGATGACTGAAGCGATTCTCTTCCCCCTTCCACAGTTTGCGAAACGTTCCGGAAACAATGCTCTTCTTCTGTGACCCAGCTAATGTATATGCCATATATTCCAACGCCACTTGATTAAGTCTTGCACCGACTGCCGATTGAGCTTCAGCCTTAAGGATGGTGATTGCATTTTCAAGCGGGATCATTTGACTGGATACCCCCCACAACAGTAATCAGGCTCAGAAATCGGTGGAATTGCATTTGCACCCCATCATTCGTTGAACTGAACCCCGATAATATTAATGTTGACTGCTGACACGATTAATCCAGTCATGTTCTCCACCACTTGCTTTACCGCTAGCTGAAGAGCTCTTGATATTTGGTGGAGCGGTTTTCCAAGCCGAACAACCGGATGTATATCAATCTTAATTTTCATCTCGTTAATACTAATTCCGACAGCCTTGTAAAATTTGTTCCTGTCAGTGCGCTTGGTCCGACCTTCTACAAGAGCTGTAACCTCGTGATTGTCTTGAATCGCTGTGCTGGCAATTTTGGCAATAACCTGATTTGATATATTGACGCTTCCGTTTTCAACATGTATAGCCACCAACAAATTCCCCCTTTTTATTATAAAACCTATCGACAGTTAGATCAGTTAAGGTCCGATTTAATATACGCTTCTCCAGCATGTCTGCAAGCGGTCGCAGCAGGTAATAAATAATGGAAAGCAGAAACCGCTGGCGTAAACGAGGATATGAAATCCTCAGGGGTTATATAAATAGAATGAGGGCCTTTAACCTTGGACTCCCATCCAAATTGGTTAGAATGCCATGACGATACCCTTATCATTCGCATAGATGGAACTTATCCCTCTCGTGGGTACAATGAGAATTTCCTTAAAATGGTACCTCATTTTTATTGTACTCATTAACCTTTCGGCAAGCCCAGGATTGTTACAATGGGCAATGACCATGCTTTCTCCTTTGGTGTCTCTGCCGCTTTTTTCAATAGTACCAGCTAATTTCTCAATGATTTGTTTCTGTCCGCGCGCATTAGAAAACAGGCCTATATTCCCTTCTCTATCTGCTCCCATGATGAGCTTTACATTAAAAATTGAAATTATTTTGCCGGTAATTTTATTCAGCCTTCCATTCTTCAATAAATTATCGATATTTTCCAAAACAAAATATGTTTTCATCTCTTTTATAAAGCTTTCAATCGAAGAAATGATCTTTGATTTCTGATGGCCATCCTTGATCATTTTATCGATTTTGAGCGCAAGCAACACCTCACCTGCACATGCGCTTTTTGAATCAAAAACATGTATGTCTGTACCCAAGTCCTCCTCCTCTGCCATAGCCTTCCCCATCATTGCGCTTGCAAAAGAACTCGATAACTTACTTGATATTGTAACCGCAAAAGAGGAATGGGATCCTCGAAACGCTTCTTTATACAGCATGGGCGACGGAGATGCAGAACCGACCTTGGAGGTGCAAATTTTCATTTCCTCCATAAATACTGGCAAGTTTAGATCTTCATCATCTACAAAGCTTTTTTCTCCCAAAGTCATGGTTAGCGGGACCGTTACAATTCCAAGGCTTTTGCTTAGCTCCGGAGTAAGGTCGCAACAACTATCAACAACAATTTTAATCCCCAAAATCTCCACCCCTTTCATCTGACAAACTAATCTTATCAGCCCTTCTTCAACTCTTTCTCAATTAAGTCTCAACTGAAATTCAACTTTTCTACAGCTAAATTCCCTTATATTCTTCGCTTAAAATGTCACTATAACTGTCGTTCCTTTTCCCTTTTCGCTTTCCAAAGTCACGGTTCCTTCACATAGTGTCACTATTCGGTTTACCAGGGCAAGGCCAAGGCCATTGCCATTCCCATGATGCGAGCGTTCCCCTTGGTAAAACTTGTCGAAGGCATGCTTCATAACCTCAGCGTCCATTCCAATACCAGTATCTCTTATGATTACTACTATATTGTTACCTTCAGTCTTACAGTCGATGGATAACATTCCATCCTGATTGGAGAATTTGATCGCATTATCAATCAGATTGCTCCATACCCGTGCCAGCAGAGACTGGCTTCCATAGATAACAACTTCCTCCAGATTGAGATCTATCGTCAGATTCTTGTCTTCCCATATGCCTTCAAAGCCTAATAGAACGCGCCGAATCTGCTCATCCAGTTGGAAGTACTCCTTCTGAAGAACGATCTCCTGGTTCTCGATTTGGGATAAGGATAGGACACTCTGGGTCAGCTTCGTCAACCTCCCCGTGTTCTCCAAGATATGCCGGACATACTTCTCCGCCTCTTCCCTTGTGAGTGAGTCATCTTGTAATAATGTTGCGTACCCCTCAATTGCAGACAGCGGAGTTTTGAATTCATGAGAAACATTGCTTACAAAATCTGTTCTCAAGGTCTCAGTATTGGAGAGCTCACGTACCATAAGATTAAAATTCCCCGCTATTTCCCTGATTTCATTGGCTATACTTCCTTCCTCCAGACGTACAGAGAAATCCCCCATGGCCACCTTCTTGGCGGCATCATTGATTTTTAAAATGGGACGCAGCATTTTCTTAGAGACGTATGTAGACAGGAGTGTTCCCACCCCAATACTCATAAGTGCAATAAACATAGATGACGTAAGTACTCCCGTAAACGGATCTACAGCAACCCGAAGCAATAGAAATATAATTAAGAAAGTTAAAGCCATGGATATCGAAATAATAACCGCCATAATCAGTGCAAAAATTTGCGAAATCGTCAGTTTATCCTTTATTTTATCCATTTTTCTTCACCGCTTTGAATCCAAGCCCCCGGATCGTTTTAATTTCAAACGGCATATTTTCCTTAAAACGTTCTCTGATTCTGCTTATATGCACATCCAGAGTATGCTGGCTGCTCACTGTATCCATCCCCCAGATTTCATCCATAAGCTGTTGCTTGGTAAAAACCCTATTCGGATTGGAGAGCAGTTTGTAAAGTAAATAAAACTCTTTTTGCGGAATAACCATACTTTCTCCATTAAGTGATACTGTAAGATCATCATAGTATAGCTCCATATCTTCGAATTGCAGTTTCTTATCATTTACAATCCGCGCTCGCCTAAGAAGAGCACTAACTCTCAATATCATTTCATTAACATTAACAGGTTTTATCATATAATCATCAGTACCCGCACGAAATCCATTCTGCATATCTTCAAAGGTATCTTTCGCAGTTATCATCAGCACAGGCAAATTATACCCATTCTCGCGCATAATCCTTACCAATTCATAACCATCTATATTCGGCATCATGATATCTGAAATCATAAGGTCAATATACTGCTTTTCAAGAATAGCCAATGCTTCGGTTCCATCCTCTGCTTCAAAATAGACAAAACCATTTTTGGATAATACCGTACAGAAAAGCGTTCTTAATGACGGATCGTCCTCTACCACCAATATATTAAATATGTGCATCATCCCCCCGTACAAATTATTAACAGAATAGCAGGCAAGGTTAGATACCTTATTTTCTTGAGGGCAATATTCTTGAAGGTTCAATCGCTTCTGTTGTTTCTGTTGCCATTGGATCATTGCTTTCCGTATCGGAATCATACAAATGAGACCGCATTTCGAACCATTGGAACAAGTGTGTAGTTTTGCGGCGAAATGAATTTCCCTTCGATCAATTGAACGACTGTCCATACGATAATAAGCTTCAGCAGCATTAAAGGAGAAGTTACCGTCGCAATAATCAGTGCCGGAGTTATGGCAATGGCAGGTCCCAAATAAGGTACGATACTCGTACAGGAGGCGATGATCGCCAGAACAAGTGAATACTCCAACCCGATTATTAAAAATCCAATGTACATAAGAATGCCGATACAGAAGCTCACGATGATTTGTCCACGGATATAATGGCTTATTTGTCCGTTCATTTCTGACATGACCCGGTGGGTTGATTGACGAAGGCGTACAGGTACAAAACGAAGAATGAAATCCGGCAGCTTTTTTCCATCCTTCAGCAAGTAGAACAAAATAAATGGTACGGTGACCAGCGCCAGAACGAAATCCTTGATAGCTCCAAGAAACCATATTTACGTATTTCCCATGCTAGTATGGAACCCCCTGTCTAATTGTTCCCGGATTTCATGGATAGGACCAAATTCAGACACAGTAGAATTCCGGGAACAGAGGCGACCGCTCGCTTTTCCAGAATCATTTACACTATTGCCAAAACTAAGATTAAAAATAGGATTTTTTAATGATTCTTGTTAATCCCACGTGAAAATACTTCCCATATTGCCTTTAACCTGATTTTACATTCTTCCCTTGATGAGTTCCCGACAGATAGCAACATTCCATCTAAAATACAAAAGAACGAAGCAATAATGGTATCTTCATTGATATAATTTTCAAGTTCAGGCTTTAAAATAGCACGAATTAGCTTTGTAATTTCTTCATCAACTTCATTAAATCGCTGAGAGATAGCATCTTTAAATTGATCAGGAGGGTCCACGGAATATCTTATTACAAAATTAGCAAGATCATTTTCATAAAGATATTCAATTATTTGCTCTGTAAATGTGTATAATTTATCCTCTTTAGAAAGAGCTATGATGTCAGTGGTTTTTTGGCGTACAAAATTTAAATAATCACTCATCACATAATCCGCTACACTTTCGAACAATTCCTCCTTGCTTGAGAAATAAGCATAAATAGATGGTGCTTTAATTTTTACTTTCAATGCGATATCTCGAATAGAAGTCTGTGCATAACCCTGTGTAGAGAACAAGATAAGTGCATTTTTTAATATGTTTTGTTTTGTTTCTTCTCCCTTACTCAACCTTAACCACCTCATAATAATTTTAAGTTTTATCGAAACGTGCATGCTTGAGTTGTTAGGCGATTGAACATTCTTCAAAAGAATGAAGTCATGCTAGGTGAATAATTTCAAGAGACTAACTTCAATCCCACAATACTCAATATAATTCCACTAACAAGAGCTAATTTTTTGGAGTCCTTAGGCTCCTTGAAAACATACATTCCCAACAACACACTCCCTGCCGCACCAATGCCGGTCCATGCTCCATAACCTATGCTAATTGGGATTTCTTTTAAAGACAAGGAAAGTAGAAAAAAGCTTGCCCCTATAAGCAAAGTATAAATTAATGTATACTTTAATTTTGAAAAGCCCTCGGATAATTTCAAAAATATTACGCCTCCAACTTCCAATAATCCTGCGATGATAAGTAAGAACCAGCTCATTTTCAAGCCCCCTTCACTTTCTCTGGTTGATTAGAAACGAATTTCAACCCAATAATACAGCTAATAAGAATGATTACTAGTACAATTTTCAATACACTCACTTGATCACCTAAAAACATCATTCCAACAAGAGCCGTCCCAAAAGAACCGATTCCGGTGAAAACTGCATAAGCCGTCGACACTGGAAGATATTTTGTCGCTCTTGCAAATAAATAGAAGCTGGCTACCATTAAAATGATAGTTGGCACCACGACTGCGATCTTTGTGAAGCCATCTGAATATGACAAGCCGATAGCCCATCCTACCTCCAAAACCCCTCCAAGAACAAGAAATAACCATGCCATGCCAAATACCCCTTTCTATAAAATCTAACTATCGTTAGTTAGAATTTATCATGAATTAAATTGTTTTGCAAATGCTGACAACTTGATCGTCAACCGAAGGGCTTGTTTGGAGTCAACCAAGCTTTTTTTCATGCGGAACGAGCCTTATGGAAAAGCGTTACGGATTTCTCATGAGAAAGAGGGATTTGAGAAGCTGGGGGAGCTGCTGGCGCAGTTGCAGACATAGACTGGGCTTTCGCCAGTCATCATTCTGGAAGTGCCCGGTCACTATCACCGTGCTTGCCGCGTACCTGGAGCGCAGCGGGCGGACCTATTTTAACGTGAATCCGCTGCAGGCCAAGCAAACCAAAGACACTCAATTGCGAAAAGTAAAGACAGATCCCTCAGATGCCTGGCATTTAGCCGAGATGTATTACCGGGGAGATGTGACTTCGCACCGGTCTTGGGAGGAGGGCTATAACAAGCTTCAGCATGAAACGAAGCAGCATGAGTTTGTAACCGGGATGTTTGTGCAGGCGAAATTAAACATGAGAGCCTTACTGGATCAAGTGTTCCCAGAATAGTGAGAAGCAGATCGAGGAGCTGGCAGTGGGTCTTCCGGAGGTGGGACTGGTGAAGAGCATATCAGGAATCGGAGATGAGATCGCAGCGGTTATTGTCGCAGAAATCGGAGATGTCCGGAAATTTAGAGAAGCCAAACAACTGGTGGCTTTCGCAGGCCTAGACCTTGGGATATCAGCTCGGGGAAATTCACGGCGACGAGCAGCCGAATTACCAAACGACTTCGACGCGCGTTATATTTAGCTGTACAATGCGGAATTCGAGTAAAGATCAACCCGAGACTCCGGGAGTACTACGACAAAAAAAAGAGGGCAAGCCCTACAAGGTGGTCGTGATCGCTTGCGCCAACAAGCTCCTTCATCACGTATATGCCATCCTCAGTAAGAAGTAGCCCTTCTAAGTCAAAAACCAAAATTATCCAGATACTTCACGCCAATGGGCAGACGTTACTTTTTTTTGCGCATCATATCGAAATAGGCAACCGGATAATCCACTTTCATG
>RCUS01001063.1_pt1 | contig 15200 bp, 14 predicted proteins | sample 2166221 | NCBI WGS metagenome assembly RCUS01 (sample SAMN09932758, study PRJNA488358) | compost metagenome | isolation source: compost soil in cyclohexanecarboxylic | place: Germany: Experimental Botanical Garden | reverse complement strand
TCGCGCGCGAACTGACGAAACTGTTCGAGGAAATCCACCGCTGCCCCCTGTCCGAGGCGGAAAGCTGGATACGCGCCGACGCGCACCGCGAAAAGGGAGAATTCGTCGTCCTGCTGGAAGGCGCCACGCAAGCGCAGGACGCGGAAGACGTGGAAGCGGAGCGCATCCTCAACATCCTGCTGGCCGAGTGCAGCGTCAAGCAGGCGGCGAACCTGACGGCGCAGATCACGCGCCGCAAGAAGAATGCCCTGTATGAGCGGGCGTTGCAGTTGAAGGGGCAGGAATAAGGGAATCAGGATGGCGGCTGGACATTGAGCGCCCTTGCCGCCACGAGTAACAGTTCCACATGTGCGATCAGCTCATCGACAAAGCCTGCCGTGACATCGAGCTCGCCTTCGTATTCGGCCAGGTTGCGCTTCTTGTGCGCCTGGCTTAATAGTAGCCACTGCTGTGGCGTGAAACCCAAGGTGTGTTCCAGACTCTGGAAAACGAGATAGCGGTTGTCGCTGCGATAACCATGTTGGCGCAGCGCAGACAAGGCGGCCGCATGCGCCGCGTTATACGCCAGGTCGAAGCGGCTTTCCAGCGACAGTATCACCTGTCTGGCGTCACGCAGGCGCACGGTGGCCGAGCGCAGCAAGCCGGCCCGTTCGCGGGCGTCGGGTGGCTCAGCCTTGAGCTGGCCGATGCGCGCCAGATTCGCCAGCGCTTGCGAGCTTGATGAATTCATCGTCGCCCCCTTTGACAAAAATCTTGGGCTGTTCGAGGATGCGCACGACGAACGACTTGCCCTCGTCTATTCTCTGCCGCCATTCTTCTGGCGTGTACAAGGTCGGGTTGATGCTGCGCCCCAGTTGCTGCTGCACTGGCTGCAAGGCCGTCAGTAACTGGGCGTTTGATGCCATGCTGCCGATCACCATCAGGTCGATATCGCTGTGCGCCTGTTCCGTGCCCTTGGCCATGGAACCATACACGAAAGCCAAGTCGATTTCCTGCCAGTGCGACTGCAGCGCAACGCGCAGCACATCGGCCACGCCGAAGGTTTTCAGTACGATGCTGCGCAGCTCGTCGAATATCGGCGCATCGTGATTCGCCTGGTAATGCTTCTGGTTGCCCACCTTTTTCACCGTGACCAGGGCCGATTTCACCAGCTTGGCCAGCTCGCGTTGCACTGCACCCGAACCGATGGCCGCGAAGGCGATGATTTCATTCGCATAGAAAGAGCGTTGCGCCTGGCCAAAGAGCAAGGCCAGCACGCGTTGCTGTGTCTTGGAAAACAATGTGTCTGCATAGATACCCATATTGGGTATGTTAGTACCCAATATGGGTATAGTCAATCTTCTTCACCACTTGCAGCCGCTATCCTTCTTGTCCAGCAACATCATCACGGGCGCCAGCAAGCCTGCGCCTGAGTAGGCGGTGCGGCAATCGCCGCGCTTGCCTTGCGCGATGTCGCGCGCCAGCTGGGTTTCCGTTTGCAGCGGCTTGTCGGGGATTTGCCCCACGGCCGTACCCACCTTGGATGGATCGCGCTCGCCGGCCATCTTGCGCGCCGTTTTCCTGGCCGCTTCCATGTCGAATTTTGGCGTCTCTTGCGTGATGGTATCGGGACTGGCCGCCGGCGTGGCCGGTGATGCCGGCACCACCGTGATGGCTTGCGGGCTCGATGCTGGCGCCGTGGCGGCCGGCGGCGTTTCCCGGACAGTGCCGAGTTTCGGCTTGCTGATGGGCTTGGGTTCACGCTTCGGCTTGGCGACTTCGACGGGCGGCGGGGGCGGGGGAGGCTTGGCGGCCAGCGGACGTATCCATACGGCGATCGATTCCACACGCGGGGCCGTGTCCATCCGCGCTGCCGGCTGCACATGGCGCCACAGGTAGATCAAGGCGCCATGCAGCAGCAAGGACACGGCGATGCCCAGCACGATGCCGCGGCGGTTCGGCATGGGCCGGCCACCGTCGTTTCTTTCTATCCTGAACTCCATTGCCGTTGTCGCCTTCATGTCTGATCGGGAAAACTTGCCAAGCCAGTGTCGCATACTTCAATCGTTTTGAAAAATACATGGGTTCCAGTGCCGTCTGTAAATAATTTACATAGAGTTTCACCTGACCCTTGACCGAAGTCGATACGGCCTGTATTATCTTGGTCTTCGGAGTGTGGCGCAGCCCGGTAGCGCACCTGGTTTGGGACCAGGGGGTCCAAGGTTCGAATCCTTGTACTCCGACCAAATTTGTAGAAAAAAACCCAGGAGCTTCGGCTCTTGGGTTTTTTTTCGTCTGTACGGTTTACGTACGCCGGGGGCGGTCGGGTAGGTCGGGTTAGCGCGCAGCGCGTAACCCGACAACAGTGTTGGCTATGTCCTTGGTGGCGTCGGATTACGCGCTTGCGCGCTAATCCGACCTACACAGCTGCGCGTTTCGCCGCGATGGCGTTGCCCGCGCGGCTGGAGCCCTTGCGCCCCAGCTGCTGCGAAATGAACTGCCCCGCGTCGACCACCAGGTCCAGGTCGATACCGGTGTCTATTCCCAGGCCCTGCATCATGTACAGCACGTCTTCGGTGGCCACGTTGCCGGTGGCGCCCTTGGCGTACGGGCAGCCGCCCAGGCCCGAGACGGACGAGTGATAAATCGCGATGCCTGTTTCCAGGCTGGCGTAGATATTCGCCAGCGCCTGGCCGTAGGTGTCGTGGAAGTGGCCGGACAGCCCGCCCACATGGAAGGCGGCAATCGCGCGTTCCATCACCGCCTGCGTCTTTCTTGGCGTGGCCACGCCGATGGTGTCGGCGATGTCGATCTCGTCGCAACCGAGGTCGCGCATGCGGCCCACCACGTCGGCCACGGCGTCGAGCGGCACGTCGCCCTGGTACGGGCAGCCGAAGGCGCAGCTGATGCTGCCGCGCAGGCGCAGGCCGTGCTGCTTGGCCGCCTTGGCCACGCCTTCGAAGCGGGCGATCGACTCGGCGATGGAGCAGTTGATGTTCTTTTGCGAGAAGGCCTCCGAGGCGGAACCGAAGATCACCACTTCATCGGCCTTCGCCGCCAGCGCTGCGTCAAAGCCTTGCATGTTCGGCGTCAGCGCCGAGTACATCGTGCCGGGGCGGCGCGCGATTCTCTCCATCACTTCCGCGCTGGTGGCCATCTGCGGCACCCATTTCGGCGAGACGAACGATGCCGCCTCGATATTGACGAAGCCGGCCTGGGTCAGGCGGTCGACCAGCTCGATCTTCACGGCGGCGCTGATGGTTTCCTTCTCGTTTTGCAGGCCGTCGCGCGGGCCCACTTCGACGATCTTGACCTGTTTCGGCAAACTAGCTTGAGCATTCATTTCAGTATCCTTGCAAACGGTTGACGATGCCGGCAACCACTTCTCCGGCTTGCAGGCGGCGCATCTTGGCGGCGATCTGCGCCACGCTTTCGCGGCGCAGGGTGGCGGCCGAAATATGCGGCGTGATGGTGATGCGGGGTTCTTGCCAGAACGGGTGCTGCTGCGGCAGCGGCTCGTTGCGGAACACGTCGAGCGTGGCGCCGGCGATATGCCCCGAGCGGATCAAGGTCAATAAATCCGGTTCGGCGATATGTGCGCCGCGCGCCACGTTGATGATGTAGGCGCCCGGCAGCAGCATCGACAGGCGGGTGCGGTCGAGCAGGTTGTGCGTGTCCGGCGTGAGCGGCAGCATGCATACCAGTACGCGCGTGCCGCGCAAAAAGGCGTCGAGTCCCTCCTCACCGGCGAAGCAGTCCACGCCATCGATGTGTTTCTGGCTGCGGCTCCAGCCACGCAGGGGAAACTCGAACTGTGCCAGCGCATCGAGCACGCGCGTGCCCAGCACGCCCATGCCCAGCACGCCGACGGGAAAATCCGCCTTGTAGAACGCGGGCAGCGGCTGCCAGATGCCGGCGCGGCCCTGCGCCTCGTAATCGTCGAAACGGCGGAAGTGGCGCAGCACGGCGTGGCTCACATATTCGGCCATCTGCACGCCCATGCCCGCATCGTCGAGGCGCACGAGCGGCACGTGGACGGGCAGCGCGTCGCCGAACTTTAAAAGCGCGTCGACGCCGGCGCCCGTATTGAAAATGGCTTTGACCTTGGCCAGCTCGGGCAGCATGGCGGCGGGCGGCTGCCACACGACAGCATAGTCGCATGGTTCAACCGCTTCGCCTTCGCGCCAGAAATGGATTTCGGCCTCGGGCAGCAAGTCGCGCAGGTCGCTGATCCACGCCGCCTCCTTGCCGTCCGAACGTTGTAACAGGATGCGCATGGTGGCTGCCTTTATGCGGCTGCCTTGAAGGCCAGCAGCGGCGCGCCATCGGCCACCTGGTCGCCGACCGCATACAGCACGTCTTCCACCAGGCCGTCGTGCGGCGCGGCGATCGTGTGCTCCATCTTCATCGCTTCCATGATGACCAGCGGCTCGCCCTTCTTGACGTCCTGGCCCTTGTTCACCAGTACGGCGACCACCTTGCCCGGCATCGGCGCCGTCAGGCGCCCGCCTTCCGCTTCCACTTCGCCCGCATGCGCCATCGGATCGTTGTAATGCAAGGTATGGTGCAAGCCGCCGGTAAACACGTGGAACTGTTCGCCGTCGCGGCGCACGGTGCCGTGCACGGCCCGTTCGCCCAGCTTGATGTGCAGCTCGTTGCCTGTGTGCGCCGTCAGGGAGAGGGGCTGGCCGTTGAACAGCCAGCCATCCGTCTTGTAGGCGATGCGCGCCGCATAGGCCTTGTTGTCGCTGGCCAAGGTGAATTCATCGGCGAACGACAGACTGCGCCCCAGTGTGCTGTTCAAACGCCAGCCCAGGGCATTGCCCCACGGGTCGGCGCGGTTGGCCGATTGCGTTTCGGCCGCCGCTTTTTCTTCCAGCAGCAGGGCCACGGACGCCAGCGCCAGGGCCGTGTCGGGCGCCGCCTGCAAGGCGGGGAACAGCGACGCCTGATTGCGCTCGATGAGGCCCGTGTCGAGATCCGCGCTGGCGAAGGCCTGGCCTTCGACCAGGCGTTTCAAGAAGGCGATATTGCTGGCCAGGCCGACGATCTGGTAATCGGCCAGCGCCTGCGCCATGCGCGCCAGTGCCTCGCGGCGGTCGGCGCCCCAGACGATCAGCTTGGCGATCATCGGGTCGTAGAATGGCGAGATCGCATCGCCTTCGCGCACGCCCGAATCGATGCGCACGGCGGCCGGCACCACCGTGCCACCGAGCTCGAACGTGACGGCCGAAGGCGACTGCATGTGGCGCAGGGTGCCGATCGATGGCAGGAAGCCCTTCTCCGGATTTTCCGCATAGATGCGCGCCTCGATGGCGTGGCCGTGGATGGTCAATTCGCTTTGTTTTTTCGGCAGCGGTTCGCCAAAGGCGACGCGCAACTGCCATTCCACCAGGTCGGTACCGGTGATCATTTCCGTCACCGGATGCTCGACCTGCAGGCGCGTGTTCATTTCCATGAAGTAGAACGAACCATCCTGGTTGGCGATGAATTCCACCGTGCCCGCGCCGACATAGCCGACGGCCTTGGCGGCGGCAACGGCCGCTTCGCCCATGGCCGCGCGGCGCTCGGCCGGCATGCCCGGCGCCGGTGCTTCTTCCAGCACCTTTTGATGACGGCGCTGTACCGAGCAATCGCGCTCGAACAGGTAGATGCAGTTGCCGAGCGTGTCAGCGAACACCTGGATTTCGATATGCCGCGGACGCGACAGATATTTCTCGGCCAGCACCTTGTCGTCGCCGAAAGAGCTGATCGCTTCGCGCTTGCACGAGGCCAGCGCGGCCTTGAAATCGGCGCTGTTCTCGATGACGCGCATGCCCTTGCCGCCTCCGCCGGCCGAGGCCTTCAGCAGCACCGGGTAGCCGATCTTGTCGGCCTGGCCGTGCAGGAAGTCCGCATCCTGTTCTTCGCCGTGGTAGCCAGGCACCAGTGGCACATTGGCTTTTTCCATCAGCGACTTGGCCGCCGACTTGGAACCCATGGCGCGCATGGCCGATGCCGGCGGGCCGATGAAGACCAGACCGGCAGAGGCGCAGGCGTCGGCGAAGTCGGCGTTCTCGGACAAAAAGCCGTAGCCGGGGTGGATCGCCTGCGCACCTGTCGCCAGCGCCACGGCGATGATCTTCTCGCCGCACAGATAGCTTTCCTTGGCCGGCGCGGGGCCGATCAAGACGGCTTCATCGCACACGGCGACGTGCTTGGCGTTGGCGTCCGCCTCCGAATACACGGCGACGGTCTGGATGCCCATGCGGCGCGCGGTAGCGGCGACACGGCAAGCGATTTCGCCGCGGTTGGCGATCAGGATTTTAGTGAACATGGTCTCTCTCTATTCTCTCAAAAAGGGGCAGCTGTCTCTTGGCGGACCTTGTCTGCTGGCGTGTCGGCTTACGCGCTTTGCGCTAAGCCGACCTACGCATTGGTGAGGCGGTATTCGTAGGTCGGGTTAGCCGGCACGGCGTAACCCGACAAGGCTGTCATCAGCAGCCGCACTTCTCTTTCTGCACCGATTCAAGCATGGCGCCGCGCGTCTGCAAGCCCAGCTTACCGAGCAAGACGCGGTCGTCTTCCGCTTCCGGGTTGTCGGTGGTGAGCAGCTTGTCGCCGTAGAAGATGGAGTTGGCGCCAGCCAGGAAGCACATGGCCTGCACGGCTTCGCCCATCTGGCGGCGGCCTGCCGACAAGCGCACGCGCGCCTTTGGCATGGTGATGCGGGCCACGGCGATGGTGCGCACGAATTCGAACGGGTCCAGCGCTTCCAGGCCAAACAAAGGCGTGCCTTCCACCTGCACCAGGTGGTTGACGGGTACCGATTCCGGATATGGATTGAGGTTCGCCAGTTGGGCGATCAGGCCCGCGCGTTGCAGACGCGTCTCGCCCATGCCGACGATGCCGCCGCAGCACACTTTCAAGCCTGCTTCGCGCACGCGGCCCAGGGTGTCCAGGCGGTCCTGGTATTCGCGCGTGGAGATGACGTTGTCGTAGAACTCGGGCGCCGTATCGAGGTTGTGATTATAGAAATCCAGACCGGCGTTTTTCAGGCGGTCCGCTTGTCCCTCTTCCAGCATGCCCAGGGTGGCGCAGGTTTCCAGGCCCAGCGCTTTGACTTTGCTGACCATTTCCTCGACCTTGTCCATGTCGCGGTCTTTCGGGCCGCGCCAGGCGGCGCCCATGCAGAAGCGCGTGGCGCCGTTGGCTTTTGCCTGGCGGGCCGCGTCGAGCACCGTGTCGATGTCGAGGATTTTTTTCGCTTCCACGCCCGTGTCGTAGCGGGCCGCCTGCGGGCAGTAGCCGCAGTCTTCCTCGCAGCCGCCCGTCTTGATCGACAGCAGGGTCGCCAGTTCCACGTCGCCATCGGGGAAGTTGATGCGGTGGGTTTGCTGGGCCTTGAACATCAGGTCATTGAACGGCAGGTCGAACAGGGCCAGCACATCATCGATGGGCCAGGTGGCCGCTTCGGGCAGGGTGATGCGCGCCGCAGGGCGGTGCAGTTCGACGGTTTTTGCTGTTTCTTGGACTACGGACATGGTGATTCCTTCGCTTCTATTTTTTAGCTACGTTAAGTGTTCGGTTTAATTCTGCTGCGCCGGCCAGTTGGGCAAGCCGGTGAAATCGAGATACGCGGCCGCCGCTTCCGCGCTCGGGTGCGCCAGGCGCGGTACCCTGCCCAGCAGCGGCGCCGGGATGCGCTCGATCAGCGCATCGATATTTTCGTCGAGGAAGCGCATTTCCACTTCCAGTGTATTGGCGACCCAGCCGATGACCGTCAGGCCGCGCGCTTCGATGGCTTCCACCGTCAGCAAGGCCTGGCTGATGCAGCCCAGGCGCATGCCGACCACCAGGATCACGGGCAGGTCGAGCTGCTGCGCCAGGTCGGCAGAATCGAAACCGGGAGACAGCGGCACGCGGAAACCGCCCACGCCTTCGACCACGACGGCGTCCGAGGCGGCGGCGATTTCCAGGTAGGCGGCCAGGATGGGCACGGATTCGATGCTCACGCCTTCGAGCGCGGCGGCGATGTGCGGCGCGGCCGGTTCCTTCAGCATGTAGGGCGTCGTCAGGCTGCGCAGCATGGTGACGTTGCCGGCGGCGATCAGGCTGTCGGCGTCTTCATTATGCAGTTCGCCATCGCGCATCTCGGCGCCGGCGGCCACGGGCTTCATGCCGCAGGCGCGCACGCCGCGCGCCACCAGCGCGTGCAGCAGGGCCGACGACGTCAGGGTCTTGCCGATTTCCGTGTCGGTGCCGGTGACGAAACAGGCAAAGTGCGATGGCAGGCCGGTGGTGGCCGGCGCCGGCTGCACGGCCGGTGCCAGGTCCGCCAGCACGTCCGCCACGATAGAGTCATCAAGGCTCATGGCGAGTCCTTTCCAGAGTGTTGACTGCGTTGATCAATTGCGCCACTTCCTGCGCCGTGTGGCCGGCCGACAGGGTCGCGCGCAGGCGCGCCGTGCCAGCTGGCACGGTGGGCGGGCGGATCGCGCCGACCCACAGGCCCTGCTGGTACAGTTGGGCGGCGACGGCCAGCATGTGCGCGTTTTCGCCGATGATGACGGGCTGGATGGCGGTCACTGAAGGCAAGGCTTGCCAGCGTTGCAGCTGCAAGCCGTCGTTCCACTGCGCCACCAGCGCCGCCAGGTGGGCGCGGCGTTGCTTTCCTTCTTCACCGGCGATGATGTCCAGGCTGGCCAAGAGCGCATGCGCGAGCGCGGGTGCTGCCGCCGTGGTGAAAATGTAAGGGCGTGCCTTCTGGATCAGCGTGTCGATCACGGCTTCGTGCGCGCACACAAAGGCACCGCCCACGCCGGCCGATTTTCCCAGGGTGCCCACATACACGAGGTAGGGCGAACGCAAATTGAAATGTTCGAGCGCACCGCGGCCATGCTCGCCCAGCGCGCCGAAGCCGTGCGCGTCGTCGACCACCAGCCAGGCGCCGTATTGTTCGCACAGGGCCAGCAGCGCGGGCAGCGGCGCCAGGTCGCCATCCATGCTGAAGACACTGTCGGTGACGACGATCTTGGTTTGTGCCGTGCTGGCTGCCAGCAGGCCCGCCAGGGCATCGAGGTCCGCGTGCGGATACACGCGCGTTTTCACGCGGGCCAGGCGCGTGCCGTCGATCAGCGAGGCGTGGTTCAGCGCTTCCGAAAAAATCTCCGCGTCCGGGTCGCCGGCCGACAGGGCCGTGAGCACGGCCAGGTTGGCCATGTAGCCGGTGCAGAAATACAGGGCGCGCGCGTCTTCCAGGTTGGCGCCGACGTATGCCGCCAGCCGCTCTTCCAGCTGCGCGTGGGCGCGGCTATGGCCGCTGATCAGGTGCGAAGCGCCGCTGCCGGCGCCATACAGGTCGGCGCCCTCTTTCAGCGCGGCGACGATGCGCGGATGCGCGGCCAGGCCCAGGTAGTCATTGCTGCAAAAGGCCAGCATGTCGCGCCCGTCCACCGTCAGGCGCGGCGCGCATGGCGTGTCGACGGTGCGGCGGCGGCGGATCAGGCTGCGCTCTTCCAGTCCGTGCAACTGCTGCTTCAAGCGCGTGAGCAGTTCCATCTCAGGCTCCCGTCACGCTGTTGAAGACGGCCAGGGTCTGCTGGCCCAGGCCGGCGATTTCCTCGTCGTCGAGGATGTACGGCGGCATCAGGTAGACGGTGGAGCCGATGGGACGCATCAGCAGTTCATGTTCCAGTGCCGTGCTGAAGAAGCGGCGCGAGAAATCGGGCGCCGCATCCACCGCATCGAAGGCCCAGATCATGCCCTGCTGTCTGAAGTTTTTTACCTTGTTATGCTGCGCCAGCGGTGCCAGGGCGCGCGTGATCTTGGCGGCGCGCACGCGGTTGGCGGCCAGCACGTCGTCTTCCTCGAAAATCGACAAAGTCGCCAGCGCGGCGCGGCAGGCCAGCGGGTTGCCCGTGTACGAGTGCGAATGCAAAAAGCCGCGGCGCACGTCGGTGCTGTAGAACGCCTGATAGATGTCTTCGCGCGTCATCACCAGGGACAGCGGCAGATAGCCGCCGCTGATGCCTTTCGACAGGCAGACGAAATCGGGCCAGATGCCGGCCTGCTCACACGCAAAAAAGGTGCCCGTGCGGCCGCAGCCGACGGCGATTTCGTCGAGGATCAAATGGACTTGATAGCGGTCACACAGGGCGCGCACCAGGCACAGGTACAGCGGGTCATGCATGGCCATGCCGGTCGCGCATTGCACCAGCGGCTCGATGATGATGGCGGCGATTTTGCCGGCTTTTTGCTGGAACAGCTGTTCCACTTCACAGGCGGCGCGGCGCGCCACATCTTCAGCCGTTTCGCCTTCGGCCGCCTGGCGCAAGTCGGGCGACATCACCGTCTGCGTGGCACGCAGCAGCGGACCGTAGGCATCCTTGAACAGGGCGACGTCCGTGACGGCCAGGGCGCCGATGGTTTCGCCGTGGTAGCTGCCCTTTAAACAGACGAATTCCTGTTTCTCGCTCTTGCCGCTGTTGCGCCAGGCGTGAAAACTCATTTTCAGGGCGATTTCCACGGCCGACGCTCCGTCGGAAGCGTAAAAGCTGTGGCCAAGCACGCCGCCCGTCAAGGCGGAGAGTTTTTCCGACAGCTCGATCACCGGTTCATGCGTGAAACCGGCCAGCATCGCGTGTTCCAGGCGGTCCAGCTGGTCCTTGAGTTCCGCATTGATGCGCGGATTCGCATGGCCGAACAGGTTCACCCACCAGGAGCTGATGGCGTCCAGGTAGCGTCGGCCTTCGTGGTCATACAGCCAGGCGCCGCGGCCATGGCTGACGGGGATGAGCGGTACAGTCTCGTGGTGCTGCATTTGCGTGCAAGGATGCCACACGCTGCGCAGACTGCGTTCGACCCAGCCCGATTGTTTTTCTGCTTTCAAAACTGCTCCAATGATATTCTTAGACCATGGGCTTCAGACTATTCACTAGCCCATGAGCCAAGCCGGCTTGCGCTTGTCGAGGAACGATTGCACGCCTTCGCGGCCCTGTTCCGAGGCGCGGATCTGCGCGATGCGCTCGGCGGTATCCGCCAGCAGCGCGTCGTCGACCGGCAAGCCGGCGATCTCGCGCACCAGCGTTTTCGCTTGCGCCACGGCGTGCGGGCTATTGCCCGTCAGCGCTTTCAGCACCTCCGCCGTTTTCGCGTCCAGCGCGCTTGCCTCGACTACCTCGTGGGCAAAGCCGATGCGCAGCGCCTCTTGCGCGGAGAACCGCTCGGCGCTCAGGAAATAGCGGCGCGCCGCGTTTTCGCCCATGGCCTTGATGACATACGGTGAAATAGTGGCCGGGATCAGGCCCAGCCGCACTTCGCTCAGGCAGAAATGCACATCTTCCGCAGCCAGAATGATATCGCATGCGGCGACCAGGCCCATGCCGCCCGCATAACAGTCGCCCTGGATCTTCGCCACCACGGGCTTCGGGCACAGGTAAATCGTGCGCAGCATCTGCGCCAGCTGCAGCGCGTCGGCCTGGTTTTCGGCATGCGTGTAGCCTGCCATCTTCTTCATCCAGTTCAGGTCCGCACCGGCGCAAAAGGCCGCGCCATTCGCCGCCAGCACGATGGCGCGCACCATGTCGCTGCGTCCCAGGCCCTCGAAGGCGCGCGCCAGTTCGGCGATCGTCGTCTCGTTGAAGGCGTTGCGCACGTCAGGGCGGTTCAGGGTCACGGTGGCGACATTGCCCTCGATGACCAGTTTTAAGGTTTCAAATTCCATGATCTTCTCCCTGAATGCCGCTTACATGCGGAACACGCCGAACTTCGTGTCCGGGATTTCCGCGTTCAAGGCGGCCGATAGGCCCAGGCCCAGCACCATGCGGGTGTCGGCCGGGTCGATCACGCCATCGTCCCACAGGCGCGCGGTGGCATAGTACGGGTGGCCCTGGTGTTCGTATTGGTCCTTGATCGGCTGCTTGAAGGCCGCTTCCTCGTCCGCGCTCCACTGCCCGCCCTTGCCTTCGATGCCGTCGCGCTTGACGGTCGCCAGCACGGAGGCGGCCTGGTCGCCGCCCATGACGGAGATGCGCGCATTCGGCCACATCCACATGAAACGGGGGGAAAACGCGCGCCCGCACATGCCGTAGTTGCCGGCGCCGAAGCTGCCGCCGATGATCACCGTGAATTTCGGCACGGCCGCCGTGGCGACAGCGGTCACCATCTTGGCGCCATTGCGGGCGATGCCTTCGTTTTCGTATTTGCGGCCCACCATGAAGCCCGTGATATTTTGCAGGAACACGAGCGGGATCTTGCGTTGGCAGCACAGCTCGATGAAGTGCGTGCCTTTCAGCGCCGATTCGGAGAACAGGATGCCGTTGTTGGCGATGATGCCGACTTTCACGCCATAGATATGCGCGAAGCCGCAGATCAGGGTGGTGCCGTAGCGGGCCTTGAATTCGTCGAAATCGCTGCCGTCGACGATGCGCGCGATCACCTCGCGTACATCGAAGGGCTTGCGCGTATCGACGGGGATCACGCCATACAGTTCCTGCGTCGGGTATTTCGGCTCGACGGAGGCGCGCAAATCCATCTGCTGCGGTTTTTTACGGTTCAGGTTTGAGACGATGGTGCGCGCCAGCGACAGCGCATGCAGATCGTTCTGCGCCAGGTGGTCGACCACGCCGGACAAGCGCGTGTGCACGTCGCCGCCCCCCAGGTCTTCGGCCGTCACCACTTCACCGGTGGCCGCTTTCACCAGCGGCGGGCCGCCGAGGAAAATCGTGCCCTGCTCCTTGACGATGATCGACTCGTCGCTCATGGCCGGCACGTAGGCGCCGCCGGCCGTGCAAGAACCCATGACCACGGCGATTTGCGGGATGCCCTTGGCCGACAGGTTCGCCTGGTTGTAGAAGATGCGGCCGAAATGGTCGCGGTCGGGGAAGACGTCGTCCTGGTTCGGCAGGTTGGCGCCGCCCGAATCGACCAGGTAAATGCACGGCAGGTTGTTCTGGTCGGCGATTTCCTGGGCGCGCAAATGCTTTTTCACCGTCATCGGGTAATACGTGCCGCCCTTGACGGTGGCGTCATTGCACACGATCACGCATTCCTGGCCCGAGACGCGGCCGATGCCGGTGATGATGCCGGCGGCGGGCGCCGCATCGACGCCCTTGGCGTCCTGGTACATGGCGTAGGCCGCCATCTGGGAAAACTCGAGGAAGGGCGTGCCGGGATCGAGCAGCATCTGCACCCTGTCGCGTGGCAGCAGCTTGCCGCGCGCCAGGTGTTTGGCGGCCGCCGCCTCGCCGCCACCGGCCGCGATCTTTTCCACCTTGTCGCGCAAATCGTCGACGATGGCTTGCATGGCCGCGGCATTGGCCTTGAAATCTTCACTGCGCGGATTGAGTTTGCTTTCGATGTGCGGCATTGCGGTTCCTTTTTCTTATCGCCCGGTCTCTCGGGTCGCGCTATTCGGGAAAACTGCCGTCGAGATAAAACCAGCGCATGCCGCCGTCACCAGCTTCGCGCACGAAGCGGCTCACTTCATGCAGGCGGTGCGCGCGGCCGTTGACCTTGTAGCGGGCCACGAATTCGACGCTGTCGCGGTTTGTCTCTTCGGCTTGATCTGCTGATATTGCTTTACGTTGACGTAAACGTAAAGCAGATTTTACCTCAAGTCCCAGCCAATGGACTTTTTCTTCTTCGGCAAATAAAGCGTCGGTGGGACGGGTGCTGGAATGCCAGGTGGCCAGCAGATACGGCTCGTCGCGCAGGGTGAACGCCGTGTAGCGCGAGCGCATCAGCGCTTCGGCCGTGGGCGGCAGGGCGTCGCCCGCGATGTACGGGCCGCAGCAGTTGGCGTAGGCGGCGCCGCCACAGGGGCAGGCGGACAATTTCGAAGGTGTGGGCATGCGCTGGCAAATAGGGGAACTGAAAAGTTCCGCAATTATCCGCCATAACGGTGGCGCCGCGTGCGCGCCGCCTTGGCCGGCTATTTTTTCGGGCTGAGGAAGTCTAGCGCGAACGGCGGCGCCTTGCCGGCCATGAGGTCGGCCAGGATACGCGCCGTGCCGGCGGCAAAGGTAAAGCCCAGCGGCCCATGGCCCACGTTGAGCCACAAGTTCGCATATTTGCTGGCGCCGACCAGTGGCGCGCTGTTTGGCGTGGCGGGACGCAAGCCGGCCCAGGCCGTGGCCTGGTCGTAATCGGCTGCCTGTGGCATGGCTTCGCGCGCCAGCCGCGTCAGGCCGGCGATGCGGTTCCAATCGATGCGGTTGTCTGCGCCCACCATGTCGACCATGGCGGCCACGCGCAAGTGGCCGCCAATGCGCGCATACAGCACCTTGCGTTCGAAATCCGTGATGCTGATCTCGGGCGCCTTGTCCTGCGTGCGGATGGGCGCCGTCAGGCTGTAGCCTTTCAGCGGGTACAGGGGCAAATAAATGCCCGCCGTGGCGGCCAGGTCGCGGCTCTGGATGCCGGCCGCCAGCACGTAGTGGTCCGCTTGCAGCAAACCCAGGCTGGTATCGACGCCGCTCATCTTGCCATTGCGCGTGACGAGGCCGCGTGCTTGGCCTTTCAGCAGGAGAGAAAAGTTAGGGTGCTGCAGCAGGCGCGCTTCGAGGGTCAGGCAAAAGGCGTGGCAATCGGCCACCGCTTCGCCGGGCGTAAAGATGCCGCCCGCCAGGGAACCCTGCAAGGCGGCCAGCGCCGGTTCGCGCTGCACGGCTTCCAGCGGCGACAAGACTATGCGCGCCTCTTCTGATTCGGGGCGGGCCACGGCGCGCTGGAAGATGGCCGGCGAGCGGTAGACGATGAGCTTGCCCGCATCGCGCCAGGCATACGCCTCGGGCGGCACCGTCAACTCCAGCTGCGCCATGCCAGTGCGGCTCAGTTCGCCCAGTTCCAGCAGCTTGGCCGTCGTGCGGGCATTGCTGGCGCTGTTACAGTTGCGCAGGAAACTGGCCATCCAGCGCCATTGGCGCCAGTCGGCTTCCGGGCGGAAGCGCAGCGGTCCGTCTTTTTGCAGCAGCCACTGCAGGGCCTTCAGCGGGACGCCGGCGTCGGCCAGCGGTGCCACATAGCGATAGCTGAGCTGGCCGCCATTGCGGTAACTGGCGGCGACCGCCACTTCTTCATTGCGTTCCAGTAAAGTGACCTTGTAGCCGGCCTCGGCCAGCCACCAGGCCGATGTCAGACCGACGACGCCGCCGCCGATGATGATGACTTGTTGCTGCATGTAGCCTCGCTGCGTTGCGCTCCCATGGTGCGGGAGCATTCGGGAAGAGCTTAGAGGCTGG
>RCUS01001062.1_pt1 | contig 15206 bp, 11 predicted proteins | sample 2166221 | NCBI WGS metagenome assembly RCUS01 (sample SAMN09932758, study PRJNA488358) | compost metagenome | isolation source: compost soil in cyclohexanecarboxylic | place: Germany: Experimental Botanical Garden | reverse complement strand
ATTTGAATCGAGAGGAAGTTCCATGCTGCCTTACCCGCAGATAGACCCCGTGGCCCTGGCCATCGGGCCACTGAAAATCCACTGGTACGGCCTGATGTACCTGGTCGGCATCGGCGGTGCGTGGCTGCTGGCCTCGCGCCGGCTGAACCGCTTTGACCCGACCTGGTCGCGGGAAAAATTGTCCGACCTGGTGTTCTGGCTGTCGATGGGGGTGATCGTCGGCGGGCGCCTGGGTTACGTGCTGTTCTATGACCTGAGTGCTTACCTGGCCAACCCGACGCTGATCTTCGAGGTCTGGAAAGGTGGCATGTCGTTCCATGGCGGTTTCATCGGCGTGATGCTGGCGGCGTTGTGGTTCGGCAAGCGCAACAACAAGTCGTTCTTCGAACTGATGGACTTCGTCGCACCGCTGGTGCCGATCGGCCTGGGCGCCGGGCGCATCGGCAACTTCATCAATGCCGAGTTGTGGGGCAAGGCCACCGACGTGCCGTGGGCGATGGTCTTCCCGCCGTTCAGCGACCCGGCACAGTTGCCGCGTCACCCGTCGCAGCTGTACCAATTCGCGCTCGAAGGTGTGGCATTATTCCTCATCCTTTGGCTGTATTCGCGCAAACCGCGCCCGACCATGGCCGTTTCCGGCATGTTCGCGCTGTTCTACGGGATCTTCCGCTTCATCGTGGAATTCGTCCGAGTGCCCGATGCCCAGCTTGGCTACATCGCCTTTGGCTGGTTGACCATGGGTCAGTTGCTCTGCGTGCCGATGATCCTCGGCGGCATCTTCCTGATCTGGTTGGCCTACAACCGTAAACCTACGGCCAAGGCCGCAGTCTGATTTCCACGGCAGGGGCGATCCCCCTGCCGTTCTCGTTACAGGTAAGCCATGAAACAGTATCTAGACCTGGTCCGTGAGGTCATTGAAAACGGCACGTTGCAGGGCAACCGCACCGGCATCCGCACCATCAGCCTGCCAGGCGCCATGCTGCGTTTCGACCTGCAGAAAGGCTTTCCGGCCATCACCACGCGCAAGCTGGCCTTCAAGTCGGCGATCGGCGAGATGGTCGGCTTCCTGCGTGGGGTGAAAAACGCCGGTGAGTTCCGCGAACTGGGCTGCAAGGTCTGGGACCAGAACGCCAACGAGAACGCCCAGTGGCTGGCCAACCCGTTCCGTCAGGGGCATGACGACCTGGGCGAGATCTACGGTGTGCAATGGCGCCAGTGGCCGGGCTACAAGCGGGTGCCATTGAGCAATCCGGCGGCCATCGCCATGGCCGAACAGCAGGGTTTTCGCAAGATCGCCCAGGACGAGGAAGACGGCCAGGCGTTCGTCGTGCTGTACAAGGCCATCGACCAGGTGCGCCAGTGCCTGGACACCATCGCCAATGACCCGGGCAGCCGGCGCATCCTGTTCCACGGCTGGAACTGCGCCCAGCTGGATGAAATGGCGCTGCCACCGTGCCATTTGCTGTACCAGTTCCACCCGAATGTCGAGACCCGGGAGATTTCCCTGACGCTGTACATTCGCTCCAACGATCTGGGCCTGGGTACACCGTTCAACCTGACCGAAGGCGCGGCGCTACTGTCGCTGTTCGGCCGCCTGACCGGCTATACCCCGCGCTGGTTCACCTACTTCATCGGCGATGCCCATGTGTACGAGAACCACCTGGACATGCTCAACGAACAGCTCAAGCGCGAGCCGCTGGAAGCACCGAAGCTGGTGATCAGCGACCGCGTGCCGGACTTCGCCAAGACCGGCAAGTACGAGCCTGAATGGCTGGAGAAGATCGAGCCGAGTGATTTCAGCCTGGAAGGGTATGAGCATCACGCGCCGATGACGGCGCCAATGGCGGTTTGAAGTTCCTGATTGGCGGGGCTGCCGTGCAGCCCTTTCAGTTCGATCGAGCGCTAGCCCGCTCAGTGCCCGTGGCTTCGCCCCACATGTGAATGCTCGGTTTCCGCTGCCGTCACGGCGCCGCTCACCTCCAGTTGCTGCAAGATCGCGCATGCCGAGCCCTGCTCATTGCACCGGCGTCGCAGCTCCACCAGTTGCTCCTGCAACGCCACCAAGCCATCGATGCGCGCCTGCACATGCTCGATGTGCTCATCGATCAAGGCATTCACGCTGCCGCACTGGCCCTCGGGGCTATCGCGCAGGCGCAGCAGGCTGCGGATTTCGTCCAGGGTCATGTCCAGGGTGCGGCAGTTGCGGATGAAGGTCAGCCGCTCGACGTGGGCCTGGGTGTAAAGCCGGTAGTTGCCATCACTGCGGGCAGGCTCGGGCAGCAGATGCTCGCGCTCGTAATAGCGGATGGTTTCCACAGGGCAGTCGGTGGCCTTGGCCAGTTCTCCGATCTTCATGGCGAAATCTCCAGCAGATGACTTGACCCTATAGTGGCTACAGGGTGTTCACTTGGCAACAGGCACACCTCAAGGACCTCTCATGAACCAGCCTGCCAGCCACGAGCACGACCATGGCCACAAAGACCATGACCACGCCAGCCACGCCCACAGTTGCTGCTCAGCCTCTGCGGCACCTGCCAAGGTGCAGTTGAGCGAAAACGCCAGCGCTCACGCGCAGCTCAGCCGGTTTCGCATCGAGGCGATGGATTGCCCGACCGAGCAGACGCTGATCCAGGACAAACTGGGCAAGTTGGCGGGTATCGAGCAATTGGAGTTCAACCTGATCAACCGCGTGCTCGGCGTGCGCCATACCCTGGCCGACACTGGCGAAATCGAGCGAGCCATCGATAGCCTGGGCATGAAGGCCGAACCTTTGACGGGTGAAGACACTGGCTCCGCAGCGCCACCTGGCAAGACCCGCTGGTGGCCGCTGGCGTTGTCTGGCGTGGCGGCCATCGCGGCGGAGATCGTCCATTTCACCGCGCTGGCGCCTGAGTGGGTGGTTGCTGCGTTGGCACTGGCAGCGATACTCGGCTGTGGCCTGGGCACCTACAAGAAGGGCTGGATCGCCCTGAAGAACCGCAACCTCAACATCAACGCGCTGATGAGCATCGCGGTGACCGGTGCCGTGCTGATCGGCCAGTGGCCGGAAGCGGCCATGGTGATGGTGTTGTTCACCGTCGCCGAGCTGATCGAAGCCCGCTCGCTGGACCGCGCGCGCAATGCCATTGGCGGCCTGATGCAGCTCACCCCGGACATGGCCACCGTGCGCCAGGCCGATGGCCAGTGGCGGGAAGTGGAGGTGCGGGAGGTGGCCATCGGGGCCCTGGTGCGGGTACGCCCCGGCGAACGCATTGGCCTGGACGGTGAAGTGACCAGCGGGCAATCCACCGTCGATCAGGCGCCGATCACCGGCGAAAGCCTGCCTGTGGAAAAGACCGTGGGCGACAAGTTGTTCGCCGGCACCATCAACCAGGCAGGGGCGCTGGAGTTCCGCGTTACCGCTGCTGCCGGGCAATCGACCCTGGCGCGGATCATCAAGGCCGTCGAGGAAGCGCAAGGCGCGCGGGCGCCTACCCAGCGTTTCGTCGACCGCTTCTCGCGCATCTACACCCCGGTAGTGTTCGCCATTGCCCTGGCTGTTGCGGTGATACCGCCGCTGTTCATGGCCGGTGCCTGGTTCGACTGGGTCTATCGCGCCCTGGTGCTGCTGGTGGTGGCCTGCCCATGCGCCCTGGTGATCTCGACCCCGGTGACCATCGTCAGCGGCCTGGCTGCCGCCGCGCGCAAGGGCATCCTGATCAAGGGTGGCGTGTACCTGGAAGGCGGGCGCCAGCTGGACTTCCTGGCCCTGGACAAGACCGGCACCATCACCCACGGCAAGCCGGTACAGACCGACGCCCGTGTGCTGGAGCCGCTGTTCGCCGGCCGTGCCCAAGCCCTGGCGGCCAGCCTGGGCGAACGCTCGGATCACCCGGTTTCGCGCGCCATTGCCCAGTTCGGCAAGGAGCAAGGCCTGGCCTTGAGCGAAGTCGATGACTTCGCCGCACTGGCCGGGCGCGGTGTGCGGGGCACGATCGAGGGTGAGGTCTATCACCTGGGCAATCACCGCCTGGTCGAAGAGCTCGGCCTGTGCTCGCCGCAATTGGAAGCACAACTCGATGCGCTGGAGCGTCAAGGCAAGACGGTGGTGCTGCTGCTTGACCAGAGCGGCCCGCTGGCGTTGTTCGCCGTGGCCGATACGGTCAAGGAGAGCAGCCGCCAGGCCATTGCCGAGCTGCATGAACTGGGTATCAAGACGGTCATGCTGACCGGCGACAATCCGCATACCGCCCAGGCGATTGCCGCGCAGGTCGGCATCGACCGCGCCGAGGGCAACCTGCTGCCGGCCGACAAGCTCAAGAGCATCGAAGACCTGTACGGCCAGGGTCATCGGGTCGGCATGGTCGGCGATGGCATCAACGATGCTCCGGCCCTGGCCCGCGCCGAGATCGGCTTCGCCATGGCCGCTGCAGGCACCGACACCGCCATCGAGACTGCCGATGTGGCCTTGATGGACGACGACTTGCGTAAAATCCCGGCCTTCGTCAGGCTGTCGCGCCAAAGCGCGGCGATCCTGACGCAGAACATCGTTCTGGCGCTGGGGATCAAGGCAATCTTCCTGGCAATCACTTTTGCCGGCATGGCGACGATGTGGATGGCGGTATTCGCCGACATGGGCGTGAGCCTGCTGGTGGTGTTCAACGGCTTGCGCCTGCTGCGCAAATAGAGGTTTCCACATGCTGAGCGCCGAGCTCAAAGCCTTCTACATGGTGGCCCGCCTGGGCAGCATCACCCTGGCGGCCAAGAAGCTCGGGCTCAGCCAGCCCACGGTGACCACGCAGATCCGCAACCTCGAAAGCCAGTACTCGGTGGAGCTTTTCTACCGAGGTGGCCGGCGCCTGGTGTTGAGCGACGAGGGCGCGCGGTTGCTGCCGAGGGTCAAGGCACTGCTGCAGCAGGAAGCCGACATCGAGTTCGAACTGCGCAACAGCGGCCAGGCCCAGGGCAGCCTGCGCATCGCGGCCACCGCGCCGTACTACATCCTCGACCTGGTGAAGATCTTTCGCGAGCGCTTGCCGCAAGTCGAGGTAGCCGTCGAGATCGGCAACTCGCAGCAGGTGCTGGAGATGCTTGAAGAGTATCGAGTCGATATCGCTGCTTCATCGCAACTGGTCGACGATGCACGCCTGGTGCGGCGGGTGCTGGGTAGCGATCCGCTGGTGGTGGCGGTGCACCGCAACCATCCGCTGGCCAATCGCCAATCCGTGTCGATCGAGGGGGTGGCCGGGCATTGCCTGTTGCTGCGTGAGCAGGGCTCGACCACGCGTACGCTCACCGAGCAGATGCTGCAGGCGACGGGGGTGAAGGCCGGGGCTTTGCTGGAGATCGGCAGCCGGGAGTCGATTCGCGAGGCGGTGTTGCGCAACATCGGCATCAGCGTGATCGCCCGCCATGAGGTGCCGCACAACCCCGAATTGAAAGTGCTGGCGCTGGAAGATGCGCCGGTAATGCATGAGTACCTGTACTGCCTGAAAGAGCGGCGTCAGGCGCGATTGCCCGCGGCATTCCTGGGCGTGGCGCAGGAGGTGGTGGGGTCGCGCTTCTAGGCTTCACGCTGTCCCTTCGCAAATCCACCAATACCCCTATCACCTGCTTTTGCCTCAACGCCACAGAACCTTCGCACAGCCTTCCTAGCATGGCCCCATCTCTTCGATGAGGCCCTGCCATGAACAACATCTCTCCCGGCGCGCAGATGAAAGTGCGCGGTATCCACAAGCGCTTCGGTGCCTTCACGGCGCTCAACAACGTGTCGCTGGACGTCGCCGCAGGCGAACTGGTGTGCCTGCTTGGCCCATCGGGCTGCGGCAAGACCACCTTGCTGCGCTGCATCGCCGGCCTCGAACGCCAGGATCGCGGCGAACTGCACATCGGCGCGCGCGATATCTCCGACTTGCCGCCCCAGGCCCGTGACTACGGCATTCTGTTCCAGTCCTACGCGCTGTTTCCCAATCTGACCGTCGAAGCCAACATCGCCTACGGCCTGACCGGCAGCGGCCGCGAACAGGCCCGGCAGCGCGTGGCCGAAATGCTCGAACTGGTCGGTTTGTCTGGCAGCGAGAAAAAATACCCCGGCCAGCTTTCCGGCGGTCAGCAGCAGCGCGTCGCGCTGGCCCGCGCGCTGGCGCCGTCGCCGTCCCTGCTGCTGCTCGACGAGCCGATGTCGGCACTGGATGCGCGGGTTCGCGAACACCTGTGCACCGAGCTGCGCCAACTGCAGCGGCAATTGGGCATCACCACCCTGATGGTCACCCACAATCAGGATGAGGCCATGCTGATGGCCGACCGTATTGCGGTGATGAACAACGGTCAGGTCGAGCAGTACGCTACGCCGCAGGAAATCTACGATCAGCCTGCCACGCCATTCGTTGCCGAGTTCGTGGGCCAGGGCAACTGGTTGCCGTTCCAGCGCAGCGGTGACAGCCACGCCCAGGTCGGCGCCATGAGCATGCGCCTGGCACCTGGTTCGGCCCGGGCCAGCAGTGGCCGGCTGTTCTGCCGGCCAGAGGCGATCACGGTCAATCCCGTGGTGCACGAAGAAAACCTGTTCCCGGCGAAGGTCCGCGAGATCACCTTCCTCGGCAACCGCTGCCGCATGAGCTTCGAGCTGAAGGCCTTGCCAGGCCATGCCCTGCTCGCCGAGCTTGCCCCTGAAGCCATGCCGCGCCTGGGCTCGCAGGACATCTGGGTGGCCCTGCCGCCGCAGAGCCTGCAGGTGTTTGCCTGAGATGGCCGGGTCAATGTCGGTGCCACTGAATCGGTCCGGGGCCGTGTCACGCCACAGCGTCGCTCTGGGCGATCGGCTGTTCGTGGTAGGTGGCAAGAGCCTGCTGCTGGTGTTTCTGCTGCTGGCCGTGCTGCTGCCGCTGCTGGCGATCTTCTGGCGTGGCCTCAGCGCTGATGCGCAGCAGGGCGGCGGCCTGGTGGCGGCACGCGCGCTGTTCACCAGCGAGAACTTCCACTGGCTGCTCGGCAACAGTCTGTCGGTGGCGTTCACGGTCGCGGCAATCGTCGTGCCGCTGGCTTATCTGTTCGCCTACGCCCTGCAGCGTACGCTGATTCCGGCCAAGGGCCTGTGGCGCGGCATTTCGCTGTTGCCGCTGTTGGCACCGTCGATGCTGCCGGCCATTGCGCTGGTCTACCTGTTCGGCAACCAGGGCCTGCTGCGCGGGCTGCTGAGTGACAACATCTATGGCTTCTGGGGCATCGTGCTCGGTGAAGCGATCTACACCTTTCCGCATGCCTTGATGATTCTGCTGTCGGCCCTGTCGCTGGCCGATGCACGGCTGTTCGATGCGGCGTCGAGCATGGGCGCCGGACCTTGGCGGGCGTTTTCCAGCATCACCTGGCCGGCCACGCGGCAGGCAGTGTTCGCAGCCTTTTGCCTGGTGTTCACCCTGACCATCACCGATTTCGGTGTGCCGGTCGTGGTGGGCGGTGACTATCAGGTGCTCGCCCTGGAAGCCTACAAGGCCGTCGTTGGCCAGCAGCAGTTCGGCCGCGGCGCGTTGATCGGCATGGTACTGCTGGTGCCGGCGCTGCTGAGCTTTGCCGTCGATGCCTGGTTGCGCCGGCGCCAGGGCCAGGCCATGAGCGGCCGCGCCCAGGTATTCGAGCCCACCCCGTCGCGGGGGCGCGATGCCTGCTACCTGGCGATCGTGTTGGCGATCTGCGCGGCGCTGCTGTTGGTGTTCGGCATGGCGGTGTATTCGTCGCTGGTCACCTTTTGGCCCTACAACCTGTCGCTGTCGTTCAAGCACTACCTGTTCGAGGACACCGCCGGCGGCGGCTGGCTGGCCTACCGCAACAGCGTGACCATGGCCATTGGCACGGCGTTGATCGGCAGCGTGGTGATCTTCAGCGGCGCCTACCTGATGGAGAAAACCCAAGGTCAGCGCCGGCTCAACCAAGCGCTGCGCCTGCTCAGCTTCATTCCCATGGCGGTGCCGGGCCTGGTGCTGGGCCTGGGCTACGTGTTCTTCTTCAACCTCAACGGCAACCCGCTGCACGTGTTGTATGGCGGCATGGCGCTGTTGGTGGTGTGCACCATCGCCCATTACCTGACCACCGCGCAGATGACCGCAACCACCGCGCTGCGCCAGCTCGACGGTGAGTTCGAGGCCGCCGCGCTGTCGCTCAAGGCGCCGCTGTACCGGCACTTCCTGCGGGTGACCGTGCCGATCTGCCTGCCGGCGTTGCTGGACATCATCCGCTACCTGTTCGTCTCGGCCATGACCACGGTGTCGGCGGCCATCTTCTTGTACAGCCCCGACACGATCCTCGCTGCCGTCGCCGTGCTGAACATGGACGATGCCGGCAACGTCGGCGGCGCGGCCGCCATGTCGACCCTGATCCTGCTCACCAGCGCCGCCGCTTCATTGCTGCTGGCCGGCGCTTCACGCGGCCTGCTGCGCCGCTCGCAAGCCTGGCGCCAGCGCGCGCCGGGTCATTGATCCGACTGCCAACCTGTAAGGAACCGCATCATGTTCAAGCCGTTTGCACTTGCCGTTGCCGCATCCGCTGTGTTCAGCCTGCAGGCCGCGGCCGCCGGGACGCAGCTGACTGTCTACAGCGCGCTTGAGGCCGAACAGCTCAAGCGTTACAAACAGGCCTTCGAACAGGCCAACCCGGACATCGAGATCAAGTGGGTGCGCGATTCGACGGGCATCATCACCGCCAAGCTGCTGGCCGAGAAGGATCGCCCGCAGGCCGACGTGGTGTGGGGCCTGGCCGCTTCCAGCCTGGCCATTCTCGACCACAACGGCATGCTCGAAGCCTATGCGCCCAAAGACCTGGGCACGATCGCGCCGAACTACCGCGACGCCGCCAACCCGCCGGCCTGGGTCGGCATGGATGTGTGGGCCGCGACCCTCTGCTTCAACACCATCGAGGCCGAGAAGCAGGGCCTGAGCAAGCCGCTGAGCTGGCAAGACCTGACCAAGCCCGAATACAAGGGCAAGATCGTCATGCCCAACCCGGCGTCGTCCGGCACCGGTTTCCTCGATGTGAGCGCCTGGCTGCAGACCTTTGGCGAGCCGCAGGGCTGGGCCTACATGGATGCGCTGCACCAGAACATCGGCCAGTACGTTCATTCCGGTTCCAAGCCGTGCAAGCTTGCCGCAGCGGGTGAATTCCCGATCGGTATCTCGTTCGAGTACCCGGCCGTGCAGCTCAAGCGCCAGGGCGCGCCGCTGGATATCGTGCTGCCCAAGGAGGGCTTGGGCTGGGAGATCGAGGCCACGGCAGTGATCAAGGGCACGCCGAAAGTCGATGCCGCCAAGCGCCTGGCCGACTTCTCGGCCAGCCCGGCGGCGATGGAGCTGTACAAGGAGAACTTCGCGGTGCTTGCTGCGCCGGGTATCGCCAAGCCGCAGACCGAGTTGCCGGCGGACTACGAGCAGCGCCTGATCAACAACGACTTTGCCTGGGCCTCGAAGAACCGTGACGCGATCCTGGCTGAGTGGCGCAAGCGCTATGACGGCAAGTCGGAGAAGGTCGCGCAGCAGTAATCGGGCGACTCAACCAGCAGCGCTGGCTGTCAGATCTGTGACACCAGCGCTTCCAGCTGTTCTTGCCGCTCTGCCTGATTGATCCGCGCCCCCGGATTGAGCGTTGACCACTGCGGATGCGCTCGCGCCTTGATCAGTGCCTCAGGCAGCTTGCCCTCGCGCCAGGCCTTCTCATCCAGATCGCCCAGGCGAATGCGGTCTTGCGCCGCGTGCCCGCGATTATCCAGCGCGACCATCAGTTGCTGCTGGCGCAAGGCCAACAGGCGCAGCACGGTGTCGTCCACGGTCAGCTCGCGCTGGCCCCTGAGCTTGCCCATCAATCGCGAGCCATAGTTGCGCGCCGTCTGCAACGCACCGCCGGCGATGGCGCCCGCCAGGGCGGCAGCACCGAGGGTCAGGCCACCGACCAGCAGATCGACCCCTGCACCTGCCGCAGCCCCGGCAGCGACACCGCTGCCCAGGCGTACGCCCAGCAGCTTCAAGGTCTCCGGGTTGAACAGGTCGTCTCCCCAGCGCCCATCGAGCAGCGGCAGATCACTGGCTTGGGCATCTTCGCGACGGAACGCGTACAGCTTCAACAAGGCTTCGACACAGCGCTGTTCGCGCTGGCGCACATCCTGGCGCAGCGCTTCGATAGCCCGGGCTTCGGCCACGGGTTCGGCCTCGACACTGCGCCGGCAGGCAGCACAATCGAGCAGCAGTTCGGCGATCAGGCGCTTGCCGCTGTGCTGGCGCGCCAGGCGCTGTGCCTGCTGATCGTCGATCAGCCGTTGCAGGGCAGGGCGCGCGTCTTCCAGCAACAGCGCCAGGCTTTCGTACAGCCGGCGCTCGCCGTCTTCCGGCGGGGCCACGCTGTCGAACCGTACCAGCGCGTGCAGGCCAAGGCGGGCGAGGGCTTCACGCCATTGCGGCTCACGGTGCTGGTGGCTGGCGACGAAGTTCAGCACCGGCAGCAAAGGCTTGCCACAGCTGGCCAGCACTTCCAGTTCGTCGCGGTACTTGGCCAACACCGGTTCGCGGGCGTCGATCACGTAGAGGCCGGCGTTGCTGGCCTGCAGCTGGCGCAACACCTTGGCCTCCTGCTCGAAACGCTGGCGCGCTTCGCTGCCCTGGAGAAACCGCTCCAGGCGCGCCGGTCCGTCCAGGCGCTCGCCCGGGCGTTCGAGGCGTTCCAGGTAGTCGAGCAATGCGATGGCGTCTTCCAGGCCAGGGGTGTCGTACAACTCCAGCAGCGGTTCGCCGTCCACCGACAGGCGTGCCCCTTCCACGTGGCGAGTGGTGCTCGGGCGGTGGGACACCTCGCCAAAGCTGACGTCGCGGGTCAGGGTGCGCAGCAACGAGGTTTTGCCGACGTTGGTGTGGCCAACCACAGCCAGTTTCAGCGGCTCAGTCATGGCCATGCTCCAGCCAGTTCAAGGGCGAGGTATCGGCGTGGGGCAGGCCGAGGCGGTCGAGGGCTTCGTGCCAGTCGCCGAGGCGCTCGGCATCCAGCGCCTGGCCGGGAGCGGCCTGGAGCAGCCAGATGCGCGTGGCACCGGCATTGCGTGCCAGCTCCGCGAGCAGCGCCAGGCTGCCACGGTCGGGCGAGCGGCGTGGGTCGCAGGCGATGGCCAGGCGCGCGGGTGGAAAGCGGCTCAGCTGTTCGAGCAGCTTGCTGCGCGATTCGCGGCTGTCGAGCACACCGGCATCGGTCACCGACTTGGGCAGAAGCGGTGGCCATGGGCGCTGGTCGTCCAGCTCCAGGCCCACCAGCAGGGCGCCGCTGCTGGTATTTTCCGACTGCCCGGCTGCGAAGTGGGGCAAAGATTCGGGCGCAGCATCCTGTACGCCGATGCGCTCGCTGCGGGGCATGAGCGCTTCGCGCAGGGGCGCGTAGCCGGGCAGGCTGAGGTCCAGGGTGAGGCGCCCACGGCCTTGACGCCAGCGCCACAGGCACAGCCCGGCCAACAGCAGGCGCGGCAGCAGGCCATAGACCAGCACCACGCCGAGCAGCCAGCTGGCCCAGGCCTGGCGGGCCAGATCGAGGGCTGGAAGGGTATCGCCGCTGGCACGGATCTGGGTTTCGTCCGGCACCGCGAAGCCGAGCAGCGAGGGCAGGGCGCCGAGGGCCTGGGTCAGATGGATGAAAGGCTCGGCGGCGAGCAGGGTGGTTTCCCAGACGAAGCCGTAGCGCCGGGTGGCCAGCAATGCCAGCAGCATGCCGAGTGCGGTGAGCATCGCCAGCAGCCACAGGCCATGCACCAGCAGGCCGAGCAGCCAGCGGTTCAGGCGTTGGCGTTGCAGCAGCACCAGCAGCGCAGGTGCCAGGTGTGCGGCCTTGGCATCGCGGGCAAAGCGTTCACTCAGCCATAGCCACAAGCGGCCCAGCCCTGCGCCATGCTCGCCGCTTACGGCAAAACCGATGGCCCAGCCCAGCAGCATCAGCAGGTTCAGCCCGAGCAGGCTGCCCAGGGCCCAGAACACATTCACCGGGCGCTGCCCGTCGCCCAGGGCGGCCAGCGCCAACCCTGCGCCGCTGAGCACGGCCAGCACCAGCAAGGCCAGCAGCGCCAGGCGGGCGCCCTGTTTCCAGTGGCGCAGTGCGGTGCTGATGCCGTCGCGTTCGGCCAGGAACAGGGCACGGGTTTCGATACGGGCCGCCAGGTCACCGCCTGCCTGGCGGGCGCTGCGGTTGGCTTCCTGGTCCTCCAGGGGGCCGGCATGTTCCTCGCGCAGGCGTACCGCTTCAGTGAGCCAGCGTTTGTCCAGGTCAGTCAGTGCAGTCACGCGGTCTTCCATTGATCAAGTCAGCCCAAAGCATAACCCAGGCATCGAAGATCGGGCTTTGCTATCCTCGCCGGCATGAAAACATCACTCCCCCTCAGCCTGATCGCGGCCCTCGCCGAGAACCGCGTGATCGGCATCGACAACTCCATGCCCTGGCACCTGCCGGGGGACTTCAAGTACTTCAAGGCCACGACCCTGGGCAAGCCGATCATCATGGGGCGCAAGACCTGGGACTCGCTGGGGCGCCCGCTGCCGGGCCGGTTGAACCTCGTGGTCAGTCGCCAGCCGGGGCTGGTGCTTGCCGGTGCCGAGGTGTTCGCTTCTCTGGAAGAAGCGTTGGTTCGTGCCGAACAGTGGGCCCGCGAACAGGGCGTCGATGAGCTGATGCTGATTGGCGGTGCGCAGTTGTATGGGCAGGCGCTGGAAAAGGGCCTGGTGAGTCGCATGTACCTGACCCGCGTCGCGCTTTCGCCAGCGGGTGATGCGTGGTTCCCGGCCTTTGACGAGGCGCACTGGCAGCGTGTGTCGAGCCTGCCACAGGCTGGCGAAGGCGATGGTCCGGCCTATCGCTTCGATGTCTGGGACAAGCGCTGACCTGTATCACCGGCAAACCGGGGCTGCCAGGCAGCCCCGAGCTCATCAGCCGTGGTTCAGCTCGGCATGCTGATCATCGCTCAGCAGCGCTTTGTCGGTCTCTTTCAACAGCTGGCTGGTCACTACGCCTGCCGTCATCGAGCCATTGACGTTCAGCGCGGTACGGCCCATGTCGATCAGCGGCTCGACCGAAATCAGCAGTGCCACCAGCTCGACCGGCAAGCCCATGGCCGGTAGCACGATCAGCGCGGCGAAGGTCGCACCACCGCCGACCCCGGCCACACCTGCCGAACTCAACGTGACGATGGCCACCAGGGTCGCGATCCACAGCGGATCGAAGGTGTCGATGCCCACCGCCGGGGCGACCATCACCGCCAGCATGGCCGGATACAAACCGGCGCAGCCATTCTGCCCGATGGTGGTGCCGAACGACGCGCTGAAGCTGGCAATCGACTGCGGCACGCCCAGGCGGCGCGTCTGCGCTTCGATGTTGAGCGGGATGCTGGCGGCGCTGGAGCGGCTGGTGAAGGCAAAGGTCAGCACCGGCCAGACCTTGCGCAGGAAGCGCAACGGGTTGACGCCGGTTGCGGCCAGGATGATGCCGTGCACGACGAACATCAGCCCCAGGCCGATGTACGACACCACCACGAAGCTGCCCAGCTTGAGGATATCGTCGAGGTTGGAACTGGCCACCACCTTGGTCATCAGCGCCAGCACGCCATAGGGCGTGAGCTTCATCACCACGCGCACCAGGCGCATCACCCAGGCTTGCAGGGTGTCGATGGCCGATAGCGCGCGTTCGCCTTTCTCGGCGTCGTCCTTGATCAGTTGCAGCGCGGCCAGGCCGACGAACACGGCGAAGATCACCACGCTGATGATCGACGTGGGTTTGGCGCGTGCGAGGTCAGCCACTGGGTTGCTCGGGATGAACGACAGCAGCAGTTGCGGGACGTTGAGGTCGGCGACCTTGCCTGCGTAGTCGCTGTGGATGGCCTGCAGGCGAGCGCTTTCCTGCACGCCGGCCACCAGCCCGTCAGCAGTGAGGCCGGACAGGTTGGTCAGGATGATGCCGATCAGCGCGGCGATAGCCGTGGTCAGCAGCAGGGTGCCGATGCTCAGCACGCTGATGCGACCGAGCGACGAGGCGTTGTGCAGGCGTGCCACGGCGCTGAGGATCGAGGCGAAGATCAGTGGCATGACGATCATCTGCAGCAGGCCGACGTAGCCATTACCGACCAGGTCGAGCCAGGCGATGGTGGCCTTGAGCACCGGGTGACCGGCGCCGTAGACCGTATGCAGGGCCAGGCCAAACGCCACGCCCAGCGCCAGGCCGAGCAAGACTTTCTTGGCCAGGCTCCAGTCGGTGCGGCGAGTTTGGGCCAGGCCTAGCAACAGGGCCAGGAACGCCAGCAGGTTGAGTGACAACGGCAGGTTCATTGAAGCTCCAGGAAAAAGCAGAAGAGGCATCGCCTCTGTGAGCGATTACGAACGGAAATGCTAACAGCCTGAAAACAAACGAATTTATACCCAAAAGTAATTTGCATAGTCGTTTATGGAATAACAATCTGTCGCTGATGGCAATGAACATGACGTTCGCAGCTGGCTAGAGGTCGCCGTTGTGGGCTGCCTGAGGGCAATGTTGGACTAGCGTTTCCCCCGTCATTTCAGGAGATTCGTACATGAAGTTCGCTCCGAAAGCCTGCGTCATCGCGCTGTCACTGCTGTTCAGTGTCGAAACCTTCGCGACCGAGCTCAAGCACTGGCCTGCCGAAGCAGCCAGGCTGCTCGACACGATGATCGCCGCCAATGCCCACAAGGGTAACTACGCGGTGTTCGACATGGACAACACCAGCTACCGCTACGACCTCGAAGAAGCCTTGCTGCCTTTCATGGAGAACAAGGGGCTGCTGACCCGCGACAAGCTGGACCCGTCACTGAAGCTGATCCCGTTCAAGGACACCGCCACGCACAAGGAAAGCCTGTTCAGCTATTACTACCGGCTGTGCGAGATCGATGACATGGTCTGTTACCCGTGGGTGGCCCAGGTGTTCTCGGGCTTCACCTTGAAGGAGCTGAAGGTCCAGGTCGACGATCTGATGGCGTCCGGCAAGCCGGTGCCCAGCACCTACTTCGAAGGTGAGCAGGTCAAGACCATCGACGTGCAGCCGCCCAAGGTCTTCGCGGGGCAGGCCGAGCTGTACAACAAGCTGATGGAGAACGGTATCGAGGTCTACGTGATCTCGGCGGCGTCCGAAGAACTGGTGCGCATGGTCGCCTCCGATCCGAAGTACGGCTACAACGTGAAGCCGCAGAACGTGATTGGCGTCAGCCTGTTGCTGA
>RCUS01001061.1_pt1 | contig 15224 bp, 10 predicted proteins | sample 2166221 | NCBI WGS metagenome assembly RCUS01 (sample SAMN09932758, study PRJNA488358) | compost metagenome | isolation source: compost soil in cyclohexanecarboxylic | place: Germany: Experimental Botanical Garden | reverse complement strand
GCCGACGAAACCATTGCCCGGCTGGGCATGGCGCCGAATCGCAAGCCAGGTCAGCGCGGTTTCACCGTGCCCGGCCAGGCCTGATCAGGCGTATGACTGGCGGCGCTGCCGCCAGTCTTGTTCCTTTACCCAGCCAAGAGGTGTGTGATGGACCTGCAATTCAAAGACAAAGTGGTGCTGGTTACCGGGGTTGGCCCGGGGCTTGGCAGAGCCTGTGCTGAGGCCTTCGCCAAAGCCGGTGCGAAACTGGTGATTTGCGATGTGAATCAGGAGGCGCTGGCCCAGGCCTGCGAAGCGGTCACCGGGTATGGCGCCGAGTGCCTGGCGCTGCGTTGCGATGTGTCGTCCAGTGCTGAAGTCGCGGCGATGTTCGAGCAGATCACCGCGCGTTTCGGCACCTTGCATGTGCTGGTCAACAATGCGGCGTTGACGCCCAATCGCCCGGTCGATACCGAGCGGCGCAATGCCTTCTATCGCTACATCTCGACGCCCGAACCACGCCGCTCGCTGGGTTTCACCAGCGCCATCAGCGACGAAGAATGGCATCGCTACTGGGGCGTGAATGTCCACGGGGTGTTCTATTGCACCCGCGAGGCGCTGAAGTTGATGGAGCCGCAGCGTGAGGGGCGCATCGTCAACATCGCCTCGATTGCCGGGCTGTCGACCAAGAGCGTGCACAGCCCGCACTACTGCGCGACCAAAGGGGCGGTGATCGCCTTTACCAAATCGGTGGCCTATGAGGTGGCTGGCGCCAACATCTTCGTCAATGCCATGGCCCCGGGCGGCGTTGCCACCCCGGCGTTCAACGCCTATCTGGACGAAGTCGGCGAGCAGGCGCGCAACCGGCTCTGGCAAGGCTGCCCGCTGGGCCGCTTTGGGACGGTTGAGGAGTACGCCAGCACCGTGCTGTACCTGGCAGGCGAACACTATCTGGTCGGCCAGGTGATCAGCCCCAATGGCGGCTCGGTGATCTGAGCCGGGCACTTTCTACGAGAACAATAACAATGACCGATACCCCGAAATACAATGCCCTGCGCGCCGCCGGTGTGTTCGACGCGTCGCTGGACAGCCTGGCGCAGTGGGCGCCGCAGTGGACCGAGCAGTACATGGACCTGGTCGAGGACGGCCATACCAACGAGGTGCTCGAGCCCAAGCTGGTGGCGCTGATTCGCCTGAACATCGACGTCACCGCCACGCATCTGTATGCGCCGGGTGTGCGTCGGCACGTGCGCAATGCCTTGCGCCTGGGCGCCAGCCGGGCGGAAATTCTTGAAGTGTTCAAACTCGCCAGCGTCGTCGGCATCCATGCCTGTGCCCTGGGTGTGCCAATCCTCGAAGAGGAACTGGCTGCGGCGGGCAGGGAGGATGACACTGTTACCCCCGGGGCTACGCCGGTGTGCGATCAGGTGCGTGCCAACGGCATGTTCAACCCCTTGTGGGAAACCCTGTATCGCTGGGACCCGCAGTACCTGGAGAAATTTCTCGGCATGGGCCTGGGGCTCTGGCAGGACGGTATCTTGCCGCCGCTGTGGATCGAGTTCCTGTGCATCGCCGGCGATGCCACGGTGACCCATATGTACGGCCACGGCACCCGTCGGCACATCGAGGCGGCACTGCAGCTGGGCGCCACGCGCGAGCAGATTCTGCAGGTGCTGAAAATTGTCAGCCTGCAAGGCATCGAAGCCTGCGAGCTGGGTGTGCCGATGCTCGATGAAGCGTTGCACAGCCTGGCCAAGTGACCTTTGACGTGCAGCCTGGACAATAACAATGAGCACCCCGTGCCAAAGCAGGAGTACCGAGACATGACCAGTGTGGCCGAACACAGCCCGGCACTTGCCGACGACCCGGCGGGCCGGGCGTTGAAAGCGACCTATCGCAAGATCATCTGGCGCTTGCTGCCGTTCCTGTTTCTTGCCTATGTGATCAACTCGATCGACCGCATCAATATCTCCTTCGCCAAGCTGCGCATGAGCGAAGACCTGCTGCTCAGTGATGCGGCCTACGGCCTGGGCGCGGCGGCGTTCTTTGTCGGTTACCTGCTGTTCGAGGTGCCGAGCAACCTGTACATGCAGCGCGTCGGTGCGCGCCGCACCATCACCCGAATCATGATCCTGTGGGGCCTGGTGACCATGGCCACCAGCCTGGTCAGCACCCCGCAACAGCTGTACGCCGCACGGTTTTTCCTTGGCGTGGCGGAGGCGGGGTTCTTTCCCGGGGTGATTCTGTACCTCACCTACTGGTTCCCGGCGGCGCGGCGCGGGCGGATTACCTCGATCTTCATCATGGCCGGGATCTTCGCCGGGATTGTCAGCGGGCCACTGGCGGGCTGGATCATGACCCATTTCCACGGCTGGTACGGGCTGCGTGACTGGCAGGCGCTGTTTGTCTTCGAGGGTATTCCGGCGGTGGTGCTGGGCCTGTTTGCCTGGTTCTGGCTGGACGACAAACCGCAGCAGGTGAAGTGGCTGACAGAACAGGAAAAGGCCATTGTTGCTGCGCAACTGGCGCCTGAGCAGGGCAAGGCCGGGGCACGACATGCATCGTTCCGGCAGTTGTTGCGCGATCCTCGCGTGTTGATGGCCGGCATGGTGTTCTTCTGCATCTATTCGGGCACCAACACGGTGGCTTACTGGATGCCGACGCTGATCCAGGGCTTCGGCCTTGAAGACATCCGCCACATCGGCCTGATCAGCAGCCTGCCGTACCTGGTGGCGCTGGTGGCCATGTACCTGCTGGGGCGCAGCTCCGATCGCCACCTGGAACGCCGCTGGCACCTGGCCTCGACCATGCTGGTGGGCGCCGCGTGCTTCGTTCTGCTCGGCGTGTTCCAGGGCAACCTGGTGCTCTCGGTGTTGTTCATGAGCCTGGGGGCCGGCGCCTGCCTGTCGGCGGTGCCGCTGTTCTGGACCATCCCGCCGTCCTACCTGTCCAGTGCTGGCGCGGCCGCCGGAATTGCCCTGATCAGCAGCCTCGGCGGTATCGCGGCAATGGTCAGCCCGGTGCTGGTGGGCAGTATCAAGGCCAGCACCGGCAGCCTGTACATCGCCTTCGATGTGATCGCCGGGCTGCTGGTACTGGGTTCGCTGATTCTGCTGCTGGGCATTCCAGCCAGGTTGCTGCGCGAACACCGCAGCTGATTTCCCGCTCGTTCGAAAACCCCGTTACGGCTGGTGCGTTCGCGCACCGGCACGGGGAACGCTTGGCCATAAAACAACAATAAAAGGTGAATCCTGCATGAAAAGCACTCTGTTGCGCCTTGCCCCTCATCCGTACTGCCTGCTGGCCGGGAGTGTGGCGCTGGCGTTGTTCGGTGGTTCCGAGGCCGGGGCCACGACCTTCGAGGTCAATGACAACTGGTCGCTGAGCACCAACACCACGCTGACCCTGGGCTCGAGCTGGGCGCTGCGCAACGCTGATCCGGGTCTGCTGTACGCCCCGGACGCGGCCAGTATCGGCAAGCACGGCGAAGGTATCGATACCAATGGCGACGACGGCCGCCTGAACTTCAAGAAGCACGATCCGATTTCGCAGATCTTCAAGGGCCTGACCGATTTCGACCTCAATGACGGCAGCCAGGGCGCCTTCATCCGCTTCAAGTACTGGTACGACCATGCTCTGGAAACCCGCGACGGTGACTTCAAACAGTTTGACGACTCCAGCTACCCGGACCTGGCCAGGTTCCAGGGCTTCGAAACCCTGGACGCCTATGTCTGGAAAGACTTCGATGTCGCCGGCAAGGCGCTGAACGTCAAGTTCGGCAAGCAGGTGCTGAGCTGGGGTGAGGCACTGTTCTTCCAGAACGGTATCAATGCCATCAACCCGTTGGACGTGTCGGCGTTCAACCGTCCCGGGGTCGAGCTCAAGGAAGGCCAGCTGCCGGTGGAGATGCTCTCGTTCAACCTCGGCCTGAGCGACACCCTGAGCCTGGAGGGCTTCTACCAGTACAACTTCCGTCCCTCGGTGCTCGATGGTTGCGGCACCTTCTTCCAGGCCGCCGATTTTGCCCCGGAAGGCTGCGGGCCGATCATTGCCGCTGTCAGCGGCGACCGCACCACGGCCAACGCCCTGGCCACGGGCACCTTCATACCGCGCGGGCCGAGTGACTATCCGCATGACGGCGGGCAATACGGCCTGGCCGTGCGCAAGGTGCTGGAGAGCCTCAACGATGCCGAGCTGGGCCTGTACTACGCCAACTACCACAGCCGCTTTGCCTCGTTCAACGGCACCGCCGTCACCGCGCGCGGCCTGAGCAACTTCAAGACGGCCAGCTACAACTCGGTGTACCCCGAAGACATTCGCCTGTTCGGCATCAGCCTGAGCGGTGTGGTCGGTGGCACGGCGGTGTTCGGTGAGTTGAGTTTCCGCCCGAACCAGCCGTTGGGCTTCAACGGTAACGATACCGTGCAGTTCCTGCTGCGCAGCCCCAACACGCCGTTCACCGCACCGGGGGTGACGCCAGCGCTGGGCGCGCCGATCGAAGGTTATGCGCGCAAGCCGGTCAGCCAGTTCTCCCTCGGCGCCACCGATACCGTCGCCAACGTGCTGGGGGCCAACCGCCTGGCCCTGGCGGCGGAGGCGGCGGTCAACCATATCGCTGACCTCGGCGATGAGCGCTTTGGCCGCGGTGGCGCCTATGGGCGCAGCGAGCTGAGCACCGGTGCTTACAACCCGGCAAACCCGGCCAGCTTCTGCGTCAGCCCGGGCACCGCCAACCTCGACCCTGGGCAGATCGCCAACCTCAACGCCAACAACTGCAACGACAACCGCGGCTTCTTCACCGACTGGTCCTGGGGTTATCGCCTGCGCGGTGCGCTGAGTTACGAAGGCCTGCTGCCGTCCACCGTGGTCACCCCGAGCATCAACTTTCGCCATGACGTGGACGGCTATGGCCCCAACTTCCAGGAAGGACAAAAGGCTGTCGGCCTTTCGCTGCTGTTCGAGTACCGCAATGACTACTCGTTGGAGTTTGCCTACAACGATTTCTTCGGCTCGAACGACTTCACCACCCTCGACGACCGCGACTTTGCCTCGGTCAACCTAAAGGTGAGCTTCTGATGACTACTCCAATGAAAAAACTGCCTGCTGTTCTTGCCTTGCTTGTGGCCTGCCTGCAGGCGCCTGTGTATGCCAAAGGGACTGATGCCAGCCAGCTCGACGGCCGTCTCAACCCCATGGGCGGCGAGCGTGCGGCCAATGCCGACGGCAGCATCCCGGCCTGGTCCGGCGGCCTCAAGCCGGGCAGCGTCACCGCCGCCAGCAACGGCGACTATGCTGACCCGTTCGTGGCGCAAAAGCCGCTGATGGTGATCAGCGCCGCCAATGCCGGGCAATACCAGAATCTGTTGACCCCAGGTCAGCAGGCGATGCTCAAGCGTTTCCCCAGCTATCAGCTCAACGTCTACCCCAGCGAGCGCACCGCGCATATGCCGGCAGCGGTGACTGCCGCCACCCGCGCCAACGTCGCCGCTGTCAGCCTGGCCGAATCCGGTTATGGCCTGGTGGGCTACCAGGACGGAATCCCGTTCCCGCTACCGACCGAACCGCTGGAAGTGATGTGGAACCACCTGGCCCGCTATGTCGGCCACTCGGTGCAGCGCGAAATGGCCTCGGCCACCGTGGAAAGCAACGGCAGTTCGACGCTGGTCACCTATCAGCAGTCGGTGCACTGGCGCTCGGCGATCAGCGACCTTCCCGAGCAGGAAAACGCCCTGTACTACAGCGTCATCCGCGCCCTCAGCCCGTCACGGGTGGCCGGTGAAATCACCATGGTCCATGAACCGCTCAACCAGGTGCAGGAGCCGCGCAGTGCCTGGCAGTACATTCCCGGCCAGCGCCGCGTGCGCCGTGCGCCGACCGTGGCCTATGACACCAGTGCGCGCTACAGCTATGGCCAGCTGACCAGCGACGGCGTCGGCGGCTTCAACGGCGCGCCGGATCGCTACGACTGGAAACTGGTCGGCAAGCAAGAGCGGTTGATTCCCTACAACAGCTACAAACTGGCCAGTAAATCGCTGAAGTACGCCGACATTCTCAAGGCCAACAGCATCGATCCCCAGCTGGTGCGCTATGAAAAGCATCGGGTCTGGGTGGTGGAAGCGACCCTCAAGCCTGGTAGCCGTCACGTCTATGGCAAGCGTCGTTTTTATATCGACGAAGACACCTGGCAGATCGCCAGTGCCGAGATGTATGACAGCCGCGGTGAGCTGTGGCGCATGTACGAGAACTACCCGATGCAGCTGGCCGACATCGAAGTGCCGTTCCCGGCCATGGACGCTACCTATGACCTGATTTCAGCGCGTTACACTACCAACTTCATGACCAACGAATACCCGCAGAAGATGGTGTTCAACGCCCTGGCCAAGAAAGAGGATTACAGCCCGGCGGCGTTGCGCCGCTACGGCAAGTAAACCTGCGTATCGACGCACGTTGAGGGTCCGTTTTGCCCAGCCGCTGCTGATGCAGCGGTTTTTTTATACCCGCAACTCACTGCTCTTGTGGGAGCTGGCCTTGCCAGCGATGCAGGCAGCGCGGACGAGCTGACACCGCGTTGATACCATCGCCGGCAAGGCCGGCTCCCACCTTAACCCGATGCAAGGGAGTTGTTCCCACAGAAGATTTCAAACCGGGCTCTGACAGAACTCCAGAAAACGCGCCAGGCCGCGGGTCGGCTGCTTGTCCTTGTGGATCACCCGGTACAGGGTGCGCTTGAGCGGGCCGCTGGGGCAGGGCAGGGTGCACAGCTGGCCCAGGGCAAGTTCGCCGCGCACCATCACCCGCGACACGCAGGCGATCCCCGCGCCGGCGATCACGCAGTGCTTGATCGCTTCGCCATTGGACACTTCCAGCAAATGCTGTGGGCTGCCCAGCCACGGGCCGATCAGGTGCTCGAGCATATTGCGCGTGCCCGAGCCCTGCTCGCGGGTAATCCAGCGGGCGCTGGCCAGCGCCTGGGCGTCGGGCTGGGGCAGGCGGGTCAAGGGGTGGCCGGGCGCGGCGATCAGCACCAGCTCGTCTTCGCGCCAGGGGCGCACATCGATATCAGGATGCTGCACCGGCCCTTCGACAAAACCGACATCGACCGTGAAGTTGCACAGCGACTCGACGATGCGCTCGGTGTTTTCGACCTTGAGCTCCAGGCGGCTATGCGGCTCGGCGGCGAGAAAGGCAGCCAGCAGTTCGGGCAGCAGATAGGCGCCAATGGTGGTGCTGGCACCGATGCGCAGGTGGCAGGTCAGTTGCTGCTGGAACAGCGTTTCGGCTTCCTGGGCACCTTCCAGGGTGGCCTTGGCGTGGGGGTAGAAACGTCGCCCATGCTCGTTGAGCACCAGGCGCTTGCCATGGCGATCGAACAAGCGGGTGCCGAGCTGGTGCTCCAGGTCTTGCAGCGACATGCTCGCCGCTGCCTGGCTCAGGCTCAGGTCCTTGCTGGCGCGGGTGACGCTGCCAAGGTCGGCGACGGCAACGAAGGTGGCCAGTTGTTTGAGAGTGATGCGGCACTGCATATCAGCTTTCCTGATATGACCAATAAGAATATCTAGCTTCATATAGGTTATAAGAGATTGCAAGCTAGCGTCACCACAAACGAGGTGTCGTTATGCTTGTTCTGAGTCGTACCCAGCTTCCCTACAGCCTGCTTACCGGCGTCACCGGCAGCCTGGCGTTGGCAGCGCTGGCCATGTGGCTGTCGTCTTCGCCGCTGCTGCACGCTAGCGGGATCGGCACGCTGACCCTGGCCATGCTGCTGGGATTGGCGGTCGGCAACCTGGTGCCGGGCACGCTGCACCGTGCGGCCGCGGCCGGTGTTCAGCTGTGCAAGCAGCCTGTGCTGCGCCTGGGCGTGGCGCTGTATGGCTTCCGGCTGACCGTGCAACAGGTGCAGGCCCTCGGTGTACAGGCGTTCGTTACCGATGCGCTGCTGATTCTCTCGACCATCAGCCTGGCCATCTGGCTGGGCACCCGGGTGCTGGGCATGGAGCGTGGCACCGCCGTACTGATCGGCGCCGGTCATGCGATCTGTGGCGCTGCGGCGATCCTGGCCAGTGCCGGGGTGGTCAGGGCGCGCAATGACCAGGTGGCGATTGCGATTGCTTGCGTAGTGCTGTTCGGCACCCTCGGCATGCTGCTCTATCCCTGGTTGTTCACGCTGATGCCGACCCTGTTCGGTGATAGCCATGGCTTCGGTATCTTCACCGGCGCGACCCTGCATGAAGTGGCCCAGGTGGTTGCCGCAGGCCAGGCCATGGACCCGCAGGCGGCCGAGGCAGCGGTGGTCGCCAAACTGATCCGGGTGTTGCTGCTGGCGCCTTTCCTGCTTGGCCTGGGCGTGTGGCTGAGCCGCAAGTCCGAGGGCGGGCAGCGCACTGCTGCGGTAAAAGTGCCGCTTTTTGTCCTGGGCTTTATCGCCTGCATGCTGATCAACTCGTGGCTGGCGCTGGATCAGAGCGTGCATCAGGCGCTGGTCAGCTTCGATGACCTGTTGCTGGCTGCAGCCATGGCGGCCCTGGGATTCAGTACGCGCTTGATCGATTTGCGCAAGGCGGGGCTTAAACCGTTGATTCTGGCTGCGGCGTTGACGCTGCAACTGATGATTGTGGGAGGTGCCTTGACCCTGCTGTAAATCGTGTAGCAGTCAGCAGTTGAAATCGGCCCGGCACGATCGATTTGGCCGATTACACTGTTGAAACCGCCACACATCGAGTACCTGGAATGGGCTGCGTGCTGATTGGTCATGCTGCTTGGCTGGAGGGCCGCCTGTTGGCGAGCCTGGCGTTGTCGGTTCGCGCCGTCGAGGTTTCGCAGGGCTGGGGCCGTCAGCCATGAGCAGCCAGGGACGGGGCATCTCGCTGCAATGGCTGGTGGCGCTGGCGATCATGCTGGGCATGTTGCTGCTCGGCGTCGGCCTGGCCTGGCAGGGCTATCGCGGGATACAGCAGACGTTGGTGGCGGCCACTGGCGATGCCGCCCAGCAGCTTGGCAAGACGATTGACGAACGCGCCCGGCGCTTGGTCGATCCGGCGCAGAGCAGTATCCGGCTGCTGGCCTTCAACCCGACTGCCGGCAACCTGACGCAACGCCTGGAGCGGCTTGCGCAACTGGTCGAGAGCCTGAACGCCAACAAGATGCTCAGCGCCGTTTACGTCGGTTATCCCAACGGCGAGTTCCTCCTGGTCCGCAGGCTCCGGGATCCGCAACTGCTGCAGCGCTTCGCCGCGCCGCCAGGTGCTGCGTTCCTGGTGCAGAGCATCAGCGCAGGCGCCGACGCTGCGATGCTGGGCGAATGGCGTTTCTACGACCAGGCGCTGACCTTGCTCAAAACCGAGGTCAAGCCGGAGTATCACTTCGACCCACGCCAGCGCCCCTGGTTCGTCGAAGCCTCCGCACGCTCGACCACCGTACTGACCCGCCCCTATGTGTTTTTCACCACCCGCGAGATCGGCCTGACCATGGCGCAGCGCAGCGTCGACGGCGCGGCGGTGATCGGCATGGATGTCTCGGTCGACGACCTGGCCAGTGAGAGCCGGGACCTGCGCATGACCGCTGGCACCGAGATCGCCGTGGTTGACGATCAAGGCAGTGTGGTGGCTTATCCGGACCTGCAGCGGGTCATCGTGCATGAGGGGCAGGCTGTGCGCCTGTCGCGCATCAGCGAGCTGGGCATTCCCAGCCTGGAGCGTATCTACGCCGACCTGCCCCAGGGCACTGCGCTGCAGCCTTATCAGGTGCAGGGGCAAACCTGGTATGGCATGCGCGCGCAGCTTACGACCCTGGCCGGACAGGATCTGCAGGTACTGATAGCCGTGCCGGCCCACGAGCTGCTGGCCGGTGCGCGCAAGGTGCTGTTCGAGCAGCTGCTGTGGACGGCGGTGCTGATGGGCGTGTTACTGCTGCTCGGCGGCCTGCTCGGTCGACGTATCGGTCGCCCGCTGCGTTTGCTGGCCGATCAGGTGCGAGCCCTGGCCGGCTTCGATTTCAGCCGCGAGGTGGGCGTCACGTCGCGGGTGTCCGAGGTGCGTGAACTGAGCCGGGTGCTGAGCCGCATGTCGGGAACCATCCGCAACTTCCAGGCGATCACCCTCACGCTCAGCCGTGAGAGCCAGCTGGAGCGCATGCTCGACGGGGTACTCAGCCATCTGGTGGACGCCGCTGGCGTCAGTGCTGGCGCGGTGTACCTGTTCGATGCCGAGCATGCGCTGCTGCGCCTGGCGGCCTCCTGCCGGGGCGAGGGTTACCCTGAGGAGCTGAGGATCGGCGAACGCGATCACGAGGATCTGCCAGCCGCGGTGACACAAGCGATGGCGTTACAGGGGCACAGCCTCGCGGTGGTGCTCAATGACCGTAGCCAGGCGCTGCTCGGCATTCTGGTGTTGCAGCTGGAGAATGAGCAGGCGCGCGATGAAGTGCACGAACCGTTCCGGCGCTTTGTCGAGGAGTTGTCCGGCGCTGCCGCCGTGGCCATCGAGACGCGCCAGTTGGTCGAAGCCCAGCAACGCCTGCTGGATGCCATGATCAAGCTGCTGGCCGATGCCATCGACGCCAAGAGTCCCTACACCGGCGGCCACTGCGAACGCGTACCGCAACTGGCGCAGATGCTGCTGGACAAGGCCGTGCAGGCCGACAGCGGCCCCTATGCCGACTTCAGCATGAGCGAAGCCGAGCGCTACGAGTTCCGGGTGGCGGCCTGGCTTCACGATTGCGGCAAGGTCACCAGCCCCGAATATGTGGTGGACAAGGCGACCAAGCTTGAGACCCTGTACAACCGCATCCATGAGGTACGCATGCGTTTCGAGGTGCTCTGGCGCGATGCCGAGCTGGCTTACTGGCAAGGCCTGGCCAGCGGTGCCGACCAGCAGGCGCTGCAACGGACGCTGGAGCGCTGCCAGGCTCAACTGCAGGAGGAATTCGCCTTCGTCGCCAAAACCAATATCGGTGGTGAGTTCATGCAGGACGACGACGTCGAGCGTTTACAGCGGATCGGCCAGCGCCGCTGGCAGCGGCACTTCGACAACCGGCTGGGCATTTCGCGCGACGAAGAAGAGCGCTTTGCCGGTGTACCGCAGGTGCAGTTGCCGGTGGATGAACCGCTACTGGCCGACCGCAGCGAGCACCGGGTGCCCTGGGGCGCGCGCAAGCCGCCGGTGGCCAGGGACGATCCGCGCAACGTCTGGGGCTTCGACATGCGCCTGCCGGCCAATGCCAGCAACTACGGCGAGCTGTACAACCTGTCGATCCGCCGCGGCACGCTGAACGACGAGGAACGATTCAAGATCAACGAACATATCGTGCAGACCATCATCATGCTCTCGTCCCTGCCGTTTCCGCGCCAGCTCAGGCGCGTCCCGGCGATCGCCGGCAACCATCACGAGAAGATGGACGGCAGCGGTTATCCGCGTCGGCTGGGCAAGGATGAGCTGAGCATCGCCGAGCGGGTGATGGCGATCGCCGACATCTTCGAAGCGCTGACGGCCGCCGACCGGCCGTACAAGGCGCCGAAAACCTTGTCCGAGTCGGTGAAGATCCTGGTCTTCATGGCCCGCGACAATCACATCGATGGGCAGCTGCTGCAGCTGTTCCTGAGCAGCGGCGTGTATCGCCAGTATGGTGAGCGGTTCCTGCGTGCCGAGCAGATCGATGAGGTGGATGTGGACTATTGGTTGGCGCAGCTACAGGGCACGATTTTTTCGTGACCAGAAGGGTAAAGCGCAAAAGGTGTCCTAGACTTCAGACTTAAAGGGATTGACCTGATATAAATTTCACCGCTGCGATTGCTCAAAGAGTGAGTGCACATATGAATGGTAGTTCCGCAGCGGGCTCTCGATTAAGCGTACTTGACGGATGGCGCGGCATTAGCATTTTGCTGGTGCTGGCGTGTCACTTGCTGCCACTCGGGCCAAAGCCATGGCAAATGAATTCCGCCGCAGGCGTGATGGGCATGGCGATATTCTTTACCCTGTCGGGATTCCTGATCACAAGTTTTCTGCTCAACAACAGCAGCGTCGTTGATTTTTTAATTCGCAGGATCTTCCGGATTGTGCCGCTCGCCTGGTTGTACATGGCCATTGCTTTGTTTGTCATGAACAGCCCGCCGGAATTCTATATCACAAACTTCCTGTTCGTTGCCAACTGGCCGCCGATGTGGCTTGGCAGCGCAAACGGTCACCTCTGGAGTTTGTGCATGGAGGTCCAGTTTTATCTGGCCATCGCGTTGCTGGTGGTGCTGATGAGAAACAAGTGGATGATGCTGATCCCTTTTTTCTGCATCGCCGTGACGATGTACCGCGTCATCAATGAAGTCCATGTCGCCATCAATACCTATTACCGCATTGATGAAATATTGGCAGGGTGCATACTTGCACTGGTGTACAACGGCAAGCTGGGCGACAGCCTGATGCACTATGCGAAACAAATGTGGATTGCGCAAATACTGCTAGCGCTGCTGTTTGTCGTGTCCAGTCATCCCGAAGCGGGCTTCATGAACTACTTGCGCCCCTATTTTGCCGCTGCAATGGTGGGCAGCACGTTATTCAATGGGCGCACGCTGGTTGCCCAGCTTCTGAATACGCGCATTCTGTTTTATATCGCCACCATCTCGTATGCACTCTACGTTGTTCACCCGCTGCTGGAGCAGACCTGGTTGGGGAGCGGGGATACCCTGGTCAAATATTTGAAGCGGCCTCTGTTGTTTGCTGCAGTTTTTATCACTGCGCATATCTCGACTTTCTACTATGAAAAATGGTGGATTGCGTTTGGCAAGACATTTTCCCGGAAAGTGGTTAGCCAGTCTGTTACCAGCTAAACCGGTAAGCGGACCACCGGTGCCTGGAGGTTCGGTGGGAGCGGGCTTGCCCCGCGATTGCGGTCTATCAGCCAAATCGTATCGCGGGGCAAGCCTGCTTCCACTTGGTCTTGCGTGTACACGGCAATGGTCACTCCGGGCGGGTGGTGAATAAACCCAAACACACCCAAATGAGGGGATTTTCTGGGGCATGAATTGAGTGCGGCTGGGTCTGCGCTCAGGCGCCGTGGGGCTATCGGGCTTGGCATGAAGCGTGCTTATTCAACAATGGAAATTGCAATTCCTCTCTCAAAAGATGGATTGGACCATAAAATGCAAATAATTAGAGATTCCTTCAAAAGCTGTGTGCCATGGACTCTAAACTTGCGGCCTGTCAAAAGCATTGCCTTGCGTTTGGCGGAACTCAAAGCAGCCAGAAGATACTCGTTGCTCACCGGGCTAAGTACAATGTTGCTCGCGGGTTTCCTTGGGCTTGTTGCGACCATCTTTATTGTCAGTGAAAGTACCCAGCGAAATACAGTACTCACCGCCAGATTTATCCAGGCCTTGGGCGCCGTGGAGGTGAGCAGCATGGGCCTGGCTGGCTATCAGACAAGCGACGTACTTGACTCACGCGAAGACAGTGGCCTGCCTGCAGAAGTCCAGGTTAATCGCCAGAAGTCGCGACACGTATTCTTTGAAAACCTCAACAGTATTGCCAATCAGTCAGATACGTTATTGATCAACGTTTACGCGCCCGACAATGTCATTGTCTGGTCGAGCAATCCGAAGCTGATCGGCCAGCGCTTCCCTAACGACGAGGAGCTTGATGGTGCTGCACTTACCAAAGACGGCGTCGTTACCAGCTACCATGAAGTAAAACAAAGCCGTGAGGAGCAGCAGTTCGTTCGAAAACCCAGCAACATATTTGTTGAGCATTACATCCCGCTGGTCAATTCAGCGGGGAAGGTGTCTTCAGTCGTTGAGTTTTATACAGAGCCACCCAGCTGGCTCGTCAATACGCGATCGGGTTATCTGCTGATATGGCTCGCCTGTTCCATTGGCGCAGCTTTGATTTATCTAGGCCTTCTTTCCTTTATTGAAAAACGTGGCGGCGTATTACCTTCAAGGATTCAACAAAACATTGACAACGAAATGGCGGCCTTGCTTAACGAGGTGTCTACCGTCGTGGCTCATAACTTGCGCAATCCCCTCGCCGTTGTTCGCTCCAGTGCCGAACTGGCCCTTGAGGTCGGAAGCCAGGCTGCCGGCAAAAACATCGGGGATATCATCAGCCAAGTCGATCGCATGTCGAAATGGATCAAAGAACTGCATGTTGCGTCCACCTCCCTGAAGGGGGAAATCGGCAAGGTCGATCCGGTAGAGGCGGTACTCGAGACCTTGCGCAATTTTGAACTGCCATTATGCAATGCCAATGTGCATGTGGAATTTTCAGCATCCAGCACGCCGCCGGTAACAGGTCATCACCAGCTGCTGGTTCAAATGCTGGACAGCCTGGTATCCAATGCCATTGATGCGATGCCAGAGGGGGGGAGTCTGTACATAGAAATAAACCAGAGCTCATTCAGGCGCTTGAACATAGTGCTTCGTGACACCGGCAAAGGCATGACCACAGCCCAGCAGAAAGCGTTGTTTCGGCCGCGTTGTTCCGTCAAACAGGGAGGGCTTGGTATCGGGTTGATGTTGGTGAAGTTGATAATGAAACGCTTTGGCGGCCACGCTAGCCTGACCAGTAGCAAAAGCAAAGGCACCACCGTCAACTTGTGCTTTCAGATGGCAAGCAGTGGCTAGTGTTCACGTTTCGTCGGAAAAGTGTCTCTGAGCCAGATTCGGAGGGACAATCGAGAGCGATCTTCACATCTCGATCATGTATGCCCTCAGGGTGTGGTCAGGAGGAGGCCATGAGCAAACGCGACAAGCGTGGCAATCCTGTTTCCTATGGCTCGCAGGAGGCAATCGATGCTCTGGATAGCGCCTGCGACTTGCTGCATGCCTACCAGGCCGATCCCCTGGCTGCAGCTGACACCCTTATCGCGCAGCACCCGGATTTTGCCCTGGCCTACGCCTTTCGCGCTGGCGCGATAGCGGCTGCGACCGACAAAGCGTTTGACCCTGAGCTGTTCAAGAGCCTGGACGCGGCAGAGCGGTTGGCAGCGCAAGCGAACGAGCGCGAGCGCCAGCATATTCATGCAGCACGCGTCTGGTTCGATGGCGACTGGGAGCGGGCAATCGACATCTGGGGGCGTGTTTCGATCGACTACCCCCGCGATCTGCTGGCACTGCAGTTCGCCCATCTGGGCGACTTCTATCTGGGTTACTCGCACATGCTGCGTGACCGCATAGCGCGGGTGATGCCGCGCTGGGACAAGGACATACCCGGCTTTGGCTTTGTCAAAGGCATGTATGCCTTTGGCCTGGAAGAGTCAGGGGA
>RCUS01001058.1_pt1 | contig 15239 bp, 13 predicted proteins | sample 2166221 | NCBI WGS metagenome assembly RCUS01 (sample SAMN09932758, study PRJNA488358) | compost metagenome | isolation source: compost soil in cyclohexanecarboxylic | place: Germany: Experimental Botanical Garden | reverse complement strand
ATTGGCGTCATAGAGGCCGATCAGAGCATCCTGCCAGAGCAGAAACTTGGATGGATTGGATTCCTGGCCGTTGCCGGGCTCGATCCCCGGTGTCTCATCGAACCGGCCAAGAGACAGGAAATCCGCCGGTTCGCCCTGCACGCAGAAGCGGAATCTCTCCTCCAGGCGGCGTTCATCCACCTGTTCCGCATAAGCGTGCTCCGCATACAGCTGCAGCCCGTACCATGCGGACATCCAGGGGGTTTCCGCCCCGTTGTCCCCCCACATCGTCGCGACGACCTCTCTCACGCCGAGCTTCTTGCACGCGAGGAGCGCGGGGTCGGTGACGGAGCGCATTTTTCCGGTATTGGGAGCAATCCCATTCCAGGTCCACACTCCGCCGGCGAACAGAACCGGCCTCCCGATCTCCAGATGCTTGCGGATGAAGGTCTCATACAAGCTCTGTTCCTTATGGTAATAGTCCCAGTAGACGAGGCTAAGTCCTTCCGGTATGCCTTCTTGGACCTCTTCGGGAATGACGGCGTCCGGATCATAGTAATCCCCGCTGCGCGAACCGAGCCGGAAGTACATATCGCTCCAGATCATCGGCGACAAACCGTTGCTCTCCGCGATCTCCACCACACGGTGCAAATGCTCGTTCATCAGCTCGAACCGGTTCCGGTAGCCGTGGTCCTTCAAATATTGGCCGAGCCCGAGCTGATGTGCCTCATCCATGCCGATATGGATGCGGCGGCTGCGAAAGGGAGCCGAGGCCGCCCGGATCATACTCCCGATAAAAGCATATGTCTCCTCCCGGCCTGCCAGCAAAATATCCGAAGTGTCCCGCATTCCGGCGGCGTAGTTCCACTTCAATGCTTCGGTAAGATGCGCCAGCGTCTGGATGCACGGAACCACTTCGATCCCAAGCGCATAGGCCCAATCGTCGATCCGGCGAAGCTCCTGCTGCGAATAGCGCCCCCGCATGTAGCCGAAATAAGGATAGCTCTCAACCTCATACGTATCTTCCGTATACAGCATGAGCTGGTTCATCCCCATCAACGCCATCGTAACAATGGCTGCTTCAAGGGAGTCGACAGTCGGCACAGCGTTGCGGGAAGCATCTATCATTATCCCAACCGAATCGAAGCGCGGGTTCTCCCGGATCAAAAAAGGAGGCTGCTGCGGCTCCGAGCCCGCTCCTTCGCTGCGCATTCTCTCCACAAATAATCCGAATGCCCGGAAGCCGTGATGGGGCTTCTCATACCGGATTATCCCGCTGCTGCCGTTCCACTCCGCTTCAAGAGGCCCTTCCCGCAGCTCCCACACAAGGGGGATTGCCGCCTCCCCGGTTTCAACGAGCACGATTCCATCTAGCCGACCGGCCAGACGGGGAAGCCCTGCCGCCAGCGAGGAGAAATCGCCCTGCAAGTAAATCCGCATCTTAGGACTCGCCTCCCTGTGCGATCGGGTCTACATCCTGGCAGCTAAACCTGCTGTCTACCCCTTGATAGCGGAATGTGCGATGTCCGAAGCGTCCCGGAAATTCCGGCTTCAGCCTACCGGGCCCCATAAACGGTGTGTGCATGTACAAATCAGCCTCCCAAATCTGAATGGTGGTCATGGCGTTTCAAGCCCGATCACCCCTTATTTTATAGCCGTCCCTTCCGGGCGGTCGATGGAGGCATGATTCCTCTTTTTGTACAATTGAACCTTTACGGCGGGGGGCGGGTGGGGCTTGGGTTGGGGTTGGCGTTGGGTTGGCGTTGGGCTTGGGCGGGGTTCATGCTGGGTACAGGCGGGGTTCAGGCAAGTCTCATGCTGGGCGCACTTAAGAAAAAGGAGCTGCTTGCCTCCTGGCAAACGGCTCCCTGTTTTTTTACATTTATATCGATCCCTCAAGAAGCAGTCTCCGGCCCTCCCCCGCAACCGGCAGGCACCAGCCGAGCCCTCTACTTACCGTCTTTAAGAGGCTTAAGCCTCTGATCGGGGGTGAAGAAGAGCCGGTAAATGAGCATGCTGAGCAGAATGCTAGTAATCGCGGCGGAAGAGGTGAACGAGAAGACGATGAGAATTTGATAACGCACAGCGATAACCGGATTTGCTCCGGCGATAATCATCCCGGTCATCATGCCCGGAAGCTGCACAAGGCCCACGGTCTTCATCCCGTCGATCGTCGGGATCATGCTGAATTTCACCGCTCTTGTCCGGACGTCCTGCATCGCCTGCCGGGGCGTCGCGCCCAGCGACAGCAGCGTCTCGATCACCCCTGCGCTCCGCGCAATCTCATGCTTGACATGATTGATGAACAGCCCGGACACCACCATGGCGCTCCCGATGGTCATCCCGCTGATCGGAATGATATATTGGGGAGTCGGCTTGATGATATGCAGGCCCAGCATTAAGCCCATCATCAGCAGCTCGGAGGCGGCAATCGATACCGCGATTCTCCAGACCAGCCCCTTGAGTCCCCGTCCTCTCTTGGCTGCATTCCATGAGGCGACGCCAATCATAATGAAGATCACGATCAGAATATAGACGACATGCTCGGCATGAAAAATAAACTGCAGCACATATCCAACGGCCAGAAGCTGAACCGCCGCGCGGATCGTTCCGACCATGATATCTTTCTCCAGACCAAGCTTCTGCCAAATGGAGACGAGCATGGTTCCAATTACAAACAGCAGCGTGAAGCTGAGTGCGGTTAGCGTCATTGCGGCAGACTCCCTTCCGCAGGCTGAATATACTGCTTCGCCAGCATGTCGATCGGCACGCTGAAGAAGGATTCGCCAGGATATTCATGAAGCCCGCCCCCGCTCATGACCCAGACTTTATCGCTGATCCTTTGGGCCTGCTCCAAATCATGGGTGACCCATATGTACGACCCGCCCTCTTCGCTGTGCCAGCCCGTCAGCAATTCTTCAACCCTGCGGGCGCTGTTCACATCGAGTGAGGCTGTGATTTCATCCAGCAGCAGAATACGGGGCTGAAGCAGCATCGTCCGGATCAGCGATATCCGCTGCTTCTCGCCGCCCGAGCAGTCGGATGCCTGCTTGCCGGGGTCCAGATACTCCAGACCAAGCTGTTCCATCAGCCGCGCGGCAAGCTCCTGATTATACAGTGTTCCGTGCAGAACGCTGACCGTCCGCAGATTGTCCTCGATGCTGCCGGGCAGCATCACCGCTTGCTGGGCGACATAAGCCGCCTCCATTCTCCACTGCCGGGGGTCCGTCTCGCGGGACGCTTTTCCATCCAGCCTCAGTTCGCCGTCATCCGGCGCATCCAGCAGAGCCATCAACCGCAGCAAGGTGCTCTTGCCTTGTCCTGACGCCCCAATCAGAGCAATCCGTTCGGGCCGGGTGATTTCGACCGTTATATTGGAGAACAGGCGCTTGGACGGCTGTCCCTCCTGATCACGGATCGATTTGGACACATTCCTCAGTTCAAATATGGGGTTCACTTCCACTCCTCCTGACTCCTTATTGCGCGTGCATAACACTGGTTCTTATTATACCAATTCGTCCCGTGGCGGGAATATTAAAGACCAACAAACCGAAGGAAGCTCCCTCGGTTTGTTCAGCTATTGGCTCTATATAGTTTGGGTTTCGGCTCCCCTTACTGGCTCAGCAGATAGACCAGGAATACCGCAGCAAGCACGAAGCGGTAATAAGCGAAAGGAGCAAGCTTGAGCCGTTCGAGCAGCTTCAGGAACGTGATGACAGCCAGGAACGCCACGACAAAGGCGACAATAAATCCGGTAAGGAAGAATCCGGCATCGGACGCGTTCAGCGTATGAATGCTTTTTAACAGCTCAAAGCCGCTAGCGGCGATCATCATCGGAATGGCGATCAGGAAGGAGAAGTTGGTCGCTGCGCTATAGCTCGCGCCTGACAGCAGTCCGCCGGCAATGGTCGCTCCGGAACGCGAGAAGCCCGGCCATAACGACAGGCATTGGAACAGGCCGATGGATACCGCTTGCTTATATGACAGCTGGTCGATCGTCGCCGCCTGTACAGCGGTCTGTTTCTTTTGCCCAAGCAGCATGAATCCCCCTCCCAGCACTAGTCCCGCAAGTACCGTATAAGGAGAGAACAAGTACGTCTTGATTACGGAATGAAGGGCAAGGCCCAGCACCATCGCCGGAAGGCAGGCCAGTATGACATGAAGCAGATTCAGCTTCGGTTGTCCGCTCTGAACCGCTTCGCCGGTCTCAACTGTCTTCAGCCCCAGCAGGCCCAGTATGCGCCTCCAGTAAATGATCGCCACGGCCAAAATGGCACCCAGCTGAATGATGATTTCGAAGGTATCGGCTTTATCTCCCGTGAATCCGAGAAGCTGTCCGCTTAAGATCAGGTGCCCGGTCGAGGATACGGGCAGAAATTCGGTCAGCCCCTCCACGATGCCTTGAATAATAGCAATAAACGTATTGTGCATATTTTATCTAAGCTCCTTTCTGCTTGGTTGCATTACGGTGGGATGTGCCGGTCTGGAGTCGAGGGAAGGAGACATTAGATAGACAAGTCCGATCACTGCGAACAGGAACGCGCTGACCCGGAAAGGCAGCAGCCCGTCTCCATAGCTTGCCAGCCAGCCTCCAATAACCGGACCGATCACAACGCCAAGTCCTTCTACGGAAGACAATAGACCCCAGCTGACCCCCACTGCTTCTTCAGGAATATAACGCGCCATCAAAGCGTTCCATGCAGGCAGCAGGGCCGCATAGGCGCTGCCGAGCAGCAGGGATAATGCCGCGGCTCCCGTGAAGGTGCTGACAGAGGTCAGCGCGAACAAGGCCGCCGCGAACACTCCGAATCCCGACACCAGGAACCATCTTCCCCCGGTGTGGTCGAACCATTTGCCCATTGGAACGAGCAGCAGAACCGCGCCGCCCCCGCCGATCAGCAGCACGATTGACAGCTCGGAGTGGGACAGACCGACATGCTGGACGGCAAAGCTTGTCAAGAGAGGCACCAGCATGCCGCCCGCCGTCGTCTGCAGCAGCATCCCGGGAAGCAGGAAGCCGCCTTTCTTCACTTTGCTCCACAAGGCGCCTAACTGCTCGCCCGCAGAGACCTTCACTCGCGATATCCGGCAGCGGTCGAGCTTCACAAGGACTGCCGTAATCCATCCCGCCGCGAGTACACCGGCAATGACGGTAAGCGACAGCGGAATGCTTCGGCCGACGATCAGATTCATCGTGACCGGACCGAGACCGAGACCGGCCATCCAGAACATATAGAGCGTTCCCATTTGCTGCGCCCGGTTATCTTCCTTCACCTGGCTCATGCAAAGAATCCAAATCGGGGAAAAGCCTGCTCCCATTAGAGCGGCGGCGGCTATTAACAGCCAGGGGTTATGTGCAGTCAGCAGCAGGGCAAGACCGGTAAATCCGATGATAAATCCGCCGTGCAGCACGATCCGCCCCGGGAACCGGTCGAGCAAATAGCCAGCCAGCCCTTTGATGAGGCTGTCCGTCAAATAGTGGACGGAAACCGCGATTCCCAAGGCGGTAGTGGAAAGCCCCAAACCCGTCATCGCATAAGCCGGCAAATACGAGACCAATACGGCCCCTCTGATCCATTCGGTCAAGAACAAAATAATGGCCAGTCCGGTAAATGCCTGCGATTGTCCTTCTTTCGTTCCGCTAATATCCATGAGCGGTCTTCGCCTGCCCTTCCTTGAATTCGGGTGACGTCTGGCGAGCAGGATGGTGCAGCTCCAGTGCTCGCAGCGCTTCGTCAACGATAAGATCCGAAGAGGCTTTGTCCGCATACTCCCTCATCGCGCGCTTCCGCTCCTCGCGGTATAAGGGCTGCTCCAGCTTGCGAATCGCCGCAATGAGCTGGTCTTCGTCATTCGCTACATCGATCAACTCCCGGCCTGCCAGCCATCTGGCATTGCCCGCCTCCTGGCCCGGCAGCGGACGATAGACGATAACGGGCAGAGACTTCGCCAGCGCTTCCGTCAGTGTAATTCCGCCCGCCTTCGTGAGCAGCCCGTCAGAGAAGCTCATCAGCTCATGCATTTTGTCGGTATACCCCAGAAGATGAACCCGATCCTGTCCCTGAAATTTCGCTTCCATCGCTGCGCGCAGCTTATGATTATTGCCACAGACTGCAATCAGGTCGTAATCGGTGTGGTTCAGGATGGACTGAATCAATCCTCCGATATTGGAGAGAACGCCGTAAGCGCCTGCCGCAATAAGAAAATAGCGCCGGGTGCTGTCCAGCCCGTGCTCATAAAGCGTTTCTTCGCGGTCCAGAAGCTGCGTGAAATGGCGCCGAATGGGAATCCCGCTGACCACAATGCTCTCACCCGGGACCCCCGCTGCCTGCAGAGCCTGTTTCATTGCCGAACTTGCGGTAAAATATTTGGTCGTATAAGGATGCAGCCATCTTCCATGCACGACATAATCCGTGAGAACTGTGAACACCGGCACCTGACCGCCTGCTTCCCTGCTGATCCCGGCGGCGGCCAAGTACGGAAAGGTATGAATGATGAGATCGGGACGAAGCTTATCAAGCAGCCTCCGCACTTTCATTTTTCCCAGAGAATGCAGCAGCTTCCCGAAGGTCCGATCCGGCTTCATCTTGCTCGTCGTTTCATAAATGAACCCGTACAGCTCTTGCGCAAGGGGCGAGTTATTCAAGTAGAATCTTCGGGACAGCTCATTAAGCCGCGGAAAGACCTCTGCGAACAGATCGACAATATGAACCTGATCGATGCCTCTGGCTTCAAAAGCCTGTTTGATCGCTTCCGCCGCTTTGACATGTCCATCTCCGAACTTGGAAGTCACGATAAGCACTGTTGGTGTCCTATTCACAAGAAAGATCCCTTCTTTCTATCCGGCCTTTCTTGACTGTAACTTATGATCGTAAAGGGATGGTTAACTTAATCTAAAGCACGAATTGATCTTTCTTCGTCTTCGTCAAATAAACAACAAGCCCACAAATGATGACCACAAATGTTACGCTGGTGCTAGTCGTGCCCAGTTCCAGACCGCCTTCACTGCGTGGCTGGGACAAATAATCCCCAAGAGATGCTCCCAAAGGACGGGTCAGAATATAAGCCAGCCAAAAAGCCGTTACCGCATTCAGCTTAAAGCGATAGTGCGCAAGCGCAACCGCTCCGATTACCGCCGCAAATATCAATGCCGAGACGAAATACCCCAGATTCAGGCTCTCCGCAACAAGATCCCCGGCGGAAGTACCCAAGGCGAACGTAAACAGAATGGTCAGCCAGTAGAACGCCTCGCGTCTTCTTGTGGTAATTGAATGGATCGACAGCGTCCGTTCACTCTTGTACCACACCACGAACGTCACCAGCAGCGCCGAAGCAAAGAGTACGGTCGACAACTCAAGCGGAACTCCGAGATTATCCGCCAGATTGTCGGAGATCAGCGTGCCCACGACACTGATTAACACAACCGCGAGCCAGTAAAGGGCCGGCACATACTTTTTGGCTGACACCTGAACATACAGGGAAATCAGCAGCAGACCGCTCATGGCGAGGGTTGTGTTGGTCAGTCCCCAATTCAGATTGAAATTCAGAAAGTCGGCTGCCGTCTCTCCTACAGTGGTGGACATCATTTTAATCAACCAGAAGAAAAGTGTGACTTGCGGAACTTTGTTCCTTATTGCGTGTTCATCCGAGAATAGAGACCCTGTTTGTTCCAATGCTAATCCCCTCCTGCTTTTTATCGCGCAATACAAGCCTAACGGGTAAATCTAAAGTGCCTGTGAACAGACGCTTAAATAATTCTTAATTCCTTCTGCCGGCCAAAAAAAGCCAAAGCTCATCCGAAGATGGGCCTTGGCTCGTTGCTAGTTAATTCAGGAACGAAGCCGGTAACCGGCTCCCCACAGCGTCTCAATATAGACGGGATTGGCCGAATCCTCCTCAATTTTCTCCCTCAGCTTGCGGATATGCACGGTAACCGTCTGGGTGTCTCCCAGAGCACTGGCGCCCCATAACCGCTCAAAGAGCTGATCCTTGCTGAATACATGATTCGGGTGCAGCACAAGAAAATGGAGCAAATCGAATTCTTTGGTGGTCAGTACAATCTCCTCGTCTCTGACAAAAGCGCGGCGGGAATCGGGGTCGAGCCGCAAATCCCTGATCTCAAGCTCGGCTGACGAAGCGCCGCTTCCCTTCAGACGTTCATAGCGGGATAAATGGGCCTTGACTCTGGCTACAAGTTCCGAAGGCTTGAACGGCTTGGTGATGTAATCATCCGCTCCAAGCCCGAGCCCCCGCACAATATCGATATCCTCCCGTCTGGCCGTCACCATAAGGATCGGAATATCCAGCTCCGCGCGTATTTTTTTGCATATCTCGAAGCCGTTAAGCTTGGGCAGCATGACATCCAGAATGATCATGTCGAAGTTGCCGCTCAGGGACAGATGAAGTCCTTGTTCGCCATCAACGGCGATTTCGGTCTGAAATCCGTTCATCTCCAGGTAATCCCGTTCAAGCTCCGCAATGGCAGATTCATCCTCCACAACCAGAACCGTTCGCTTCATTGTAGACCATCTCCTTTCTGGGCCGGGAGGATGATGCGGATGGCGGTGCCTTCTCCCTCCGTGCTCTCCGCACAGATGATGCCTCCATGCCCTGCGATAATCTGCTTGGCAATCGCGAGACCGAGTCCGCTGCCTCCTGTGTTCGTATTTCTTGACTCCTCCGCCCGGTAAAAACGCTCGAACACATGCTCCACCGCCTCCTCCGGAATTCCGGAGCCATTGTCTTCAATAGAGAGAATAAAGCCGTTCTGATCCAGGCGGGTGCGGACTGTAATTTGCTTGACCGGCTTATCCATATACTTCAGGCTGTTCTGAATAATGTTGCCGAGAACGCGCTTGAACGAATCCCGGTCAATCGAGACCCGGATCGCTTCTCCGCCGCCCAGCTCAATGTCCAGATCAACCCCGCGTTTGTCCAGCTCCACCTTCAGTTCCTCCGACCAATCCATTAAATAAGGCAGGATGGGAACGGATTCGAAGGAGAACGGCAGCTTCTGCATATCGAGCTTGGAGTACAAGAACAATTCATCGATCAGATGATCCATTTCTCCCGCTTTGGCGGCAATGGTCCGCATATATTTGTCATGCTTCTCCGGAGAATCCGCTACTCCTTCCAGAATGCCGTCCACATACCCCTTGATGGCCGTAATGGGAGTCTTCAAATCATGGGAGATGTTCGTAATCAGCTCTTTGCGGTTCGATTCATACTGCTGCTGGATGACGAGGGACTCCTGAAGCCGGGATCGCATCTCCTCAAAGACTCTTCCCAGCTGTCCCAACTCGTCGTTGCCGCCAATCCTCACCTGAAAATTAAGATCCCCATCGGCGACCCGCTTGGCCGCATTTCTAAGCTCCAGCAGCGGGCGGATAAATCTTCTGGACATATAGGTGGTCAGCAGGATATGCGTTAGCAAGAACACAATAATCGTCAAGAGAAACAGAATGGGGAAGAAGGTTCGTACGAAATGGACCAGCGGATCAATCTTGGTGAGCAGAAACAGGCTGACCGGCTTGGCATCCTTGGACAGCATGTCGAACTGCGATATCTGGTACCATTCATTCCCATATTTAATGCCGAACGGCTCAAGACGGGAACCGGCTTCCGTAAAGGCGGGCAGTTCCCCGATTAATCCGGCCCTGGATTTCAAATCATCCGACATATAAATATCCTGGTCGCCGGAACGGATATAGACCTCTGTGTTCTTGCTCCGCATATCCGCCGAGAATTCGGCAAGAAATGCCTGATCCGTCAGGAGAGCGGCATTTTGCTGAAAAGTATGCTTGATCAGATTATGCGTATCTCTTTCTTCCATTCCCTCGAACTTGCTCTCATAAGCATTCTTGAGACTTTGCACATCTCCGTGGTAGACCACTGTAAGCAGCAGGCTTGTGATGCCAAGCAGAAGCAGAGGAACCAGCAGCATTGCCGCATAAGACAGTAAAAATTTAATTCGGATGGACATGGATCGGGTTGGTCTCCTTGTCTACAGATTGAATTTCACCCTGGAATCATCATACGACATTTCATCTTGTCCTCCAATGCACACACAAGGATAAACGGGTCATGCAGCGGATAAAAAACGGACAGGACCTCCCTGTTAGGAGTAGTATCCTGTCCGGTACAAATCGGATTCCTTCAACGGCTGCGCCCTCACGGCATTCTCTGCCAGAATTTAAGCGGCACTAAGCTGGTCTAGTCGCGATGTCTGCCTTCGTGCTCTCCCTTAACCTGAACGACATGCTTCCCGGTCAGGTCGATAGAATCCGGAGATGTTCCGTTGATGCCTGTCAGTTGAACATTCAGGCTGCCGGTAAGCGTATGGGCGACTCCCTGGGCGTCTTTGCCTGTAAATGCGATGTCTAATTGCTGCTGCGAAATCTCGTTGTCCGGGCTGATCACCGCCTTGAGGCTGACGCTCTGAATCTGGATGCCATCCTTGAGGTTCACATCCTTCAGATTGACCAGATTCTGCCGCAGCAGTTTCTCCGGATCGGATGAATGCGAAGCCGAATTGCTGTCATCGCGATTCCATTCCGACTGATCCGACAGATGCTTGAACGCAAGCGGGGCCATCGCCTGGACGACAGCCGGAATTTGCGCGCCGTCAAGCTGCAGCGAAATCGTCTTGGTTCCGTCGGCTCCGGCCGTAGAGGTTATCTCATCCTTTAAATTCCCGATCAGCGCATCAATAACGGTCTCTTCCTGGCTGCTGAACCAGAGAGAGTCTCTGCTCTTCTCATCCTGCTCCCTGCCTTCCGGATCTTCCTGGTCCTTCTTCACATAGTAAGTATCCGAAGCACCGGTCTTCCAGACCTCTTCCCCGGCCTGCTTGTACAGGTCCAGATTAACGGCTCCGGCTGTGCCGCTGACATAAATGGAGCCGCTTACGGTTTCCCGTTTCACGTCTGCCTTCAGCCGGCTCTGCGTCTTAACAAGCAGCGTATTGTCGTCCTTAAGCTCGGCATTGGCGCTGACCGTGACGCTGTCCAGATTCTGCACCGTAGCTTTAAGCGCAGATTTGTAATCGTCATAGCCCGATGTCCCCGCAAACGCCGTAAGACCGGTAACCAGCATGATCATGCCGCTGATACCAACCGCGCTTCCGGTTAACAACCACTTTTTCTTCATCCTTCCATTCTCCCTTTCCGCTTAATTGTCCTGCAAGCTAAGCCTAAGGGATAATCCTAAACTCGCTGTGAAGAGATTCTTAAATCATTCTTAATTACGTCTTTCTTATACCTCCCTACGGTCGAACAGAAGAAATCCTAGAGCCAGAAACAGAACCATTCCTGAGAGCAGAAATACCGATCCGGTTGCGAGCCGGGCCGCCGACGCGCTATGACTGAGCCACAATACATACCAATCCGTATACGAGGCGATGGAGAAATAAGAGAAGCCTTTGACGAAGTAAGGAACTGCCTTGACTCCAGCATAGATCAGAATGGAGAATACCATGAAGCCCGCTGCACTGCGAAAAAATTGAGCGACACATACAAACAAAGCCGCAAGCGCCACCATGGACAGAAAAGCTGCCGAATACGCTTTTATCAGATTGAAGAAAGGCAAGCCCCCCGTATCCGCCATCCCGAGTCCCAGATTGCAGAGGGCGCTCACCGTCCCCAGTAGAATCAGCAGTATCCCGACCGATATGCCAAGCGCCAGGAACTTAGCCATATATGCCCCAAACCTTGTGATTGGCCGAAGCAGCGCCAGCTTCAAGGTTCGCGACGAGATTTCCTGCGGAAACAAATCGGCGATCTCCAACAGCATGAACAAGGGAATCAGGAACAGCGTATAGATCTCCAGCATTTGCACCGGATAGGAGGAGCTGACGGCGGCCAGTCCAAGAACAGGGTGAAGCGCCCGGAACAATGCCGCCAGCAGCAGCGGAATCAACAGGGTGACGGCGAGGAATACCATCGTCTTCTTACGATAAAGCATGAGCTGAAGTTCGTTTCTAAGTCCCGCTGACAGGCCGTCCATATTCCATCAGCTCCTTTCCTCTCTGCAATTCATTCATGTAGAACTGTTCCAGAGACGTGTTGTCACTCAGCAAATCGGGCACTCTGCCCTCGCGGATCAGCACACCCCGGTTAATAATTCCCACCCGGTTGCAGAGTTGCTCCAGTTCGTGAATCATATGGCTGGATATCAAAAAAGTAATTCCCTGTTCATCCGATAAGCGTTTGACCAAAGCGCGGAACTGTACAACCCCTTCGATATCGAGTCCGTTCGTGGGCTCATCCCAAATGACGAACTCCGGGCTGTGCAGGACCGAAGAGGCCATGGCAAGCCGCTGCTTCATACCGGTGGAGAAATGCCCGATTTTCTCTTTGGCATATGTCTCCAGTCCGACCATTTCAAGCACTTCTGCAATTCGTTCCCGGCCCACCTCCGGATAAAAGTTCGCATTCAGCTTCAGGTATTGGCCCGCCGTAAGATATTCGTGGAAATCGGCCGACTCGATCATGCAGCCAACCTTTCTCATGACCGAGGCGAAGGACGCATCCCTGTCCTGCCCGAACAAGGTTATGCTCCCAAAGTTCGGGGAAATCAGTCCGGTCAGCATTTTCAGAAGCGTAGTTTTCCCCGCGCCATTCGGTCCGAGCAATCCGTAGATATCCCCTTGTTCCAGACTCAAATCCACTCCGTTAATGCCTCTGCCGTTCCGAAATTCCTTGGTAACTCCGGTTAATTTCGCAATTGGATACATGTCAGTCCTCCTTTCTCGCTCAGGTCAGGCTCTTGTCCGGGAATTGGCCCGTTCCTTGTTGCGGCGCAGGAGCCACCAAGCCAGCATAATGACGACCAATCCGCAGATCGCATAGCTGATCGGACGCATATATTGTTCCACAACACCCCAATTATCGCCCAAGCGGTATCCCAAATAGACAAGGGCCGCATTCCACGGGATACAGCCGAGCAGGGTAAAGATGATGAATCTCCCCGGCTTCATCCCGGCAATCCCTGCCGGCAGCGAAATAAAGGTCCGGACGAAGGGCAGCATCCGCGTAAACAGCACCGTCCCTTCGCCAAACCGGGCGAACCAGCGCTCGGCCTGCTCCAGATGATGCGTGTTAAGGAGGATATATCTCCCGTATTTATCGAGCAATCGCCGACCTCCCGCCCTGCCGACATAAAAAGCGATTAAAGAACCAAGCAGATTCCCGATACTGCCCGCGATCAAGACTTCAATCCAGGAAAGAGAGCCCTGCGCAGCCAGCCATCCGCCGCTGAGCATAATCACTTCACTGGGTATCGGGATGCATGCACTCTCCAGTATCATGCCGATCCAGATCCCCCAAATTCCCATGGTATTGACCAGATTCAGCGCCGCTTCGGATATCCAAGACAACAGTTGATGCATGATTTCCCTCCTCTTAGGCTAACCCTTATGTTTAAATGTAACGTTCGGATATAAACAGGATATGAAACGAATCTTAACGATTCCTTAAATTTGCATTGGATCATCTGCCCGGTAAAAAAAGGAAAGAGCCTGCAGGATGCATGAACACATCCTGCAGGCTCCTATTGTTGTGTTGAACTGGCGGCAAGTCCGTTAAAATTCAAATTCGTCTTCAAGAACGAGATTTCGCTCCGCGTTCCAAATGGGCATCACATATTCCTTAATGAGCGCCGCAACTTCAGGGACCGAATGGGCATCGGTATCAATGGTGTACAGCGGCGGATCAAAGTGAGTATCGCTACACTGAAGCAGCAATTCGGCAAACTCGTGATGCTCCTGAAATCGTTCAGCGGTCCATGTAAAGTTATCAAACCGGTTCATCAGCCTTTTCTCCCGAACCGATCTATCACAATGCAGGTTGATATAGCACATCTGGCTGAATTTCCCGTAATCCTCGCAGAAAGCGGCGTCCCATGGTGTAAAATTGCCGCAAATGATCGTCCCTCTGCCAGAACGCGCAATAGAGTAGGCAAACCGCAGCGTAATGTTCATCCGGGTTCTTTCATCCAGGGTAGGCGTCATCCAGTGAAGCATATCCGTGCTGAAGATATCGAATTCCGGCATCGTCTTGCGGAGCATTTTCGAAACCGCTGTTTTCCCGGAGCCGCTGGCGCCAATGACGAAAAAAATGGGAAGTTTGTAATCCATCGTAGAGTCCCCTTCCACGTCTCTCCCTGCAAAGCTGTGTTCGAGATGAGATCACTCCTGCTGCGCATGGAAGTGATTAGGCTAGGTCGTGAACCGCTCCGGGTTGAGGATTTTATACTACCATTTATATTCGTCCCGCAGCTCAAATGTTGATAGGCTAAATGCCGGCTTCGCTCTTGAATTGAAGCTCATCGTAGGTCAATACCTTTTGCGCGGCTCCGCCGATATGCTTGACCGGCTTATGCTCCGTTCGATCGAACGACAAGGACAGAAATCCCGGTGTGGAGTAATGGCCTGCCGGGTCGATCAGGAATTTGCCGGGAATGATTTGTTCCAAATCAATATCCGCGTAAGTGATCCCTTCTTCATCATGGGCTAACGGGCTTCCGATTTCCATGCCGTTAGGAGCGATGATTTTGGCGAAACCATAACCAACCTTCATATAATTTTTCTGCTCTTCGGTTTCACATATTTTGTCACGCTGCGCTTCCGTCCAGATTTGCGAGGACAGCAGACAAAATACCTGGTTGGTCATTGCGTAATACCGGGTAGCAACCACGCATTGTTCCGGACCGAATAAATGACCTTCCTGCGGCATGCCAATCGGCCAGGAGGATACATGCACCTGTTCATTCATCGATGTCATCGCTGCAAGGTTGAGTGGCAGCATATGCTCCCAGCATTGCAATCCTCCAAGATTGCCGAACTCCGTCTCGAACACCGGCATCATGCTGCCGTCTCCATCGCCCCAGATGGTCTTCTCCGCATTCGTCGCCTTCAGCTTACGGTGCTTGCCAATGAGATTCCCGTTCGGATCAAACCACAGCTGCGTCAGATAAAGAGAGCCTCCCTCTTTTTCAGTGACGGATACGCAGAAATAGACTTTATTCCGCTTGGCGGCCGCACTTAGCTTTTGCACAGCCAGACTGGGAATCTCAACGGAATTCTTATACAGTTCAATATAGTATTTCATACCGTAATCCGCATTGCCAAGCCAAATCCACCAAGGATATCCCGGTATAAAAGCTTCCGGAAAAGCGATGACCTTCGCCCCGTTGGCTGCCGCCTCATCGACAAGCCGGCATGTTTTGTCAACTGTCGCATCAAGGTCCAGCAGAACAGGAGA
>RCUS01001057.1_pt1 | contig 15240 bp, 18 predicted proteins | sample 2166221 | NCBI WGS metagenome assembly RCUS01 (sample SAMN09932758, study PRJNA488358) | compost metagenome | isolation source: compost soil in cyclohexanecarboxylic | place: Germany: Experimental Botanical Garden | reverse complement strand
CGCAACGGGCCTCGACCCTGTCCGGCGGTCAGCAGCAGCGCGTGGCGATTGCCCGCGCGCTGACCCAGCGTGCCGAGGTGATTCTGGCGGATGAGCCGATCGCCTCGCTCGACCCCGAGTCGGCGCGCAAGGTCATGGAAATCCTCGCCGACATCAACCGCCGCGACGGCAAGACCGTGGTCGTGACGCTGCATCAAGTCGACTACGCCACCCGCTATTGCCCGCGCGCCGTTGCGCTCAAGGGCGGGCGGATTCATTTCGATGGTCGCGCCGCCGAGCTGAGCGGGCAGTTCCTCAACGATTTGTATGGTGCCGACATCGACACCAGCCTGATGTGTTCCGACCAGCTTCGCCCAGTCGAAGCCGTGCCCCGGCTCGTGATGGCGCGCGCGTGACAACTCCCGAATTTCCCAACCGTTCACCCTCAGGAAACCTTTCCATGTTGAACCGTATCGGTCGTGTTTTTGCTGGTGCAGCACTGCTCGCCAGCTGTGTGATGGGCACAGCCCAGGCTGAAGAAAAAGCCATCAACTTCGGCATCATGTCCACCGAATCCTCGCAAAACCTCAAGAGCATCTGGCAGCCATTTCTCGACGACATGCAGAAGCAAACCGGCCTGAAGATCAACGCCACGTTCGCCTCGGACTATGCCGGCCTGATCCAGGGCATGCGCTTCAACAAGGTCGACGTCGCCTGGTTGGGCAACAAGGCTGCCATCGAAGCCGTGGACCGTTCCAACGGTGAAATCTTCGCCCAGACCGCTGCCGCCAGTGGCGCTGCCGGTTACTGGAGCGTGCTGATCGTGCGCAAGGACAGCCCGATCAACTCTGTTGACGACATGCTGAAAAACGCCAAGAACCTGACCTTCGGTAATGGTGATCCGAACTCCACTTCGGGCTATCTGGTGCCGGGCTATTACGTGTTCGCCAAGAACCACGTCGATGCCGCCACTGCGTTCAAGCGCACGCTCAACTCCAGCCATGAAGTCAACGCCTTGAGCGTGGCCAAGGGGCAACTGGATGTGGCGACCTTCAACACCGAAAGCTGGGATCGCCTGGAAGTCACCCAGCCGGACAAGGCGGCACAGCTCAAGGTGATCTGGAAGTCGCCGCTGATTCCGGCCGACCCGCTGGTGTGGAGCAAAGCGCTGAGTGACAGCGAGAAAACCAAGATCCGCGATTTCATCTTCAGCTACGGCGACACCGATTCCGAGAAAGCGGTGCTCGCGGGCATGCAGTTGGGCAAGTTCCTGAAGTCCAGCGACGACCAGTTGCTGCCGATCCGTCAGCTGGAATTGTTCAAGCAGCGCACCACCATCAGCGCCGATACCAAGCTCGAAGCCGCCGACAAGGCCAAGAAACTGGCCGACATCGACGCCGAGCTGGCCAAGCTGCAAGAGCGCATCACCTTGCTCGAGAAGAGCGAGAAAAAGACCGCCAGCGCCGGTTGATCCATGGCGCGGTAAATGTGGGAGCGAGCTTGCTCGCGATGACGTCGGCACATTCGACATGGATGTCGACTGATTCACCGCCATCGCGAGCAAGCTCGCTCCCACAGGTTTTTGCATCAGGCATTACCGATGTGTCACGCCTCTTAAAACGCTTTTCAGAGAACCCTCATGACCACTCTCCACGCTGAAGCTGTCGGCAAGCGTACCTGGCCGCAATACGCCGGTTGGGGCCTGTTTCTGGTCCTGCTGGCCTGGGCCTGGCACGGCGCCGAAATGAATCCGATGGCGCTGTACCGCGACTCGGGAAACATGGCGACCTTCGCCGGGGACTTCTTCCCGCCGGACTTCCATGAATGGCGCATGTACCTCAAGGAAATGCTCGTCACCGTACAAATCGCCCTGTGGGGCACGGTGCTGGCGATTGTCTGCTCGGTGCCGCTGGGCATTCTCTGCTCGGAAAACATCACGCCTTGGTGGATTCACCAGCCGCTGCGCCGGGTGATGGATGCCTTCCGTTCGATCAACGAAATGGTCTTCGCGATGTTGTTCGTGGTGGCCGTCGGCCTGGGGCCGTTTGCCGGTGTCCTGGCGTTGTGGATCAGCACAACGGGTGTACTCGCCAAGCTCTTCGCTGAAGCCGTGGAAGCGATTGATCCAGGCCCTGTCGAAGGCGTTCGCGCTACCGGCGCCAGTGCCCTGCAAGAGGTGATCTACGGCGTGATCCCGCAAGTGATGCCGCTGTGGGTTTCGTATGCGCTCTACCGTTTCGAAGCCAACGTGCGCTCGGCGACGGTGGTGGGGATGGTCGGTGCGGGCGGGATCGGGGTGATCCTGTGGGAAAACATCCGCGCCTTTCAGTTCGTTCAAACCTGCGCTGTTTTGCTGGTGATCATCGTTGTCGTCAGCCTGATCGACATCCTCTCGCAACGCCTGCGCAAGCAGTTCATCTGATTTTCGGAGGGGTGCCTGCGGGCGCTTTTTTTAAAGCATGCAGTTGTCTAGACAAGATGAGCCGGTGTACCGCGAACTCGCCGACATCCTGCGTCGTGAACTGGGTGACTACCGCGCCGGAGACTTCCTGCCGGCCGAGGTGCAGTTGGCCGAACGCTTCGGCGTCAACCGCCACACCTTGCGTCGTGCCATCGATGAGCTGGTGTTCGAGGGCAGCCTGTTGCGCCGCCAGGGCAAAGGCACGCAAGTGCTGGAGCGCCCGTTGATCTATCCGATGGCCGCCGACAGTGCCTACAGCCAGTCGCTTTCAGCCCAAGGGCATGGCGTCGAGGCGGTGTTGCTCAAGCGTCGCTACTGCTTTGCCAGCCGTGAAGAGGCGCAGCATCTGGGCATTGCCGAGATGGCGCCGATGATCGAATTGCAGACTTTGCGCAAGCTCGACGGCCAGCCGGTCAGCCTGATCCGTCATCGCTACTGCGCCAGCCACGCGCCGCTGCTGGCGGACTACACCGGTGGTTCGTTGCGCCAGTACCTCAGCGAACGGGATATGCCTCTGACCCGTACCCAAAGCCTGATCGGCGCCCGACTGCCCAACCGCGAAGAAGCCGCGCTTTTGATGATGCCCCGGCATTTGCCGGCGCTGAGTGTGTTCACCCTTTCCCGCGATCGCGACGGCCGTGCGGTGGAGCTGGCCCAGTCCACCAGCCGTTCGGATCGCTTCCAGTACCAGGTCGTCACCTGATGGAGAACGCCATGCACAACCCTGTTCCTCATACCGAACGGCAGCACTGGATCGGTGTGCTGGCCCGTGCCAGCCGCAGTGAATTGCAGCCCTTCGAAGCCGCTTTGCGCGATGTCGAGTACCAACTGATCCGCGCCCCGGAAATCGGCATGACCCTGGTCCGTGGCCGCATGGGCGGCAACGGTGCGCCGTTCAACGTCGGCGAAATGAGCGTGACCCGCTGCGTGGTGCGCCTGGCCGATGGCCGCACCGGCTACAGCTACCTGGCGGGCCGCGACAAGGTCCACGCCGAACTCGCGGCCCTGGCCGACGCGCATTTGCAAGGCGCGCAACAGCGTCACTGGCTGGCGGAAATGATCACGCCACTGGCGACTGCCCAGGCGGAACGCCGGGCGCAGAAAGAGGCGGAAACCGCCGCCACCAAAGTCGAATTCTTCACCCTCGTGCGAGGAGAAAACTGATGAGCGCACAGTTGTTGCAACCGGCGTTCGCCGACCCGGTGCTGGATGCCCAGCGCGGTTTTCGCGCGGCAATGAAAGCCTTGGCCGGTCCCGGTCTGATTCAGACATTGCAACCGACTCCGAGCCTTGAAGGATTGGAACCGGCGACCTATGCACTGTGCCTGGCACTGCTGGATGTCGACACGCCGCTGTGGCTGGCGCCGTCCTTCGACACGCCGCTGATCCGCGCCAACCTGGCGTTCCACTGTGGTTGCCCGTTGACCGCCAAGCGTGAAGACGCGCGGTTTGCCTTGCTTGCGGCCGACGATCTGCTCGACCTGAGCGGCTTCGATCATGGCAACGATCGCTACCCGGATCAGTCCTGCACCTTGCTGGTTCAACTGCCAAGCCTCGACGGCGGGGCAGGGCTGAAGTGGCGCGGGCCGGGGATCGAAAGCGCACACGACGTGGCGCTGCCGGTGGCCGATGGCTTCTGGCGAGAGCGTGAACGCCGCATCGAATTTCCCCGCGGCCTGGACCTGTTTTTCGCTGCCGGCCATGACCTGATCGGCTTGCCGCGCAGCACCCGTATCGCAGAGGAGCGTGCCTGATGTACGTAGCCGTCAAGGGTGGCGAACAGGCCATCGACAATGCCCACCGTCTACTGGCGAAAAAACGCCGGGGCGATACCTCGGTCACCGAGCTGAGCGTCGAACAGATCCGTCAGCAATTGCCGTTGGCCGTGGCGCGTGTGATGAGCGAAGGCTCGCTGTACGACGAAGAGCTTGCTGCACTGGCAATCAAGCAGGCGGCGGGGGATCTGGTCGAAGCGATTTTCCTGCTGCGTGCCTACCGCACCACGTTGCCGCGCTTCAGCCCGAGCCTGCCGATCGACACGCAGAACATGCAGCTCAGCCGACGCTTGTCCGCGACCTTCAAGGATGTGCCCGGCGGGCAACTGCTGGGGCCGACCTTCGATTACACCCATCGTCTGCTCGACTTCGCGCTGCTCGCCGAAGGTGAATACCCGGGGCCGCAAACCACCCCGAATGCCAGTCTTGAACCGTGCCCCCGCGTCCTCGGTTTGCTGGCCAAGGAAGGCTTGATCAAGAACGAATCCGACAACGGCGAAGCGGTGGCGGACATCACCCGCGATCCGCTGGAATTGCCGGCCAATCGTGCCCAGCGCCTGCAAGCCCTGGCCCGTGGCGACGAAGGTTTCCTGTTGGCGCTGGGTTACTCGACCCAACGCGGTTACGGCCGCAATCACCCGTTCGCCGGGGAAATTCGCATCGGCGAAGTCGAGGTGTGGATCGAGCCCGAAGAGCTGGGTTTCCCGATCAACCTGGGCAGCATCGAAGTCACCGAGTGCGAGATGGTCAACCAGTTCGTCGGCTCGGCCACGGAGCTGGCGCAGTTCACTCGCGGCTACGGCCTGGCCTTCGGGCATGCCGAGCGCAAGGCCATGGGCATGGCGCTGGTTGACCGTGCATTACGCGCCGACGAGTACAACGAAGAGATCGTGTCCCCGGCGCAGCAGGAAGAATTCGTGCTGATGCACTGCGACAACGTCGAGGCCGCAGGCTTCGTCTCGCACCTGAAGTTACCTCACTACGTCGACTTCCAGGCCGAACTGGAACTGATCCGCAAACTGCGCAAGCCTGCCGAGGGCAGCAACCATGAATGACCTGACTCAAGCGCCGGTCCGCGACGCGGCGTACAACTTCGCCTACCTCGATGAACAGACCAAACGCATGATCCGCCGCGCCTTGCTCAAGGCTGTGGCGATCCCCGGTTACCAGGTGCCGTTTGGTGGTCGCGAGATGCCGCTGCCTTACGGTTGGGGCACTGGTGGCATGCAATTGACCGCCGCGATTTTGGGCGACGATGACGTGCTCAAAGTCATCGACCAAGGGGCGGACGACACCACCAACGCCGTATCCATCCGCCGCTTCTTCGCCCGCACCGCTGGCGTCGAGACAACGGAAAGTACGCCGGACGCAACGGTAATCCAGACCCGTCACCGCATCCCGGAAACACCGCTGCACGCCGACCAGATCATGGTCTATCAAGTGCCGATTCCCGAGCCGCTGCGCTTTATCGAACCGTCGGAAGTCGAGACGCGGACCATGCATGCTCTCAATGATTACGGGGTCATGCACGTCAAACTCTACGAAGACATCGCCACCTTCGGCCACATCGCCACGGCCTATGCCTACCCGGTGATGGTCGACGAGCGCTACGTGATGGACCCGTCGCCGATCCCGAAATTCGACAACCCGAAACTCGACATGAGCCCGGCGCTGATGCTGTTCGGTGCCGGTCGTGAGAAGCGGCTGTACGCGGTGCCGCCGTTTACCCGAGTCACCAGTCTCGACTTCGAGGATCACCCGTTCGAAGCGCAGAAATGGGAAGAGTGCTGCGCCATCTGCGGCAGTCGTGAATCGTTCCTCGACGAGCTGATCCTCGACGACGCCGGCACCCAGAGCTTCGTCTGTTCCGACACTTATTACTGCGCCCAGCGCGTCAGCCAGCAGGAGCAGGGCCAATGAACCAGGCGCTGAAAAACGATCTGTCCGTGTCCACCGAACCCTTGCTGCAAGTGCGTGATTTGTCGCTGTTGTACGGTCCGGAAAAGGGCTGTCAGGACGTCAGCTTCGATTTGTACCCCGGTGAAGTATTGGGGATTGTCGGCGAGTCCGGGTCGGGTAAATCGACCTTGCTTTCACTGCTCAGCGGACGCCTGCCACCGCAGAGCGGCCGCATCGGCTACCGCGACAAACAAAGCCAATGGCTGGACCTGTACAGCGCCAGCGAAGCCGAACGCCGCACATTGCTGCGCACCGAATGGGGCTTCGTCGAACAGAACCCGCGCGACGGTTTGCGCATGGGCGTGTCGGCTGGCGCCAACATCGGCGAGCGCCTTATGGCCCAGGGCGTGCGCAACTATCAGCAGTTGCGCGGGGCCGGGCTCGACTGGTTGAGCCAGGTGGAAATCGACCCGCAGCGTATCGACGATTTGCCTCGGACCTTTTCCGGCGGCATGCAGCAGCGCCTGCAAATCGCCCGCAACCTGGTGTCGAGCCCGCGTCTGGTGTTCATGGACGAACCCACCGGTGGCCTCGATGTGTCGGTGCAGGCGCGCTTGCTCGACCTGTTGCGCGGCCTGGTGCGGGAGCTGGACCTGGCGGTGGTGATCGTCACCCACGACCTGGCGGTGGCGCGTCTGCTGGCCGACCGCTTGATGGTGATGCGCCGTTCGCGGGTGGTGGAAACCGGGTTGACCGACCAGATCCTCGACGATCCGCAGCACCCTTATTCGCAACTGCTGGTGTCTTCGGTGTTGCAGCCGTGAAGCCCCGTCCAACTGTGGAAACCGAGCGATGAATACCTTGATCGAGGTCCGTGACCTCTCGAAAACCTTCACCCTGCATCAGCAGAACGGCGTGGTCCTCAACGTGCTGCGCGGGGTGGATTTCAGTGTGGCGGGCGGCGAATGCCTGGTGCTGCACGGCCAGTCCGGCGCCGGCAAAAGCACCTTGCTGCGCACCCTGTATGGCAACTATCTGCCGGCGGGCGGCAGCATCCGTGTGCAGCATGACGGCCAATGGCTGGAGCTGGTGGGCGCCGAACCCCGGGACATACTGCAAGTGCGTCAGCGCACGCTCGGCTATGTCAGCCAGTTCCTGCGGGTGATCCCTCGTGTGGCTTGCCTGGACGTGGTGATGGAGCCAGCGCTGGCCCGTGGCTGGTCGAAACACCTGGCGCAATCGCGTGCCGAGTTGCTGCTCACTCGCCTCAATATTCCGCAACGCCTGTGGCAACTGGCGCCCGGCACCTTCTCTGGTGGCGAGCAACAACGGGTCAACATCGCCCGCGGCTTCATGGTCGTGTGGCCGGTGATGTTGCTCGACGAACCGACAGCCTCCCTCGACGACAACAATCGTCAGGTGGTGCTGGAACTGATGAATGAAGCAAAAGTCGCCGGTGCCGCGCTGATCGGTATCTTCCACGACCGTGTCGCCCGCGAAGCCGTTGCCGACCGCCATCTCGACATGACGCCCGCCGCTGTGACCGAAAAGGAATACGCCGATGTCCGTTGAACAGATCCTCAGCAATGCCCAACTGGTCACCGCTGACCGCGTGTTCTACGGCACCGTGGTGCTGCGCGACGGGTTGATCGCCGAGGTCGCCGAAGGCCCGAGCCGCTTGCCCCAGGCGCTGGATCTCAATGGTGATTACCTGCTGCCGGGTCTGGTGGAGTTGCACACCGACAACCTGGAACGCCACATGACCCCGCGTCCCGGCGTCGATTGGCCGTCGGTGCCGGCGGTGCTCAGCCATGATGCGCAGATCATTGCGGCCGGCATCACGACGGTGTTCGACGCGGTGTCCATCGGCGACGTGAATCCCAAAGGCAATCGCATGCAGAAACTGCCGGCGATGCTGGAGGCGATTTCCAAGGCGTCCGACGCCGGTCTGACCCGCGCCGAACACCGCCTGCACCTGCGCTGCGAGCTGTGCCACCCGGATACCCTGACCGTGTTTCGCGATCTGGTGGAAAACCCGCTGGTGCAACTGGTGTCGGTGATGGACCACTCGCCGGGTCAGCGCCAGTTCGTGCTGGAATCCAAGTACCGTGAGTACTACATGGGCAAGTACCACCTGACCACCACGCAGATGGATGAATTCATCACGTTGCAGATGGCCAACTCGCGTACCTACAGCGACCGTTACCGTGCGGCAATCGTCGAGCACTGTCTGGCCCTTGGCCTGTCGGTGGCCAGTCATGATGACGCAACCCTGGCCCACGTCGAGGAGTCGGCGCGTTTTGGCATGACCATCGCCGAGTTCCCGACCACCGTCGAAGCGGCGCGTGGGTGTCAGGAAAACGACATGAAGGTCTTGATGGGCGCACCGAACATTGTGCGCGGCGGTTCGCACTCGGGTAACGTGGCCGCCGCAGATCTGGCCGCCGAAGGCTTGCTGGATATCCTGTCCAGCGACTACTACCCGGCGAGCCTGCTGCAATCGGCGTTCGCCCTGGCGGCGCAGAGCGAGCGGATCGGCTTGGCCGAAGCGGTGCGCATGGTCAGCCTGAACCCGGCCCGGGCCGCAGGTCTCAATGATCGCGGCGAGATTGCCCCGGGCTTGCGCGCCGATCTTATACAAGCGCGCAGTCAGGACGGCTTGCCGGTGGTCCAGCAAGTATGGCGACAAGCGAAGAGGGTGTTTTGATGGCAGGCAGGTTGATCTATCTCATCGGGCCTTCGGGTTCGGGCAAGGACAGCCTGCTCGATGCAGCGCGAGAGCGGTTGGCCGGACGCGGCTGCCGCATCGTGCGGCGGGTCATCACCCGCTCGGCGGAAGCGGTGGGCGAGGCGGCACTGGGCGTTAGTGCGCAGCAGTTCGCCGACATGGAGGCTCAGGGCGCGTTTGCCCTGAGCTGGCACGCCAATGGGTTGTCCTATGGCATCCCGCAGGAAATCGATGATTGGCTGGCCGCCGGACAGGACGTGTTGGTCAACGGCTCGCGGGGGCATTTGCAGAACACCCGCCTGCGCTATCCGAACGTGTTGGTGTTGCTGCTGACGGTGGATCAAGCGGTATTGCGCCAGCGTCTGCTGGCGCGTGGGCGTGAATCGCTGATCGAGATCGATCAGCGGCTGGCGCGCAATGCCCGCTTCACTGAACGCTTGCTGGCCGACAACGACCCGGCGCTGCACCTGCTCGACAACTCCGGGCCGCTGGAGAGCACGGTCGAACGCTTGCTGGCGTGCATTGACGAGCAAGCGCCATGCGACTGACGTTGCTGGGCACCGGTGATGCCCGGCAAGTCCCGGTCTACGGCTGCGAATGTGTCGCCTGCGATGCTGCACGCTACGATGAGCGCTTGCAGCGTCTGCCCTGTAGCGCGCTGATCGAATGCGGCGATCAGCGCTGGTTGATCGACAGCGGCTTGCCCGACCTGTGCGAACGCTTCCCGTCGCGCAGCTTCAACGGCATTTTCCAGACCCACTACCACGCCGACCACGCCCAGGGTTTGTTGCATTTGCGCTGGGGCCAGGGCCTTGTGATCCCGGTGCACGGTCCGGTCGACCCGGAAGGCTTGGCCGACCTCTACAAACATCCCGGCATTCTTGATTTCAGCCAGCCGTTCGAGGCTTTCGAAACCCGTTCTTTCGGCACGCTGAAAGTCACCGCGCTGCCGTTACTGCATTCCAAACCGACCCTCGGCTACCTGCTGGAAGGCGAAGGTCGGCGTATCGCCTACCTGACCGACACCGTCGGTCTGCCATCGGACACCACGGCGTTTCTGCAACGTCAACCGCTGGACCTGCTGGTGCTCGACTGCTCGATGCCGCCGCAACCCCAGGCCCCGCGAAATCACAACGACCTGAACCTGGCTTTGCAATGCATTGAAGAACTGCAACCAGCGTCGGCGGTGTTGACGCATGTCGGGCATACGTTCGATGCGTGGTTGATGGAGCATCGCGGCGAGTTGCCGGGCAATGTCAGTGTCGGGTTTGATGGGTGTGTGTTGTAAGGAAACCGATGTTGTTCTCATAGCATCGCCCGGTAATCGTTCAGTGCTTTGACCGACTGAATCAAACCTTGGCGAAACAACAAGTCGAGGTAAGTGCTGACATCCATCGGTGGCATCTTCAGCTGTTTGCGTTGCCGTTGAGCCGCAGAGATCACCGCAACCGAATCCAGATCAAAGAGATCACTGACGAACTCGTCAGGGTGCTGAGCTTCTATGCCGTAAGGTTTCAAAGCAGTGAAGGGAAAATCCTTGCGGTTGAACGTGACGATAACGCTCGCGTTGCAACGAATGGCAGCCGCGAGTACATGTCGGTCGTCGGCATCAGGCAGCGCGAGTCCTGCGATCAGTTCTTCGTAACCGGTGACACAGGCGTCAGGTATAGCCAGATCCATCAGCTCAGATGTTCGATCGAGTTGCTCCGCCGTCAGGTCTGGACGGTTTTTTAGCAGATTACGTTTCCATTCGTTGTGTATCTCCAATGACCATCTCGCCCTGAACCGTCCGGAGAGCGCGAGCCACATCAGAAAATCTCTCAAGGGCGCGGGGTAAAGCACGCAAGCATCAAATACAGCGGTAAAAGAGGTGTGCCTCACTCGTATCCTGTCCTTAACGCCTGTGCCTGCTCGGCGAGAAGCGTCATTGCCTGCTCGCTGGCTGCATCGCGCCGGGTTTTATAGTCCATCAAATCGGCAAAACGCACACGTCGGTGCTTGCCGGTTTTGTGGTAGGACAGTTCACCGGACTCCAGCAGTTTGATCAGGTGCGGGCGTGAGACGTTGAGCAGGTCTGCCGCTTCCTGCGTGGTCAGCTCCGCGTGGACCGGAACCACTTTGACGGCATTGCCCGCTGCTAACTCAGCGAGGATATCGACCAACAGGCGCAGTGCCGAGGTCGGTAGTTCGACGCTGTGAGCTTCATTGCGCTCGTCGAAAATCTGGATGCGCTGGGTTTCGATTTGGGTGCAGAGATAGGCTGTAAGTGCACGTTGCCCCTCACTGGCAAGCTGCACCTCGCGTTCCGCGGGTAAATGGATCGGTGGATGAATGACTGTCGACATGACGGTTTCCAATATTCTGAATAATCGATGTCGGCAGGCTATTCGAATTAATCGAAATTCGCAATAAACGAAACGCCTGGCTGTTCAAACGTATTTATTCAACAACCCCCGCACATACTCCACAAACGCCCGCGCCTTGGCGCTGGCCATTCTGCCGGTGGGGAACACGGCCCACAGATCCTGATTCGGCAGAGTCCATTCGCTCATGACTTCCCGGACCGCGCCGCTGGCCAGTTCCGGCGCGAACATCCATTCGGATGCCACGGTCAACCCTTGGTGGGACAGCACGGCTGCACGCAGACCTTCGGCGGCGCTGACGCGGATGCGCCCGTTGATGATCACGGGTTGTTCTTCACCAGCCTGCTTGAACAGCCAGTTGGCACCGCCGCTGAGGGTGTAGACGATTGTCTGATGCTCGCCCAGATCGGTGGGGCAGGTAGGTTCGCCGTATTTTTCGAAGTACGCCGGCGTGCCCAGTACCACGCGCCGGCATTCGGCGATCTTGCGGGCGGTGAGGCCGGAGTCGCTCAGGGTGCCCATGCGCAGGGCAACGTCCACGCCTTCTTCCACCAGATTGACGTTGCGATCATCGAGCATCAGGTCGATGTTCAGCTCCGGATTCTGCTCCAGAAACGGCCCAAGGTGCGGCACGATATGCATTCGGCCGAAGGTTACGGCGGCGCAGATCCGCAGGTTTCCGGTCAACCCGCTGGCGGCGCCACGCGCCGCGTTGTCGGCCTCATCGGCTTCTTCGATGGCGCGCTTGGCCCGCTCGAAAAACGCCAGCCCGGCCTCGGTGGGCGTCAGGCCACGGGTTGAGCGCAACAGTAAACGCACCGCCAGCCGCGATTCGAGTTGGGCGATGGTTTTCGACACGGCGGGCTGGCCGATATTCAGACGCCGGGCCGCCGCGGAAAACGAGCCGGTTTCCACGACGAAGACGAAGGTTTCCATTGCGCCGAGGCGGTCCATCGAAGGTCCTTATAGAAATCACTGTAGAAGCGAGCCCGCTCGCGAAGCTTTTGAAACTAAGCCGTCGCCAACGAAGCCTTCTGCGAAACACTCAAGAACCGCAACAACGCCAACAGCGGAAACGCACTGCCAACAATCACGATCCACAACCAGCCGCCGTGCTCATACACCGCACTGGCCACCGAAGAGCCGAACGCGCCACCGATGAAGATGCTGGTCATGTACAGCGCATTCAGGCGGCTGCGGCTTTTGGCGTCGAGGGCGTAGACCGCACGTTGGCCGAGGACCATGTTCATCTGCACGCAGAAGTCGAGGACCACACCGGTCACGGCAAGACCGATGACGCTGTAGACCGGATGGATGAACGCAGGCAGGAAGCTCAGGCTGGCGAACAGCAGCGCCAGCAATGACGCGATGCGGGTGTGACCGGCATCGGCCAGGCGACCGGCGATGGGCGCGGCGATGGCGCCGATGGCTCCGACCAAGGCGAAGATCGCGATCTGGGTTTGCGACAAGCCATGGTTGCGCGCCAGCTCCAGCGGCACCGCGGTCCAGAACAGGCTGAACGTGGCGAACATGCAACCTTGATAAAACGCACGCTGACGCAGCACCGGTTGTTGGCGCAACAGCGTCCACAGCGAACCGAGCAATTGGCCGTAGGACGCACTGTGATCAGGTTGGCGCTTGGGGATGGTCACCGCCAGGACGATGCTGATCGCAGCCATCAAAACCGCAGCAATCACAAACATGGCGCGCCAGCCGAAATGGTCTGCAACCACGCTGGAAACCGGCCGTGCCAGCAGAATCCCCAGCAACAAACCGCCCATGATCCCGCCGACCACGCGGCCGCGAGAATCTTCCGGCGCCAGGTGTGCGGCCAGTGGAATCAGGATTTGCACCGAAACGGAACTGAAACCCACCAACAGCGAAATCAGCAAGAACACGTTCGGTTGATCGGTGAACGCCGCGCCCAGCAGGCTGGCAATCGCCACCAGCGTGGTGATGATCATCAACCGGCGGTTTTCCAGCAGATCGCCCAACGGTACCAGGAAAAACAGGCCCAGCGCATAGCCGATCTGGGTCAGCGAAACGATCAGGCTGGCCATAGTGTTGGTCAGTCCGATGTCCGGCGCGATCAGGCCGATGATCGGTTGCGCGTAGTAGATATTGGCCACAATGGCGCCGCAGCAGAAGGCGAACAGCAGCACCATGCCTCGGGTCATTGTCGCGGTGCCGTGGGGCACCTGAGTCGCTGGGTTCATAACGTGTCTCGCTGTACAGAAGGGAATGCGCGCAGGCTAATGGCCTGACCGGAACGGCGGAAGAGAGATTGGAGTGATAGCAGTCATTCCATTGCGGAATGAGTGACGAATGTGCGTGCCGTGCGCCGATGATTGTTGCGTCAGAATATCGGGGTCCGATGATACATTCACTTACATCTTGTTCGATAGCGTGCTTATGTTCTGTTCTCACGTTTCATCACAGGAAGGCACTCCCATGAATGCGATGTTCCGTCATCTGCTGCACGGCGTTTCGGTTGTGACATTGATCAGCCTGTTCGCCGCAGGCATGGCCCAGGCTGAGGATGCACCCGGCATGCGCATCGGCGTACGCGGCGAAATCACCGGCGTCAGCCCCGATGCGCTGAAAGTCCACGCCAACAGCGGCGAAAACGTGGTGATCAACCTGACCAAGGACACCAAGGTCCGCGCCGTCACCTTGGCCAATATCGAGGACATCAAGCCCGGCAGCTACATCGGCTCGGCAGCCATTCCTCAAGAGGATGGCAGCCTGAAGGCGCTGGAAGTCCACGTCTTTCCACCGGAACTGGCCGGCAGCGGCGACGGCCATCGGCCCTTTGATCTGGTCAAGGGCAGCAGCATGACCAACGGCAGCGTTGGCGATCTGGTGGTCAGTAACGGCCGGGTGCTGACCGTCAACTACAAGGGCGGGCAACAGAAGATCCTGGTGCCGGAGGACGTACCGATCGTCAACCTGATGCCGGGCGATCGCAGCCTGCTCAAGGTGGGCGTGAAAATCGTGACGTTCGTGACCCAGAGCGCCGACGGCACGCTGACGGCGCAGTCGATTTCGGCGGGCAAGGATGGTGTGACGCCGCCGATGTAATCCCCGGCAGACCTGACCGGCCATCTGAAGAAATGCCCACTTTGCCCCGGCAACTAGAATCAACAGGGGGATCACTTCAACGCGTCCTTACATAGCGGGAGTTTCACGATGAAAATCGTATCTTCGCTGGCGTTGGTGGTAGCGGTTGGGTCGATCTCTGGGTGCTCGACGGTGCCTGATCGTCAGGTCACCAACGTTCCCCTGAACGCTACTTCCATCAATGCCGGGAACATCGCCCGGCCCATCATGATGTCCGACGGTAATGCAACGGTGTTCTGGTTTGCGGTCAGCGGCGAGAGCATGGGCAGCGCTTTACCGGGCCGTTTGCAGGCCTATATCTATCCGGGAAGCTGTGCGAGCCTGGGTGCGAAACCGGCCTACGATATGAACGACGGTCCGAATGCGCGGTTCTATTCAGCGGCGTCGCACCAGTATTTCTGGAAGAGCGCGCCGGTCGCCGTGGAAACGCTTCGAGCGGGTGGCTATGCCCTAGTGGTGAGGGAAAGCCCGGCCGACGGGAACCAGAATATTTTCTGCGGCAACTTGAGCTAAACACCGTAGGAGCTGCCGCAGGCTGCGATCTTTTGATCTTGATTTTTACAAGCAAAGTCAAAAGATCGCAGCCTGCGGCAGCTCCTACGGGTAAATCGCAAACCCACAAAAAAGGCGACCTCTGCAGGTCGCCTTTTTCATTGCCGCTTAGCGATCACTGACCGCTGTAGATCTGATCGAATACCCCGCCATCATTGAAGTGGGTTTTCTGCACGGTGCGCCAGTCACCGAAGGTTTTCTCGACTGACAGGAAATCCACTTTCGGGAAGCGGTCGGTGTACTTGGCCAGCACGGCCGGGTCACGCGGGCGCAGGTAGTTGGCGGCGGCAATCTCCTGGCCTTGCGGCGACCACAGGTACTTCAGGTATTCCTCGGCGGCGGCGCGGGTGCCTTTCTTGTCGA
>RCUS01001055.1_pt1 | contig 15251 bp, 10 predicted proteins | sample 2166221 | NCBI WGS metagenome assembly RCUS01 (sample SAMN09932758, study PRJNA488358) | compost metagenome | isolation source: compost soil in cyclohexanecarboxylic | place: Germany: Experimental Botanical Garden | reverse complement strand
GGCGCGCTGTCGTTCTGTTCCCAGTTGTCGAGAATCGGCTCGACCCATTCCCATGCCGCTTCCAGTTCGTCGCCGCGCATGAACAGGGTCAGCTGGCCGCGCAAGACGTCCAGCAGCAATCGCTCGTAGGCGTCCATGCGCGGGGTCTTGAACGATTCGCGGAAATCGAGTTCCAGTTCCGCCGGTTTCAGGCGCATGCCGTCGCCCGGGGTTTTCGCCATCAGATTCATGCGCAAGCCTTCGTCGGGCTGCAGGCGGATCACCAGGCAGTTCGGCTGGAAGCTGGACGTCGGCTGGTTGAAGATCGAGTGCGGGATCTGCTTGAAGCGCACGACGATCTCGGCCAGGCTGTCGGCCATGCGTTTACCGGTGCGCAGGTAGAACGGCACGCCGGCCCAGCGCCAGGTGTCGATTTCCGCCTTCAGTGCGACAAAGGTTTCGGTGCGCGAATGTTCGGGCGCGTCCGGCTCGTCGCGGTAGCTTGGCACGGTGGCGCCGTCCACATGGCCGGCACGGTACTGGCCGCGCACGATGTTTTGCGCCAGGGTGGTGGGCGTGAATTTTTTCAGCGAGCGCAGCACTTGCAGCTTTTCATCGCGCACGGCATCGGGCGCGATCGAGGTCGGCGGTTCCATGGCGACAATGCACAGCAGTTGCAGCAGATGGTTTTGCAGCATGTCGCGCAGCGCGCCCGAGGTGTCGTAGTAACCCATGCGGTTGCCCACGCCCAGCTTTTCGGCGATGGTGATCTGCACGTCGGAAATCCATTCACGGCGCCACAGCGGCTCGAACAGCACGTTGCCGAAGCGCAGTGCCAGCAAGTTCTGCACGGTTTCCTTGCCCAGGTAATGGTCGATACGGTAGATCTGCGATTCCTGGAACACTTTGCCCACTTCGGCGTTGATCTGCTTGGCGCTGGCCAGGTCGCGGCCCAGCGGTTTTTCCAGTACCACGCGCGAGTTCGGCGTGACCAGGCCATTTTCTTCCAGGTTGTCGCAGATCAGGGCGAACAGGTGCGGCGGCGTCGCCAGGTAGTAGACGCGCGTCAGGTCGGCGCCGTCGCGCAGCGCTTCGACCAGCGGGGCATAGGTCTTGGCGTCGCTGGCGTTGAGCGACACATACACGATGCGCGCGCAGAAGCGGGTCCAGGTGGCCGCGTTCAGGGTGCTGGCCTTGATGTGCGGGCGGGCATTGCTTTCCACCATTTTCAGGAAGGCATCCTGGCCGCTGTCCTGGCGGCCCACGCAGATGATGCGCGCCGTCGGCGGCAAGTCGTTCGCGACGTCGCGCGCATACATGGCAGGCAACAATTTGCGCATTGCTAAATCGCCGCTGCCGCCAAACAGGACCAGGTCAAAATCGGTAAGAGCCATAAGTGAGTGTCGTCGCAAAAGTAAAAGAGCCGGAGCGGGGAGGGGCCGACCGGAAGTGCCAGTCTGTCGCTACTGTATCGTGGTGTAAATTTACTACGTAGAAGTGGCAATTGCAAGAAATTTTACTACATTCGTGCCGCTTGCGTGGGGCTTTTGCCATGTGCCTTGGCCTGGCGCGCCTGCGTGCTCATTATATGCCTTTCGTCCGCGCGGGCGCGCGGCGCGTGCTTTGCAAAGCAACCATGGTTACCGGGGAAATTTTCCAGCCATGCCATTACGATTTGCGCTGTAGCAACAGGCACGTCAAGAAATGCTGCCAGGATGGCGCTTGGCGGCTAAAAGTAGCTTTGAGGAAAGTAAAAAACCGTATAATTCAGACTGGAATCGATAGCAACTATTGGTAGTACGACGTTGCCCGATTCACCACTGCACCGTTAGCGCCGGCCATGCCCCGAACCCGCCTCCCGACGTCCATGCGGCCTGCAGTCAGCTCTGTCCGTATCGCGGGCAGACAGCTTAACTTTACAAGACGGCTCAAGGGGACACAATGAATTCAATGCAGCAAGATGTCGATGAACGCACCAGCCTGACAGGCAATAACAAATTCGAACTGTTCCTGTTCAAGCTGGGCACCAGCGATCACTCGACCAGCCGCGAACTATTCGGCATCAACGTGTTCAAAGTACGTGAAATCATGGAAATGCCGGCCATTACCGCAGTGGCCGGTTCGCATCCGCACATGCTGGGCGTGGTTAATATTCGCGGGCAGATCGTGCCCGTGATCGACTTGCCGATGGCGGTCGGCTGCAAGAGCAATGGTTTGAAGATCCTGATGGTGACGGAATTCGCCCGCTCGACGCAGGCGTTTGCCGTGGAAGAAGTCGATGAAATCGTGCGCCTGGAATGGAACCAGGTGCTGTCGGCCGAATCGAGCGTGGGCGGCGGCCTCGTCACCAGCATCGCGCGCCTCGATGGCGACACGGACAAGACACGCCTGGCGCAAGTGCTGGACGTCGAGCAGATCCTGCGCAATGTGCTGCCGTCGGGCGACCCGGATGTGGACGAAAACAGCATCGGCCCGCAAGTGCGCTTGCCTGCGGGCGCCGTGATCCTGGCGGCCGACGATTCCTCGCTGGCCCGTTCGCTGATCGAGAAGGGCCTGGAAGCGATGGGCGTGCCTTTCATCATGACCAAGACGGGCAAGGAAGCATGGGAGCGCCTGCAAGCCATCTCGGCCCAGGCGGCGACCGAAGGCAAGACGGCGAAAGACAAGGTCGCGCTCGTGCTGACCGACCTGGAAATGCCGGAAATGGATGGCTTTACCTTGACGCGCAACATCAAGAACGATGGCCGCTTCGCCACCATTCCCGTGGTGATCCACTCGTCCCTGACAGGCTCGACCAACGAAGACCACGTCAAGGGTGTCGGTGCGGATGGCTACGTGGCCAAATTCGTCGCGGCGGAATTGGCGGAAACCATCCGCAAGGTGCTGGCGCGCTAATCCGACGCTGGCACGGCCAACACTGGTGTCGGATTACGCGGGGCTTTGCCCCGCTCATCCGACCTACGCCCATGCGCAAGAAAAAACGCCGGACCCTCGCGGGTGCCGGCGCTTTTTCTTGTTGGAAACGATTGCGGCTGGCCCGCCACTTCCATGGGCAAGCGGCAGTTCGGCAGGTCGGATTAGCGCAGGGCCAACACTGTTGTCGGATTACGCGGGCCTTCGTCCCGCTAATCCGACCTACGCCGTTGCGCAAGAAAAAGCGCCGGACCCTCGCGGGTGCCGGTGCTTTTTTTTGCTGGCAAACGATTACGGCTGGACCGCCACGCCTCTGGGCACGTGGTAATCCGACGCAGCCACGGTCAACAATGGTGTCGGATTACGCCTGGTAAGCTGTTTCCGGCTGGCCCGCCACGTCCACGCGCACGGACAGCACGTGGCCCGTCAACGGGTAGTCGGCGATTTCGGCGGCGGAGCGGTTGTGGCTGGCGCTGGTGATGTACAGGGTGCGCAGGTCGGGGCCGCCGAATGTCACCATGGTGGGGCAGCGCACGGGCACGGCGATTTCACCCAGCAAATGGCCGTCCGGCGCGAAGCGCAGGATCTTGCCACCTTCAAACATGGCTGACCAGTAATTACCTTCACTGTCGACGGCCGCGCCATCGGGGCGCCCGCCGTAGTCCGCCGCTTTCTTGTCCGAGGAAAAGCGCTGGAACGGTTGTGGTTCGGAAATGGCACCCGTGGCGGCGTCGAAATCGAAGCGGTCGATGCGGTGCGTGGTGGTATCCGAATGGTACATGGTGCGCTTGTCCGGGGAAAAGCCCAGGCCGTTCGACACCGTCATGCCGCCCGACCAGACCTTGCGCACATGGCCCTTTTCCAGCACGAACATCTCTGCGGCGTCGGCGTTGCGCGGCTCGAAAATCGTGCCGACCCAGAAACGGCCCGCCGGGTCGACCTTGCCGTCGTTGAAGCGCGTGGTGGCCATGTCGAACGGCGCCGCGGCGATTTCCGCCAGGCTGCCGGTTTTCGTGTCGAGGTGGGCAAAGCCGCTGCGCAAGGCGACGATCAGGCCGCCGCCCGCGTTGATGGCCAGCGCCGACGGTTCCGTCGGCATGCTCCATTGCTCATGCTTGCCGCTGGCCGGGTGCAGCCGGTGCACGGCGCGCCCGTCGATGTCGACCCAGTACAGGGCCGCTTCCTTGCCGTGCCACAGCGGGCATTCGCCCACTTGCATGGGCTTGTCGCTGACTACCTTGATTTCGTAAATATTCATCTATTCTTAATGTGGAGAATGCCTAACAAAACCGTAGCGAGCGGGAGGGAGAGGCTGCCGAGAAGCGGAACTGTGCTTGAGCACAGTGAGCATCGCAGGCTGCCTATACCGACGCGCGGCAGGTTTGGTTATGCGTTATTAATATGCGGCTTTTGCTGCTTTAGCCAGGGCGATCAAGCCATTGGTCGAGCTGTCGTGGTGGTCGGGACGGGCTTCGCCCGTCAGTTCGGCCTGGATTTTCTTGGCCAGCACCTTGCCCAGTTCCACGCCCCACTGGTCGAAACTGTTGACGTTCCACAAGACGCCTTGCACGAAGGTCTTGTGCTCGTACAGGGCGATCAGGGCGCCCAGGGTGGTCGGGGTCAGCTGGTCCATCAGGATGGTGTTGCTGGGGCGGTTGCCGGGGAACGTCTTGTGCGGCACCAGCGCTTCGATTTCGTTGTCCGGCAAGCCTTGCGCCTGCAGATCAAGACGCACTTCTTCGCCCGTCTTGCCCGTCATGAAGGCTTCCGACTGGGCAAAGCAGTTGGCCAGCAGGGCGTCGTGGTGGCCCGGTAAATCGTGCGTGGCGCGCAGGGCGGCGATGAAGTCGATCGGCGTGATGTCGGTGCCCTGGTGCAGCAGCTGGAAATACGCGTGCTGCGCGTTCGTGCCGCAGTCGCCCCAGATGACGGGGCCGGTCGGCACGTCGACGGGCACGCCATCCTTGGTGACGCGCTTGCCGTTGCTTTCCATGTCCAGCTGTTGCAGATAGGCGGCAAAGCGGCTCAAGTCCTGGTGATACGGCGCGATGGAAACGGAGCCGCAGTCGAGGAACTGGCGGTTCCAGAAACCCACCATGGCCAGCACCACGGGCATGTTCTGTTCCAGCGGGGCCTGGCGGAAATGCTGGTCCATCGCATGCGCGCCGGCGAGGAAATCGCTGAAGTATTCAAAACCGACGGACAGGGCCACGGCCAGGCCGATCGACGACCAGACGGAATAGCGGCCGCCGACCCAGTCCCAGAACGGGAACATATTGTCCGGCGAAATACCGAAGTCGACGATCGCTTGCGTGTTGGTCGAGACGGCCACAAAATGTTGCGCCAGATCCTTTTCTTCGCCTTCGAGCAGGAACCAGGCGCGCGCCGTGTTGGCGTTGAGCATGGTTTCAGCCGTAACAAAAGTTTTCGATGCGACGATGAAGAGCGTTGTTTCCGGATCGACTTTCGACAAGGTCGCTTCCATGTCGTGACCGTCGACGTTGGAAACAAAGTGCATTTCCAGCCCCGGGTTGGCATACGAGCGCAGCGCCAGGCAGGCCATTTTCGGCCCCAGGTCCGAGCCGCCGATGCCGATGTTGACGATGTCGCAGATCGGTTTGCCCGTGTAGCCGAGCCAGCTGCCATTGCGCACCTTGTCCGTAAACGCTTTCACCCGCTGCAGCACATCTTGCACATCAGCATCGATATCCTGGCCATCGACCACCAGCCTGGTGCCGCGCGGCGCGCGCAAGGCCGTATGCAGAACGGCCCGATGTTCGGTAAGATTGATTTTCTCGCCAGTGAACATGGCTTCGCGCTGGGCTTCCACGCCGCGTTCGCGGGCCAGGTCCATCAGCAAGGCCATGGCGGTGGCGTCGACCCGGTTCTTCGAGTAATCGAGCAGCAGGCCGGCCGCATCCACCGTCATGCTGGCAAAGCGTGCTGGATCGGTCGCGAACAGCTGGCGCAGGTGGACGTCGCGCAGGCTGGCGCTGTGCGCTTGCAGGGACTGGAAACTGGCGGTGGCGGTGATGGCGGGAGTAGATACTGGCTGGCGCATGGCGGTCGGCTTGGGTGCTTGTCTCGGTTGAAAGGAGCGCGGCGCGTTCGCTGTGGCGAACAAGGGATCCGGCGTTGATATGGGAATAATACATCAGAAAAACGTAATTTCACTACAGTTTGTGACGGGAAGCCGATTTTGTTGTGCTTTTTTTAGCGTTTGTCCCAGTGATATATAAGAGAGGTGTCGGCAGGTTCCGATACGCGATATAGCCCGGATTTGCCTTGATATGCCGCAATCCGTCGCTTATTTGTGTTGCCGGCCCAAGCAAGAGTGCTTCTTTCTCACCATTTTGTAGTAAAATTTCACGAAATACTCATTTTTAAGGAAATTCATTATGGCGCTGCATCCAGTAGTCGAATCCGTAACAGCGCGCATCATCGCGCGCAGCCGGCCATCGCGCGGCGCCTACCTGGCGCATCTGGATGCGGCCCGCATCCAGGGCGTGCAGCGCGGCGCCCTGTCGTGTACCAATTTGGCGCACGGCTTTGCCGCTTTTCCCGCCAACGACAAATTGTCGCTGAAAGAATATAAAAAACCCTCCGTCGCCATCGTCTCGTCGTACAACGACATGCTGTCGGCGCACCAGCCATTCGAAGGCTTTCCGCAGATCATCAAGCAGGCCGTGCGCGAAGTGGGCGCCGTGGCCCAGTTCGCCGGCGGCGTGCCGGCCATGTGTGATGGCGTGACGCAAGGCCAGCCGGGCATGGAACTGTCGCTGTTCTCGCGCGACACCATCGCCATGTCGACGGCCGTGGCGCTGTCGCACAATATGTTCGACGCCGCCCTGTACCTGGGCGTGTGCGACAAGATCGTGCCGGGCCTGCTGATCGGCGCGCTGCACTTCGGCCACCTGCCGGCCGTCTTCGTGCCGGCCGGTCCGATGACGTCGGGCCTGTCGAACAAGGAAAAAGCCCAGGTGCGCCAGCTGTATGCGCAAGGCAAGGCGACGCGTGAAGACTTGCTCGAAGGCGAGTCGAAAGCCTACCACGGCGCCGGCACCTGTACTTTCTATGGCACCGCCAACAGCAACCAGATGCTGATGGAAGTGATGGGCCTGCACATGCCGGGCGCCGCCTTCATCACGCCGAACACGCCGCTGCGCGACGCGCTGACGGTGGCCGCCTCCCAGCGCGCCGCCGCCATCACGGCGCAAAGCGCCAGCTACCTGCCGGTTGGCCACATCGTCGACGAGAAATGTATCGTCAACGCCGTCGTCGGCTTGCTGGCCACGGGCGGTTCGACCAACCACACGCTGCACCTGGTGGCCATCGCCAAGGCGGCCGGCATCGTCATCGACTGGAACGATTTCAATGAACTGTCGGCCATCGTGCCGATGCTCACGCGCATCTACCCGAACGGCGACGCCGACGTGAACCACTTCCACGCGGCCGGCGGCACGGGCTATCTGATCCGCGAACTGCTGGATGCGGGCCTGCTGCACGACGATGTCAACACCATCCTCGGCCATGGCTTGCGTGCGCACTGCCAGGAGCCGTTCCTGGGCGAAGACGGCAAGGTTTTCTGGAAAGATGCACCGGCCGCCAGCGCCGACGAGAACGTGCTGCGCCCGGCCGCAAACCCGTTCGCGCCGGACGGCGGCATGGTCCTGGTGGCCGGCAACCTGGGCCGCGCCGTGATGAAGGTCTCGGCCGTCAAGCCGGAGCACCGCACGGTGGAAGCACCGGCCCTCGTGTTCAATTCGCAGGAAGATTTCATGGCCGCCTACAAGGCCGGGTCGCTGGACCGCGACTTTGTCGCCGTGCTGCGCTTCCAGGGCCCGCGCGCCAACGGCATGCCGGAACTGCATGCGCTGACGCCGGCACTGGCCAACCTGCAGGACGCGGGCCGCCACGTGGCGCTGGTCACGGACGGCCGCATGTCGGGCGCGTCGGGCAAGGTGCCGGCCGCCATCCACGTGTCGCCTGAAATTCTCGCCGGCGGCCCGCTGGGCCTGGTGCGCGACGGTGACATCATCCGCCTCGACGCGTTTACCGGCGTGCTCGAAGCGCTGGTGCCGGCCGACGTCTGGCACGCCCGTTCGCTGGTCACTGCCGACCTGTCGCCGAACCATGTCGGCATGGGCCGCGAGCTGTTTTCCATGTTCCGTTCCACCGTCAGCGCGGCGGAAGAGGGTGCCACCACCTTCGGCCTGCCGTCGCCGATTCCCACCACCGTTGCCTTGCATGACGCCGATAATGTCGGCGATACTGTGCCCGGTTCCGACGAAGACTTTTTGGCTAGGAAATAAGAGATGACCATGACACTACTGGAAATTATGCGCACCTCGAGCGTGATCCCCGTGATCGCGATCGACGACCCTGACCACGCCGTACCGCTGGCGCGCGCGCTGGTGGCGGGCGGCATCCGCGTGCTGGAAGTAACCTTGCGCACCAAGCACGGCCTGGAAGCGATCCGCGCCATGTCGGCCGTGCCGGGCGCCATCGTTGGCGTGGGCACCCTGACGCGTCCCGAGGAATTCGTCCAGGCGCGCGATGCGGGCGCCGTCTTCGGCGTCTCGCCAGGCCTGACGTCGGCCCTGGTGGCGGCGGCGAAAAGCAGCGGCCTGCCGCTGCTGCCAGGCGTGATGACGCCAGGCGAAGTGATGGCGGCGCGCGAGAACGGCTTCCAGCAGCTGAAACTGTTCCCGGCCGTGCCGGCGGGCGGCATCGGCATGCTCAACGCCATCTACGGCCCGCTGCCGGACGTGACCTTCTGCCCGACGGGCGGCATCTCGCAAGAGACGGCGTCGCAGTTCCTGGCCTGCAAGAACGTCGCCTGCGTGGGCGGTTCGTGGCTGACGCCGAAAGACGCGATCGCGGCCGGCAACTGGGACCGCATCACGGAAATCGCCAAAGCAGCCAGCGGCTTGCGGTCGGCCTAGTCGTACCTGACATACGCGACTGCGCGCCGCGCTTTGCGGCCTGCGATGCTCACCGTACCAGAGTACGGTTGCGCTTCTTGGCCAAAAATCACTGCCGCTCGCTACGCTTCTGTCAGGCACTTGCAGTTTAGTATTCGGCAAGCTCGCATGCTTGCCGCTTCTTTCTTCTGACGGAGTGTCATGCGTGTCTTGCGCCGTCCCCTGACCATCGGCGAAACCGCCATGGCCCGCAGCGTCTTTCGCGACGCCATCGACTATGCGCGCGTGCGCGTCGTGCGCGGCTCCTTTTTGCCGTTCGGCTTGCAGGACCAGAACACGGCGATGACGCCGCGCGGCAATTTGCATTTCATGCCGGCCCAGTACCGCGAGGATTTCTCGCGCGAGGGCAACAGCGGCAAGCTTTTCTTCATCCACGAGATGGTACACGTGTGGCAATACCAGCTCGGTTATGGCGTGCTGCTGCATGGCGCCCTGCTGGCCCTGCGCGGCGGCTATATCGCCCAGCGCGCCTACCGCTACGATGCGCAGGCGGGCGGAGTATTGTCCGACTTCAACATGGAACAGCAGGGCGACATCATCGCCCATTACTTTGGCGCGCGCCAGCTGGGCATTCCCGCCTACGTGGCCAAGCTGCCGCAGTTGCAGGATATCCTGCAGGGCTTCCTGATCGACCCGTCCGACCGCAAGCTGCTGCCCCGCTGACCATGCCGTAGCGTGCGCCGCTACGGCGCCATGTTCGCCGCCAGCCGTGCGTCGGGTGCGCGCAGGCTGGCTGACGCATCCTTGCCCAGCAATAAACGCAGGTCGGCACCGGCGCCGATGCCGCTGTCGCCGGACGCCTGCAGCTGCGGCATGCCGCCCAGCGCCAGGGCCAGGGTGGCCGCCGCCTCGGCATGCCCGGGGCGGTAGACGATGCTGCTGGCCTGCAGGCCGTACGGCCGCTGGTTGCCCAGCCGCAGAACGCTGATGCCCATGCCGCCCAGCATGCCGCGCATGCGCGCCGCCATGCCCGTCTCGCCATGCGCATTGATCACTTCCAGGCGTGGCAGCGCCGCCGCCTGCCTGGCCGGCGCCGGCCAGGCCGCCGTTGCCGCGGCCACCGCCACCGCCGCCGCTGGGGACGCATCGCGCCAGTTCAGCGCAAAGACATTCGGCTGCAACTGCGTCAGCTGCAGGCGCGTCGGCGCCGCCGGCGTGGGCGCCAGGTCGGCCACGGCGGCGTCCGTGGCCGTGTCGACGGTGGCCACGCTGCGTGCCAGCGCCGCGATGGCCAGGTCCAGGTTGACGCGCGCCGGCTGCTGGCCGTTGTCGAGTTGCAGCGACTGGCGCAGCGCGGCCGCCGCCTGCGCATACTCGCCCTGCAGGTATAGCACATAGCCCAGGTTGTTGTAGGAGCGGGCGCTTGCCGCTTCGCTGCTCAGCGCCTGCAGCATGCCGCGCGCCATTTCCAGCTGGCCCAGTTGTGCGTGCAGCACGGCGGCGCCATTGCGCGCGTCGGGCAAGTCGGGCAACAGCTGCAGGGCTACTCCATAGGCAGCCAGCGCCGCGCGCAGGTCGCCCAGTTCCTGCATGCGCTTGCCCAGCTTGCAGTACGCGGCGGCACGCGTGGCAGGGCTGTCGTCGGCGCGCGCCTGCGCCGGCGCAACGTGGCTGCCCTGGCTGGCGGGGCCGGACAGGCTGCCGCAGGCGGGCAGCAGGCTGGCGCAGGCCAGCATGAACGTCAGTGTGGTGTGCTGGGACATGGCGGTTCTCCGGTCAGCTGCCACCGCCCATGCTGGGCAGGAGCACGCGGTAGATTTGCAGGAAGGCTGGCCCCATCAGGACGACCAGCAGCGAAGGGAAGATGAAAAAGATCAGCGGGAACAGCAGCTTGAGGGCGATTTTTGCCGCCTCTTCCTCGGCACGCTGGCGCCGTTTGGTGCGCAGTTGGTCCGATTGCACGCGCAGCGAGGCGCCGATGCTGGTGCCGAAACGCTCGGCCTGGATCAGCATGGCCACCAGCGCGTCGACATCCTCGACCCCGGTACGCAGGGCCAGGTTGCGCAAGGCACGTTCCTTGGCATTGCCGGCGCGCAGTTCCAGCATCACCAGATGCAGTTCCTCGGCCAGCACGCGGCTTTTCAGGGCGATTTCCGCGGCTACCCTGGCCAGCGCCGCATCCATGGCCAGACCCGCTTCCACGCAGACCGTCATCAGGTCGAGGGCATCGGGGAAGCTTTCAAAGATGTCGCGCTGGCGCCGCTTGATCATTTGCTGCAGCACGACGTTGGGCAGGTAGTAGCCGATGGCGGCCACCGTCAGCAGCCAGAACAGGATAGCCTTGCCGGCCATCTGGTGGCCCGATGCGCTCAGCCCGAGGAACAGCAGCAGCGGCAGGCCGATGGCCAGCATGGTCTTGGCGGAAAAAAACAGTACCGGCGTGGAGGCCTGGCGCAGGCCGGCATTCATGAAGCGCCGGCGCATGACGGAGTTTTCCCAGCCCTGGTCGGGGATCGACAGCCTGGCCAGGGGGCCCGTCAAGCGCACCACGCGCGCCAGCCAGGGACTGGATGCCGGTGCGCCCGGCTGCGGCACGCTCTTGCCGGCGGCCGTGTCGATGCGCTGGCGCAGCAGGTCCGGCGACAGGCTGCGCAGGGCCACCAGGGCCGTGCCGAAGACGGCAATGAACAGCAGGGCGAGAAAGGCGATATGCACGGGGTTCATGAGGTTCTCCTTCGGCTCAGACGCGGATGCGGATGATGTTGCGCATGACCAGGATGCCGCACGCCATCATGACCAGGGCGCCGACGAGCATCTTGCGGCCACCCGGATCGACAAACAGCATTTCCAGGAACTGGGGATTGGTCAGGTGGATCATGGCGGCCGCGCCGAACGGCAGCATCGACAGGATCCAGGCCGACAGCTTGCCTTCGGCCGACAGCACGCGTACCTGTCCCAGCAGCTTGATGCGTTCGCGAATGATGCGGCTGATGCTGTCGAGCAGTTCGGCCAGGTTGCCGCCCGTTTCGCGCTGGATCAGCACGGCGATGACGAAATAGCGCAGGTCCGTGCTGGGCACGCGCGTGGCCAGGTTCATCAGGGCATCCTGCATGGCGATGCCGAAGTTGACTTCATCGAAAGTGGCGCGAAACTCGGTGGCCAGCGGCGCATTCATTTCATCGCCCACCATTTTCAGGGCGGTGGGGAAGGCGTGGCCGGCGCGCAGGGCGCGCGACATCAGGTCCAGCGCATCGGGCAACTGCTGCTCGATGCGCTGCAATCGCTTGGCCTTGGCGCGCAGCACCAGCAGCAGCGGCAGCAGGGCCGCCAGGGCCGCCAATGGCAAGCCCAGCAGCCACGGCGTGCCGAAATAGGCGAGCAGCAGCAGCGCCGCGCCGCCCGACACCAGCACCATGCCGGCGAAACTGGCCACGCTCCAGCTCATGCCCGACTGCTCCAGCAGGCGGTCCAGCGCATGCACGCGGGGCACGCTGAGCAGCAGGCGCTGCAGCGACGGCGTGTCGCTCAGCAGGCGTTTGCGGATCATCGAGCTGCCCGTCTCGCCGTGCGAGCCGGCCGACATGGTGCGCAGGCGCCGCGCCACCCGTTCCGCCTCCGGGCCGCGCGAGGCATTCCACGCCAGGTACAGGCCTTCGATCAGCAGCACCACGGCGATGAAGGTGAGGATGGCGAATACATAGTAGAGATAGTCCATGGTGTTCCCCTTAATGGTACTGGCGGGTCGGATCGAACAGGGTTTCGGGCAGGTTGATGCCGAAGGCGCGCAGGCGGTCGAGGAAGTGCGGCCGCACGCCGCTGGCATGGAAGTGTCCCTGCACCGCGCCGTCTTCGCCGATGCCCGTCTGGCGGAAGGTGAAGATTTCCTGCATGGTGATCATCTCGCCTTCCATGCCCGTGATTTCCTGGATCGAGGTGACCTTGCGCTTGCCGTCCGTCAGGCGCGACACCTGCACCACCACGCTGATGGCCGAACTGATCTGCTGGCGCATGGCCTTCACGGGCAGGGCGGCGGAAGCCATGCTGATCATGTTTTCCAGGCGCGTCAGCGCGTCGCGCGGGGTGTTGGCGTGGATGGTGGCCATCGAGCCTTCGTGGCCCGTGTTCATGGCGCCCAGCATGTCGAGCGCCTCGGCGCCGCGCACCTCGCCCAGGATGATGCGGTCGGGGCGCATGCGCAGCGCATTGCGCACCAGCGCGCGCTGCGTCACTTCGCCCTTGCCCTCGATGTTGGCAGGCCGCGTTTCCAGGCGCACCACGTGCGGCTGCTGCATCTGCAGCTCGGCCGCATCTTCGATGGTGACGATGCGTTCGGCCGTGCTGATGAAGCCGGAAATGGCGTTCAGCATGGTGGTCTTGCCGCTGCCCGTGCCGCCGGAAATGAGGATGTTGATCTTCGCCTTGCCCAGTGCCTGCAGGGTGCTGCTCATTTCCTCGGTCAGGCTTTGCTTGAGCATCAGATCGGCCAGGCGCAGCGGCTGCGCGGAGAAGCGGCGGATCGACATCACGGGGCCGTCGATGGCCAGCGGCGGGATGATGGCATTCACGCGCGAGCCGTCGGGCAGGCGTGCATCGACCATGGGACTCGATTCATCGATGCGCCGGCCCACGCGCGAGACGATCTTGTCGATGATCTTCATCAGGTGCGCATCGTCGGTGAAGCAGATGTCGCTCAGCTCCAGGCGGCCGTGGCGCTCGACATACACCTGGCGGCAGTTGTTGACGAGGATGTCGGACACGCTGGGATCGGCCAGCAGCGGTTCGAGCGGGCCGAAGCCCAGCACCTCGTCCTGGATGTCGCGGATCAGCGAGCGGCGTTCCAGTTCGTTGATCACCACATTGTCTTCCGTGAGCACGTCGCTGACGAGGATCTTCAGCTCTTCGCGTATCTGTTCGCGCGACAGGCGCTGCATGCCTTCCAGGTCGACCCGGTCAAGCAGCGCCTGGTGGGTGCGGTGCTTGAGCTGCTGGTAGTTGTGGTTCGATGCCCCCTGGTGCGTGGCGCCGTCGTTCAGGCTGGCGTCATCCTGGGCATAGCCCAGGCGGTCCCGCAGGGTGAGTTTTTCGGCAGTCATGGTCGGTCTCCGGTAAATGGGCGTAGGCGGTTTGAGGATCGGGCCGGGGCATCAGGCGCGTGCCAGCAGGCGTGCCACCCAGCTTTGCGCCGCTGGCAGGGTCTCGCCTGCCACGCTGGCGGCCAGTTCCTGCAGCGAGCGCGACACGGGGTTGTGCGGCGCCAGCTTGAGTATCGGCACCCCCTGGCTGACCGACGCCGCCACCGCTTCATACTGGTTGGGGATGGACTTGTAGACGTGCTTGCCGTAGGCGGCTTCGAGGTCCGCCACGCGGATGCTGTCACTGCTGGCATAGCGGTTCAGGATCAGGCGGATCTTGTCATCGCGGTAGCCCAGGCCGCGGAACACGTCGAGCAGGCGCTTGCCGTCGCGGACATACGGCAGGGTGGCTTGCAGCACGGGGAAGATCAGGTCGGCGCGGTCCAGCGCGCGCACGCTGACGGGATCGAGCCCGCGTCCCACGTCGAGCAGGATGTAGTCGTACTGGCTGCGCGCCAGGGTCAGCAGGCGGTCGATATGCTCGGCCTCGACGTCGGCGGCGTGGGCCGGATCGTCGGCGGCGGCCAGCACGCTGTAGCTGGGCGTGATCTGGATCATGCTGGCGCTCAGCAGCGAGGCATCGAGGCGCACGATCTGCTGCGCCAGCTGCGACAAGGTGGTGGCCGGCTTGTGGTCCGAGACAAACAGGGCGGCATCGCCGAACTGCAGGTTCAGGTCGAACAGCGCCACCTTGCGCTGATCCCCGGCCGCCAGCGCATAGCCGAGATTGGAGGTGATGAAGGTGGCGCCGCTGCCGCCCTTGCACGAGACAAAGGCCAGCACCTGGCCATTGCGCGCCACCTGTTTCTGCAGTTTCTCGCCGATGCGGCGCAACGCCGCGATGAGGGCCGTGTCGTCATCGGGCGGCAGCACTTCGCGCACGCCGGCGCGCATGGCGCGCAGCAGGAACTGCGGATGTTGCTGCGGGCATTGCACGATGATGGCGAGGTTGGGGTAGCGGCTGCCCAGGCGTTCGAGCAGGTCGAGCTCCTCGTCGCCGATCTGTTCCTGCTCCAGCAGCAGCAGGTCGGGCGTGGCGCCGTTGTCGAACATTTCCGGCGTGCTGGCCAGCAGCGAGACGCGGTCGGCCGCGCTGCGTTCGCGCAGCAGGCGGCTAAGGCGCTTGAGCTGGACTTCATTCTTCGAGACGATAACGATATTCACTTGGCACTCCCGGTAATGGCATTCAGTTGATCTGGAAACCCAGGCTTTCGGCATGCATGACCACCACCGAGGCGGGCAGGGCGATATTGAGAAAACCGAACAGGCTGACCATCGGCGTGTAGCTGACGTTGTCGATCGA
>RCUS01001054.1_pt1 | contig 15257 bp, 13 predicted proteins | sample 2166221 | NCBI WGS metagenome assembly RCUS01 (sample SAMN09932758, study PRJNA488358) | compost metagenome | isolation source: compost soil in cyclohexanecarboxylic | place: Germany: Experimental Botanical Garden | reverse complement strand
TCGGCATCTCTACTCCGAGAAAATCATCAAAAACCCTGAATTATAAAGCTTTTCCGCCGGCCCCAGCGGAAATCGCCCGGCCGCCGCCCTTCCAGGCTCAGTCCGCCCGGCGGCGCCAGGCCATCCAGCGCTCCCTGTCCGCGAAAACGGGGATGGAATCATCCACAGCGTCATCGGCCAGGCACTCGAAATGCGGCGCCAGCAATTGCTGCAGTGTCTCACGCGACATTCCGAACGGCGGGCCCTTGGCATTGTCGTCAAAGAAAAAGTAGCCGGCCAGCATGGCGCCTGGCGCCAGCAGCTGGGCCCAGCGCTGCGCCACTTGCGGCCACATGGCGCGTGGCATGGCGCACAGGAAAGCCCGCTCATAGATCAGGTCCAGCGGCGCGGCGGGCTGCCAGGCAAAGAAATCCGCTTGCACCACCCGCCCTGCCCGTTCGCCCAGCTGGGCGCGGGCGGCCGCCACGGCGCCTGGCGAAAAGTCGATCGCCGTGGCATCCCAGCCATGATCAAGCATGAAGACCAGCTCATACGCAGAGCCGCAGCCGGGAATCAGGCAGCGCAAGGGCGCCGGGCTGTCGGCGACAAAGCGGCGCAGGCGCGCAGGCACGCCACCCTGGTCCCAGGGCGTGAATTGCTTTTCGAAACGCTCGTCCCAGAACGCGGGAGAGAGGGGATCGCGGGTCTGGAAGTCAGTCATCACTTACCTCCTCAGGCTTTAAAATGGCAGCTGATGCCAGCGCATATAGACTTGCAAACCCAGCGCGCCCAGCGCGAAGGCACCCACGAAATACACGATAAAGCTCAGCAGGCGATTCGTCTGGCGTTGCTCTGCCAGCAATACCTTGAGCAGTTCCACATCGTTTTCACGCGGCTCGCCCTGCACCGTCAAGGCCTGGTGCAGCAAGCGCGGCAGTTGCGGGAAGATGTGCGCATAGCGGGGCGCTTCGGCGCGCAGGCGCTCCATGAAGCCTTGCGGCCCCACCTGGTTGCTCATCCATTTCTCCAGGTAGGGCTTGGCCGTTTGCCACAGGTCCAGTTCCGGGTCCAGCTGGCGGCCCAGGCCTTCGATATTGAGCAGGGTCTTTTGCAGCAGCACCAGCTGTGGCTGCACTTCCACATTGAAGCGGCGCGAGGTCTGGAACAGGCGCAGCAGCACCTGGCCAAAGGAAATATCCTTCAGCGGACGGTCAAAGATCGGTTCGCAGCAGGCGCGCACGGCCGCTTCCAGCTCGTCGACGCGCGTGTCTTTCGGCGCCCAGCCCGACTCGATATGCGCCTCGGCCACGCGCTTGTAGTCGCGGCGGAAGAAGGCGAGGAAGTTTTGCGACAGGTAATCCTTGTCGTAATCGTTCAAGGTACCGACGATGCCGAAGTCCAGCGCGATATAGCGGCCAAACGATTCCGGCGCGATGGAGACGAGAATATTGCCAGGATGCATGTCCGCATGGAAAAAGCCGTCGCGGAACACTTGCGTGAAGAAAATCTCCACGCCATCGCTGGAGAGTTTGCGCAAATCCACGCCGGCAGCCACCAGGCGGTCGATCTGCGACACGGGAATGCCGACCATGCGTTCCATCACGATCACGCTGCTGGAGCAGTAATCCCAATACATTTCCGGCACCAGCAGCAAGTCCGAATTGGCGAAATTGCGGCGCAACTGGCTGGCATTGGCCGCCTCGCGCATCAGGTCCAGTTCGTCGTGCAGGTATTTGTCGAACTCGCCCACCACCTCTTTTGGCTTGAGGCGCTTGCTGTCAGCCCACAGGCGGCTGATCCAGCCGGCGGCGATGTGCATCAGCGCCACGTCTTCGTCGATCAGCTTTTTCATGCCTGGACGCAAGACCTTCACGGCCACTTCCTTGCCATCTTTCAAGGTTGCAAAGTGCACCTGGGCAATCGAGGCGGATGCCACGGGTTCGCGCTCGAAGCGGGCAAACAGCTGGTCCGGATGCGCGCCCAGCGACTTGGTGATTTGCGCGATGGCCAGGTCGGAATCGAAGGGCGGCACCCTGTCTTGCAGGCGCGCCAGTTCTTCGGCGATGTCGGGTGGCATCAGATCGCGGCGCGTCGACAGCACCTGGCCGAACTTGACGAAGATCGGCCCCAGCTCTTCCAGCGCCAGGCGCAGGCGCAAGCCCCGTGGCGAAGACAGGTTACGCCAGAAAATCAGGGTATCGATCAGCTTGGCCGTACGCGGTACTTGCAGGCCAGAAATTGCTATTTCATCCAGACCGTACTTGATGGAAACACGGATGATCTTAAACAGGCGCAGGAATTTCAATATCATGTAGACAAATCCGGTGAGGAGGATAGCGGCTGGACGGCGGCGGCCGCCTTTTCCAGCCTGGCAAGGCGCTTGGCAAGGCGTTCGACATCATCGCGCATGCGCGTCACGCCAGCCGAATACTCGTGCAAAGTGGTGGGACGGATCAGCATGGGCTGTTCGTCAAGAAAGTACTCGGCCACGTTTTCCGCCAGCTTTTGCTGGCTCGTGCGCACAAAGGCGGCCGCGTCCCTGGCACCGGCAACGAGACGCGTGGCCAGGATGGGGCCGACGACCTTTTCCAGGTCGTGCTCGGCTTCCCAGCGCAAGCCCTTGCTCAATTGCGAAATGGCATTGGCAAATTCGGCATCGCCTTCGATCTTGACGTAGGAAAACGCCCGCTCGCGGTTTTGCAGGATCAGCGGCACGTCCGACAATTTCACGCGGATGGTCACGTTAGCCGGCACGTCCGCCGGCCCCGTACGGGGAGCCGCTTCCAGCATGCCGGTGCTGTCGACGCGCATGCGCAGGGCCACGGCGCCCGTGTCGATGCACGCCAGCTTGCCCGCGTGCAGCGCCAATTGCTGGCGTGCCCACGGCTCCTGCGCCAGCAGGTGGTTGATGGTCGCGATGACAGGCGTCATGGGCGAAATATCGGGGAGTGGTGCCATAGTATGCAACGCGCCGCGCGCGCCCTCAAAAAGAAAAAACCGCCCGTAAAACAACGTGGGCGGTTTCGATCTTACCAGTTCGGCAGGAAAATTCCCTCAAGCACCACGAATTGACCATGGGCTTAAGCCGCCATTCAGGAAGTAGTTATCATTAACCCAATTGTTGAATGCCTGCCAATACCCAGCCGCTATTGCCGTTGACGGGTTTCGACATATTCCACACTTCGGCAAACGGTTCGGCCGCGGCACCGGGCGCCGAACGGATCAGGCCCGTAAATTTCACGCTGGCCAGATAATCGTTGACGCTTGTTTCAATGCCCAGCAATTCGGCGTCGATGCTGACGACATCCGTAAAGTCAGCCTGCGCGCCCCGCTCCTGGATCTGCATGCGCAGTTCCGCAAACACTTCCGGCGAGGTAAATTCACGGATGTCGTTGACGTCAGCCTTGTCCCAGGCCGCTTGCAGGCGAATGAAATTGCTTTTCGCATGGCGCAGGAACGCTTCCTTGTCGAAGTCGCCTGGCACGCCCCAAGGCGCGGCAGCCGGTGCCGCCTTGTCCAGGCCTACGCCGGACGAGACTGGCTGCAGCGGCGGCAGCGGTGGAATGCGCGAGCCGATATCCGGCGTGTTGCCCGCTGGCGCAGGCTGGTTGCCGCCAAAGCCGGCGAACGGCGCGTTGCCATTGCTGTTGCCGGCGCGCTTGCCACGCACCATGCGATAGATGAAGAAAGCCGCGCCTGCCAGCAAGGCCACCATCAGCAGGGTGCTGATCATGCTGGCCAGGGCGCCGCCCAGGCCAAAGTGCGACAGCAAGGCGCCCAGGCCCAGGCCCAGCAGAGCGCCGCCCAGCAAGCCCTTCCAGCGGCTAGGCGCCTTGGCGGCCGGTGCCGGTGCGGGAGCGGGTGCCGGTTGCGCCTGGCGTGGCGCGGCAGCCGGTGCAGGCGTCGGTGCCGGCGCTGGCGCCTGGCGACCTACGTTTTGCGACTGGCGGCCAAACGAACGGCCACCGCCCATGGGACGGGCCAGCGCCTCGCCCAGCATGGATACCGTGGTCGCGGCCAGCATCATGCCGACCATAAATTTCTTCAATTTCATTCCATCTCCTAAAAACACCAACGTTGATGCATTACATCTTGATACCGGTGTGCAAAGCGGCAATGCCTGCCGTCAAATTGTAGTACTGCACGCGCTCCAGGCCCGCCGTTTCCATCATGGTTTTCAGCGTTTCCTGGTCCGGATGCATGCGGATCGATTCTGCCAGGTAGCGATAGCTTTCCGCGTCGCCGGCGATCTTCTGTCCGAACCACGGCAGGACCGAGAACGAATACAGGTCGTACGGTTTTTGCAGGGGAGCCGCCACCTTGGAAAACTCCAGCACCAGCAGCTTGCCGCCCGGTTTCAGCACGCGGCGCATTTCCGCCAGCGCCACATCCTTGTGCGTCATGTTGCGCAGGCCAAAGGCCACGCTGACACGGTCAAAATAGTTATCGGGGAATGGCAGCTTCTCCGCATCACACAACAAGGTGGGGGTGAGCAAGCCGCGATTCAAGAGGCGGTCGCGGCCCACGCGCAACATCGATTCATTGATATCGGTCAGCCAGACTTCGCCAGTCGGGCCCGCCTGCTTGGCGAAAGCCTTCGACAGGTCGCCCGTGCCGCCGGCGATGTCGAGCACCTTGAAGCCGGGGCGCACGCCCGCATTGGCAATCGTAAACGTCTTCCACAGACGGTGCAGCCCGCCCGACATCAAGTCGTTCATCACGTCGTATTTGGCAGCGACGGAATGGAACACCTTGGCGACTTCGCGCACTTTGTCGTCTTCTGCAACTGTTTTGTATCCGAAATGGGTCGTATTGGTCATGGTAGGCAGTCTGTTTGAACTTGGGTGCATTATACAAGCGGCAGGCGCATTTCCCCCTGACGCCGGAGAAGGTATTGCCTTTCCACCGTATTCACCGCCAGGGATGCCGCCTGCGCATAGGCCGCCAGCGCCCCGGCGCGGTCGCCCTGGCGGCGCAGCAAGTCGGCGCGGGCCGCATGCAGATAATGCGAGCTGGCCAGGCCGGGCAGCGCTTCCAGGCGCGCCAGCCACGCCAGGCCATGTTGCGCGCCATGCGCCATGGCGCAGGCGATCACGGCGTTGAGCAGTATCAGCGGCTCCGGCTTGTACCGCAGCAAGGCGCCATACAGCAGGTGAATCTGGCGCCAGTCCGTCTCCCCGGCCGTGGCCGCCCTGGCGTGCAAGGCGGCAATTGCCGCTTGCAACTGGTATGGCCCCGGCGTCCGCGCGGCCAGTGCCTGCTCCAGCATGGCCAGCCCTTCGGCGATCAGCTCGCCCTGCCAGCGGCTGCGGTCCTGCTCTTCCAGGGTCAGCAACTGGCCATCCGGCGACAGCCGCGCTGCACCGCGCGAGGCTTGCAGCAACAGCAAGGCCAGCAACCCCTGCACTTCCGGCTGGCGCGACAGCAGGCTGTCGAGCAGCCGCGCCAGGCGCAAGGCTTCCGCGCACAGGTCGACGCGCAGCAAGGCATCGCCTGCGCTGGCACAATAGCCTTCGCTGAAGACGAGGTAAATCACCTGCTGCACCTGCGCCAGGCGCTGCGGCCATGCTTGCTGCTCTGGCAACGCAAACGGGATGCCAGCCTCGCTGATCTTGCGCTTGGCGCGCAGTACGCGCTGTGACAGGGCCGCTTCCGCCACGCCAAAGGCGCGCGCGATCTCGACAGTGGACAAGCCGCACAGGGTGCGCAGGGCCAGCGCCACCTGGGCGTCGGGCGCCAGGGCGGGATGGCAGCAGATGAACAGCAGGCGCAAACGGTCATCCTCGATGGGCTGCGCATCCAGGGCAGGCTCGGCCGGCAAGCGGCACAGAATGGCATCGGCATCCGGCCCGCTCTTGCCCGCGCGGCGCACGTGGTCGAGTGCCGCATGGCGCGCCACCGATGTCAGCCAGGCGGCGGGATTGGATGGAATACCCGTCTGCGGCCACAGCTCCAGCGCCTTGCGGCACGCTTCCTGCAGCACGTCTTCCGCCAGGTCCAGGTCGCCGAAACGCCGCATCAGGCCCGCCAGCACCCTGCCCCGCTCCCGGCGAAAGACGTGTTCGACGGCCAGGAAGGTGTCGCCGGCCATGCTCAAGCCGTGACGGGCCGCACCTCGATGGTGCCCAAGTTAGCCGCCGGGCAACGTCCAGCCCAGGCCAGCGCCTCGTCGAGGTTGGCGCAGGCTAGCAGATAATAGCCGCCCAGCTGCTCCTTGGTTTCCGCGAACGGCCCATCCGTGACGACGGGCTTGCCGTTTTGCACGCGCACGCAGGTGGCGCTGGCCACGGGCGCCAGCTCGGCGCCGCCGCGCAGCACGCCGGCCGCGTCCAGCGCCTGCGTGTAGCTGGCAAAATCGGCCATCAGGCTGGCCATCTGCCCTTCCGCCATGCTTTCATAGCGGGATTCATCGGCGTAGATCAGGATCAGGTATTCCATAGTCTCTTCTCCAAAAGAAAAATGCCCGCAAGCGCGGGCATTCATACGACGAATGGGACAGCGGTTATCCGACAGATTACCGCATTATTTTTTCAGCTTAATGCTTGTGGCCGCAGCTAGGCCCATGCACGTGGCCGGAAGACTGCTTGACCGTCATGTCGGCCTTGGCGTCGCGGCCGCTGTCGCCCGGGTAGCCGGCTGCCGTCAGCTGGTCCAGGTAGGCTTGCCACAGTGTCGCTTTTTCCGCGCCCAGCTTGTACAGGTAGGCCCAGGTGTACAGGCCGGAATTGTGGCCGTCGCTGAAGGTGGGCTGGACGGCATAGTTGCCGACCGGCTCGATGCCCGTGATGCCGACCAGGCGTTTGCCTAGTTGCAAGGTTTCCTGGCCCTTGCCATGGCCTTGCACTTCAGCCGACGGCGAATACACGCGCAGGTATTCGAATGGCAGCGCAAACTCGCTGCCATCGTCGAAGGCCACGTCGAGCACGCGCGACTGGTTGTGCACGGTCAAGCCGGTGGGTTGCGGTGTTGCTGTTTTTTCAGTCATGACGATACTTTATGCAGATAAACGTTGAATGATGGCGGCGCGCAAGGCCGGCAGCAGGGCGCGGCGCGCGGCCAGCACGGCGGGCGCCGTTTCGCGCTGCACCACGGCCCAGCTTGGGCTGGGGAAATGCGCATCGTCGCGGTAGCGGGGAATCACGTGCCAGTGTACGTGCGGCGTCATGTTGCCGAAACTGGCCACGTTGACCTTTTCCGGCTGCATCACTTCGCGCACGGCCAGCTCGACTTGCCACACGACTTCCATGACGTAGTTGCGCTCGCCTGGCGTCAAATCCGTCATTTCCTTGACGTGCTTGTTCCAGATCACGCGGCAAAAACCCGGATACGCTGGGTCATCCACGGCCACCACGGACAGGCGGTCGCTGCGCCACAGCAAGGTCTCCAGACCCTGCTGGCTGGCGTAACCGTCCAGCAAGCTGCACAGATCGCAAGGCGTGGACATCAGACAAGCACCCGTTCGATACCGCCGTCATTGGCGCGCTTTACGTAATCCGGCATCCAGTTCTCTCCCAGCAAGTGTTTGGCGATCTCGACAACGATGTAATCGGCCGTCGTGCCCGAATCGTCATTGTAGCGCGACAGGCCTTGCAGGCACGATGGGCAGCTGGTGAGGATTTTCACGTCGCCCGTAAAGCCGTCGCCACGCAGCTTGTCGGCGCCCTTGACCATCTCTTCTTCCTTGCGGAAACGCACTTGCGTGGAAATGTCCGGGCGCGTGACGGCCAGGGAACCGGATTCGCCGCAGCAACGGTCATTCTTCTCGATCTTCACGTTATCTACCGTGCTGATCAGGGAATTGATGGTCTTGCCAGACTCCTGCAGCTTCATCGGATTGTGGCATGGCTCGTGGTACATATAGCGCGTGCCGTTGACGCCTTCCAGCTTGACGTTTTTCTCCAGCAGATACTCATGGATATCCATGATGCGGCAGCCAGGGAAAATCTTTTCAAACTGGTACGTTGCCAGCTGGTCGTAGCAGGTGCCGCACGACACGAGCACCGTCTTGATGTCCAGGTAATTGAGCGTATTGGCCATGCGGTGGAACAGGACGCGGTTGTCCGTCATCATCTTCTCGGCCTTGTCGAATTCGCCCGCACCGCGTTGCGGATAACCGCAGCACAGGTAGCCCGGCGGCAAGACCGTCTGCACGCCCACTTCCCACAGCATCGCTTGCGTGGCCAGGCCCACTTGCGAGAACAAACGCTCCGAACCGCAACCGGGGAAGTAGAACACGGCTTCCGTATCGGCCGTCGTCGTCTTCGGATTGCGGATGATCGGAATGACCTTGTCGTCTTCGATATCGAGCAGTGCGCGCGCCGATTTCTTCGGCAGGTTGCCCGGCATCTTCTTGTTGATGAAATGGATCACCTGCGCCTTGACGGGCGGCTTGCCTGTCGATGGCGGCGGCGCCTTGGTCTGCTTCTTGGCAAATTTCTTCAGCAAGTCGTGACCCAGGCGCTGGGCCTTGTAGCCCCAGCCGATCATGACCTGGCGCGTGGCGTTGATGGTCACGGGATCGGTGGCGTTGAGGAACATCATCGTTGCCTTGGTGCCCGGATTAAAGCTCTTCTTGTCCATCTTGCGCAGCAAGTTGCGCATGTTCATCGATACGTCGCCAAAGTCGATATTCACCGGGCAAGGCGTGACGCATTTATGGCACACGGTGCAATGGTCGGCCACGTCCTCGAACTCTTCCCAATGCTTGATGGAAATACCGCGGCGCGTCTGCTCTTCGTACAGGAAGGCTTCGATCAGGGACGAGGTCGCCAGGATTTTATCGCGTGGCGAATACAGCAAATTCGCGCGTGGCACGTGGGTCGAGCACACGGGCTTGCACTTACCGCAACGCAAGCAATCCTTGACGCTGTCGGCGATGGCGCCGATATCGCTTTGCTGCATGATCAGGGACTCATGTCCCATCAGGCCGAACGATGGCGTGTAGGCATTGCGCAAGTCCGCGCCCATGCCCGGCAGGTTCAGCAATTTACCCTTGTTGAAGCGGCCTTCCGGATCGATGCGCTGCTTGTAGCTGCGGAAGTCGCCAATCTCTTCTTCCGTCAAAAATTCCAGCTTGGTGATGCCGATGCCGTGCTCGCCGGAAATGACGCCATTCAGCGAACGGGCCAGAATCATGATGCGCCCCACGGCTTCGTGGGCGTCCTGCAGCATTTCGTAATTGTCCGAATTGACGGGCAAATTGGTGTGCACGTTGCCGTCGCCCGCGTGCATGTGCAGGGCCACGAAAACGCGCGAACGCAGGATGCGCGCATGGATGGCCGTCGCCTCGTCAAGGATCAGCTTGAAAGCGGCGCCATTGAAGATCTGGCGCAGCTGGGCGCGGATTTCCTGCTTCCAGGTAATGCGTACCGTGCGGTCCTGCACCACGTCGAACAATGTCGCGTTCGGCTGTGTTTCCAGGCGCGCATCGAAGACGGGCAGCAAGCGCTCCATGCCCAGTTCGGCCAGTTCGTGCTTGGCGTCCGCCAGCGGACGGTCGAGCTGGGCCAGCAGATAGGTCCAGCGGGCCGTGACTTGCGCCAGCAGCTGTTGCGCCTGCTCGGCGCGGTCGCCCAGCATTTCCGCATCGTCAACCCGGTCGTCCGACGCATCGTCGCTCTTGCCGATAGGCAAATTGCCCTTGGCAAAAAACTCGCTCAGGGCCTCGGCCAGCTGCAGCTTGTTCTTGATCGACAGCTCGATATTGATGCGTTCGATGCCATCCGTGTATTCGCCCATGCGGTTGAGCGGGATCACCACGTCTTCGTTAATCTTGAACGCGTTCGTGTGCTTGGCGATCGCCGCCGTGCGGGCACGATCTAACCAGAATTTCTTGCGCGCTTCCGGACTGACGGCCACAAAGCCTTCGCCCACGCGGGTGTTGGCGATGCGCACCACTTCCGACGCCGCTTGCGCGACGGCATTTTCATCGTCGCCGACGATATCGCCAAACAGGGCCATTTTCGGCAGCACGCCCCGTTTCGACTTGGTGGCATAGCCGACGGCGCGCAGGTAGCGCTCGTCCAGATGCTCGAGGCCCGCCAGGCGCAGGGTCGTGTATTGCTCGCCTTTCGCCGGCAAGCCATCGAGGTAATCCTTGATTTCCACGATCGATGGAATCGCGTCGCGTGCCTGGCCGAAGAATTCCAGGCAGACGGTACGGGCGAACTTCGGCATCTTGTGCAAAATCCAGCGCGCCGACGTGATCAGGCCGTCGCAGCCTTCTTTCTGGATGCCCGGCAGGCCGGCGAGGAATTTGTCGGTGACGTCCTTGCCCAGGCCCTCCTTGCGGAACTTGCGGCCAGGAATTTCCAGGATTTCCGTCTTGAACGGCGCGTTCGGCTTGGTCGCGTCGCGCGTGCTCGGGTGACGCCATTCCAGCTGGAAACGTGCCAGTGCGATATCGTGGATCTTGCCCAGGTTATGGTCGAGGCGCGTGACGTCGAGCCAGTCGCCGTTCGGGTCGACCATGCGCCACGAGGCCAGGTTGTCCAGCGCCGTGCCCCACAGCACGGCTTTCTTGCCGCCCGCGTTCATGGCCACGTTGCCGCCGATACACGAGGCATGCGCGGACGTCGGGTCGACGGCAAACACGAAACCGGCCTTTTCCGCCGCTTCCGAGACTTTATTCGTGATCACGCCGGCGCCCGAATTGATCGTCGCGTACTCGTGCGTGAGGCCCGGCAAGACCGTCATTTCCACGGCGCCCAGGGTGATGAGTTTTTCCGTGTTGATGACGGCCGACATCGGCGTCAATGGAATCGCGCCGCCCGTGTAGCCGGTACCGCCGCCGCGCGGGATGATGGTCAGCCCCAGCTCGATACAGCCTTTCACCAGGCCGGCCATTTCCTCTTCCGTGTCGGGCGTGAGCACGACGAACGGGTATTCCACGCGCCAGTCGGTGGCATCCGTCACGTGCGACACGCGCGTCATGCCGTCGAAGCGCACATTGTGTTTTTCCGTGTAGCGGCCCAGCACCTTGACCGTGCGCTTGCGCAAGTCGTAGGTCTTGCGGAATTCGTTGCCAAAGTCGGCCACGGCCTGGCTGGCAGCTTTTAACAGCAGTTCAACGTTATGGCTGCGCGCCTGCGCCACTTCCGGCGCTTCACCGGCAGCGAGCGCGTCGCCGCCGGCCGCATCGATGGACAGGCGGCGCTTGTCGACTTCGGCCAGGCGGTGATGCAAGGCATCGATCAAGCCCTGGCGGCGCTTCGGATTGTCGAGCAAGTCGTCCTGCAGGTACGGATTGCGGCGCACGACCCAGATGTCGCCCAGCACTTCGTACAGCATGCGGGCGGAACGACCCGTCTGACGGGCACCGCGCAGCTCGTCGAGCAGGCGCCAGGAGTCCTCTCCCAACAGGCGTATGACGATCTCGCGATCGGAAAACGACGTGTAGTTATACGGGATTTCGCGCAGGCGGCTTGCTGCGGGACCATTCGGCGTTTCTGCCAGTAAAGCTTGGATATGTGCGGGAGCGTTCATGAGTGTGGTGACGATGTGGACTGGACCCTAAAGACCCATTTTATCTTATTGCGCCGCACCATGCGGGAACAGCCTTATGCCGCCCAAGGTTTAAGCGGGGTCATGTCGACCATAGCAAATATGGCAAACACACATTTTCCATGAATAAAAAATCAGCCTGCCTGTCTTTTTCGCGAAAAAATGCCAAGAATCGGACTCGGCTGCAAACTATCAGCCTGCCCAAAAATGGGGCAAATGCACGTTGCGGCGCGCACGATTTTGTCGCCGCTCAGCCCAGCATCTGGCCAATCCGGTGCCACACGCCATCGGGCACATACAGCAGCAAAGCCGTCATGGTCAGATAGCGCGCGCACTTGCCGATGGCCATGTAGGCAACGCTGGGCCAGAACGGCAGCTTGAGCCAGCCAGCCAGGGTGCACAGGGGATCGCCCACGAGCGGCAGCCAGGCCAGCAGCATGGTCTTGGCGCCATAACGGGCCAGCCAGCGGAACCAGCGCGTGTCGCGTTCCTTGGCGAACGCCTGCTTGGCACGGTAGCCCATCCAGTAGTCGACGATACCGCCCAGGGTATTGCCCATGGTAGCGACGAAAATGGCGGCCCAGAACAGGGACGGATTGGCCTTGATGACGGCAAACACGGCCGGCTCCGAGCCCAGCGGTAGTAGGGTGGCGGAAATAAAGCTGATCAGAAAGACCGATGTCAGCCCGACTTCCGGCGCTGCGATCAGTTGCAGCAACCAGGCGATTGCAGATTCGATCATTGAACACTTCGCGATGCGGTAAGGCTCTCCATTATAATGAAGAGCAGCTTGGGCGCCGCACAAACCGCGCCTGCCGGCAAGGGCGCACCCGCCCGCAGTTCCACAGAGCATAATTATCGCCTGGCTATCCGCCGCGGCGCAGCCGAGATCGACCGACACGCTCCAGACCTTTCTGGCCCAGAATCACTTGCTTGCAGACTATGAACATCGACTACCTCAAGAAAATCCTGACCGCCCGCGTCTATGACGTTGCTTCCGAAACGCCGCTGGAACTGGCCCCTGCCCTGTCGCAGCGCCTGAACAACCAGATTTACTTCAAGCGCGAAGACGTGCAAAGCGTGTTCAGCTTCAAGATTCGCGGCGCCTACAACAAGATGGCACAGCTCAGCGATGCGGAACGCAAGCGCGGCGTGATTTGCGCCTCGGCCGGCAACCATGCCCAGGGCGTGGCCCTGTCGGCCGCCCGCATGGGCTGCCGCGCCGTCATCGTCATGCCCACCACCACGCCGCCCGTCAAGATCGACGCCGTCAAGGCGCGCGGCGGCGTGCAGGTGGAAATCGTCCTGCACGGCGAGTCCTACACGGATGCCTACAACCATGCGCTGACCCTGGAAAAAGAACAGAAGCTGACCTTCGTGCACCCGTTCGACGATCCGGACGTGATCGCCGGCCAGGGCACGATCGGCATGGAAATCCTGCGCCAGCATTCCGGCCCCATCCACGCTATCTTCGTGGCCATCGGCGGCGGCGGCCTGATCGCCGGCGTAGCCGCCTACGTGAAACAGATACGCCCCGACATCAAGATCATCGGCGTGCAAACGGTCGACTCGGACGCCATGGCGCGCTCGCTGAAAGCGGGCGAACGGGTCACCTTGCCCGACGTGGGCCTGTTTTCCGACGGCACGGCCGTGCGCCTGGTGGGCGAGGAAACCTTCCGCCTGGCGCAGCAGTATGTGGATGAAGTCATCATCGTCGATACGGACGCCATCTGCGCCGCCATCAAGGATGTGTTTACGGATACCCGCTCCATCCTGGAGCCGGCCGGCGCACTGGCCATCGCCGGCGCCAAGGCCTATGTGGAACGGGCCAGCCTGAGCAAGCACCCTGTCATCAACCAGACTCTGGTGACGATTGCCTGCGGCGCCAACATGAATTTCGACCGTTTGCGCTTTGTCGCCGAGCGTGCCGAACTGGGCGAATTCCGCGAAGCCGTGTTCGCCGTCACCATGCGCGAACAGCGGGGCAGCTTCAAGCGTTTCTGCTCGCTCATCGGCGCACGCAACGTCACGGAATTCAACTACCGCATCAGCGATGAAAAAGCCGCGCACGTGTTTGTCGGCATTCAAATTGCCGACCGGCATGAGTCAAGCGTGCTGGCGAAAACGTTTGAGGAACACGAGTTCCGCACCCTGGACCTGACCCACGACGAGCTGGCCAAGTCGCACATCCGCCACCTGGTCGGTGGCAAGAGCCGGCTGGCGCAGGACGAACTGCTGTACCGCTTTGAATTCCCCGAACGCCCCGGTGCGCTGATGCGCTTCCTCGACAGCATGGCGCCGAACTGGAATATTTCACTGTGCCATTACCGCAGCCAGGGCGGCGACGTGGGCCGCATCCTGATCGGCTTGCAGGTACCGCCCGATGAAATGGGAGAATTCGCCCGCTTCCTCGATACACTCGGGTATCGTTACTGGGATGAAAGCAGCAATCCTGTGTACAAACTGTTCTTGGGGTAAATAGTAAGCAACCCAACGGCAAATACCGGGGTCGGACCCTGCAGGGTCCGACCCCGGCCGTCTCCGTTGGGTTGAAATAGGCTACCATGCGTCCTTGACCGAACTACGCCACACGACCATGACCACCACCAACGACCTCGCCGAACAATCCCCGCTGGGCAAAAGCTCCACCTACCGCAGCGATTACGCGCCGGAACTGCTGTTCCCGATTCCCCGCCAGGGCAAGCGCGACGAGCTGGAATTGCGCGGCACCCTGCCCTTCTTCGGCCTCGACATCTGGAATGCCTACGAACTGTCGTGGCTGAACCAGCGCGGCAAGCCGCAGGTGGCCATCGCCAAGGTCAGCGCGCCGGCCGATTCGCCCAACATCATCGAATCGAAATCGTTCAAGCTGTACCTGAACTCCTTCAACCAGACCAAACTGGACAGCCCTGAAGCGCTGCTGGCCTTGCTCAAACAGGACTTGTCCAACGGTTTCGGCGCGCCCGTGCAGGTGGAACTGACCTTGCAGGAAGACTTCGGCAAGCTGAAAATGGGCGAGTTCGACGGCGTGCTGCTCGATCGCCTGGACCTGGAAATCACGCAATACACGCCTTCGCCCCTGCTGCTCAAGGCGGCCTTGGACGAAGCGCCCGTGGAAGAAAAACTCGTCTCGCACTTGCTGAAATCGAATTGCCTGGTGACGGGCCAGCCGGACTGGGGCAGCGTGCAGATCGAGTATGCGGGACCGCAGATCGACCAGGAAAGCCTGCTGCGCTACCTGATCGGTTTCCGTGAACACAATGAATTCCACGAGCAGTGCGTCGAGCGCATCTTTGTCGACATCTTGCGCCAGTGCAAGCCACAAAAACTGTCCGTGTATGCGCGCTATACGCGCCGTGGCGGCCTCGATATCAATCCCTGGCGCAGCAACTTCAGCACGGGCAGCATGCCGGGCAATCTGCGCAACGCGCGCCAGTAAACGCCAGGGCAACAGCGGGCGGCGCGTTGAAAATGCCAACAGGCATGTTGACTGTGTTTTAAAACAACGTTGCCGTCATGCTTTACGGCATCATCAAAGCGCTGAAAAGTCGGAAAATCCGCATTCGGCGACGGAAAAAGCGGTGCGTTCCGCGTTTTTAATCAGGAAATAGCCGATATCCGCTGGTGTTATTTTTTTGTTAAAATGAAGGCAACAAGGGCCGTAGCGCCCACTGCGCCCGCAGCGGGCGTATACTGTTGAGAATTGGCGTTACAGGCCGCTGAAACAGGCCTATAATTCGGCTCGCAAGCCCTCTGCGCATTGCACCATTTCATTG